>CEGE01000001.1_pt1 | contig 50897 bp, 48 predicted proteins | sample 306311 | NCBI WGS metagenome assembly CEGE01 (sample SAMEA2755654, study PRJEB7226) | microbial mat metagenome | biome: microbial mat; feature: hypersaline; material: grass silage | place: USA | collected 2014-02-19 | depth 0 m | reverse complement strand
CTGCATATCCGTCTTCAGTCTTGGTACATTTTGGGTTGGTGCGATATGAGTTAAAAAATAAATTAGCAAGCTTGGTTTTTTCGTCACTTTTTTCTTTCTTCTCCGCTTCTTTTGCCGCCGCCATTACCTCTTGAGCGTCATTGGGATGCAGAGCATTTTCGCCAAAGTGGGTGGTTTTCAATTTATAAAAATTACTAAAACTATCTTCAATAATGTCAGCACTAGAAGTTGATTGCGGGAAGCCATGTAAGCGTGAGCAACCGTTCTCCCATAGTGCCAGTCGCAAAGGCTGATCTGAGCATTCAACATGGTAGAAAGCACGTGCGCTTTTAATGGCGCCTCTGTGCACTTCCCAGGCAGTAGCGGCCCCTAGCAAGTCCCGGCCACCTTTCACCATCATGTTGTGAATCATGGCCAACCCCACCTTGGGGAAGCCTTCAAACTTCCAGCGTTCTGCAGTATTTGGAAGTGCGTTGTCAGGATCGCTGGTTATGCCGGGCTTTAGTTCTTCGGCTCGCTTTTCCAATGCTCTCAATGCATCAACTACCTGCTCAACTAAAGCGTTGTCCCTTGCTTCTTCTTCCTCGCTATATACCTCTCTAAATCGGTCTTTAGTTGGGGCTTGTACCTGTGTCTTTATCCCGTTGCGTATGACATAGCGCCCGCCTTGGTTATTACTCATGCCCTAGCCCCTTGGTAGATTGGCACTACATTGCTTGCTCCATCACGCAGGGCGTCTAGGTAGTCGGCCCAGCTTTGCAGCATTTCCCGACGCTGTTCCAAGTGGGTGGTGCGGTTATAAGCTCGCCCGTTGCTGTCTTTCACCTTGTGGGCCAACTGCTGTTCAATGTACTGCTCTGGATAGCCTAAACGCTCAGCCAATATAGTGCGGGCCATGGCCCGGAAGCCGTGGGCGGTCATTTCGCCTTTAAAGCCCATGCGATCTAGCGCGGCTTTAATCGTGGCGTTACTCATGGGTCGTTTGCTACTGCGTGCACCGGGGAACACGTATTCACTGCGTCCGGTTAACCGCTGAATTTCTTCAAGGATCGCCACCGCTTGCCGGGGGAGGGGCACCACCAACGGATCGGCGTTTTTGCTTGGCTGGAAAGCCCATTCACCGCGCTCTAAATCGAAGTCTGCCCATTTGGCCTGGCGTAGCTCCCCAGGGCGAACGAATACCAGCGGGGAAAGCTGCAGCGCGGCAATGGTAACGGGCATGCCGCTATAGCCTTCGATAGCTCGCAGGAGTGGGGGCAGCTCAGCCGGGTCGGTGATGGCTGCATGGTGATTTGTTTTAGGGGTGCGTAACGCGCCTCTAAGGTCTGGTGTTAAGTCGCGTTCAGCGCGGCCCGTGGATATGGCATAGCGGAACACTTGCCCGCACAGGGTTTTTACCCGGTGGGCGGTTTCGAGGTGGCCGCGCTTCTCAATTTTGCGCAGGCATTCCAGCAGCTCAGGCGGCGTTATGTCGGTAATAGGCCGATGGCCTAAGGCTGGGAAGGCATCACGGGTTAGCCGTGACTTATTGCGCTTGTAGTGGTCGGGCACCACTTCATGGCGGTGGATATGCTCAAGCCATTCTGTGGCCACCGCTTTAAAGGTATTTCCAGCCGATGTTTTGCCAAGCTCTTTAGTTATGCGCTTAGTGGTGCTGGGGTCAAGCCCTTGTGCTAGTAGCTTACGGGCTTCGTCCCTCGCTGCGCGAGCATCCGCTAAGCCAATCGCTGGATATACGCCAATCGCTAAGCGCTTCTCTTTACCGTGGAAGCGATACTTCATGCGCCAGTAGGTGCCCCCAGTTGGGGTAACTTCAAGATACATGCCCCCACCATCGGTAAGGCGGTAAGTCTTATCACGGGGTTTGGCGTTGCGAACAGCGGTAGCCGACAGCTTGTTGCTAGCGTGGGCCATTTGGGGGCACCTCTACGGTGAAAGCTTAAGATGCCCCCAGGTATGCCCCCTTTGATGGGGGCATGTCAAGATATGTGGTGAAAAGACCAGACAACAAAAAAAGCGCCCGGAGGCGCTTCATTGCTGGGTTTTTGAGAAGTCTTGACGACTCCTGATACCCCGTGTTGGTGGAGGCGGCGGGAATTGAACCCGCGTCCGCCAGCACGCGCCTATTGGCTCTACATGCTTAGATTTCGTCATTTGATTTAACGCAACTGACTCCGACGATCAGGATTCAGCCACGCGAGTCTTCTAAAGTTTAGCGCTTGGCGAGAAGACACCACCAAACGCGATCCTATCAGCTTTAGCTCGTATCCCCTCAGCGATGAATAGGCACATCACCTTGGGGCCAGACAAGAAGCTAACAGTGTTTAAGCTGCTAGCGCGCCTTGAGCGTAGTTTTCGTCATTTGCGACTATTTTTCGTGATGTGGGATTTACGAGATACATCACGCTCTCGGCATGCACCGCAAGGGTTGTCACCGGCGTCGAAACCATGTCGCCCCCTTATTTCAGTTGAGCATTCTAACGTGCTCACACCTGATTGACCAGTTATGCCTTGTTATGTTCCCGCATAATTCGACCTTTTTGGCGGCTCCAGTCGCGATCTTTTTCTGTTGCGCGTTTGTCATGCAGCTGTTTACCGGTCACTAGCGCCAGCTCGCACTTCACTTTATTGCGTTTCCAGTAAAGCTTGAGGGGCACACAGGTGTGGCCTTTGTCCTGGGTGATCGAAAAGATTTTGGCGATCTCTTTGCGATGCAGCAGCAGTTTGCGGGTGCGCGTCGGGTCAGCAATCTCGTGTGTGCTCGCAGTATTCAGCGGCATGATATGACTACCCAGCAGAAACGCTTCGCCGTTACGAACCAAAATATAGGTATCGGTGAGCTGAGCCTTACCGGCGCGCAGGCTCTTCACTTCCCAGCCAGCGAGCGATAGCCCCGCCTCGAAGGTCTCATCGATATGGTACTCAAACCGTGCCTTCTTGTTTTGGGCAATAACGCTGCTACCGGGGCCCTTACTGTTACCTTTCTTAGTGGCCATGGAACCTCATAATTAATCTGTCAGTGGCTTCCCCTTCGTTATTTGGGGAGGCGTGATACCATTTAGGGTCTGAAAAATGTTTCCCATGATACGCTTTGGGCACTGTGAAGTCAGCGGAGAGGTCAATGCCAACCGTCAATCGTTCCGCCTTAGTGCGGCACACCCCCCAGAAAATGTTCGATCTGGTTAACGACTTCGAACGCTACCCGGAGTTTTTGCCAGGCTGCCGCCAGGCGCGTTTGCTCGAACATGATGATGTGCATCTGATCGGCGAAATGACCCTGGGTCGTGCCGGTGTTGAGCAAACCATCACCACGCGCAACGAACTTTTTGCGCCCGAGCGTATTGAGCTGTCGCTGGTAAAAGGGCCGTTCAAGCGGCTTAAAGGTCGCTGGCTGTTTATCCCCATGGGGGAGGATGCCTGCAAGGTGAGCCTTGAGATGGAGTTTGAGTTCGCCAACCGGCTGCTCAGTATGGCGTTCGGCAAACTCTTTCAGCAAATCGCTGGCCAGCTAGTCGATGCCTTTACCAAGCGCGCAAACGAGCTGTATGGGCGCTGAAGCGCTTGCGGTTGAGGTAGCCTTCGCGTTGCCTTCCAAACAGCGCATAGTGGCTCTGCGCGTGCCTGAGGGCACTACGGCACGTCAGGCCGTTGCCTTGGCCGATTTGCCCACGCTCTTTCCTGATGTGCCCGGCGAAACCTTTGCTCAGGCGCCGCTGGGCATTTTCGGTAAAGCGCTACGCGAACCCGATACCCATCTATTACGCGATGGGGATCGGGTCGAAGTTTACCGGCCGTTGGCGATCGACCCCAAGGTCGCTCGCCTAGAGCGCGCTAAGCGTCAAGCGAGCGACCCGAAGCGTTAACCGCTTTTAAGGCTGTTGAACAGGCTGTGTGCCCTCAGGTGGCCGCGTCTGGGTGCTCTCTGTAGGGAGGGCATCCATTGGATCAACGCCTTCCGTTGCAGGCCCCATGCTGCTATCGCCTTCAAGCGGTAGCTCTTTGGATAGATCCCCTTCTTGCTCAATGTTCACCAGGCGGCCCAGGGGATCGAAGGTGAGCGTTACGCGACGTTGCTCTACATCGCCATACGCTTTATCTAAACGAAACACATAATCCCACTGGCTGGCGTCAAAGGGCGCTTCCAGCAATGGCCTGCCCATTACGTAAGTCACCTGCTCTTGGGTCATGCCTGGCTGAAGCTGGCTGACCATTTCCTGAGTGACTAGGTTGCCTTGGGGAATATCGCGCTTGTACACGCCTACGTAGCTGCAGCCGCTAATGACAGTAAGGGCAACGGAGAGCGTGATGATTTGAGTCAATTTTTGCATTTGGGCCTATTCTTCACTATCGTGGTTTCGGTTGATCATACCCGACCTAACCAGTTACTGCGAAGAGCGACCATGGCCGATCAGAACCATGAATTGCGCAAAGCCGGTCTAAAAGTGACCCTGCCGCGCGTCAAGATACTTCAAATTCTCGAAAATGTTTCGGGTCAGCACCACCTTAGCGCGGAAGAAGTGTACAAAACACTGATTGATGCGGGCGAAGATGTTGGCTTGGCAACCGTATACCGCGTATTGACTCAGTTCGAGTCAGCGGGCTTGGTAATTCGTCATAATTTCGACGGAGGCCATGCGGTATTCGAGATGACCCAAGAGGATCACCATGACCACATGGTGTGCCTTGAAAGCGGCGAAATCATTGAGTTCGTTGATGAAATCATTGAACGCCGTCAGCAAGAAATCGCTGAAGAGCACGGCTACGAACTAGTGGATCATGCTCTGGTGCTCTATGTACGTCCGCGCGGTTCCGACGTGACGCGCCAGGACAGCGGGCCGACGAACAAGAAATAGTGTTCGTAGGTCGCTGTTAGTCGCAGACCGTTAATCGCGGTTCGAAATATAAGCGCCCCTGAGCCATTTGGCCGAATTCCTGGTTAACTGAATTCGCCAAGTGGATCAGGGGCGTTTGTTTTGCTGTGTGCAGATGTGCTGTATAGCTGTGCGCTATAGAAATGCACAGAAACGGCGCAGGGCGCCCGCTCAATCAGTGCGGCGGGCGTTGGCTCGCGTGCAGCATCTCCCGGGCATGGGCGAGGGTTTGGTCAGAAAGCGTGACACCGCCCAGCATGCGCGCCAGTTCGCTGATGCGCCCCTGCTCGTCGAGTAGCGCCATCTGGGTCAGCGTTGTGTCGCGCTTCGCCTGTTTCTCGATATGCAGGTGCTGGTGCGCCTGTGCTGCCACCTGGGGTAGGTGAGTCACGGTCAGGACCTGGCCGTTTTCGCCCAGTTTGCGCAGCAGTTGGCCAACGATCTCAGCGGTGGCCCCCGAGATACCCACATCCACTTCGTCAAACACCAGGCTGGGCACCGTTGAGTGCGTCGCCGCGACCACTTGAATTGCCAGACTAATCCGCGACAACTCACCGCCGGAGGCGACTTTGGTCAATGGGCGAGCGGGTTGGCCAGGGTTGGCGCTAATCAAAAACTGCACGCGATCAAGGCCTTCAGGGGAGGGCGCGTCTTTAGCGGTGACCTCCACTTCAAAACGGGCTTTGCCCATGGCCAAAAAGCCCAGTTGCTGCTGCACCTCTTTACCCAAGCGAAGTGCGGCTTTTTGACGGCTCTCGCTGAGTTTTTTTGCCTCTTGGCGATAGTCTTCGCGTAGCTCGACGACCCGCGCACTGAGTGCCTCCAGGTCATTGCCACCCTCTTCTAACTGCGCGACTTCCCGCTGTAGGTCAGCATGCAGGGCGCATAGCTCATCAGGAGCAACGTGGTGCTTGCGGGCAATCCGGTGTACGTCGGTCATTCGTTCTTCAACCCAGGCGAGCCGCTCAGGGTCTAATTCGGTGGTGCTGGCGAGGCGGTTAAGCTCGCTGGAGGCCTCTTCCACTTGAATGCGCGCATCGCTCAGCATGGCAAGCGTGTTCGCCAGGGTGCCTTTGTCGCTACCTGGCAGGGCGCTTAAGTGGGTAAACGCTTGGTTGAGTAAGGAGAGCGCGCCGCCCTCGTCACTGGCGCAGCAGTCGGCGGCAAACTGGGTTTCGCGCAGGGTCTCTTCCGCGTGAGCCAGGGTGTGCTGCTCTTCCTCTAACGTGGCTAATTCACCTTCCGCTAAACCGAGCTGATCCAGCTCTTCTACTTGGTAACGCAGCAACTGCCGTTTGGCCTCAACTTCACTGCCTTCTTCGCTTAGCTTCTTCAACTGACGACGCGCACTGCGCCACTCGCGGAACGTTTCGGCTAATTGAGTGGTGGCATCGTTTAGGCCTGCGTAATCGTCCAGCAGGGCAAGGTGGGTCTCTTCGCGCATCAGCGCATGGTGGGCATGCTGTCCATGAATCTGAATCAGCTGCTCGCCGAGGGATTTTAGATCCGAGATAGTCGCGGGTTGGCCGTTAATCCACGCTTTGGAACGGCCGTTGGCGGTGACCACACGGCGCAGCAAGCACTCCTCGGCGGGGAGCTCCCGCGCCGTTAGCCACTCGACGGCGGCAGGCAGGTGCTGAATGTCGAAGCGTGCGGAGAGATCCGTACGCTCGCGGCCGTGACGCACGCTTCCGGCGTCGGCACGCTCACCCAGGCAGAGCCCAAGGGCGCCTAACAGGATCGATTTGCCCGCGCCGGTTTCCCCGGTAATCGCGGTCATACCGCCGGTCAAGTCGAGTTCTAAGTGATCGACAATGGCGAAATCTTGAATAGCTAGCTGAGTAAGCATGGCGCCTCCTGAGGCGGTACAGCATAGAAGCTGGATACTTATCCAATAGTTGTTGATTTATACAGTAGTTAATAACTCACTTCAATGCACCTCTTGAGATGGAATTTATGGCCCCCATATAGCCTGCATGATCAGTCAAAGCGAGTGACTTAAAGCTTACTTCTTTGCGCGCCGCCCGCGTGGCCGCGCTCTACTTTTTAGGAGCACAACATGGCGAAAGAACCGCAAACACCAATGGACGATGAGCTGGCCCGCCACGAGCAAGACGCCGATGGCGCCGAGCAAGCAGCTGAGAAGGTTGCTGAAGAGCGCTTGATGGAGGGCGAGCTGGAAGGTTTGATCAATGACGAAGAGGCGCTAGAAGACAGCGTCGACAACCCGGAAGCGGAAATGCTGGCAGCCCAAGTAGGTGAGTTAGAGCAGAGCTTGGCCGAAGCCAAGGATCAAGCCCTACGCGCCGCCGCTGAAGCGCAAAACGTGCGCCGTCGTGCGGAGCAGGAAGCGGAAAAAGCCCGCAAGTTTGCCCTGGAGAAGTTCGTTAAAGAGCTGCTGCCAGTGGTGGATAGCCTGGAAAAAGCACTTGAGACCATGGAAGAGGGTGCATCGGAAGTTCACCGTGAAGGTGTCTCCATGACCTTGAAAATGCAGCTGGATGTACTCAACAAGTTCGGCGTTGAAAGCATTGAACCCCATGGTGAGCCCTTCGACCCGCAAGTGCACGAAGCCATGACCATGGTGCCTAACCCGGATCTCGAACCGAACACCGTGATGGACGTTATGCAGAAAGGTTATTTACTCAATGGACGCTTGGTGCGCCCAGCGATGGTTGTAGTGAGTAAAAAAGCCGATTAAGCCACTGGCGGCACAGAGTTTGAAAAAAGTGTGTGAAAAAAAGCCCTTGAAATGTCAGCGGCGGCCCCCAAATAAAGGGCAACCCCGCGGGGAAACCCGCAGACAAGCTTTAAAAACTAAATTTTCAGTTTTGTAACAACCGAATTCGAGGTATTGCTATGGGACGTATAATTGGTATCGACCTGGGCACCACTAACTCTTGTGTGGCCGTGCTCGATGGTGACAGCGCTAAAGTTATCGAAAACGCCGAAGGCGGTCGTACGACGCCTTCTATCATCGCCTACACCGATGATGGTGAAACGCTGGTAGGTCAGGCGGCTAAACGTCAGGCCGTTACTAACCCAGAAAACACCCTGTACGCCATCAAGCGTCTAATTGGCCGTCGCTTTAAAGACGACGTTGTCCAGAAAGACATCAAGATGGTGCCGTACAAAATCAGCGAAGCTGATAACGGTGACGCTTGGGTTGAAGTAAAAGGCAAAAAAATGGCACCGCCGCAGGTAAGCGCGGAAGTGCTGAAGAAAATGAAGAAGACTGCCGAAGACTACCTGGGCGAAGCAGTCACCGAAGCGGTCATTACCGTACCGGCCTACTTCAACGACAGCCAGCGTCAGGCGACCAAAGACGCCGGCCGCATTGCCGGTCTGGACGTTAAGCGCATTATTAACGAGCCGACCGCTGCTGCACTGGCCTACGGTATGGACAAATCCCGCGGCGACAAAACCATCGCGGTCTACGACCTGGGTGGCGGCACCTTCGATATCTCGATCATCGAAATTGCCGATGTCGACGGCGAAACCCAATTTGAAGTGTTGGCCACCAACGGTGACACCTTCCTGGGCGGCGAAGACTTTGACTTGGCGCTGATCAACTACCTGGTAGACCAGTTCAAGTCTGACAGCGGCATTGATCTGTCTGGCGATAACCTGGCCATGCAGCGTCTGAAAGAAGCTGCCGAAAAAGCCAAAATTGAGCTGTCTAGCGCTCAGCAGACCGATGTGAACCTGCCTTACATCACCGCCGACAACACTGGCCCGAAACACCTTAACGTTAAGGTGACTCGTGCCAAGCTGGAGTCACTGGTCGAAGAGCTGGTTCAGCGCTCGCTCGAGCCGTGCAAAATGGCCCTGAAAGATGCAGGCCTATCTGCCTCTGAAATCGACGAAGTGATCCTGGTCGGTGGCCAGACACGTATGCCGATGGTGCAGAAGAAAGCCGCTGACTTCTTCGGCAAAGAAGCACGTAAAGACGTTAACCCGGACGAAGCGGTTGCCGTTGGTGCCGCGATTCAGGGCGGCGTACTGGGTGGCGACGTTAAAGACGTTCTGCTGCTCGACGTTACCCCGCTTACCCTGGGTATCGAAACCCTGGGTGGCGTGATGACGCCGCTGATCGAAAAGAACACCACCATCCCGACCAAGAAGACACAAACCTTCTCAACGGCGGATGACAACCAAACGGCGGTGACCATTCACGCCGTGCAGGGTGAGCGCAAGCAAGTGTCGCAGAATAAGTCGCTGGGTCGTTTTGATCTTGCTGACATTCCGCCTGCACCGCGCGGTGTGCCGCAGATCGAAGTCGCCTTCGACTTGGATGCCAACGGTATTCTGAACGTATCGGCAAAAGACAAGGCCACTGGCAAAGAGCAGTCGATTGTCATCAAGGCGTCTAGCGGTCTGTCCGAGGAAGAAGTCGAGCAGATGGTACGTGATGCTGAAGCTCACGCCGAAGAGGACAAAAAGTTCGAAGAGCTGGTGCAGCTGCGTAACCAAGCTGACGGCATGATTCACGCTACGCGCAAAACGTTGGAAGAAGCTGGCGACAAAGCGACTGACGACGAGAAGCAGGCGATTGAAACGGCCATCAGCGAGCTGGAAGAAGCGGTTAAAGGTGACGACGTCGATAACATTCAGAAGAAACTGGATGCACTGACCGAAGCCTCTGGCCAGCTAGCCCAGAAGATGTACGCCGAGCAGGCCGAAGCGGCGCAGCAAGAGGGCGGTGAAGGTGCCGAAAACGCGGGCACCAAGCCGGAAGAAGACGTGGTTGACGCCGAGTACGAAGAAGTCAACGACGATCAGAAAAAGCAGTAACATCCTCTTTCTGCCAAGGAAAGCGGTGACGCGGGAGCTTACTCCCGCGTTGCTGTTTCCGCGGCCAAGACGCACGTAGTTAAGTATCACGTAGTTAAATATACAGTTGAATACATAGCTAAATGTGCAGTTGAGTGCGTAGCTAACCAGGAGGCGTAGGGCCTATGTCCAAACGCGATTATTACGAAGTCCTGGGTGTCGAAAAAGGGGCCGATCAGAAAGAGATCAAGAAGGCCTATCGCCGTCTGGCGCAAAAATTCCACCCTGATCGAAACCCGGACGATACCACCTCCGCGGAAAAATTCCGCGAAGTGTCCGAAGCGTATGAAGTGCTTAGCGACGGTGAAAAACGCGCTGCCTATGACCAGTTTGGCCATGCGGGCGTTGATGGCCAAGGTGGCGGCGGTTTCGGCGGTGCTGGCGCTGGTGATTTCAGCGACATTTTCGGCGATGTGTTTGGCGATATTTTTGGCGGAGGTGGCGGTCGCCGCCGTGGCCCCAATGCCCCGGCACGCGGTTCCGACCTGCGTTATAACCTAGAGCTGGATCTGGAAAACGCCGTTTCAGGCACCACGGTGGACATTCGTGTGCCGCGGCATATCGAGTGTGATCGTTGTGATGGCGGCGGCGCTGAGCCCGGCTCTTCTAAAGAGACGTGCCCTACCTGCCACGGTCACGGCCAAGTGCGTATGCAGCAAGGCTTCTTTGCCGTGCAGCAGACTTGCCCGACCTGTCATGGCTCTGGCCAGCACATTAAAGTGCCGTGCCATAAGTGTAATGGCGAAGGCCGTGTACGTGAGACACGCACGCTGTCCGTTAAGATTCCGCCCGGCGTGGATACCGGCGACCGTATTCGCTTGAATGGCGAAGGTGAAAGCGGCGTGAACGGTGGCCCGCCAGGGGATCTGTATGTGCAGGTGGCGATCAAGCCGCACCACATCTTCCAGCGTGACGGCAAGCACCTGCAGTGCGATGTGCCGATCAACTTTGTTGATGCAGCGCTAGGTGGCGAGCTTGAAGTGCCGACGCTAGATGGCCGCGTGAAGCTGAAGATTCCGCCGGAAACCCAAACAGGCAAGCTGTTCCGCCTGCGCGGTAAAGGCGTGAAACCCGTGCGTGGTGGTATGCCCGGCGACCTGCTGTGCAAAGTGGTAGTGGAAACACCGGTGAAGCTTAACGACGAGCAGCGCGATCTGTTGCGCAAGCTGCAACAAAGCTTCGACGACAGCAATAGCCACAACCACTCGCCGAAGAAAACCGGCTTCTTCGACAGCGTGAAAAGCTTCTTTGAAGATATGAAGCCGTAAGTCTGAGATAATAGTAAGCAGTTAGGTGTTTAGTCCAAAAACCCTCGGTTCACCGGGGGTTTTTGCTGTTTAGGAAATACTGCACGCAATGAATCACCTTGAAGAACGGCCCACCATGGGTATTTTGCTGCGGATACTGTCAGGCGCCCTGTTTACTGGGATGCTGGTGTGTATTAAGGCAGTCAGTGACGAAGTGCCTGTGGGGCAGTCGGTATTTTACCGCTCGCTGTTTGCGCTGCTGCCTATCGTCGTTTTCCTTTTGCTGCGGCGGGAGTTTCCACGTGGGTTGGCTACGCGCCGCCCGCTGGGTCATGCGCTGCGCTCTGGGTTGGGGGCGGCGGCGATGTTTGCCTCCTTTGCTGCGGTGGCGCTGTTGCCAGTGGCCGAGGCAACATTGCTCGCTCAGCTTACCCCGGTCTTTATGGCGATTGGTGGTGTTCTGCTGCTGGGGGAGCGCTGCTCGCTTAATCGCGTGGGTGGCGTGGTGCTAGCGCTTGCCGGGGTGGCCGTGCTGATTTTGCCTGGGCTCAATGCCAGTTCCAGTAACGGCCAAGTGGCCGGGTATGCGCTAGGGGCGTTGGGTGCGCTGCTAACGGCAGGTGCTTTATTAACCGTCAGGCGTATTTCACGCACCGAGACAGCGGCTTCAATCGCCTTCTACTTTATTTTAGTGGCCGCGCTAGCCGGGCTGGCAACGCTCCCACTGGGCTGGGCAGCACTCAACCGGGTAGAGTTTTCGTTGTTGGTGCTCTCGGGTCTGTTTGGCGGTGCTGCGCATATCGCGATGACATTAGCTCTACGCTACGCCGAGGCGTCGCGTTTGGCACCTTTTGAATATATTGCCCTGGTGTGGCCTGTGCTCGCCGATTGGGTGCTGTTTGGAATACCGGTCTCCAGCGGCTTCCTGCTAGCGCTACCGCTGATGTTAAGTGGGGTAGCGCTAGCGGCGATGGAAGGGCGGCGGCTTAGGCAAAGGGCTAGATAGCGGCTTCGACGATAAGCTGCGGCTGGCCTTTCGAGCAGGACTCGATACGCGTAGATACCCGATAAACCTGACGTAGCAGCGCAGGGGTAATCACTTCGGCAGTGGAGCCGCAGGCGATCAAGCGGCCATTTTCGAGCATCATGGCGGCATCGGCGAAACGTAGTGCATGCCCCAGGTCATGGAGCGCCACCAGAATCAGCATCTGGCGCTCATCGGCTAACCGGCGCAGCACCGTCAGCAGGCTGATCTGGCGGTTCAAATCGAGTGCCGAGGTGGGCTCATCCAGCATCAGAATCTCGGGCTCTTGCACCAGGGCCTGGGCAGCGCTGACCAACTGGCGCTGGCCGCCGCTAAGGTCGCCAATATCCCGTTCGCCAAGGGCCGTAATGCTGAGTTCTTCCAGTGCGCGATCAACCTGCGCTAAATCCTCAGGCTGCACTTTTAATCCACGCCCCTGCATACGTGCCAAAAGCACTGATTCATATACCGTCAGTACGGCCTTGGCACCGGTGTCCTGGGGCATATAGCCCACGGGGCGTTCGGCGCTGGTGCCGCTGATAATCACTTCGCCTTCGCCTTTCAATAGTCCTAACACGCGGCGAAAAAGCGTCGATTTACCCGCCGCATTGGGCCCCAGCAAGGCCACGACTTGCCCACCTTGAAAGCAAGGCGTGGTGATCTCTTCCAGAATAGGGCGACGCCCGTAGCGAGCGGATACACGGTTCAGTTGTAGGGTTACCATGAGGCCTTCTTGTGGTTAAGCACCAGAAATAGAAAGAAGGGAATGCCCACCAGCGAGGTGATAATGCCAATGGGAATAATGGTGCCAGGAATAATAATCTTGGAGATGACCGAGCCAACGGAGAGGATCAGTGCGCCGCACAGGGCCGAGCCTGGTAGGAAGAAACGCTGATCCTCGCCCAGTAAAATGCGCGCGATATGCGGCCCCACCAAGCCAATAAACCCAATGGTGCCCACGAACGCCACCGCGATGGCGGCAAGTAGTGACACCAGCACCAGCACTTCCAAACGCAGCGCGCGGGGATTGACGCCCATGCTCTCGGCTTTGGCGTCGCCCAGGCGCATGGCCGTCAGCGCCCAACCATGCCGGGCAAGCAGCGGCATGGATAAGGCAAGAATGCTAAGGGCGATCCAGAACTTGGGCCAGGTGGCTTTGGTTAAGCTGCCCATCGTCCAAAACACCACCGCGGAGACCGCTTCCTGGCTGGCAAAGAACTGAATCAGCGCCATCAGCGAGTTGAAGATAAACACCATGGCGATGCCGAGCAGCACAATCGTCTCTACCGTCACGCCGCGCTTAAGGCTTAAAGCATGAATTAAGAACGCGGTGAACATGGCCATCACGAAGGCATTGATGGGCACCACAAACTCAATGGCTGCGGGAACAATGGCGACACCAAAAGCAAGCCCCAACGCGGCGCCAAAACTGGCCCCGGCGGAGATCCCCAGGGTGAATGGGCTGGCTAGCGGGTTGCTCAGAATGGTTTGCATCTGTGCCCCGGCCACCGACAAGCTGGCGCCCACTACTAGCGCCATCAGCGCCACTGGCATACGAATTTCCCACAGAATGACTCGCGCCTGCTGGCTAACGCTGTCTGGCGTAAACAGCGCTGCGATGACTTCACCCAGGCTATAGCGGGCAGGCCCCAGCGCCAGGTCAACACAGAGGCTAAAAAACAGCGCTAAAACCAGTGCCACCAGTATCATCTGGCGGCGGAAAACCTGGCTATGGTAGAAGGCGCGCCCCTGTGAAAGGCGTTCTGTTACCGCCGTTTCCGTCATCCTCGTATCAGTCGTCATGGAGTGATATCCAGTAGCCGGTTTCATAGTCGATGGGTAAGAAGCGCTCGTGTAGTTCTTCCATCGTGGCGTTGGGATCCAGGTCTTCAAACAGCTCTGGGTGTAGCCATTTGGCTAGCTGTTGCACGGCCACAAAGTAGTAGGGGCTATTGTAAAACTGGTGCCAAATGGCGTGGAAGTTACCTGATTCCACCGCCTTGATGCCGGTCATCGCGGTGCGCTCGGTCAGTGCTTCAAGCTTAGCGCGAGCGCTTTGCAAATCAGACCCAGGGCCTACGCCGACCCAGTTGCCGCCCGGCACATAGGCATCCCAGTTGCCGCCGGTGACAACCACATGATCAGGGTTGGCAGCAATAATCTGTTCAGGGTTCAGGTTGCCGAAACTGTTAGGAATGATGCCCTCGGCAATATTGCTACCGCCAGCCAGGGTGACATAGTCGCCAAAGTTGGCAGGGCCAAAGCTCATGCAGCACTCGTCGGAGTAGCCACCGGCCCGGTCAATAAACACGCTGGGGCGCACTGGGTTCGCTTCGGCGATGACATGGGTTACCCGTGCCAACTGTGTCTCGGCAAACTCGATGAACTCTTCCGCCGCTTCTTCATCGTCCATGATCTGGCCGATGATGCGCATGGAGGGAATGGTGTGTTCAATCGGGTCTTCGCGAAAATCCACATAGACGATGGGAATGCCGAGTTGTGCCAGCTTGTCGTCGTAGGCGGCGTCTTCTGTGGCGGCTTTGGCCTCGATGTTCATCAGCACTACGTCAGGATTAAGCGAAGCGGCCTGCTCTACATCAAAAGTGCCGTCTTTAAAGCCGCCAAAGGTGGGGATCGCTTCAATCTCTGGGAAGCGTTCGGCGTAACGGGCATAGTTGTCGGGATCCGCCTGAGAAAAGTCTTCGCGCCAACCGACCACGTGGGCAAAAGGAGCTTCAGGTTCGAGTAAACCGAGCAGATAAATTTGCCGCCCTTCGCCTAAAATAACCCGCTCGGCAGGGCCATCCAGAGTGATTTCTCGGCCAGCGACATCGGTGACGGTGATAGCGTCAGCCATAGCAGTGGCGCCGCAAGCAAACGTGATAAGCGTACCAAGCAGGATTTTTAAGCGCGGAGAATTGAGCATTTTTTAACTCGTTGGTCGATATTGGTTAACAGGGCGGCATCGCTGATGCGCATTAACGGTGATAGCACAGAGATGCAATTGCTATTGTAACTGATTAGCGTTTGGGCGGCATTATTAGGGTGCCGCGCTTAATGGTCAACATGCTACGCTTTACACTGAGCATTTATCCTACGGTGATGGCTTCACATATTTGGCTCTAACGGCTCATTGTTGAAGGATTACTTAGTTTGTAAGTACTTACATTTTTGGAGGGGCCGCTATGCCTTTATCTCGTGTCGAAGTTGCCACGCCTTCCGCCGAGCGTTTAATTAATCGGCTCTGTAAACACTGGGCGCATAAGCTGGAGGTCGAGCAAAGCGATCAGCAGGCCACCATTACGTTTGCCACTGGCACCTGCTTAATGGTTGCTGAGGCCGATAAACTGGTGGTGGCCCTCGAAACCCTTGAAGAGGAGCATCTGGATGAGTTGGAGGGGGTCGTTGAGCGCCACCTAATGCGTATGGCCGGTGATGAAGAGTTGGCGATTGTGTGGGAGAACTAGATAACGACTGGTCAGCTATAAACGGAGAGCGTCGAAGGCATCGATGGGTCTGCTATAATCGCGCTGATTTTGAAACATAAGTCTTACGCACTGAAACCTAGAGCTCAGGAGTTCGCATGACCCGAATTGCCATTGTAGGCGTGGCTGGCCGCATGGGCCGTACGTTGGTAAATGCTGTAGAGCAAGATGCTGAGGCGACGCTAGCTGGCGGGATCGTGGAGCCAGGCAGCTCCTTGGCGGGCGCTGATATTGGCGAGCTTGCGGGTGTCGGGAAGCGCGGTGTTGCTGCGGTCGATTCGCTCACGTCGATTGCCGATGATTTTGATGTGCTGATCGATTTCACGGCCCCTCAGGTTACGCTTGGTAATCTGGCGTTCTGCGCAGAGCACGGCAAACGTATCGTGATCGGCACTACCGGCATGAGCGATGATGAGTTGGCTCAGCTCGATAGCTACCGCGACAAGGTAGCCATGGTGTTCGCACCCAATATGAGCGTCGGGGTTAATCTGACCCTGAAACTGCTCGAAACCGCTGCCAAAGCGCTGGGTGATGAAGGCTACGATATTGAAGTGATCGAGTCTCACCACCGTCACAAGGTTGATGCGCCTTCCGGCACCGCGATCAAAATGGGCGAAGTAATTGCCGACAGCCTGGGGCGTAACCTTAAAGAGCACGGCGTGTTTGAGCGAGTCGGGCAGTGCGGCCCACGCACCGACAAAGAGATCGGCTTTGCCACCGTGCGCGCGGGCGATATCGTGGGTGAGCACACGGTAATGTTTGCCACCGAAGGTGAGCGCATTGAAATCACTCACAAGGCCTCCAGCCGGATGACATTTGCCAAAGGTGCGGTTCGCGCGGCGCGCTGGGTCGCTGGCAAAGAGAGCGGCCGTTACGACATGCAGGATGTATTGGGGCTAGAGTAAGGGATTGCCTGTCACTGCTTGAGCAGGGCGCTAGAACAGTCCTGCCATCAAGGGGTAGTCTTCGATCAAGAATTCCTGTAACATTTCAAAAATTTTGGCCGGGTGGCCTGGAAATCTTAAACGGCGCGCTTGTTGCGTTGGTCAACCCAAAGCCTGCCTCCTCAGGGTTTGCTGCTATAAAGCGGTGCTGCTGTTAAGCGTAACGCTAGAGGCTAAGCGAATCAGAAAGGCATCGAACAACAAGCGGGATGAAACCGATTCTTTTTATCGGCTTCGTCCCGCTTTTTTACGACCCCAGTTTTACTAGTGATAGTTTTTATTAGCGATAGTGTTACGTCGCGGATAATCAAGAAATTGCTGAGCCTGCGCCCCACAGGCTCCCACCAGCATGGGAGGATCTTGTTTTGAATAACCCCGCATTGAGCAAACCCGCAATATTGGCCCTGGAAGATGGCAGCGTGTTCCACGGCATTGCCATTGGCGCGGACGGATTAACAAGCGGTGAGGTGGTGTTCAATACGGCCATGACCGGCTATCAAGAAATCCTCACCGACCCTTCCTACACCCGCCAAATCGTTACCCTCACCTATCCCCATATCGGCAATACAGGCATTAACGCTGAAGACATTGAGTCAGCTTCTATTGCCGCAGCAGGTTTGGTGATTCGCGATTTACCGCTAATGGCCAGCAGCTTCCGCTCTGAGCAGTCGCTGTCGGACTACCTGAAAAGCCAGAACGTGCTGGGTATTGCCGATATCGATACCCGCCGTCTAACGCGCATTTTGCGAGATAAAGGTGCGCAGAACGGGGCGATTTTGGCAGGCGTTGATGCGGAAGGCGACGGGGCGGTCACACGGGCGCTGGAAGCCGCCAAGGCTTTCCCAGGCCTGAAGGGGATGGATCTGGCCAAAGAGGTGTCGTGTAAACAAGCCTACGAGTGGTCGGAAGGTGAGTGGACGCTGGGTGAAGGCTACGCTGATGCTTCCAAAAGCGAGCGCCCCTACCATGTGGTGGCGTACGACTACGGTGTGAAATTCAACATCCTGCGCATGCTGGCCGCTCGCGGCTGTCGCCTGACAGTCGTGCCCGCGCAAACGCCTGCTGCTGAGGTGCTGGCGATGAGTCCGGATGGCGTGTTTTTAGCCAACGGCCCTGGCGACCCGGAACCCTGCGATTACGCCATCAAGGCGATTCAGGACGTGCTGGAAACCGATATTCCGGTGTTTGGTATCTGTCTGGGCCACCAGTTGCTGGCGCTCGCCGCCGGTGCCAAAACGGTCAAAATGAGCCACGGCCACCACGGTGCCAACCACCCGGTGCAGGATCTGGATAGTGGTACGGTAATGATCACCAGCCAGAATCACGGCTTTGCGGCGGATGAAGCGACCCTGCCCGCTAACGTGCGCGCAACGCACCGTTCGCTGTTCGACGGCACCTTGCAGGGAATCGAGCTTACCGACCGACCGGCGTTCAGCTTTCAAGGCCACCCGGAAGCGAGCCCCGGCCCGCGTGATGTGGCGCCGTTGTTTGATCGCTTCGTGGCTATGATGCAGACACGCCGTTAACGCGCCCCTAGCATCACCGTATCGCCGTCTTTTGTCGCTCATCGTCACCATTTTTTGCGGGAACCGTTATGCCTAAGCGTACCGACATCAACAGTATTTTGATCATTGGCGCTGGCCCGATTGTGATCGGCCAGGCCTGCGAATTCGACTACTCCGGCGCCCAGGCGTGTAAAGCGCTGCGCGAGGAGGGTTACCGGGTTATTTTGGTTAACTCCAACCCCGCCACCATCATGACTGACCCGGCCATGGCCGATGCCACCTACATCGAGCCGATTACCTGGCAGGCGGTGGAGAAGATCATCGAAGCCGAGCGCCCTGATGCCATTCTGCCGACCATGGGTGGTCAGACGGCGCTGAACTGCGCCCTCGAGCTTGAAAAGCATGGCGTGCTGGAGAAGTTCGGCGTGGAGATGATCGGTGCCAACGCCGATGCGATTAACATGGCCGAAGACCGCGATCTGTTCGATCAGGCCATGAAGCGCATTGGCTTGGAGTGCCCGAAAGCGAAAGTCGCCCACACCATGGATGAAGCCTGGGAGATTCAGGCTGAACTGGGTTTCCCGACCATTATTCGCCCTTCCTACACCATGGGCGGCTCCGGCGGCGGCGTGGCGTACAACAAGGAAGAGTTCGAAGAGATCTGTACCCGTGGTTTTGAGCTTTCCAACAACCACGAGCTGCTCATCGATGAGTCGCTGCTGGGGTGGAAAGAGTACGAGATGGAGGTTGTGCGTGACAAAAACGACAACTGCATCATCGTCTGCGCGATTGAGAACTTTGATCCGATGGGTGTGCACACCGGCGACTCCATCACCGTGGCACCGGCGCAAACGCTGACCGATAAAGAGTATCAGATCATGCGTGACGCCAGCCTCGCGGTACTGCGCGAGATTGGCGTAGAGACCGGTGGCTCTAACGTCCAGTTTGGTATGGATCCCAAAACCGGCCGTTTGGTAGTTATCGAGATGAACCCGCGGGTGTCACGCTCTTCGGCGCTGGCCTCAAAGGCGACCGGTTTCCCGATTGCTAAAATCGCCGCGAAATTGGCGATTGGCTATACCCTGGACGAGCTGCAGAACGATATTACCGGTGGTCAAACGCCGGCATCGTTCGAGCCGTCTATCGATTACGTGGTCACCAAAATTCCGCGCTTCACCTTCGAGAAATTCCCCCAGGCCAACGATCGCCTAACGACGCAGATGAAGTCGGTGGGTGAGGTGATGGCGATTGGGCGTACTTTCCAGGAGTCGCTGCAGAAAGCCCTGCGTGGCCTGGAAACCGGTAACGATGGTCTCGATCCGATCATTACCGATTTCACGCCGGACAACATGGCAATTATCCAGGGCGAGCTGCAGGCCGCCGGCGCAGAGCGTATTTTCTACGTGGCGGACGCCATGCGTTCCGGCATGAGCGTCGATGACGTCTTTGCCCTGACCAATATCGACCCTTGGTTCCTGGTGCAGTTGGAAGATTTGGTGCTGACTGAAAACGCCGTCGCCAAACGTACGCTGGCTGACTTCTCTGCCCGTGAGCTCTATCAGCTCAAGCGCAAAGGTTTCGGCGATGCACGCCTGGCCAAATTGCTGAATGTCAGCGAAAAAGAGTTCCGTCAAACCCGCCAGGCCGCCGGCATTCGCCCGGTTTATAAGCGTGTCGATACCTGTGCCGCGGAGTTTGCCTCTGATACTGCCTATATGTACTCCACATACGAAGAGGAGTGCGAGGCGGATGTTTCTGACCGTCAGAAGATCATGGTGCTGGGCGGTGGCCCTAACCGTATTGGCCAGGGTATCGAGTTCGATTACTGCTGCGTTCACGCCGCCTTCGCCATGCGCGATGACGGCTATGAAACCATCATGGTCAACTGCAACCCGGAAACCGTCTCGACCGATTACGACACCTCTGATCGTCTCTACTTCGAGCCGGTAACGCTGGAAGACGTGCTGGAAATCGCCGACAAAGAGAAGCCGGTGGGTGTGATCGTTCAGTTCGGTGGTCAGACGCCGCTGAAACTGGCCCGTGAGCTAGAAGCTGCCGGTGTGCCGATCATTGGTACCACGCCGGATGCTATCGACCGCGCAGAAGACCGTGAACGCTTCCAGGTGATGATCGACAAGCTGGGCCTGAAGCAGCCGCCCAATGCCACGGCGCGCAGCTTTGCGGAAGCCTTCGATAAAGCCGAAGCGATTGGCTACCCGTTGGTGGTGCGCCCGAGCTACGTGCTGGGTGGTCGGGCCATGGAGATCGTCTACGATGCCTCCGAGCTTGAAAATTACATGACCCACGCGGTGAAAGTCTCCAACGACTCACCGGTGCTGCTGGATCACTTTTTGAGTGCCGCGATCGAGATCGATATCGATGCGGTGTCGGATGGTCAGCAGGTAGTGATCGGCGGCATCATGCAGCACGTAGAGCAAGCGGGCGTTCACTCCGGTGACTCCGCCTGTGCGCTGCCGCCTTACTCGCTGCCTGCGGATGTGCAGGACGAGATGCGCCATCAGGTGAAGCAGATGGCGGTTGAGCTGGGCGTTAAAGGCTTAATGAACGTGCAGCTGGCCTGGCAGGATGGCGAGATCTACGTGATCGAGGTGAATCCCCGCGCTTCGCGTACGGTGCCCTTTGTGTCCAAGTGCATTGGCACCTCGCTGGCGCAGATTGCGGCCCGATGCATGGCCGGTAAAACCCTGGCTGAGCAGGGCTTTGAGCAGGAGATCGTGCCGCACTTCTATAGTGTTAAAGAGGCGGTTTTCCCGTTCAATAAATTCCCCGGTGTCGACCCGATTCTCTCGCCGGAAATGAAGTCCACCGGTGAAGTGATGGGCTCTGGCGACACCTTTGCAGAAGCCTTCTTCAAGGCGCAACTGGGGGCAGGTGAGGCCATTCCTGGGCTTACCGGTGAGCGCAAGGCGTTTCTTTCCGTGCGCGAACCGGACAAGGCGGGGATTATCGAAGTGGGGCGTTCTCTGTTAGCATTAGGCTTTACGCTATGTGCTACACGGGGAACAGCGGCTGCTTTGGAAGCTGCCGGGCTTGCCGTGGAACACGTCAATAAAGTCTACGAAGGCCGTCCCCATATCGTCGATCTGCTTAAGAACGACGAAATCGCCTACATTGTGAACACTACTGAAGGTCGTCAGGCTATTAACGACTCTTCGGTCATTCGCCGTACTGCTCTCTCGCGCAAGGTGCCCTATGCGACCACCTTGGCGGGCGCTAATGCTGTTTGCATGGCGCTTGAGTACGGTAGGGAGATTACGGTGCGGCGCCTTCAGGATCTGCATGCAGGAGCAAGTCAATGAACAAGGTCCCGATGACAGTTGCGGGAGAAAGAAGCCTTCGTGAAGAGCTCGACCACCTTAAAAGCGAAGCTCGTCCGCAGGTGATCGCGGCCATCGCCGAAGCACGTGAACACGGTGATCTTAAAGAGAACGCCGAGTATCACGCCGCTCGCGAGCAGCAGGGGTTTATCGAAGGGCGGATTCAGGAGATCGAAAGTAAGCTATCCGTCGCTCAAGTGATTGATGTCACCAAGCTGCCCAAAACCGGCAAAGTGATTTTCGGCGTTACCGTATCGCTAATGAATCTGGATACTGATGCGGAAGTCACTTACCGTATCGTCGGCGAAGATGAGGCGGACATTAAGTCTGGCCGTATCTCGGTTACTTCACCGATTGCCCGTGCCCTGATCGGCAAAGAAGAGGGTGATGTCGTGGTGGTCAAAACACCCGGCGGTGACGTGGAGTACGAAGTAGGTAGCGTCGAACACGTATGACAAAAAACGCCCCTTCGATTGACTCTGGAGTCAGTTGAAGGGGCGCTTTCGTACGTCGACACTCTATTGCACGCGTTGAATTTAACGCTTAATGGCGGCCGTGGTGGTTCTCAAAGCGGGTAACGTTAGAAAGCTTCGGGTTCACCTGCGGATTTCTGCGATAGAGCAGCGCCATTTTGCCAATGGTTTGCACCAAGTCGGCACGGCTGTTGGCGATCAGTTCGGCTATCATGGCAGCACGATCATCCCTCTCAGGAAGGGCAAGTTTCACTTTGATCAGTTCGTGATCAGTGAGTGCGCGGTTGAGTTCTGCGAGCAAATTTTCGGAGACGCCGTTCTCAGAAACGGTGACCACTGGGTTAAGATGGTGGCCAATGCTACGAAATGCTTTCTTTTGTGCCTGTGACAAGCTCATGGTATCTTGCGGTATCCCGGTTAGCGCTTAACGCTCCATCTTACGGTGAAACGTCACCGAGTGAAAGCGATCGCGTGAATGCGCCCATCTCTTATTCCAGTGTTAGATTCCCACATGCAGCAAAAGCCCCCGAACCGAAAACATTCCGTTAGCAAGACCAGCAATAACTGGAAGAAGGAGCATTTTGACGACCAGTACGTGAAGCAGAGCTGGCAAGATGGCTACCGTTCCCGTGCCAGCTATAAGCTGATTGAGTTGGATGAAAAAGATAAACTGCTGCGTCCCGGTATGACGGTGATTGATCTGGGCGCCGCCCCCGGCGGGTGGAGTCAAGTTGCAGCGGAAAGGGTAGGGCCTGAAGGTGTGGTGATTGCCTCTGATATTCTGGAGATGGATGCACTGGCCGGGGTGGATTTTATCCAAGGTGATTTTACTGAAGAGGCGGTGCTGGAGGCGATACTAAAATGCCTGGATAATCGCCGTGTAGACCTTGTGATGTCGGATATGGCCCCCAATATGAGTGGTATGGCGGCGATTGATCAGCCCCAGGCGATGTATTTAGTGGAGCTAGCGTTAGAACTTGCCCGCGAAACGTTGTCACCTGGTGGCCGGTTTTTAGCTAAAGTATTCCAGGGGGAAGGGTTTGACGCCTATTTGAAAGAATTGCGCGGCAGCTTTAACAAGGTAGTAACCCGTAAGCCAGACGCCTCCCGGGCGCGTTCCCGTGAAGTCTATTTTCTGGCCGAAGGGTTTCGCGGGTGACTCTCCTTAACATGAGAGGCTGCCCGTGTGGTTCATAGCCAAGATTTATCAGCGCGATTGCCAGACAGGCAAGCGCAACGTGTGTCACATTAGTCGCCATAAGTGCGCGTGACACAGATGGCCCGAGGCATAAGACGCTTTGGCAATGGTTGAACGCTTGATGCTGATGTAATGTCGTATTACTAAGCTTATTGGTAAAAGACTTTATGAAGCATCAGGGTTTAACTGACGGATTCTTGTAATGAGGGTAGCCCCTTGAATGATATGGCGAAGAACCTGATTCTGTGGTTGGTCATCGCGGCCGTCCTACTGACAGTGTTCAATAATTTCAGTACGGAAAGCGCACCGCAAAACACAAACTATTCCCAGTTTGTGCAGCAGGTGCAAAATCAGCAGGTACGTAGCGTAACGATTGATGGTTACACCATCAGCGGTGAGCGCACGGACGGCACTCAGTTCCAGACCATCCGCCCAGCGGCGGAAGATCCAAAGCTGATGGACGACCTGTTGAGCAACAATGTGACGGTGGTGGGCAAAGAGCCAGAGCAGCAAAGTATCTGGACGCGGCTACTGATCGCCAGCTTCCCGATTCTGCTGATTTTGGGCATCTTTATGTTCTTCATGCGCCAAATGCAGGGCGGAGCCGGTGGCGGTAAAGGCGGCCCGATGAGCTTTGGTAAATCGAAGGCCAAACTGCTCTCTCAAGATCAGATCAAAACCACCTTTGCCGATGTGGCAGGCTGTGATGAAGCCAAGGAAGAAGTAGAAGAGCTGGTCGACTTCCTGCGTGACCCAACCAAATTCCAGCGCCTGGGCGGTATGATTCCCCGCGGCGTGCTGATGGTAGGGCCCCCGGGTACCGGTAAAACGCTGCTGGCGAAGTCCATTGCGGGCGAAGCCAAAGTGCCGTTCTTCTCTATTTCGGGTTCTGACTTCGTTGAAATGTTTGTCGGTGTCGGTGCATCGCGTGTGCGCGACATGTTCGAGCAGGCCAAAAAGCAGGCGCCGTGCATTATCTTTATCGATGAGATTGACGCCGTGGGCCGTTCACGTGGCACCGGTATGGGTGGCGGTAACGACGAGCGCGAGCAGACATTGAATCAACTGCTGGTCGAGATGGATGGCTTTGAAGCCAACGAAGGCATCATCGTTATTGCTGCGACCAACCGTCCTGACGTACTTGACCCTGCGTTAATGCGCCCAGGCCGCTTTGACCGTCAGGTAACGGTCGGCTTGCCGGATATCCGTGGCCGTGAGCACATTCTGGGTGTTCATCTACGTAAAGTGCCGCTGGGTGATGACGTAAAACCGCAGCTGATCGCACGTGGTACGCCTGGTTTCTCTGGTGCGGATTTGGCCAACCTGGTCAACGAAGCCGCTCTGTTTGCCGCGCGCCGCAATAAGCGCCTGGTCAGCATGGAAGAGCTTGAGCTCGCGAAGGATAAGATCATGATGGGCGCTGAGCGCAAATCGATGGTCATGACCGACAAAGAGAAGCTCAATACCGCTTACCATGAGTCGGGTCACGCCATTATCGGTCTGGTCGTGCCTTCCCATGATCCGGTCTATAAGGTAACGATTATTCCCCGTGGCCGTGCGCTGGGTGTCACCATGTTCCTGCCGGAAGAGGATCGCTACAGCCTCTCCCGTCAGCAAATTCTGGGGCAGATCTGCTCGCTGTTTGGTGGCCGTATTGCCGAAGAGATGACGTTAGGCCCGAATGGTGTAACGACCGGCGCCTCAAACGACATCAAGCGTGCTACTGAGCTGGCCCATAACATGGTTGCCAAGTGGGGCTTGTCGGACGAAATGGGCCCGATCATGTACGACGAGGATGAGTCGCATCAGTTCCTCGGTGGCCCGGGTCAGGGTGGTGGCAAGATGAAGTCTGGTGACACCACCACGCGCCTTGATAAGGAAGTCCGCAAAATCATCGACGGTTGCTACGAGCAGGCACGCCAAATCCTGACCGATAATCGCGATAAGCTGGACGCCATGGCCGAGGCCTTGATGAAGTACGAGACCATTGATGCCACGCAGTTGAAGGACATCATGGAAGGTCGTGAGCCGCGCCCGCCGGAAGGTTGGGATGACGGTGACTCATCCGGTGGCGGTACGCCTGTCAACGATGACAAGCCGCAAGCGAAGGCTGAAGACGATGCTTCTTCAAACGCTTCTGGAGGCGATGCGTCCGGTGGTGACAGCGAAGAAGATGACGACGGGCCGCGTCGCCGTCCCTCAGACCCGCTAGGTGGCCCTGCAGGCTCATAAGCCAGCACTGCCGTATGAGCCAAAGGCGCCCCGTCATGGGGCGCCTTTTTTGATATGCTGTATACATAACAGCAATGTTTCATTTCTTGATCAGGCTGCAGCATGAAATCAATTCTGGACACGTCCTCTTCACGAAACGCAGAAAATGCTCTCCAACTGCGTTGCGGGCGCCATCTGTTGGATCTCTCCTTTCCCAGGGTAATGGGTATTCTTAATGTGACCCCGGACTCTTTTTCTGACGGTGGCCAGCACGTGGCATTGGATGACGCTTTGCGCCACGCTGAGCGGATGCTGGCCGAAGGGGCGGCGATGATAGATGTGGGCGGCGAATCGACCCGCCCTGGGGCTATCCCTGTCAGCCCCCAGGAAGAGCTAGACCGGGTGGCGCCGGTGGTGGAGGTCCTGGTGCGCGAGCTGGATGCGTTGGTGTCGGTGGATACCAGTTGCCCGACGGTTATACGCGAGGCGAGCGAGCTGGGCGCTGGTATGATTAATGATGTGCGCGCCTTAGAGCGAGAAGGCGCCCTGCTGGCTGCGGTGGGTAGCGGGTTGCCCGTCTGCCTGATGCATCGCCAGGGCGAGCCGCAGGATATGCAGCAGTCGCCCGCGTATCAGCGCCCTGTCGAGGAAGAGGTGGCGGATTATTTGGCCCGTCGGATTGCTGAATGCGAGGCTGCAGGGCTACGCCGCAACCGTCTACTGATCGACCCTGGTTTTGGCTTCGGCAAAACCGTCGAACACAATCTACGCTTACTCAAATACATGGAGTCTCTGCAATCGCTGGAGCTTCCAGTGCTGGTGGGTATGTCGCGCAAGAGCATGATTGGTAAAGTGTTGGGTCGACCAGTGGAGGAGCGTCTCTCCGGTGGTTTGGCGCTTGCTGCCATGGCGGTTGAGCGTGGGGCAAATATTTTGCGCGTGCATGACGTGGCTGCAACGGTCGATGCAGTCAATATGGCGTGGGCGGTACTACAAGAAGGCTGCGAGCCGCCGCTAAATAAGGAGTTTGACGCATGACAAGGCGCTATTTTGGGACGGATGGTATTCGCGGCACGGTGGGTAAATCACCGATTACCGCAGATTTTATGCTCAAGTTGGGCTGGGCGGCGGGTCAGGTGCTGCGCCGTGATAAAGGTCGAACGCGGGTACTGATCGGCAAAGATACCCGGATCTCTGGCTATATGTTCGAATCCGCCCTAGAGGCGGGGCTCTCGGCAGCGGGTGTCGATGTCTCGCTGCTGGGGCCAATGCCCACGCCGGGTATTGCCTATTTAACGCGCACATTTCGTGCCGATGCAGGCATCGTCATCTCGGCATCGCATAATCCTTTTGATGATAACGGCATCAAGTTCTTCTCCGCTGAGGGTAAGAAACTTCCCGATGACACGGAAGATCGTATCGAAGCGATGCTGGAAGCGCCGCTGACCACGGCCGAGGCCGCGCAGTTGGGTAAGGCAACGCGCATCGACGACGCTGCAGGCCGTTATATCGAGTTTTGTAAATCGACCTTGCCTGACCGGCTTAGCCTGCACGGCCTTAAAATCGTCTTGGATTGTGCTCACGGTGCCACATACCATATCGCGCCCAATGTGTTCCGCGAGCTGGGGGCTGATGTCACCACCATTGGCTCTGCACCTGACGGGTTAAACATTAATCAGCAGGTGGGCTCAACGCACCCCGCGGCTCTGCGTGCTTCCGTGATTCAGCAAAATGCTGATTTGGGGATCGCCTTTGATGGCGATGGCGACCGCGTGCTGCTGGTAGATGGCGACGGGCGGGAAGTCGACGGCGACGATATTCTCTATCTGATTGCCCGAGATCGCCACGAGCGTGGCTTGCTTCAAGGCGGCGTGGTGGGCACCCTGATGTCAAACTTTGGCCTGTCGATGGCGCTGGATAAGCTGGGAATCCCCTTTGAGCGCGCAAAGGTGGGTGACCGCTTTGTGATGGAGCGTATGGCCGCCAATGGTTGGGAGCTGGGCGGTGAGTCGTCGGGGCATATTGTGTGCGCCCACGTGCAGACCACCGGCGACGGCATTGTCTCCGCGTTGCAGGTATTGGCGCTGATGATGCGCGAGCAAAAAAGCCTCCCGACACTGTTAAAAGAGTTGGAGAAAGTGCCCCAGGCGCTGGTTAATGTACGTTTGCCCGCTCATGCCAGCGCCAAAGAGGTGATGGCATCTGCGCCGCTTCAGCAGGCAGTGGCTGCGTTAGAGCATGAGTTAGGTGATGAAGGGCGAGTGTTGCTACGTCCCTCAGGTACTGAGCCGCTTATTCGAGTAATGGTGGAAGGACGCGCCCATTTAGACGTCGATCAATTGGCGCATAGCTTGGCCGATCAGGTTCAGGCGCTACTTAATTAAATGTGTTCAGCTAACCGGTTCAGTAAACTGGTTTGGTAAACCCAGCTTGTGGCTATAACAGCGGTTGTCTTGACAAGGCCGCTCCTATACCATTTCGCTCCACCTTGAGTGAGGAGAGTCGATGCGTACGCCTTTAATCGCCGGTAACTGGAAAATGAACGGTTCCGTGGCGTTGATCAATGAATTCGGCCAGGCCTTCTCCGCCGCCGTATCGCCAACGAGCGTGGATGTCGTTATCATTCCGCCGTTCCCCTATTTGGATGCGGCGCGCCACGCGTTTGAAGGTACGGTGCTTTCATTGGGCGCGCAAACGTTGAACCCTATTCACTCTGGGGCGCATACCGGCGAAGTAAGTGGCCGCATGCTAAAAGAGTTTGCGGTCTCTTACGTATTGGTGGGGCACTCTGAACGACGTCAGCTCTACAAAGAGAGCGATGAACAGATCTTTGCACGCCTGCTAGCAGCATTGAGCGTGGATATCACGCCGATCCTCTGTGTGGGTGAGTCCCTGGAGGAGCGCGACGCAGGGCGCACGATGGATGTGGTGCTTCGTCAAGTGGGCTATGTAATGTCCCGCTTAGAGCCCGACCAGCGTAAGCAGGTCGTGATTGCCTATGAGCCTGTTTGGGCCATTGGCACTGGGCGCACGGCAACGCCTGAGCAAGCCCAGGACGTTATGGCAGGCATCCGTGCCTACCAGGCGGGTTTCGATAAGGGCCTCGCCGAGCAACTGCGTTTGCTTTACGGCGGCAGTATGAACGCAAGCAATGCGGCTGAGCTGCTTGCTCAGCCAGATATCGACGGCGGTCTAGTGGGCGGAGCCTCACTCAAGATCGATGATTTTTATGCCATTTGTCAGTCAGCAGGATAACGCCATGCAAGTTGCAATTCTTATGATTCATGTGGTGATTGCGGTCGCCCTGGTGGTACTCATTCTGCTTCAGCAGGGTAAAGGTGCCGAAGCCGGTGCAGCTTTCGGGGGCGGTGCATCACAAACGGTATTCGGTTCGCGGGGTAGTGGTAACTTCCTGTCGCGCACGACGGCTATTTTGGCGGCGGGTTTCTTCGTCACCTCAATGGCGCTAGCTTACTTTGCCACCCAGGCGGGCCAGGCACCGGAAGCAGGTATTCCCGATTCGCGTTTGATCGAGCAGCAGCAAAGCGTCCCGACGCTTGACGACAGGCCTGCGGACGTGGATAATACCGCGCCAGTGCTAGAGGAAAGCAGCGAGTAAGCAGCTGCTGTTTTTTAGCCTCCCCTGATGCCGAAGTGGTGGAATTGGTAGACACGCTATCTTGAGGGGGTAGTGACCGTATGGTCGTGCGGGTTCAAGTCCCGCCTTCGGCACCATCTGTTTTGCTGGCACGCCAGCTTCCCAGAACGTTTCTTTTGTTACCAGAATGCCCATTGGCACCTGAGGCGAAAAAGACAGCTTTAAGTAAGTGGTTCTTGAAGCAAGTAGTTCTTGACGTAAGTGGCTTTAGTGTCTATTATCGTCGACCTAGATTGATGCGGGGTGGAGCAGTCTGGTAGCTCGTCGGGCTCATAACCCGAAGGTCATCGGTTCAAATCCGGTCCCCGCTACCATTTTCTAGTAGCATGTTCTAGATTGTTATTTTTAAGACGTATTGGAAATAACGGTCATTTCAGGTACAGCCTGTTACATGTTGCTAAGACGGTACTGGAAGTAGTACTTAAGAAGTGGTACACAAGGTTTCTTTCAAAAAGCCCCTTCCAGTGAAGGGGCTTTTTGTTAGCAGCTTTTGGCTAGCAAGCGCGCCTGGTCGCTGTTTTATTGGCGCCCCCCGCTTTGTTAGCCAGAATATCGTTAGCACGAATATCTTAATAGCGGATGTCGTCCGGAAAACCGGAGACACATTCCCGAGTAACGCCAATCAGCCACCTAGCTTTTCTAATAACTCCTGGCCAGGTGCCTAATGCAACGGCTATAGGAGCTTTGTCTGTGGCCACTAAACACGCTGCGCTTCACGCGCTGATCGAACCTGTTGTTGCTGCCATGGGCTTTGAGCTATGGGGCATCGACCATCTTTCCCAGGGCAAAAATTCGCGGCTGGTGATCTATATCGAGCGCGAGAGTGGTGTCAGCGTGGAAGACTGCGCAGATATTAGCCGCCAAGTCAGTGCCGTTATGGATGTAGAAGACCCCATTCCCGGTGAGTACCGGTTGGAAGTCTCCTCGCCAGGCATGGCACGTCCCTTGTATTCCCTGGATCAGTTTACCCGCTTTCAAGGTCATCACGTCGCGCTGAAACTGCGCACTGCCTTTGACGGGCGGCGCAAGTATCAAGGGCTTTTGGTCGGTGTTGAGGGGGATGAAGTACTGCTACAACTGGATGGCGAAGAGTACTGCTTTCCAATTGAGAGTATTGATTCTGCTCACATTGTACCGCAGTTCGACGATTGACCGGGTGGCGGCGCTGCCGGCAGGCTGCCGGGGTGATGCACATAAGGATAGGTTTTCTGGCGAGGCATACGCATGAGTAAAGAAATTTTAATGGTCGTTGACGCGATCTCCAATGAGAAGGGCGTCCCACGTGATGTCATCTTCGAGGCGGTAGAAGCCGCTCTTGCGAGCGCGTCACGCAAGCGTTTTGAAAGAGAAGAAGCCAATGTGCGCGTGCATATTGACCGCCGCACTGGTGAATACGAAACCTTCCGCACCTGGACCGTTGTGGAAGATGACGAATTCGAAACGCCAGATTATGAAATTAAAGAGAGCATCGCCGAGCAGCGCGATCCGCCGCTGAAATTAGGCGATGTGGTCGAAAAAAGCATCGAAAATGCGTCGTTTGGTCGTATTGCTGCACAAACCGCCAAACAGGTGATCGTACAGAAAGTACGCGAAGCCGAGCGGGCCGAAGTCGTGCGCCAATATGCCGATCGCGAAGGTGAACTGGTTGCGGGCATCGTTAAAAAGACCACACGTGATGGCCTGATCATTGATTTGGGCGAAAACGCTGAGGCGTTTTTGCCGCGCAATGAAATGATTCACGGCGAGCGTTACCGCATGAACGAGCGGGTGCGCGCCCTGTTGGTCAAAGTGGATCCCGATGCACGCGGTGCCCAGCTTCAGCTATCGCGGACGTGCCCCGAGCTGATCATCGAGCTGTTCAAAATTGAAGTGCCAGAGATCGCAGAGCAGTTGATTGAGATCAAAGGTGCTGCGCGTGACCCCGGCTCACGGGCCAAAATTGCGGTAAAAACCAATGATCGCCGCATCGACCCGGTCGGTGCCTGTGTGGGTATGCGCGGTTCGCGCGTTCAAGCGGTCTCTTCGGAGCTGCAAAACGAACGTGTTGATATCGTGCTGTGGGATGACAATCCCGCCCAATTGGTGATTAACGCCATGGCACCTGCCGATGTTGGGTCTATCCTTGTGGACGAGGACGCCCACGCAATGGACGTGGCCGTGGCGCAGGATAACCTTGCTCAGGCGATTGGTCGGAGCGGTCAGAACGTGCGTTTGGCTTCTGAACTTACCGGCTGGCGCATTAATGTCATGACCGAAGAGGAAGCGGAGTCTAAGCGCGATCAAGAGATTGATAGCCTGGTGGACTCTTTTATCCAGCACCTCGATGTGGATGAAGATGTCGCTCGCCTGTTGGTGGATGAGGGGTTCACTACCCTGGAAGAAGTCGCCTACGTGCCGATGGAAGAGATGCTCGAAATCGAAGAGTTCGATGAAGATTTAGTCGAAGCGCTTCGTGCACGTGCGAAAGACGAGCTGCTGACGATGGCAATTGCCACGGAAGAAGCGCTAGACGGTGCCCAGCCAGCAGCAGATCTGCTGGAGATGGATGGCATGGAGCGCCACCTGGCCTTCATTCTGGCCAGTCGCGGCATCGTTACCATGGAAGATCTCGCCGAGCAGTCTGTCGACGATCTGGTCGATATCGAGGAGTTGGACGAAGCGCGCGCAGCGGCACTGATCATGACTGCCCGTGCGCCCTGGTTTGAAGTCGATGACGCATCGGATTCGAACACACAGTAAACAGGTCACGGGCTGAGGAGGGTCAATATGTCAGATATGACAGTTAAAGATTTCGCAGGAAAGGTGGGCCGTGATGTGCCTCGCCTACTAGAGCAAATGAAAGAAGCGGGTTTGAAGCACGCTTCTGAAAGCGATGCTGTGTCTGAAGAAGATAAGCAGAAGCTACTGAGTTTCTTGAAGAAGAGCCACGGCGGTAGCGACACCCCTGAAGCGGGCAAAAACCGCATCACGCTGACGCGCAAAACCCGTAGCCGTATCAATACCGGCGAGCGCGGCAAAACCATTGAAGTGCAGGTACGTAAGAAAAAGACCTACGTCAAAAGCGCTGAAGATGAGAAGCCGAAAGCGCCGGAGCCTAGCTATACTGGCCCGCGCCAGCTAGTGGGCGATATGGCGGAAGCCGAAGCTGAGCGCAAAGTGTCTGATGCGCGTGAAGCCGAAGAAAAAGCCGCTGCTAAGAAAGCCCGCGCTGCACAGGTAGCGGAAGCCACCGCGCGTAGCAATAAAGAAGCTGAAGCGACGGCGCAAAGTAACACGGCGCGTAGCAATAAAGAGTCTAAAGCCAAGCCGAAAGCGCCTGCGGCAGCCAAAGCACCGGCTACGCCAGACATTCCTGTGCCGAATCTTGAAATCGACGATACGCCGTCCGGTGACGATATGCCGCCAGCGCCGCCGAAAGAGGGCCGCACTGACCGTCGTACCGCTCCGCCCAAGAAGACGGCGGCGAAGAACAAAGGTCGCCGTGACGATGAAGATCGTGGTGATCGCGAAGAGCGCAAGCGCGGCGGCGGTAAGAAGGTAAAACGTGCCGAACAGCGTCGCGGTGGTCGCCGTGGTGGCAACCAGACCGGCAATGGCAAGCACGCTTTCCAGAAGCCGACTCAGCCGATCGTGCGTGAAGTATCGATCCCTGAATCGATCAGCGTGGCGGAATTGGCCGATAAGATGTCGATCAAGGCCAATGAAGTGATCAAGGCCATGTTTAACATGGGCGCGGCGGTTACCATCAACCAAACCATCGATCAGGATACGGCTGCGATCGTGGTGGAAGAGATGGGCCATACACCGAAGCTGGTTAAAGATGACGCGCTGGAAACGGAAATGCTCGAAGGCATCTCCTATGAAGGCGAAGAGATCACGCGTTCACCCGTTGTTACGGTGATGGGCCACGTTGACCACGGTAAAACCTCGCTGCTGGATTACATCCGTAAAGCGAAAGTGGCGACCGGTGAAGCCGGTGGTATTACCCAGCATATCGGTGCCTACCATGTGGAAGATAACCACGGTGGCGTGACCTTCCTGGATACCCCAGGCCACGCGGCGTTTACCGCCATGCGTGCCCGTGGTGCCAAGGCGACAGATGTGGTTATTCTGGTTGTGGCTGCCGACGATGGCGTGATGCCTCAGACGATTGAGGCGATTGAACACTCCAAAGCTGCTGAAGTGCCCATGGTGGTCGCGGTCAACAAGATCGATAAAGATGGTATCGATCTTGATCGCATCAAGAATGAGCTTTCGCAGCACGGCGTGATCTCCGAAGAGTGGGGCGGTGATACTCAGTTTGTTCACGTTTCCGCCAAGACCGGTGAAGGTATTGAAGAACTGTTGGAAGCAATCCAACTGGTCTCTGAAGTGCTTGAGCTTAAAGCCGTTCCTTCTGCGCCGGGTAAAGGCGTGGTGGTTGAATCGCGCCTTGATAAAGGTCGTGGTCCAGTCGCTACCGTACTGGTTCAGAACGGTACGCTGAAAAAGGGCGATATCGTCCTGGCTGGCCTGCACTACGGTCGTGTACGTGCGCTGACCAACGAACTTGCCCAGCAAGTCGATGCGGTTGGCCCGGCCATGCCGGTAGAGATTCAAGGCTTGGGCGGTACGCCGGATGCCGGTGATGACTTTATGGTCGTTGCAGACGAGAAGAAAGCCCGCGAAGTGGCTAACTTCCGTCAAGGCAAATACCGCGAAGTGCGCCTGGCGCGTCAGCAGAAGGCCAAGCTGGAGAACATGTTCAGCCAGATGGGCCAAGACGAAGTGGCCAAGGTCAACATCGTCCTCAAAGCCGACGTTCAAGGTTCTCTGGAAGCGATCAAAGGCGCCCTGGAAGAGCTCTCCACCGGTGAAGTTGAAGTCGCCGTGGTCTCTTCGGGTGTCGGTGGTATCACCGGTACCGATGCCAACCTGGCGCTTGCGTCGGAAGCCATCGTAGTCGGCTTTAACGTCCGTGCTGACGCCGCTGCCCGCGAGATCGTTGAGCGCGAAGGCCTGGATCTGCGTTACTACAGCGTTATTTACCAGCTGATCGACGAGGTCAAACAGGCGATGAGCGGTATGCTCGCACCTGAGTGGAAAGAAGAAATCGTCGGTATTGCCGAAGTGCGTGATGTCTTCCGTGCGCCGAAGATTGGTGCCATCGCCGGCTGTATGGTGGTTGAAGGCAGCGTGCATCGTAATAAGAAGATCCGCGTGTTGCGTGATGACGTGGTGATCTACGAAGGCGAGCTCGAATCGCTGCGCCGCTTCAAAGACGATGTGCAGGAAGTGCGCAACGGCATGGAGTGTGGCATCGGCGTGAAGAACTACAACGATGTCCAAGTCGGCGATAAGATCGAAGTCTTCGACCAAGTGAAGGTCGAGCGTAGCCTGTAAGGTTGCGAGGAGCTAAACATGCGCGAATTTAAGCGTACCGACCGGGTAGCCGACCAGCTCCAAAAGGAGCTGGCGGTGCTGATCCAACGAGAAGTGAAAGACCCGCGTTTGGGCATGGTCACGGTTAGCGGTGTCACCGTTAGCCGTGACCTTGGCTACTCCGACGTCTACGTCACTCTGTTGGGTGAGCAAGAGCCCGAGCGTATTAAAGAGAATCTGCAGGTGCTTAAGCGTGCTGCTGGTTTTCTAAGAAGCCAGATTGCCAAGCGCATCAAGCTACGTCACGTACCGGAGCTGCGTTTTCATTTCGATGAGAGCGTGGTGCGCGGTCAGCAGCTTTCTTCATTGATTGATGAAGCGGTGACGACGGATCGTGCACGCTATCAAAACGATGATGACGATTATCAAGACGCTGGCCAAGACAGTGACCCAGACGGCGACGCCCAGCAAAGTGAGGAAACTCGCTAGTGGCGCGTCAACGTCGAGGTTTGCCCGTTAATGGCGTACTGCTGCTGGATAAGCCCAAGGGCGTTTCCAGCAACCATGCGCTGCAGCGTGTACGTCGGCTGTTCCAGGCTCAAAAAGCCGGGCACACCGGCACGCTAGACCCGATGGCAACCGGCTTATTGCCGATTTGCCTAGGCGAAGCGACCAAGTTTTCATCGCACTTGCTGGAAGCCGACAAGGTGTATCGCACCCGGGTAGAGCTAGGGGTGATCACCGATACCGGCGATGCGGAAGGCACGATTATTGAGCAGCATGAGGTTCCCAGCCTAAGCGTCGATGACGTGGAAGCTGTGCTCACCCGTTTTCGCGGTGAGATTGACCAAGTGCCGCCGATGTATTCGGCTCTCAAGCATCAGGGCAAAAAACTTTACGAGCTGGCCCGGGAAGGCAAGCAGGTAGAGCGTGCAGCCCGGCGCGTAAGCGTGTATGATGCGCGCCTGCTATCGTTTGAAGGCACTGCTTTTGAGCTGGAAGTAAGCTGCAGTAAAGGCACTTACATCCGCACGTTAGCCGAAGATATTGGCCAAGCGCTTGGCTGTGGTGCGCACATCAGTCAACTAAGGAGGCTCAAAACGGGGCCCTTTTTAGCCGACGCGATGTGGACGCTAGAGGCCTTGGAAGCATTGGCCGACCAAGCGGCACTGGAAGCTGAGCTCATGCCCGTGGATGTGTTGGTGGATCATTTACCGTTACTGACGGTAGACGACACCGCCCATTCTCGTTTGGCCCATGGTCAGCCCGCTGCTCTCGAAACCGGCGCATTAGCCGCGGACGAAGTAGCCCGACTTTATTACGCCGAGACGTTTATCGGCCTTGGCGTAGTGAAAGGTGCTCAGGAAGTGGCACCTAAGCGACTGTTAAGTACTGTCGCTATCTCGTAAACAGCGTTGCAAGGAGGCGACCGTCTACGTGAAAATTGCAAGATCCGACGTGCACGTCGAAACGTGTACGTAGAAAATAGTAGCTTGAGACTGCAAATATGCGTGGTCTCACCCATTCATTTTTAGGCATATTGCTTACTGGAGAGACAGATGGCTTTAACCGCTGAGAAGAAGGCCGAGATCGTCACTGAATACGGCCGCGGCGATAACGATACCGGTTCCCCTGAAGTGCAGGTTGCACTGCTGAGCGCCAACATCAATGGCCTGCAGGATCACTTCAAGACCAACAAACAGGATCACCACTCTCGTCGTGGTCTGATCCGCATGGTTAACCAGCGTCGTAAGCTGCTGGACTACCTAAAGCGTAAAGATTTCGAACGCTATCAGTCCCTGATTCAGCGTCTGGGTCTGCGTCGTTAAGCGTTAACGGCAACGATTAGAAACGGGCAGCTCCTTGTGAGCTGCCCGTTTTTTTATGTTTCGTGTTTACGGCAAGTAGGGAACTGGTAGCCCTATCGCGCTCCAGCGCCTAGAATGGTAACGAGTCAAAACGACCTAAACGAATAGACAAGTAGATATTGATAATGCTGAAGGAAGTCGCTGTGAATCCGGTAAAGAAAACGTTCCAGTACGGTCGTAGCACCGTCACGCTCGAAACCGGGCGTATTGCTCGCCAAGCTACCGGCGCTGTCATGGTTACCATGGATGACACCGTCGTGCTGTGTACCGTTGTCGCTCGCAAAGAGGCAAACCCGAGCCAACCCTTTTTCCCTCTCTCGGTACACTACCAAGAGAAAACCTACGCAGTGGGCAAGATTCCTGGCGGCTTCTTCAAGCGCGAAGGTCGTCCCACTGAAAAAGAGACGCTGACCTCGCGTCTGATTGATCGCCCAATCCGTCCGCTGTTCCCTAAAGGCTTTATGAACGAAGTGCAGGTCGTCTGTACCGTTCTCTCCACCGACCGTAACCACGATCCGGATATTGCCGCACTGCTGGGTACTTCCGCAGCGCTGAGCATCTCTGGCGTGCCGTTTAGTGGCCCGATTGGCGCAGCCCGCGTTGGTTTTAACGAAGAGAAAGGCTACTTCCTCAACCCAACGGTTGAAGAACTGGCCACCTCTGAGCTCGACATGGTCGTCGCCGGTACTGAAAAAGCCGTGCTGATGGTTGAGTCTGAAGCCAAAGAGCTGCTCGAAGACGAAATGCTGGGAGCCGTTCTGTTCGGTCACCAGGAAATGCAGGTCGCGATCAGTGCCATTAACGAACTGGTTGCTGAAGCGGGCAAGCCGCGCTGGGAGTGGCAGGCCGCCGAAGAGAACCAGGCGCTCAAAGCCGCCATGGCCGATGCGTTTGAAGCTAAAGTGGGCGATGCTTACCGCATCACCGACAAAATGCAGCGCCAGGATGCATTGGCTGAGTTGAAAGACCAGGCGATTGAACAACTGGCAGCCGATGAAGGCGAACCGGTTAACGACAAGTTCAGTAAAGATGACGTCAAAGGTGCCTTTGCTAGCCTGGAAAAACGCGTTGTGCGTTCACGGGTGGTAAAAGGTGAGCCGCGTATTGACGGTCGTGACAATCAAACCGTTCGTCCGCTGGCTATCGAAGTCGGTGTGCTGCCGAAAGCTCACGGTTCTGCGATCTTTACGCGTGGTGAGACCCAGGCGATTGCCGTGGCAACGTTGGGCACGCTGCGTGATTCACAGCTAATCGAATCACTGGAAGGTGAGCGTAAAGACCGCTTTATGCTGCACTACAACTTCCCTCCCTACTCGGTGGGTGAAGCTGGCTTTATGGGTGGCCCGAAGCGTCGCGAAATCGGCCATGGCCGCTTAGCACGTCGTGGCGTGCAGGCAATGCTGCCGTCAGAAGATGTCTTCCCCTACACCATTCGTGTGGTGTCTGAAATTACCGAGTCTAACGGTTCCAGCTCCATGGCCTCTGTATGTGGCTCTTCGCTGGCCCTGATGGACGCAGGCGTGCCGTTAAAAGCACCGGTCGCCGGTATTGCCATGGGCTTGGTAAAAGACCCGGACGGTTTTGCGGTATTGACCGATATCCTGGGTGACGAAGATCACCTCGGCGATATGGACTTTAAAGTTGCCGGTTCCGAAGAGGGCGTCACCGCCCTGCAGATGGACATCAAGATCGAAGGCATCAACGAAGAGATTATGGAGCTCGCGCTGCAGCAAGCACTGACCGCGCGACTGAGTATTCTCGAGCAAATGAATGTCGTGATCAGCCAGAGCCGTAGCGATGTCTCCGACAACGCGCCGTCCATGGCAACGATCAAAATCGATCCGGACAAGATCCGTGACGTTATCGGTAAAGGTGGCGCAACCATTCGCAAAATCTGCGAAGACACCGGCGCCTCTATTGATCTCGACGACGATGGCACCGTGCGTATCTACGCGGAAGATAAAGCCGCCGCCAAGCGTGCCATCGACACCGTGCTGGCAATTACCGCTGAAGCGGAAATTGGCAAGTTGTATATGGGCAAGGTGGTGCGTATTGCCGACTTCGGTGCGTTCGTTAACATCATGCCCGGCACCGATGGCCTGGTTCACATCTCGCAAATCGTTGCCGAGCGGGTTAACAACGTGCGCGACTTCTTGAACGAAGGCGATGACGTGGTCGTTAAGGTGCTGGATATCGACAACCGCAACCGCGTGAAGCTGTCGATGAAAGAGATCAGCGAAGAAGAGAAAGCCGCTTTTACCGCGGAAGCAGCGGAAACCGAAGCGGCGATTTAAATCGCTAGCTAGGTTTCTGAGACCGCCCTCGTAGCCTCTGGCTACGGGGGCTTTGTTTTTGCTAGGTACTGTTTTTGCTAGGTACTGTTTTTGCTAAGTACTTTTTTGCTAGATAGTGTTTTGTGGTTAGGTATCGCTTTGTTCGCCGGGATTTAGACAGTCAGGGAGCAGCAGATGGAGCAGCAACAAGCGCCGCGTTGGTGGGCGGTGGTGGCCGTGATGATCGGCATTTTTTTACTGGTGACCGCAGAGCAGCTGCCGATTGGGTTGCTTTCCCAGGTGGCATCTAGCATGGGCGTTACCCCCGGCATGGCGGGCTTAATGGTCACCGTGCCCGGCGTGGTCGCTGCCTTTTCAGCCCCGCTGCTGCCGGTAGCGGTGGGGCGCTTGGACAGGCGCATTATGCTCACGGCATTGATGGCCGTAATGGTGGCCGGGAGTGTGCTATCGGCATTGGCCAGCAGCTTTATCCTGTTGCTTGCCGCCCGCGTGCTTGTGGGGCTTAGTATTGGTGGCTTTTGGGCGGTGGCGGGCAGCATTGCCCCACGCCTAGTGCCAGAGGCTCAGGTGCCAAAAGCGATGACGATGATTTTTGGTGGTGTCGCGGCGGCCTCGGTGCTGGGTGTGCCACTGGGCACGCTGCTGGGGGATCTAAGCAACTGGCGGGTCGCCTTTGGGGCGCTGGGAGGGCTAAGCCTGTTAACGGCAGCTGCGCTGTGGTTTTGGCTACCGCCGCTACCACCGCGAGAACCTGTGCGTTTGCGGGTATTGGCGCAGCAGTTTAGCAATCGCGGTGTGCGAGTCGCGGTGTTAACCACCGCCTTTGTAGTGGTTGGCCACTTTGCCGCCTACACCTTTATTAGCCCCATCCTGCAAGAGATCAGCGGTATTTCCCAGCGCCATGTGAGCAGTCTGCTGCTGCTTTACGGGGCGGCAGGCATTGTGGGCAATATTGCGGCAGGCATGTTTGCCGGGCGCCACCCTTACCGCGCGGTGTTGGCGATTCCCAGCCTGCTGCTCATTGTGGTGGCTGTTTTCCCTCTGCTGGGTGTTCAGCCGAGCAGCGGTGTCATGTTGCTCATGATGTGGGGCGCGGTGTTTGGCAGCGTATCAGTCAGCATTCAAACCTGGATTATACGCACTGCACCCAATACCGAAGCCGCCACGGCGTTGATGGCGTTTACCTTCAATATGTCCATTGGCCTGGGTGCCATGCTAGGCGGGCGTATCGTCGATGGCACTAGCCTTCCCATTGCCATGTGGGCCGCATCCGGATTATTCCTGTTGGGGGCGCTGTTGGTCTGGCGAACACCGTCACGCATCGTGGGGGAGAAGCGTCGTTAAGTAAGCGATAAATAATGCGCAAGTATCTGGCTATGTTGGCTGCTCGCGCAGCCAACTACGCAAATTATCCAAACGGCGATCCTCGCGCAGTGCATCTGGGTAGACTAACCAGAAACCAACGTCTGCGTTGACTGGATGTTCGAATACCGACGTTAGCCGGCCCAATCGCACGGCGCTATCGGCCAGCTCGCAGACCACTATCGATACACCCACCCCATCGGCGGCGGCCTGCAGGGTTAATCCTCCGGAATCCACCTGCGTGACCACAGCGGGTTTGAAGGGGCCGTCGGGAAGGCTCTCCATCCAGCGTTGCCATGTCAGGCAGTGGCGGGAGACAAACAGATTGGCCTGGCTGACACGGTCAAGGCGATCGCGATGGGAGCCGGTAGCAAAGCCTGGACGGGCATAAAGGTCGATGGTTGCTTCAAAGAGGAGATCGGCCTGTAATTCCGGCCAATTCCCGTTGCCGTACCAGATGCCCACATCGGCCACCCCCGCGGCAAGGTCTACCTCATCCTGCGTAGTGGATATCTCAAGCGAGAATCCACGCCGCTCGAAGGGATACAGGCTTAACCGTGGCGACAGCCAGTTGGTTGCAAAAGTAGGCAACATGTTGAGACGTAGCGGCCCGTCACGGCGTTTTTGGCGAAGTGAGTCAACCCCCTTGGCAATCTGCGTAAAGCCTTGTTGCAGGTAAGGTGTTAGCTTGTGTCCCGCGTCGGTAAGCTCAAGACGCGTTCCTGTTCGGCGCAGAAGCACGACGCCAAACAACTCCTCCAGTATGCGCAGTTGGTGACTGACGGCCGAAGGAGTGACCGAAAGCTCCATGGCCGCTTCCTTGATTGAAAGATGCCGCGCCGTCGCCTCAAAAGCGCGTAGAGCATTTAATGGCACAGGAATCCGCATAATCGCTACCCCCACCCTCGAAGGTTGATAAACAGATCATACAAGAAGCCGCGCTGACCACGCTGTAAAAATCGCTGAGCAAAACTCAGCCCAGTTTGAGATTTACTCACTCGTTTTTAAAACATACAGAGGACAGACTGACGATATCGATAATCTGCTACTGGGTGGGTGCCATGCTAAACGCTCTTGATGACCGAGATGGGTTGATCTGGCTCGATGGTGAGCTGCTTCCTTGGCGTGAGGCGCGCCTGCACGTGCTTAGCCATGCGTTACACATGGGGGGAGCGGTATTCGAAGGCATGCGTGCCTACGGGCGGCGTGTTTTTCTGGGTGACGCGCATTTGGAGCGTTTAGAGCGTTCCGCCGCACTACTGGACTATCGGCTGCCCTGGTCGCACCGCGAGCTCAGCCAAGCGATTGACGCGGTGCTATGGGCCAATCAGCTAACCGATGCGTATATCCGCCCTATCGCCTGGCGTGGCGCGGATAGTGTGTCTATCGCGGCGCCTCAAGCACGTGTCCATGTGGCGATTGCCGCTTGGGATTGGCCTACGGCGGCGTCCCAGGGGCGGGCAGAGGTAGGTATTCGGCTGCAACTGGCCAACTGGCGACGCCCGCCCCCTAATACGGCGCCTACTGCCTCTAAGTGTTCTGGACTGTATATGATCGGCACGCTAGCCCGCCATGCGGCCATAGCAGTAGGCTGTGATGATGCGTTACTGCTCGATAGTGACGGCTTAGTCGCTGAAACGACAGCCACTAATCTGCTTTTGGTCAGTGATGGCGTACTGGTAACCCCACTGCCGACCTGTTTTCTTGATGGCATCACCAAGCGCCATGTGTTGGGTTTGGCACGTCAGAGAGGCCTGCCGGTAGAGGAGCGAGCGGTTACACTCGAGGAACTGCGTGCTGCAACCGAAGTGTTGACTGCCGGCACCTCGGTCGAGCTTCAGCCGGTGGTGGCATTGGTGGAAGATAAGGCGAAGACCGAATGGCCCGTGGGCCCTGTCACCCAGCAACTGATTGCGGACTTTCATGCTACGGTTACTGGGGCTAAGAACGGTATAGCTGCAAGGCGACAGAACATTGATGCCTGAGCCCGTCTATATCAGCGCGGCGGATAGTTATGCGCTGCGCGGGTGGGTATGGCGCCGACCTTGTGTTTCGTCGTCTCACCCTGGCCCCGTGGTGATCATTAACACCGCCACCTCGGTGCGCTGCCGCTATTACATGCCCTTTGCTGATTATTTGTATCAGCAAGGGTGGGACGTAGTGACCTACGACTACCGGGGAATCGGCGATTCGCGCCACCATTCGCTGCGCAAACTCAAGGCCGACTGGATCGACTGGGGGCAGCATGATTTTGAAGGCGTTCTACGCTACGTCGCCAGACGTTTTCCTGGTCAGCCTGTCGATGTGGTGGGTCACTCTGCGGGCGGTTTCGTGATTGGCTTTGCCCAGTCCGCCCATCGCGTGCGTCGCATCTTCACCATGGGCGCACAGTATGCCTACTGGCGGGACTACGCACCCGAGGCTCGGCGATCTATGTTCTTGCGTTGGCATCTAGCGATGCCACTGTTGGCACTTTTGGTCGGCTACGTACCCGCCAAGCGTCTGGGGTGGATGGAAGATACACCCAAAGGCGTAGCACTGGATTGGGCGCGAATGGGGCCGCGCTTTGAGCACAACGTGCGGCGTAAACGTGAAACACCTGAGGGTGAGCCCGAAGCTGAGATGCTGGTGCGGGGCTTCACGCGTGTGCAGGCACCGATTTTGGCGCTGGGCATCGATGATGACCCTTTCGGCACTCGTCCCGCGCTTGATCGCCTTCTAGAGTATTACAGTAGTAGCGAACGCTATCACCTGCGGCTAGCGCCAACTGCGGTGGGCCAGCCAAGCATCGGTCATTTCGCTTTTTTCCATAAGCGCTTTCGCGACGTGCTCTGGCCACTTGCCATGGAGTGGCTGCGCACCGGTAATCCGCCCACGACTTTTCCTGGCGAGCTGCGCTATCGACCGCGTAAGGAGACCTGCAATGACAACTAACAAGCCAGCGACCCAGATGCTATTTCTGCCCGGTCTCGGCAATTCTGATGCCGACCACTGGCAGTCACTATGGGGGCTAAAGCGGCCTAATAGCCTCCGTTTTCAGCCTGGCTCCTGGGATGAGCCGAATCTCAACGATTGGCTGCAGGCATTGGATACCGCCATTGATGAAGCTGAGGCACCGGTGTTGCTCGTTGCTCACAGTCTTGCGTGCCTGCTGGTGGCGCACTGGGTACAGGAGGTCACTATTAGCGATAAGAAGAGCAGCGATGAGAGAGCTCATCGATTGGCGCAGGTAAGCGGCGCGTTGCTGGTGGCAGTACCTGACCCTGGCGCAAAGGCTTTCCCACCCGAAGCGAGCGATTTCCGCAACGCTCCTGCTCGGCCTCTGCCATTTCCAGCGCTGGTTGTAGCCAGCAGTGACGACCCCTACGCGACGACGGACTATGCCCGGCAGCAGGCTGCGACATGGCAAGCCGACTTTGTTGACGTGGGCGCCTGCGGGCATATCAACGCCGCAAGTCAGTTGGGGGAGTGGCCTCAGGGGTGGGCGTTGTTGGAGGCATTAGCATGAGTTTTCATACGATGACAGCACGCGATGCACTGACTGCGCTCTGGTCACTGGGTGGTTTGCCGGCGGAGGCTTTGGACAAGATCACGTTGACCGGCCATGATCCCGTTTTCCCATCCTCGTTTGCTATTGGCGCCACCGCGGCGCTTGCTGCCTGCGAGCGGGGTATTCACGCTAACAGCCCTGCGGGCTGGCCTAACTGGACGATGTGCACATGACCCGAGTGGCACCGCAAGCGGCCTTGATCGTTCCTGTTCGCGAAGCCGAACCCGTGGTTGACGAGCTTCGTCAGCGCTATGACGCCACAGCGGCTATAGGCGTGCCCGCGCACATAACACTACTTTATCCCTTTGTATCACCTAACGAGATTGTCGAGAAAGATCTTCGCAAGCTTAAAGCGATTGCTAAACAAGCCACTGCTTTTGAGTTTTGGCTATCGGGTGTGGGCCGATTCACGGACACGGTGTATCTTCAGCCAAGCCCTAGCGCTCCTTTTATCTCGCTGATTAAAGCATTCGTCGATGCCTTCCCAGACTACCCACCCTACGGTGGTCTCCATACGGGCAGCATACTTCACCTCACCGTCGCCAGAGAGAGTGAGCCAGAGGCACTCGAACGAATAGAAGATGAGGTGCGTTTGTTGATGGCGAAACAGAGAGCGATTCAGTGTTACTGCAAAAATTTTGCGTTGATCGTGAATACTGAGGGGAGATGGGTGACTCAACAACGATTTTCTCTTGTCGCGTCAGAGGCCAATGGCGACTAGTGCCATTTAGCTCGGTAATGATGATGTTAGTAGAACAAGATAAAGAGGTTTGTGCATCCCGAACGGAAAAAGCCCTCGTCAATTGACAAGGGCTTATATTAGTTCTTAGCTAAGCGAGCGAAGGGTGGGTTTTTAAGGCCGCTCGATAGCCAAGGCTACGCCCTGACCGCCGCCGATACACAGCGTCGCGAGGCCTTTCTTGGCGTCGCGGGCGATCATTTCGTGGAGCAGCGTGACCAGTACGCGGCAGCCGGAGGCACCGATGGGGTGGCCTAGAGCGATCGCGCCGCCGTTGACGTTCACTTTAGACGTATCCCAGCCGAGCTCTTTGTTGACAGATAGCGCCTGGGCGGCAAACGCTTCGTTGGCTTCGACCAAGTCCAGGTCGTCCAGGCTCCAGCCGGCTTTTTCCAAGCAGCGGCGAGTGGCCGGTGCGGGCCCGATACCCATAATGGCAGGGTCAACGCCTGCGTTGGAGTAAGCCGCTATGCGTGCCAGTGGCTCTAGCCCCAACTGCTTAGCTTTTTCGGCGGAGCAGAGCATAACCACCGCCGCGCCGTCGTTAAGCGCCGAGGCGTTACCGGCGGTAACGGTGCCGTCTTTCTTAAACGCAGGGCGCATGCCGCCAAGCTTCTCCGCGGTCACTTCCCGTGGATTCTCGTCGGTATCAAACACCACCGGGTCGCCTTTGCGCTGGGGAATTTCCACCGGCACGATTTGGCCTTTGAACTTACCTTCTTTGATGGCGGCAGCTGCTTTCTGCTGTGACGCTGCGGCGAACTCATCCATCGCTTCGCGGGTGATACCGTACTTCTCGGCTAAATTCTCGGCGGTAATGCCCATATGGTAGTTGTTGAACGCATCCCACAGGCCGTCGTGTACCATGGAATCAATTGCCTTCCAATCGCCCATGCGCTGACCGTTGCGAGAATTGGGCAGTACGTGGGGCGAGGCAGACATATTCTCCTGACCGCCGGCCAGAATCAGCTCGGCATCGCCGCAGCGAATGGCCTGCGTAGCGAGATGCAGTGCCTTAAGGCCTGAGCCACACACTTTGTTGATGGTCATGGCCGGTACCGAGTCCGGTAGGCCGCCTTTAATAGCCGCTTGGCGCGCCGGGTTTTGACCAACGCCCGCGGTGAGCACCTGGCCCAGCAGTACTTCGTCAACCTGATCGGGAGAAACGCCGGTTGAGGCAAGGATATCCTTGATCACCAAAGCGCCTAGGTCGCTCGCTGGAATACCTGCGAGGGAGCCGCCGAAAGCGCCCACAGCGGTGCGGCGTGCCGCAACAATGACTACTTCTTGCATAAGATGACTCCTGGAGTAATTAACAGACAGTCTGATACCAGATGCCCGATAGGCGTGCTCTGTCAGCCGTACTCTTTTATTCGTACTCTGTCAGCCGTCTCTTCAGCATAGGGGAAGGTGGTGCGTTGCGGCAATAAACCTTTATGGGCAAATAAAAACGGGCCAACATGTGGCCCGTCAGAAGAAAGCATTAGAGGCGCTAAGATTAGGCCAGTTGTGATCAGGCCAACTGTACCGGGATAATATTGCTGGTGTGGCTGACGTGGTTGCCTTCCTGGAGATACACCAGAGCAGGCTGGTGGTTTTCCAGTTCGGCTTCGGAGTAGTGGGCATAGCTGCAGATAATGATCCGGTGGCCAGGGGCGGCGAGGTGGGCCGCAGCGCCGTTGATCGAAATGAGCTTGGAGCCTTCCTCACCGCGAATGGCGTAAGTGGTAAAGCGTTCGCCATTCTCGACGTTGTAAATCTGGATCTGCTCATTTTCACGAATACCCGCCATATCCAGCAGGTCGCCGTCGATGGCGCAGGAGCCTTCGTAGTTAAGCACCGCGTGAGTGACGCGAGCCATGTGCAGCTTGGCTTTGAGCATAATAGTATGCATGTGAGTTCCTATTTTTACCCGTTGTTTGTTTATTCTCTGCCAGTAGTGGCAGCGCTGGCCGGGAGTTGAACAGTGAGGTTGTCGATTAATCGCGCCGGGCCCAGCTTGGCGGCGGCCAGCAGTACCGCATGGCGGGTCGCTAGGTTAATGGGGCCTAGCGTGACATCGCGCAGTTCCAAATAGTCCAGCGTAAAGCCCGCATCATACAGCGCGGTGTTGCCCTGGTGTAGTACCTTTTCGATAGGTTCTCCGCGCTCTAGCGCATCGCGAAGCGTACACAGCGTGCGGTAAAGCGCAGGGGCGATTGCACGCTCCTCGCTACTTAAATAGCCATTGCGTGATGACAGTGCCAGGCCATCTTCTGCGCGTACGATGGGCACGCCGATAATTTCGATGGGCATGTGCAGATCGCACACCAGCTTACGAATCACCGCAAGCTGTTGGTAATCCTTCTCCCCAAAGCAGGCGACGTCGGGCTGCACCAAATTAAACAGCATGCTAACCACGGTGGAGACACCGTCAAAATGGCCGGGGCGTGAGCCACCACACAGACCCTCACCCACCACGGGCACATGCACGCGGGTCTGGGCGTCCAAGCCGTTGGGGTAGAGCGAGCTCACCGCCGGGGCGAACAGCACGTCGCAGCCAGCCTCGATAAGCTGCGCTTGGTCGGCATCAAAGGTACGCGGGTAACCGTCTAAATCTTCGCCTGGGCCAAACTGCATCGGATTGACAAACAGGCTTGCGACCACGATATCGGCGTGCTGGCGCGCGCAGGCGACCAGCGCTAGGTGCCCGGCATGTAGGTTGCCCATGGTGGGTACCAGGGCAATACGCTGGCCGCGTTGGCGGTAATCTCGCAGCGTGCTGCGTAGCTGATCAATGTCTCGCAAAGTGCGCATAGTTGTTTCGTATTAGTGACAAAAGGTGGTCGATAGACTAGATGTCTTAACCGTCATCTTTAAAAGCAGTGCTCTTGGGCTGGGAAAGTGCGTGTTTTGACCGCTTCATGGTAGCGCTGAAACGCAGTTTGAATACTGTCCGCCTCAACCATAAAGTTTTTCACAAAGCGCGGTGTGCGGCCATGGGTGACGCCCAGCACATCGTGCATCACCAGAATCTGGCCATCGGTATCCGGCCCTGCGCCAATGCCAATCACCGGTACATCCAGCGCTTCGGTGACCGCTTTGCCCAGGCTGGCAGGGACGCACTCAAGCAGAATCACCGAGGCGCCCGCCTCGACAAGCACTTTTGCGTCATTAATGATGCGCTCAGCGTGAGCAGCGTCGCGCCCCTGCACTTTATAGCCACCTAGCTGATGCACGGTTTGTGGGGTTAAGCCCAGGTGGGCACATACCGGTACGCCGCGGCGGGTGAGTTCACGAATGCCATCTGCCATCCACGCTTCGCCTTCCAGTTTGACCAGCTCCGCCCCCGCGCGCATCACGGCACCGGCGTCTTCCAGCAGGCGCTCGGTGGTGGCGTTGCTCATAAAGGGTAGATCCACCATCAACAGGCTATGGCCTTTGCCACGCGCAGCGCAGCGGGTGTGGTAAACGATGTCTTCAATGGTGACGGGCAGAGTGCTGTTATGGCCCTGTAGCACCATGCCCAGCGAATCACCGACGAGCAGGACATCAATGCCTGCTTGGCTTGCCGCATGGGCAAAGGAGGCGTCGTAAGCGGTTAGGCAACTGAATGTCTCGCCAGCCTGCTTATAGGCCTGCAGCGTGCTTAGGGTGACGGTTTTCATGGCGTGCTCTCATGTTTTACGTGAGGCCGCTGCGACATAGGCAGCCGACCATTATTGATGCTGCATCCCTGCATACGCGAAGTGGCGTAACCGGCAATTGTTACCTGAATGGGGTGTCGGTGTCGAGATTTGTGTCAAATGGTAGCGTTAGCCGCACATTAGGCGTTAGATAAGCGTTCCAAGCCTTGGTTCTCAACACGTTCAAGCCAGGTGGATAGCGGCTGTTGGAGAAGGTCTAGAGAGGGGGCGATCTCTGCGAGGGGGAGCAGTACAAAGGCCCGGGCAGTCATTTGCGGGTGCGGTACGCGTAAACGCGGCGAGTTGATGTGCTCATTGGCGTAGAGCAGCAGGTCAAGATCGAGCGTGCGGGGCCCCCAGTGGCGCTGGCGGCGGCGGCGATGCTGCTGCTCTAACGCCTGAAGCTGGTCGAGTAGCGCCAGCGGCGAGAGCCGTGTCTCCAGCGCGGCCACCGCGTTGATAAAGTCCGGCTGATCCTGCGGCCCCACCGGGCGGCTGGCGTAAAGCGATGATGCTGCCACTAATCGGCTTAGCGGTAGCATTGCCAGCTCGTTGAGGGCCTCGCGAACCTGCTCGATAGGCGACTCTAGATTACTACCCAAGCCAATATAGGCGAGCTGGGGAGGAGTACCCACTACTCTGGCGCGCTCGGCTTACGGCGCCGTTTGCGGCGACGATCGCCCTGGCTGGCGGGGTCGCCGCCAACTTTTTGCAGCAGGCGACGCTGTTCGTGCTCATCGCCGCGCTGAAACGCCGTCCACCATTCGCCTAAACCACTGGGTATCTCGCCCGCCTGTTCGCGCAGCAGCAGCAGGTCATAGCCCGCTCTGAAACGCGAATGTTCGCGGGTTTGAAAGGCCTTTTTACCGCGCCGCTGGGGTAGGCGCTGCTGTAATTCCCAAATTTCCCGCATCGGGATGCCAAAGCGCTTGGGAATCGATGTGAACTCTAACTGACGGGAGACCACCTGCTGAGCGGCTGCTTGAAGCGCCGGAATGGGCGGCATGCCCTCTTGCTCCAGCGCTTCCTGGCGATGCTTGACCGGGGCCCATAAAAACGCTGCCAGCAGGAAGGCCGGGGTGACGGGGCGCTCTTCGGCAATACGTTTATCGGTGTTGGTCAGCGCCTGCTCAATCAGCTCTTCGGCCCAGGCGGCATCGGCCATGGCTTCTTCGGCCTCGGGGAACAGCATGCCGAACAGGCCGTAGTGGCTGAGTAGCCGGAAGGTGACCAAACCGTGGCCCGACATAAACAGCTTGAGGACTTCATCGAATAGCCGTGCTGGTGGAATCTGCAGCAGCAGCGGTGCCTGATCGTACATCGGCGCTTCGGTGGCGGGGTCTAGCGTGAAGTCGAGCTTAGTCGCAAAGCGCACCGCCCGCAGCATCCGTACCGGGTCTTCGCGGTAGCGTGTCGCCGGGTCGCCAATCAGGCGCAGGGTGCGGGTCTTAATATCCTCGGCACCATTGGCAAAATCAGTGATGCTGAAGTCGGCGATATTGTAGTAGAGCGCATTAACGGTAAAGTCGCGGCGCAGCGCGTCTTCTTCGATATTGCCCCATACATTGTCGCGCAGCAGTAACCCTTCATCGGACTGGTGGGCAATGTGGTCGCCATGCTCGTCTTGGGGTTTGCCACGGAAGGTGGTGACCTCAATGACCTCGCGGCCAAAGCGCACATGGACAATCCGAAAACGGCGGCCGATCAGGCGCGAGTTACGAAATAGATCGCGAACCTGCTCTGGAGTGGCGTTGGTGGCGACATCAAAATCTTTGGGCATCTTGCCCAGCAGCGCATCACGAATGCAACCGCCCACCAAATAGGCGTCGAAACCCGCGCCGCTAAGGCGATAAAGCACTTTTAACGCGGCATCGCTAATATGCTGGCGAGAAACAGGGTGCTCTGACCGAGGGATGTTGCGCGGAGTGAGGGCGCTGGTGGTGCTCTCTTGGGGATCAAGCAAGGTTTTCAATTGCTCCCCCGGGCTGTGTAGGAAACGGGTAAATCCTTTAAACATGCGACGATTTCAACTCGCAGGTACGAAAAAATGGTCGTAAAAATAGTCGTTAGAAAACACTTCAAACGAGTACTGAACATAAACCACGAGTGGCTGAGTGTAGCCGACCCTTCATGGCTTGCAAAGAGCGGCTTGCAAAGTAGCGGCTTGCAAAGCACTTGACGCTGGCGGGGGCTAACACAGGTTTTAAACCCAGGCTCCAAACACGGAAAGGGGAGGCTAAAAGAGCCTCCCCTATCAAGCAATTAATCAGCGTCCGTGCTGCTATTTTTCTTCATGATGGCACATCGCCCTGAATACGCACCGCAGTCGGTAGGCGTAAGGATCACGATGGTTCCGACCGCCTCGTATTCAAAACAATAATCCAACCGCGAACTTTTCTCCCCCCGGGGTATTATTATTGGCGCCGGGGTGTACACACTGACAGCTATTGTTGTTGTTAGGATGCCAAGTCACATTGCACGTCGCGTCCTTTCGGGCCACTTGCTAACTTTTGTTGTTGTTCGCTGCGCCTGTGTTGCCTGCGCAAGCAAGTAATGAGATTCAAGCCTGTTGTTCTTGTTAGTACCGTTATCTCTACCTGGCCCTGTTGTTTTTGTTGTGGCTCAGGTTGTGGCGAGGTCATGTTGTTTTTGTTGGTGACCTGGCGCTATGCCCAGTTTGTTTTTCTTACCCAGTAATACTGCAGACGCTGTGCCACCTATTGAATAAGTTATAAATTTCAGAAGGTTGGCGTTTTTAAAGTTGCTGAGGAACTTTGCGATGCGAAAAGTGTTACCCCTTTCGTGGCCGTTTGTGCGCGGCGTTGTGTGGGAAGGTAACAGTGCCTGGGTAGCGAAAGGCAGAATATTTCTTATTTAAATCAGTATATTAGACGATGGTCGTAGGAGTGGTGTGGAGGCGCGAGTGGATAGCAATGCCCAGGTGCTTAACCTGGGCGCCGGGCGGTTTTTTTGCGCGGTATGCCAAGCCGCTGGCGTCGTTCCCACAGGCTTTTGCGGCTGATTCCGAGCGTTTTGGCCAGTTCGGTTTCACTCATCTGGTCCTGGTTTTCAAGGACGAAGCGCTGAAAATAATCTTCTAAAGAGAGATCATCTTCATTCTCTTCAGCACTTTTATCACCGCCACCACTGGCAGCAGGTGTGCTGGACGCGCCAGAGGACGGATGGGGGCGTGGGGTGGCCGGCGCTAGGCCCAGGTCATCCGGGTGGATCAGATGCCCCTCGGCAAGAATCACCCCGCGCTCAAGGGCAT
>CEGE01001393.1_pt1 | contig 51484 bp, 47 predicted proteins | sample 306311 | NCBI WGS metagenome assembly CEGE01 (sample SAMEA2755654, study PRJEB7226) | microbial mat metagenome | biome: microbial mat; feature: hypersaline; material: grass silage | place: USA | collected 2014-02-19 | depth 0 m | reverse complement strand
AACGATCCTTTCGACCAACGGGAAATGCCGGTTTTAGAAACCCACTCGCGTACCCGACCAGAGTATTGCCGTGACCAGGATTGCCACGCCTGCCTGATCGATCCTCGCCCCTTGGAGATGGTGGCCAATAACCAGTCACAGTGCTTGCTACTGCCTATTAGCGTAGGCGATACGCTGCTAGGCACCCTGGAGGTGTGGTATCCCCAGGAGCGGCTCAACGATAGCACCCGTCGGCTGCTCACCATGTTAGCCGACCAGCTCGCCACGGCGGTGTATCTGCAGCGGCGTATCGAGGAGCAGCAACACGTTACGCTGATCAACGAGCGAACCATCATTGCGCGGGAACTTCACGACTCTCTAGCCCAATCGCTCTCTTATCTCAAGATGCAGGTCGCCCGACTCGAACGCATGCAGCAGAAAGAAGCTACCCGAGAAGTACAGTCTGCGGTATTCGACGAGCTGCGTACCGGCTTAAACAGCGCCTATCGTCAACTGCGTGAGCTACTCACCACCTTCCGACTCAAACTAGAGGGGCCAGGGCTGCAATTTGCCTTACGCCAGACCGTCGATGAGTTTAGCCAGCGCATGGGGGTAACGGTCGAGCTTGACTACGATGTGCCGCCTTACCTACTTAACCCCAATGAAGAAATTCACGTGCTGCAGATCATTCGCGAGGCATTGGCCAATACCCACAAGCATGCCCAAGCCCACTGGGCTGGGGTCACTGTGCGTTTCGCCGATGCTCGCCTGCTAGTGCGTATTGAGGATGACGGCATAGGCCTGGAAGACGATAGCTCGCCACCTATGCACTACGGTTTGGTGATCATTCGCGACCGTGCCACTACCCTGAACGGGGAGCTAAGCATCGCCAATCGCCCCGCAGGAGGTACTGGTATTGAGATACTCTTCACTCCGTTGACCGCTCGCTTAATTCAGCAGCAACCTGTTACGGCTACCCCCGACTCTCATTTAGGTACAGGGACTTCTTAATGACGCTGACCACTGCCAACGATACACCCGCCAGCCTGATGATTATTGACGACCACCCGCTACTACGGCGTGGCGTGATACAGCTGCTTGAATTAGAAGACGACCTTGAATTGGTTGGCGAGACGGGCAACCCGGAAGAAGGTATTGCACTGGCCCTCAAACTTGAGCCTGACCTGGTTTTACTTGATTTAAACATGCCGGGCGTCAATGGCTTAGAAGCCTTGCGCCGCCTACGGGAAGCCAACTATAGCGGCCGTGTGGTGATGTTCACTGTTTCCGACCATGAGGATGATGTTGTCGCCGCACTGCGCAACGGTGCTGACGGTTACCTGTTAAAGGATATGGAGCCTGAAGACATGGTTCGCCAACTGCGTCAGGCTGCTTTGGGGCGCATGGTCATCAGCGAAAGCCTGACCGCCCTACTCGCTGAAGCCCTGCGTAATCAGCGCAATGCCCCCACCACCCCGGATATTCATAGCCTAACGCAGCGTGAACGCGAAATTCTGCAACAGCTTGCTGGCGGACTCTCCAACAAGCTTATCGCACGCAAGCTGGATATTACCGAAGGCACGGTCAAGGTTCACGTCAAGCATCTGCTCAAAAAGCTCAACTTACGCTCACGTGTCGAAGCTGCCGTCTGGGCAGTCCAGGAAGGTATCGATCACTAATCGATTCTGTGTGGTTACCTCTAAAGACTCCCAGAATACTTTTGCTCTGATCCGCCTTTACCTCCTCTCGATTTTTTCTGTTAAAAATCAATGAATCCAGGCTTTTCAGCGACTACCTCTCAAGAGGTATGTCGCTGTTTTTCATGCTATTTCCACCTATTCCCCAATTTCTTCCTCCAGCGTATCTTGCTTTCTAACTGCTAGATGCAGATAGGTTTGATGCCAAGGGGAAATCGCCATGAGCAAGAGAAATGCCGACATTGAGAAATGGAATGTCGAAGACGCCCAATTCTGGGAACAGGAAGGCAAGCACATTGCCAACCGCAATCTATGGATATCCATTCCCAGTCTGCTGATGGGATTCGCTGTCTGGATGATGTGGGGAATGATTACCACCCAGATGCAGAACCTGGGTTTTTCGTTCACGGTTAACCAGCTATTTTCACTGACGGCGCTTGCCGGTCTAGCAGGTGCCACCCTGCGCATCCCAGCATCGTTCATGATCCGCATCGCTGGCGGGAGGAACACCATCTTCCTGACCACCGCGCTATTGATGATCCCCGCAGCCGGCACTGGTATCGCCTTGATGAACCCAGGCACGCCGTTCTGGGTATTCCAGGCTTTGGCGCTACTTTCCGGTATCGGAGGGGGTAACTTCGCTTGTTCAATGAGCAACATTTCCACTTTTTATCCCAGCAAGCAGCAAGGTTACGCCCTGGGAATGAATGCAGGCCTTGGTAATTTCGGCGTCACGACCATGCAAATTGTCATCCCGCTGGTAATGACCGTCGGCATTTTCGGCGCTATAGCCGGTTCGCCGATGGAATTGCAAAGCGCTAGCGGTACGTTGATCGGCAGGATCGAAGCAGGTACCGATACCTGGATCCAGAATGCTGGCTTTATCTGGCTTGTATTCCTGGTTCCATTAGCGTTCGCCGGTTGGTTCGGTATGAACAATCTTCGCACTATTACGCCCAACCCTGGTTCGCCGCTGGCGGCTTTCAGCAAAATATTGGGCCTCTACGGCGTCGGCATGGTAACTGCCATCGTCGGCATGCTGGCTCTCAGCTGGCTTAATATGTGGGTTGCCCTGCCGCTAACCATTGTTCTGACTCTGTTGTTGTTGCGCCTGATTCCTGGCGACATCAAGCCCAATATCCAGAAGCAGTTCGCAATATTTTCCAATAAGCACACTTGGTCAATGACCATCCTCTACATTCTGACCTTCGGTTCTTTTATCGGCTTCTCTGCAGCCCTGCCGCTCTCCATCAACGTCATCTTCGGCAACATGATGGAAGCCACTGCCGATGGCACGCTGATTCGCGTGGCCAACCCAGAGGCGCCCAGCGCTCTAACCTGGGCCTGGATAGGCCCCTTCGTGGGCGCCCTGATCCGTCCGCTGGGCGGATGGATCTCCGACAAAGTGGGTGGCTCCATCGTCACCCAAATAATCTCTGCAATCATGGTGGTCGCCTCTATCGCCACCGGCTACGTGATGATGCAGGCCTATAACGCCACCGACCCTAATCAATTCTTCTGGCTATTCCTGCTGCTATTCATTGTGTTATTCGCCGCCAGTGGTATCGGCAACGGCTCTACCTTCCGCAGCATCGGGGTTATTTTCGACCAGCAGCAGAAAGGCCCGGTACTTGGCTGGACCTCAGCCGTCGCTGCCTATGGCGCCTTCATCGCCCCGCGGGTAATGGGCGAGCAAATCCAGGCCGGCACACCGGAACTTGCCATGTACGGCTTTGCGGTCTTCTACGCCATCTGCCTGGTCATCAACTGGTGGTTCTACCTACGCAAAGGTGCCTACGTTAAGAACCCCTAAACAGGGCTTGCTTGTTTACGCCCGGAGCCAAGCTCCGGGTCTTCACCCCCTACCCCAATGCGGGAGGACACCATGAAAATCATGATCGCCTATGACGGTTCGCGAAACGCCAAGTTGGCTCTCGCTCAGGTCGTCAACATGTTCCGCTGCAACCAACCTCTGCTGGTACTGGTCGGCGTGGTGGAGAATCCACTCGACGCTACCGATAACAACGAGGCGCTTTTTCAGCAGGAGCACGATGAGGTTAAACGGCACCTTCAAGAGGGTGTGGCATTCGCCATCGGCGAGGGCTTCCAAGCCGAGCAGCTTCTAGCCGAAGGGGATGCGCGCAAGATGTTGCTGCAGGCCACTCGCAAACTCTCGCCAGACCTACTGGTCATTGCCCGCCATAGCCATCAGCCGGACGGCGGCATCATCGCCAAATCGTTGACTTATTTTGTTGATGAACTCGACTACATGACTTTCGGCAGCGTCAGCTCGTTCCTGGCCCGGCGCGCCGAGTGTCCCTTGTTGATCCTACCCAGCCCTTGAGCAGCCTCTACACCTCCTTTGGTACAGCCCACCTTTGGGACACAGGACGATACGACCATGAAAGTTTCCGCTGTATTCAAGTTTCGCAGCCCCGAAATTCGGGCCTTGCACCTGACCTGGATTGCCTTCTTTATTACCTTTTACGTGTGGTTCAACATGGCGCCGCTCGCGTCGAGCATGCTCAAGAGCGTCGACTGGATGACCACGGATGATCTCAAGCTGTTCGCCATCTGCAACGTCGCCTTGACCATTCCCGCCCGCATCATCGTCGGCATGGCGCTGGATCGATTCGGCCCGCGACGGGTGTTCTCGGTGCTCATGGTCACTATGGCGCTACCGGCGTTGGCGTTTGCTTTCGGTAACAGCATGACGCAGCTGCTGGTAGCGCGCCTGGTGCTGAGTTCGATTGGTGCCAGCTTCGTGGTGGGTATCCACATGACAGCGCTGTGGTTCAAGCCGAAAGACATCGGCTTCGCTGAAGGCTTCTACGCCGGCTGGGGTAACTTCGGCTCCGCCGTAGCGGCCATGTCGCTGCCTACCATCGCCTTGAGCATGTACGGCGGCCCCGATGGCTGGCGCTGGGCTATCGCCCAGAGCGCTATTGTTATGGCCGCTTACGGTGTTTACTACTGGTTCGCGATTACCGATGGCCCGGATGCCCAGGCTCACCGTAAGCCACGCAAATCCGCTGCCATGGAAGTGAGCTCCTGGGGCGATATGATCAAGCTGATCATCTGGACCATCCCACTGGTCGGCGTACTCGCCATTCTGGTCTGGCGTATCCAGTATATGGGCTATTTATCAGTTACTGGTGCGACCATCGCTTATCTAGCCATTATCACGATCGTCATCTATCAAATTGTCCAGATCCTGCGAGTCAATCTACCGATCCTGCGTAAGGGTGTACCGGAGGATGATAAGTACTCGTTCAACAGCGTGGCGGCGCTTAACAGCACCTATTTTGCCAACTTCGGCGCTGAACTAGCAGTGGTATCGATGCTGCCCATGTTCTTTGAGGAGACCTGGGGCCTGAATGCCGCTACGGCCGGCCTGATCGCTGCATCATTCGCGTTCGTCAATCTGGTGGCCCGCCCCATGGGCGGCATGGTTTCCGACCGCATGGGTAACCGGCGCTTTGTGATGCTGTGCTACATGTTTGGCATTAGCGTTGGGTTCTTGCTGATGGCCATGCTCAATTCGAGTTGGCCACTGATCCTGGCCATTGCGGTGACCATCGGCACCTCGATTTTCGTACAAGGGGCCGAGGGGGCAACCTTCGGTATCATTCCCTCCATCAAGCGCCGCATCACTGGGCAAATCTCGGGCATGGCCGGCGCCTACGGTAATGTTGGCGCGGTGGTTTACCTAACCATCTTTACGTTTGTCACACCGTCGCAGTTCTTCTACATCATCGCGACCGGCGCCTTCATCAGTTGGGTTATCTGCCTAGTGTGGCTCAAAGAGCCAGAAGGCGCTTTTGATGACGAGTACTACGTCTCTTCAGTCGATAGAGACATCGAAGAACAGGCACTGCAGAGTGCTAAGCGCTAATCGTTAGAGTTCTCGGAAGTTCTAGGCACTGTCCAAGATCCAGACAGTGCCTTTAAAAGCCAAAATAGTGACCTTCAGAGCGCACTTAATTAGGAGTCGTGATGTATATTGGTTATATCCAACTTCTTAAGCTCAGCATTAAGTGGGCTTATTCCAACCAGGAAATGGCGTCTCTTCCTGCAAATGACGCAACTCAGGTTGATGAGCTTCAGCGATTTGCGTTACCCGATTCACGCCCTCTTCCAATAAATGCACTTCTATTTGACGGCGATCCTCACGCCCTTGCCGCCGCTCAACCAACGATAGCTGCTCACAGCGGTCAACTAGCGCCACCACCCCATGATGTTTTGATTGAAGCCGTTCCGCTAGCTCCCCCACCGTCGCCCAGTCTCTTCCATGGAAACCACGAAGATGTAGCAATAGTTGATACTGCAAGGGCGTTAGCCCATAGCGGCGACAGATATCTTCACTATGGCGAAGAAAGCAACGCAACCGGTAACGAAATTGCGACAGCCGCTCAAAGTCGCTTTTATCAAGTGTCTGAGGGTTATTCATTTTTCCGTTTCTCTTAGCTACATACTTAACTATCACTTATTGGCCAATTTATAGCGCCTTTAAAAATACAATATCATACCATGATACAAGCAGCCATTGAGATTATTCCCCCAGGAGGGATCTGCAATGAGAGCACTCACTTTTCTCAAATTACCATTCAACCATCGTGAAGGCTGGAAAGAGCTACAGGCTTCCTCCCCCTCCATTCCTTTACTAGCGTGGCTGGTGGTGTTACCCATGTCCCTCTTGCCGCCAGTAATGCTCTATTATGCGGGCACCCATTACGGCGATGCATTTATGGCGGGCTTTGCTGACCGAGAGTGGCGTTTTATCACGACAATTATTTTCCTAGCAGAGATATTGAGTTTTTTCGTTATTGGCTGGGTAATCTACGCTGTAGTCAATGGAACTGAAGAGCTATCTATCAGCTATCAAGATGCCTATTTACTTGCCACACTTGCACCAATACCGTTATTCGTCGCTTCATTGGCACTATTGGTACCCAGCTTACTTTTCAACGTAGTGGTTATACTTAGCGGGCTGGGCGTCTCTTGCAGCTTGATTTACCACGGCTTACAAGCACTCTGTACCCATCAAGAATTTGATGTTGCTACGATCTCAGCCACTTACACAATCATGGCTGCCAGTGCTCTGGGTTGGGGTATTTTGTTTGCTGTTATCTGGGCTTATTAAGCCATGAATATTAGGCGCACTGGCCTACCGGGGCACCAATCCAGTCATCGTCAGCCAAATGATGACGCGTTAAGCAAACGGTCTAACGTTGAGAAGTGGGTAATGTGTGCGCCAGGCAGGGAGATGAGCAAAATTCACGATCACTGGCGTCTTCCCCTTCTAGCGCTGATAGCGCCAGCTCTTTGATTACTGGAAGGTGGGAATCTTCAATTTCACGAGCGGCGGTTAGTAGGGTAACTCGCCCCGCTCGTGCGAATCTCATTAAAGGCAGTAGCTTATCAGGACATGCCTTCAGCTCACGCCTGTATCGCTCAAGAAAGAGTGATTGACTGATTTTTTGCTGTCGATACTGACGGCATAATTGAGACGCAGGCGCTATCTCCGGGTACCACTCATTCAGTGCCAGGAAACTGGGAGACAGCCCGCTAGGACATAATCGATCAACCAACACCCGAGTGCCGTCGTGATCCTCTATCGGCGCATATATACGCTTTAGCATGACTTCATACGACATCGTTTTATGTACCTCCGCCAGCGCGCGCATGGCTTCAGCGAGTAAAGCTATATAGGTATTAACATAGTAGCAAACTTAGACAGGTTAATAGCCATAGGGATTTGCACCATTCATAACCGGGCGTTGGTCATCACCACGGTGGAACGCCCTCGCTCACCCTTATTTTAATAATAGGATTAGGCAAGGATGCAGTAGAATTGTCTCTATGAGCGATTGCTCCCGCTAGTTAAACTTCTCCAGGTATTTTTCATTGTGCGGATTAACACATGACAATTTCAACTAACCTCGTATCAAAAGTTGTTTTATTAACCGGACGACGTTGATACCAGCGACATAGTGGTACGACCTACGGCGAGCCTGTAACTCCGTATGAATATGTGTCCGAGCTATTCAAGCAAATGTGGCATTTAAAGCGAGTGACCTTACATGCAAGACACCAAGCTTCCTATCTACTGGCAACGTGCGATAGTCGTTGCTGGCATTATCACTATTTTCCCCGCCACCACTACGGCTCAAACAGCCCCGAACATAGGAGATAACGCTATGGCAGAACACCCGTATGTTGGCATGTGGGTAACTAAAGATGGCCAAATACGCCACGAACTTTTACCCAACAATCGTTACGATGAAGCCCGTGGTGAGCGTGAAAGCGCCTATCAGGGCCGCTATCAGGTGACAGGTAACTATATCGAATACTGGGACGACACCGGTTTTACCGCTGATGGCGAGTTTATTGATGGCGTGCTCTATCACGGTGGTATGGTGCTATACCGTAACAAAGAGTAGCGCTAAAAAACGAATCACCCGAGCCGGACTTCGCCGCTCAGATGCAGCTCACCTTCGACAACCTGCAGAGTATTCTGGAAGCAGTGGGCGCATATGAGCGGCGAGCTCAAGCAAAATCACCATATCCAGTTTGACCGCGATCGTTAGATAGGGCTCGCTGGATCTCGCCTGCACAATCCGGCCAACCACTGGCATATCAACACTCACGATCGCCGACTGCCCGACGGACAAAACCTTCTGCTGATTTCCCACGATAATGTATTTAGCGCCCTGCAGAACCAGACACACCAGTGACTTATAGACCGAATGCAACTCGCCTGCTGGCGCCTTCAACACGCATCATGCGTAGACCCGGCACGGACGCCAAGCCATCGCTATTGGTGTGGCGTCTAGCATAAAGCCCTACATTGTATTGGGCAGATAAGTGGCAATAAACGGGAAACAGAAAATAAATACAATGGTCACGACTTCCATCAGGATGAACCAGGAAGCGCCGGAAAAGACATCCGTGAGCGAGGTATCCTTATCCAGTCCGGCAATGACGTACACGTTCAACCCTATCGGCGGAGTGATCAACCCGATTTCACACATCTTGATCGCCAATATACCGAACCAGATGGGATCGAAGCCCAGGCTCGTCACGACAGGAAAGAGAATCGGCAAGGTGATGACCAACATGGAAAAGGCATCCAGGAACATGCCCATGGGGACATATAGCAGCAGAATCAGCGCGATAATCACGATAGCGGGAAGTGGTAAGTCGATCACCCAGCCCGAGATCAACTGCGGAATCTGGATCAAACTCAAGAAGAAACTGTAGACCCCTGCGCCCAGCATGGTCATCATGATCATGACCGTCGTGTTGACCGCATCACGCGAAGAGGTACCAATCGACTGTAACTTGGCCGATCTATCCTGCCGAGAAGCCAGCAGAAACAGGATGGAAGCGACCGCCCCAAGCGAGGCTGCCTCGGTAGGCGTCGCCCAACCCGTATAGATGCTACCCAGCACCACAATGATTAATACCAGTAACTGCCAAGAGCGGCGCAACGAGGTAAAGCGCTTTTTCCAACCAACCCGTTCTCCCTTCGGGCACATATCGGGTTTCAGAACAGAGATGATGAAAACCCCGGCCACGAACACGGCGACTGACAGTATGCCTGGCAGAATACCGGCCACCAGCATCTTGCCAGCAGACACTTCCGTCAATGCCGCGTAGAAGACCAACAATACACTCGGGGGGATCAACACGCCCAGCACACCACCGGCCGCGACACAGCCCGCCGAAAGGCGCTTATCGTAGCCGGCCGCCTTCATTTCGGGTAACGAAATGGAGCCTACCGTTGCAGCAGTGGCCACGCTGGAGCCGGATGTCGCGGAGAAACCAGCGCACGTTAGAATCGTAGAAATCGCCAAACCACCGGGTAAATGCCCGCACCACCGCTTCGCCACGTGAAAGAGCGACTTTCCAACCCCCGCATGAAGGGCAAAGTTACCCATGATGATAAATAACGGGATGACGGTTAACAGGTACGCAGCCGTTTCATCAAAGGCAAAATTCTGCAGGACATTATAGACATAGCTCAGATCCTGAACCATGACGATACCGACAATACCCGCCAGACCCAAGGCTGCGAACACAGGGACACCCAACCCCATGAGCACAAAAATAAGCCCCACGGAAATCAAGCCAAGCAAGCCAGGATTATTCATCAGCAGCCCCAAAGGAAGAATAGATAGCAAGAATGAAATGTAACGTCATTTGTATGAAGGCCAGCAGAAGACCACAAGCAACGATAATTTTTACCCACCAGATAGGCATCTGAACGATTCCCCAGCGGAACTCCTTATCTAGAAACGAGCTATAAGCCCCCTCTATGGTGGGCACGGTAATAGCTAACAGGAAAATAGCCGCAAACAACCAACCAATCCCTTCCCACACCTGCTTGACCGGAAAAGATCTGTTTTCACTTATCAACGACACACGGATATGTTTTTTGTCGTGCTGAGCCCATAACAGGCCCAGGTAAACAATGATTGCCATTGAAACTTCGGAAAACTCGTAAACACCCGGTAGTGGAAAATTGAACAAGCTGCGAGACGTTGCATCGAGTGCAGTAGACAACATCATGAACAGCAGCGCTGCCGCAGCAATGACGCCTGTTACACTCGCCAAGCGCGACTCTATCTTCCGTAATGCAGCTAATTTTTTCACTTCAGCCTGTTTTGGGTCTGTTTTTTCTAATACACCCATCGTGCGTTACTCCAACGGCATGACAAAGCAGTGGGCTGCTATTCAGCAGCCCTGGTGGAATGCAGCTATTTGTGAAGTAGCGCCAGGAATCAGGATATATCCTGATAAATCTCGTAGGGTGTCTTCAGCTCCCCGGTACCATCATGGCGTTCAATGGCTTCATTGATGATTCCCTGCATTTCCTCGCCATCGATACCGGCACCACTTGCCACGTTATTCACCCAGTTATTGACCTGCTCGGGTTGTACCAGGTGACGCGCCCTATCGATTTGCTCATCGTCCCACTTCGAGAATTGAGCGCCCTCAGCCATTGCCTTGCGTACACGGTCTTCCGCGATGCCCGAATAGATTTCCCGGTACTTGCCCTGGTAAATTTCATCGGCCAATTCCTGCATGACTTGCTTTACGTCATCAGGCAATTGATTCCAGACATCGATACCGATCACCGTGGCCGAAGGGCCGTGAGGACCGGCGCCGATTTCGGTGATATACGGCGCGGCTTCATGCAGGGCGTAACTGATTGCGGTAATGAAATCAAAGCCGTAGGCGCCATCCAGCACGCCGCGCTCCAGGGCTGAATAGACCTCCGGTGCCGCCATGGGAATGGCACGCCCTCCCAGGCTTTCCACCACATCCGTGCCCACCCCATAACCTCGAATCCGCTTACCCTTCAGGTCTTCGATCGAGTGGATGGGATCGCGTGTTATCAGCGGGCAGTAATACCAGTTCGTCCAATACAGCACCTTGGATTTATGGCGTGTTTCCCACTCCTCCCGCAACGGCTCATAGCGCTGGTACACATCGCGGCACACCTTCAGTAGGGCATCCGCACGATCCATCTTGTAGTACCACTCGAGGCCACGGGTAACCGGCAAGTCGCTCTGGTAATAACCGGGGGAGATCAACGAAATTTCCGAAATACCATGCTTGATGGCATCAAGGTGGGCACCCGCCTTGTTGAGCGATTGCGCCCAGTAATAATCGATTTCAACGGCACCGTTGGTTCGCTTTTCCAGCTCCTCCAGGAACCACCGATCCAACACCGAAGGAGAAGCGTGTTCGGTCACATAAGAATCATACTTAAGCCGCGTGCTTGTTTGAGCAAACAACGTACTAGGCATCGTTGTCAGCGTCAGCGTGCCACCAATGGAAACAGCACTGATCTTCAAGAAGTCTCTTCTTTTCATGATTAACTCCTGACATCTTTTTGCTTTATTAGCATTATTATAAAACCCGAGTTTTTCTCGGCAGGAATAGATACTTAGTGTTATTGATTCATTATTGGCAAAGCATCATATAACTCATCCTAGCCGCTCCAGGTACGCTACGGTATACGTAGTACTACGTATCCAAGTAGGGAGTTTTACAGCCCCCTCTGAACTGGGTTGAAACACGCCAGGCCACCCCATGCTCAATCTTCCAACTGTATGATTTTTGATACTAATTCTGCGGTATTGCGACACCCCAGCTTCTTCATTATCTTGGCTCGGTGCGCTTCTACCGTCCGATGCGATATATGCAGCATCCTACCGATTTCCTTGCAAGTATGACCATTCGCTATATAGCTGGACACTTCGAGTTCGCGCATGGTCAAGTCATTAGATTTATCCCGGCCCACATTGATTTTCATGAATGACCAAACAGCTAGTTCAAAGGGAGCGTCGGGGGTTAACGTATTACCTATCGTTTTAGTCCAGAAAACTTCTCCGCGGCTATTACGCATGAAACGTTCATCAATACACTTCTTGTTCTGCAAAAGATCCTTATAACGAAGATCACCGATTGACTTGAAATCCGCATAAGAAGGATAAAGTTTCAACATCAACTGGCCGATCAACTTCTGTTTTTCATAACCAAAGAGATCACAAAAAGCATGGTTGCACTCCAGCACACGACGGTTCCTGGTGACGACAATGGCACAAGGCGCATGTTCAAACGCCACCTGAAGAAGATCTCTGCCTAGCACCGTTGCATTCATCGCTGATCACCGCCGCTGTTATCTGGGCATGCCATTATTGGCATACCACGCTCATTGACAGGTCCACCCCCCATCGATAGGCAGCGTGGTGCCGGTCATATGCGCCGCCTGGTCACCCGCCAGGTAATAGACTAACGCCGCCACATGCTCGGGAGGAACCAACTGGCCTGTAGGCTGTTTCTCCGTCACCAGATTGTGTACTGCCTCATCCCGTGAGCTTCCCAACAGGGCCATTCGCTGCTGGATCTGGGGCCACAGAATAGGCGTATCCGTCCAGCCGGGAGAAATGGCATTGACCGTAATATTCTGGGTCGCCGTCTCCAGTGCCAGTACCTTGGTAAGCCCCACCACACCATGTTTGGCAGCCACATAAGCAGCTTTATTGGCGGAACCCACCAACCCATGTACCGAAGAAAGGTTGATGATACGCCCCCATCCTGAATGGCGCATGTCCTCAACCGCGTGCTGAATGCACCGGTAAACCGCCGTTAGATTGATCGCTAGAATGTCCAACCAAGTGGCCGCATCAAACTCCTGTATGGGAGCCGTTTTCTGAATACCGGCGTTATTGACCAGAATATCGACCCGCAGCCCTTCTTCACGGAGATCCGCAAATAGCGCGTCAATGGCCGAAATTTGCTTCAAGTCCGCTTGAAAGTAATGGACAACAGGCGCACCGGCTTGGCGCAGTTCCTCGACGAACCGGGTAACAACCGTATCGCTTTCAGCGCGGATGTCATGAACGATCACCGAGTCCCCCTGGCCTGCGAATTGGTGGCATATCGCACGCCCGATACCGCCCAATGCCCCGGTGACCAGCAGGGTTCTAGACGCGTGAGGCGTTGTTACCGTTGAGCTTGTTGCTGTATTTGTCATCGCCGACATTGTCATTGTCCGCTCCCGGCCTTAATCGACACGTTGCAAGAGGCTGGCGTAATTGGCCACCGCCAGACCGCCCATATTGAAGACAGCCCCCGTATGCGCATCCGCAATCTGGCACCCGCCCGCTTCACCCAGCAATTGGCGTGCCGCCATGACATGCATGGAAACCCCGGTGGCACCGACCGGATGCCCTTTGGCCTTCAAGCCACCGGAAGGGTTGACCGGCAATCGGCCATCTTTCATCACCCACCCTTCCTTGATGGCGCGTGCGCCTTCGCCATAAGGCGTCAAGCCCATGCTTTCATAAATCATCAGCTCCGCGATGGTGAAGCAATCATGCACCTCCGCAAACGAGAGCGAATCGAGCGTCATGTCGGCCTCGCGCAGCACGTTCTGCCACGCTCTGGTCACACCATCGAAGACTAACGGATTACGCTGCTGCATGGGCATGAAATCCGTGACCTGGGTGCGCGCAAGGAAACGCACCTTTTGTGCGGCGGCATCCGCCACATCCTTGGACGAGACCACCACCGCCGCCGCCCCATCGGAAACGGGAGAACAATCGGTACGCTTCAGCGGTGCCGCCACCACCGGGTTCTTTTCCGATACAGCCTCACAGAACGCCACGCCCACGTCTTTCTGTAGCTGCGCATAAGGGTTATGCACCCCGTTGGCATGGTTTTTCGCGGCAATACGTGCCAGTGCTTCCGTCTGGTCGCCGTAGGCCTCGAAATAGCGGGCCGCCACATCGGCAAACACCCCCGCAAACCCCGAACGTTGATGCCGGGTTTCCGGCTGGTAACTCGCCCCCAATAGCCCTTTACCGATCCGGGAAGCATCGGCATCGGTCATTTTTTCGGCACCGATCACCAGCACATTGCGGGCCAGGCCCCCCTCGATCAGATTGATCGCCTGATGCAACGCCGCCGAGCCACTGGCGCAAGCATTCTCTACCCGGGTAGTCGGCTTGAAACGCATGTCCGGCAGCGCGTTCAGCACCAGCGATGCCGGAAACTCCTGATCACACATGCCGCTATTAAAATTCCCGATGTAGACAGCATCGATATCCTTTGCCTCCATCTGTGCCGATGCCAATGCCTCGACCGCGGCCTCGCCTATCAGCTGTTCGAGCGACTGCTCGAGTTTACCGAAGCGTGTGTGCCCACCGGTGCCAATGATATAAGTACGCATGGAACGAACTCCCTAGCTGGTGACGCCATCGAGCCGCTTGCGCAGCTCGGTTTTAAGGATCTTGCCGTAGGCATTCTTGGGCAAGTCAGTGAGGAAATGGTACGACTTGGGGCGTTTGAAACGCGCCATCCTGTTAAGGCAGAACTGATCGAGCGCCGTGGTATCGAGCGAGACCGAGCAGGCGATGAACGCCATCACCACCTCGCCCCACTCGGCATCACGCTGCCCCACCACGGACACTTCTTTGACCCCGGGAAATTGCAACAACACCTCTTCCACTTCACGTGGATAGATGTTCGTGCCACCGCTGATAATCACGTCCTTCAGGCGATCCGTCAGGTAGAGAAAACCCTGCGGGTCGAGATGGCCTATATCCCCTGTCCGCAGCCACCCATCACGCAGCGTTTCTTGTGTCGCGGCAGGGTTATTCCAGTAGCCCGCCATCACCATATCGCCACGCACACAGACTTCCCCCTCTTGGCCGCAGGGCAGGCAGCTACCCTCCTGATCCTGGATAGTGACTTCGAGCTGAGGATGCGACTGGCCCACTGGCAACAAGGGCGAGCCCTCGGCATCCCCGCTCAAGCACTGCGGCGTCAGTTGATGGTGCTGCCCCTTGCCCAGGAAGGTAATGGTCATGGGGCTTTCCCCCTGTCCATAGATCTGCACCAGCCGGTGCCCGAATACCCTTAACGCCTCCTCGAGATCCTTGGCGTACATGGGGCCGCCGCCATAGGTGATGGTAGCGATATGTGCGGCACTATACTCAGGCTGGTGCGCCGCCAGGTAGTCCAGCACGCGACGGATCATCGTGGGGGCCAGGAACATGGAAACGTGGTCATGGCCCGCCAGGGTAGACACGAAACTCTCACCCGAGAACTTCAAGGAACCGGGAATGACATTGGCGCCGCCTGCCATCAGGTAAGGCACGATATACAGCCCTGAACCGTGGGACATGGGGGCAAAATGCACCAGCCTGCTTTGCGCCGTCACCGGTTCGATGTTGGCCGCATAGCACGCCGACATGGCCGCCAGATTGAGATGGGTCAGCGTCGCGCCCTTCGGCTTGCCCGTGGTACCGCTGGTATAGAATATCCATGCCGGTGCGTCAGGGGCACGGAAAACCGGTCGATCGAAGCTCTCTTCATGAACAAGACCTTCCGGCAGCATGGGGGGCAAAACGAGTGTGTCGGTGAGGGCCTGGGCTACATCATCACGTTCGCAGAACACGATGCAGCTGCCGCTATCATCCGCAATGTAACCGACTTCCGCCACGCTCAGCTTGGCATTGACCGGCACCACCACCAGGCCCGCGTACCAGGCGCCGCATAGCAGTTCGATATAGACAGGGCTGTTGGGCAGAAAGAGGGCGACTCGCTCCCCCGGCGCTAAGCCTTGCCGGGCAAAAAACGTTGCCCAGCGCCGGGCTTGGCAAGCCAGCTCAGCGTAACTGAGCGCCGGCACATCCCCCTGGTAAGTCGCGATACGATGAGGAAACCTAACGGCATTGACGGCTAGGTAATTGGCCACATTCAAGGAGCATTCTCCTGCTTTAGTTATTATTGCTCCTTTAGGCTAGGGGTTGTGGCTACCTAGTGATATACGTAGTAATACGAAGCCCGCTAGACTAATAGTCTAGTGTCGGTGCTGGCATCACCCCTGATCTCATGATGGGAAGGCCGACCCACTCACTACAATCTCAAGCGCTGAAGCGCCGTCCACCTTAAACCAAACCCGGAAGTCAAATGTTTAGCCGTCCTGAGCGGTAATCACCAACACATCGCCTTTTAGCATCATGGGGGCAATAACAGCGCCACCTTTACTATCAGGGCTCATGCCAACACGGACCGCCTGGCGCGTCAGGGTGTCGATAAAGCAGACGCGGGCTTTGGGGGCGTATTTTTTGATGTTGGCGGTGTTTTCAGGCCGCTTGTGTGGCTTTGAGATGTTCTGGTTTATCTATATACAGCTGTTCTAGGCTTAGGAAAAAGCCGCTGGACTGACTCTGGCCGCACTCTAGCCGTGACTGAGTCAGTAACCGTGAGCTTTCAATGGAAACCGGTGCTGCCAGCAGGATAAAAACGAATAAGATGTGGCAGTCATTCTTGTGCGCGTAGCCCACCCTGCCCCGAGTGCCTGGGCGACTTGGCGAAGCATCGCGCGCTGATCCTCAAACAGGATCATTATTGGCTCCTTGCACCAGTCATCAGATGTTGCGAGAGCTGTTCAGCGGCCACTTTGCTTTCACGGGGATGGCCCAAACGTATGGCATCTACCAACGCTAACATCGCATAAAGTTCTTTATCACGCCGTACAGCGTAAGTTGCCGTTTTGAACAACGGCTCTACCGCCGGACCTTTACTATTGCCTCGCGGGTCAGGCCAAACCAATAGCAACTCACCCGCACTGTAAATTTGGCCTTTTAACACCGGTGCTGCAAAAGTGGTGGCAATTCCACGCGTAATTTCACCAGGCCTAGCTGGGAATACGTAGCGCAGACCATGCACAATAAAATCAAATAGGGCTCTGACATTCGCACGCGGCACGCCGGTTTTGCGATCTTTTCGCACGAGGCCAACCTCGATGCAGCGTTTCAGCGATAGGCTGATTTGGCTTTTGCTTATCCCTGTTTCAGCTGCCAAGGCCCTTACGCTGTAACACTCTTTAAGTCGCAAACGATGAGCCAAGAAAGCGGCTGGGATACCGAGCCCCAGCCCAGGTGTTCTTAGGTGAATACTCAGGAGCACTAGAAACCACAGGTGCTGCACTTATTAGCTGAATTCAGAACCGAACCCACTCACAACCTATTCAAGTGACACAAAAGCTTCTACGGTTTGGAAAATCTGTGAAACTTAATCTTTAATGCCAGCATAAAGCGCCAAGTAGCGGTTTTTGGAAGGTAGTAGATGCTGGCGACACAGGTCAGACAAGCGTTCGCGGTCTTCGTCGCGAATGGCGTCAATCATCAATTGGTGTTCATTTCTGGCTTGAGCCAGAGCATCGCGATCCGTAATCGCGATAAAGCGGATGCCATGAGCCTTCTGGGCGAACTCATTAATAGTAGCGTACAAATATTCATTCCCGCAGGCTCTGAATAAGGTGCGGTGAAAAGCGATGTTCATATGGAATACTTGCCTTAGGTCGTGAGCATTCACGGCTGAGCTGTGCTGCTGATGAACATCTTCAAGCTCTGAAAGCCATTCCTGCGGAGCTGGCAGGGGCAGTCTACTCACTGCAGCTAATTCGAGAATCTCGCGCATAGCGTAGATGTCCTCGACCTCTTCCGGCGGATAACTCCGGACGAAAGCACCTCTGTTTTTGATGCGCTCAGTTAAACCGATGTTATCGAGTTGGAAGAGAGCCTGGCGAACAACGTGTCGCTTGCAGTCGAAGCGCTCCATCATGGCCTCTTCGACCAGCCGCTCACGCGGGTGCAGTCGGCCGAGCACAATGTCCTCTTCTACAGCGGCCACGATGTCATCGACACCGTTTGCAGGTGTAGAGGGTTGAGTCTCGGCGCCACTTACAGTGGGCGGCTGGGCAGTTCGGTTCATGATCGCTTTCTCAGCATTCTTTGCGGTGCATAAGGAAAATAAGTGTATCAAACTCGCTTTCAGGCTTCATTCTGTCTTGGTATCCGGCACGTAGGTTCAGGCCGACAGGCACGGAAATCGCACCCTTGTTCGGCTTGAAGGATTTGCTCCATAAACAGACGCCGATAGCCCAGCAGTGGCGCTCCGCCCTCCTCCCCCTTGAGGGATTGGCGTCTAGCATCGAGCACCTTGTTATCCACTTCTAGGTTCAACTGATTGTTAGCAACATCAAGCGATATGAAATCGCCATCGCGTACCAACCCAAGCGGGCCACCCTCAGCGGATTCTGGAGAGACGTGGAGCACAATAGTACCTGCTGCGGTGCCACTCATGCGCCCGTCAGATATGCGAACCATATCTTTAACGCCTTGAGCGGCGAGTTTCTTGGGAATCGGAATGTAACCCGCTTCTGGCATACCCGGTGCCCCTTTGGGCCCTATGTTCTGTAGTACTAGCACGTCGTCAGCTTGCACATCCAGACCCAGGTCATCAATACGGTTAGCCAAGTCTTCTAGACCTGTGAACACGACAGCACGACCGCGGTGAGTCATAAGATCGGCCGAGGCAGCTGACTGCTTAATAATGGCGCCAGACGGTGCCAAGTTACCACGCAAGACTGCTATACCACCCTGGGCGTAGACCGGGCTTTGCATTGACCGCACGACCTTTTGATCGATGAGATGGACGGCGGCATCGATGTTCTCGCCCAAGGTATGGCCATTGATGGTCATGGCGCTCAAGTGTAACAACGGTTTTAACTCACGTAGCAAGGTGGGCAGGCCGCCTGCCCGATGCAAATCTTCCATGTACCCTTCTCCTGATGGTTTGAGATCCATCAGTACAGGGGTTTCCTGGCTCATTCGGTCAAATGCCTCAAGATCGATATCGATGCCCAAGCGCCCTGCGATAGCGGTCAGATGAATCAAGGCATTAGTGGAGCCGCCTAAGGAGAGCAGTACGCGCAAAGCATTTTCGAAAGCTTCAGGAGTAAGAATTTGATCTGGCGTAACGCCTGCGTGTGCAAGTGCAACGGCCTGCGCACCTGACTGTTCGGCAATGCGTTGCCGATCAGCGTAGACAGCCGGCGCAGTGGCGCTATTGGGTAGCATTATTCCCAGTGTCTCGGCTAGGCAGGCCATGGTGCTTGCGGTGCCCATTACCGAGCAAGTACCCACGGTAGGGACCAGCTTGTCGTTGACTTCGTTAATTTCTGCTTCGTCGATGTCATTACCACGGTAGGAGGCCCAGTAACGGCGACAGTCGGTGCAGGCTCCGACGCGAGTACCACGGTGTGAGCCTGCAAGCATGGGTCCGGTGACGACTTGGACTGTTGGAACACCAGCGCTAGCGGCGGCCATCAACTGTGCGGGTACGGTCTTATCGCAACCGCCGATCAGCACCACGGCATCCATCGGCTGGGCACGAATCATCTCCTCCGTATCCAATGCCATAAGGTTACGCAGGTACATGCTGGTGGGGTTAGCGAAAGATTCATGAAGAGTAATGGTGGGAAAGTCTACTGGTAAGCCGCCAGCGAGCATGACGCCACGTTTAACGCTCTCGACCAATCCAGGCACATTGCCATGACAGGCATTGTAGCCACTGTAGGTATTGGCAATCCCAATGACCGGACGCGAGAGCGCATCATCCGTATAACCCATGCCCTTAATGAAGGCCTTGCGCAGAAAGAGCGAAAAGTCTGCATCGCCATAGTTGGTTAGTCGGTTGGACATGCCCAAGGTGGGGGCTTCAGATGTCGATTCATGACGCTCATTGCCGTTGCTATTGTTTTTAAAGTTCTGGCTCATTGCGGTTTCCTCTACTTTATTCGCGGCTTCTCGGAGGTGTCTGTAAATACGGCTCTCGATCCTCAGGCTAGGCGGTATAAATCTAGCTGGCAAGATTATTAATAATATTATTGACAATATTATTGATGTGCAACTACGTTGGATAGTGCAAGCACGCCTTGCTCAACCATGTGCATCACAACGACAAACAGCACTTGAGGTAATAACAATGAAAATCCGTAGCATTTACACAGCGTCCCTACTATCCGCCCTGATACTTTCAGGCGCCGCTCAGGCGGAGTATTCAGCAGCCGATGAGATTAAGGTGCTTCAAGGATTTAAGGCAGGTGGAGGCAGCGATACCTTGGCCCAGTTGACCCAACCATTTTTGCGAGAATCCCTGGGCGTGGAATTTATTAATGAATACATTCCCGGCGCCACAGGCGCGATTGCATGGACGCGGCTAACCCAACAGTCGGCAAATGATGGCAGCGTCATCAGCATCACCAATACCCCGATGCTGATGACGAACTACATCATGAATGACGCTATTAATTACTCAATCGACGAGCTAACGCCCATCGCCAACGTGGTAACCGACCCAGGCGTTATCGTGGTGCCGGAAGACAGCCCCTATCAAACAGTGGAAGATTTTCTCGCTGCTGCCGAGGAACGCCCCGGTCAGATTACAGTGGCAAATTCAGGCGTCGGCGGTGATGACTTCTTTTCAACCATCATGATTGAGAAGGCAACGGGGCTTTCCTTCCAAAAAGTCCCTTTCCAGGGCGATGGCCCCTCTGCGACAGCAGCCCTGGGAAGCAAGGTCGACGCCAGTTTCAATAACCTTGGTAATGTCTATGGCCACATCCAGTCGGGCAGCCTTCGCCCCCTCGCCGTCTTCACTAAAGAGCGTCTGGACATTCTGCCTGATGTGCCCACCATGATTGAGAAAGATATAGATGTCGTGGCCGGCTCTTCACGCGGTTACAGCGCACCAGCAGGCATTCCAGATGAAGCACGCGATGAGCTTATTGCTGCCTTTGAAGCCCTAAAAGATAACGAGGAATTCCAGCAGACGGCTCAGGAACGTGCCATGAATCTCGACATCCAGACCGGTGACGACTACGGCCAGATGATGCAAGACATGGAAGGCCAATTCGAGGAAATCTGGGCAGATGTCAAAGATGAGGTCAACCAGTAAGTCGCTTAACCGGCAGAGGGAAATGGCGAATCGACAAAGGGGTATGAAATGAACATAAGTCGTCTAGTCTTAGGATTTTTTGCCATTGGCATAGCAGCGACCTTTTATATCACTGCGATGGGCTATCCGGCTAAGGCGGCGAACATGCCCCTTATCTATTCGGTTGCCGTCGCATTGTTGGGAGCGGCGATGGTGGGCCAGGAAGTATTCAGTATCCTGCGTCAGCTCTCGGCCGAGGGAGCAGCAACCTCCAATACTGCCGCACCAGAGGAGGAGAGCGTCAGCGGCCAAGCTAGGCACCGCAAGCCATGGAAGGCAATGCTGATTTTCTTATTGGCCGCCTTCTACCTCTACACCATTTCGATAACAGGATACCTGATTGCCACTGTTGGTTTCATGGTAGTGGCGTTAGCGATGATCGGGCATGTTTCATGGCGCTTCGCCGCCATAGGCATTGTGGTGTTGGTCGCGGTGGTGTGTGCGGTTTTCATCGGCTTTCTAGGCCTGCCTGTCCCGCTACTGCCGCCTCTGTTTTCCTCATAACGACAATTAGAGCACCCCTTATTCCCGGCTCGCATGGCTTAGAAAGACATTGCAGCGCGCTGGGAGGGGGTGCCTGACGCAGGCTTCTGGAGTCTAGTCATATGGATAATCTTGTTTTGGTGGGCCTGACCAACGTCATCACGTTCACCAATATCTCCCTAATACTTGGCGGCACCCTGCTGGGGCTGTTTGTAGGCGCCATGCCGGGACTCTCGGCGACCATGGCGTTGGCGCTGCTGTTACCTCTAACCTTTGGCATGAATCCGGCCTCGGGTCTCAGCATGCTGGCTTCGCTCTATGTGGGGGCCTCCTACGGTGGCTCTATCGCCGCCATTCTATTGAAGACGCCAGGCACCCCTTCGGCCGCGGCGACAGTACTTGATGGATTTCCGCTATCGCAACAAGGCCAGGCCGGAAGGGCATTAGGAGTGTCGCTCTTCGCTTCTTTTATCGGGGGGCTGCTGAGCGGCATCGCCCTACTCACTGCAGCGCCGTTGCTTGGCGTACTGGTACTCAAGTTCGGCCCTATCGAGCTGTTCGCGATTGCTGTATTGGGTATCACCATCATTGGCTCTTTATCACAAGGCTCAGTCGTCAGTGGCCTGCTTTCTGGCACCCTGGGATTACTGTTGAGCACAGTAGGTATGGATCTCATCACCGGCACGCCACGAATGACCTACGGGGTCATTAACCTGTTTTCGGGTATCGAATTCACCGTCGCACTGATCGGTCTGTTCTCGATCCCGCAAGCGCTGATATTGATCGAGAATGCCCATGGTGCTCAGAAGGTGGCAAGCAAAATCACCGATAGGTTGATTCCGCCTCTCGCTGAGATTCGCCGCTTGTTACCCAATATCTTCCGTTCCAGTGGCATCGGCATCATCACTGGCCTAATTCCCGGTACCGGCGGCGATACTGCCAGTTGGTTCGCTTACAACGAAGCCAAGCGCTTTGCCAAAGATAAGAGTCGCTTTGGCAAGGGAGACATTGCGGGTGTCGCTGCACCTGAAGCGGCCAACAATGCGGTGGTGGGTGGTGCCTTGATACCCACCATTGCTCTGGGTATTCCTGGCAGTTCCTCTACTGCCATTCTGCTAGGTGCGCTAATGGTTCAGGGCATCCTGCCCGGCCCTAACCTGCTGACTGACTATGGCGATGTCACTTACACCCTCATCTGGGCGGTGATTTTCGCCAACATAGGCCTACTGCTGGTGGGGCTACTGTTCACTCGGCTCTGTGTAAGCGTAACGCGGGTACCTGACAGCTTCGTGGCCTGCTCCATCATCACGCTGTGTGTGATTGGTGCCTTTGCTATCAACAATAGCTTGTTTGAAGTTGGGCTGATGCTGGGCTTTGGGCTGTTTGGTTACTGGATGAACAAAGCCGGTGTCTCACCAGCGCCAATGGTGATCGGGCTGATTCTGGGGCCGGTCATGGAGACCAGTTACCAACAGTCAATGCTGATCGGGCAAGGCAACCTGAGCATCTTTTTGACCAGCCCCATTGCCGTGGTGCTGTTATGCATCGCCGCTTTCTCGATCCTGCAACCGACCCCCCTCTTTCGCTGGCTGCGGGTTGCACTGCGCCAGCGTACTCAGCCTGAGTGACCTTACTCTCAATTCGAGGATTCATCATGACAACGATAACCGAAGTACGTACTCGAACGGTCAATGTACCGCTAGACAACCCCACCAGCTTTTCTAATCGACAGGTACTTAAGCGAGATTATGTACTAGTGGAAGTGGTGGGTGATGATGGCCATATAGGCATTGGGTTTTGCTATGGCGGCAATAATGCTGGCTCACTAGTGGCAAATGCGGTACGGGAACTGCTGAAGCCGGTGCTGTTGGGAGCGGACGCTCATTCGACCGAAGCACTGTGGCAAGCGATGTATCAGGAATCGCTTCTTCATGGCCGCAGCGGTTCGGTGATGCGTGCCATCAGTATTTTGGATACCGCGCTGTGGGACCGTAACGCTCGGGCAGCGAAACTCCCGCTCTATAAATTTCTGGGCGCCAGCGACACCCTCAGCGTGCCGGCTTATGCCAGCGGAGGCTACTACCTAGACGGCAAAACGCCCGCGATGCTTGGCGAAGAGATGGCAGGCTACGTGTCAAAAGGTTTCACCGCGGTAAAGATGAAAGTGGGACGAGAAGACCTAGCGGGAGAGGAAGCTCGCTTGGCGGCGGTTCGCGAGGCGGTGGGCCCAGATGTACAAGTAATGATGGATGCCAACAATGCCTGGCGGGATCTGCCGTCGGCGTTAGCCTTCATGCGCATGGCAGAACCTTATAATCCGTTCTGGATCGAGGAGCCCTTTAGTCCCGATGACATTGACAATCATCGCCGCTTAGCGGAGCGCACGCCAGTTCCGGTAGCCACCGGTGAAATCGAAGCGGGACGCTGGCGCTTCAAGGAGCTGCTGGACAAAGAAGCAGCCATGATTTTGCAGACTGATGCGGCGGTTTGTGGAGGCATCACCGAGTTTCGGCGTATCGCCGCCACGGCTGCCAGCTATGGGGTGGATATTTATCCGCACTGGTTCCACGACTTGCATATCCATCTGGTGGCATCGGCGCCAAACGTGAAGATGGTTGAGTTCTTTGCCGACGATCAGGTGCTTAACTTCAGGCGCCTTGTGGATACCCAGTTGGAGTTTGCCGACGGACAATTGCTACTGCCCACCGCACCCGGACTTGGTTTTGGCTTTGATCAGGCTGCGCTTGAGCGCTATGCCATCGAGCCCTGGCAATAACGACCTTACAACAACAAGGAGAATATCATGTCCCAAGCGAGTGGAGACGTCTGGTCACCGGTGATTACCCCCTTCGGCGCCGACTTGGCGCCGGATACGCAACGTTTTGTGGCGCACTGCCAATGGCTGGCCTCAAATGGTGTCGGCTTGGCCGTGTTCGGCACAAATTCTGAAGCCAACTCAATGACGGTGGGCGAGAAACAGGAGCTTTTAAAAGCGCTAGTGCATGGCGGTGTCGATCCCTCCAGGATTATGCCCGGCACCGGGAGCTGTACAATTGATGATTGCGTGGCGCTGACACGCGAGGCAGTGGACAGTGGCTGTGCCGGTGTGCTGATGCTACCGCCCTTCTACTATAAGGGTGTTAGCGATGAAGGCTTGTTCCGCTATTACAGTGAGGTGATCAATCGCATCGCAAATTCGCGCCTACGGATCTACCTCTACCATATCCCGCCGGTCACTCATGTCCCGCTCTCGTTTGAACTGATCGAGCGTTTACGTGACGCCTTCCCGGGCATTATTGCTGGCATCAAGGACAGCGGCGGAGACTGGGAGCACACCAAAGGGTTAACCGAGCGCTTTGCTGGGCAAGACTTTGCTGTGTATGCCGGCAGCGAGCGGTTCTTGCTGGATACCCTACGAGCAGGCGGTGCTGGCTGCATTAGCGCCACTGCCAACGTCAATCCGGCCGCCATCGTTGAGTTGGCCCGGCATTGGCAGGCGGACGATGCCGACGTTCATCAGCAGAACCTCAATGTTATACGCGACCTATTTGAAAAGTACCCACTGATCCCTGCCATGAAGGCGGCAACAGCTTACTTCTCAGGAAAAGACGCTTGGCGGCGTGTGCGCCCGCCTTTAGTAGAGCTGGAGGAGCAGCGTGTATCTGAACTCGTGTCTTCGCTTAAAGCGATAGGATTCCAGATGGAAGGCATAGGTGAGGCGAGCCATGGATGAGCAAACGAAATCGTGGCGTATTGTCGCTGTACGACGGCTCAGTGAAGCCCAGCTTGAGGCACTTTCCGAAGTTGCCGAGGTCGACTATTTCGAGGACGTGGACGAATCAAACCGTGCTGATTTCATGGCAGCGCTTTCCAGAGCTCATGGCCTAATCGGCGGTAAGCTAGAACTCAATGAGGCAATGCTAGCCGAGGCGCCTGCGCTTCAAGTGGTATCCACCATTTCAGTGGGCTATGACCACCTGCCCCTTAAGGCACTGAATCAACGCCGCATTCTACTCTGCAATACGCCAGATGTGCTTACCGAAACCACTGCCGACACAGCATTTATGCTAATCATGGCGACCCAGCGGCGGCTAGTCGAACTGTCCAACCTTGTCCGCGATGGCGGCTGGCGAACACATATCGGTCCCGAATACTTCGGTATTGATGTACACGGCAAAACCCTAGGCATCGTGGGTGCTGGTCGCATTGGTGCGGCGATTGCACGACGGGGAGCGTTGGGTTTTGGTATGCCCATTCTCTATACCGCCGCCTCATCCAAGCCTGCGCTTGAGCAGCAGTTAGGGGCGAAAAGGCGTGAGCTGAATGACCTGTTAGCTGAAGCAGATATCGTCTGCCTCAGCGTGCCCTATAACAGCGATACACATCACTTAATTGACGCAGATGCTCTAGCACGGATGAAAACGACGGCTGCCCTAATCAATATAGCGAGAGGTAAAGTGGTCGACGAGCCAGCACTGATCGAGGCACTCCACTCCGGCGGAATCCGTGCAGCTGGGCTTGACGTGTTCGTAGAGGAACCGCTTCCACCCGATTCGCCACTGGCGGCCATGGACAATGTAGTGACGACTCCACACATTGGCTCGGCGACCCATGAAACACGTGAGGCCATGGCACAGTTGGCAGTCGATAATCTGCTGGGCACGCTGATCGGCAGCGGCCCGCTTACCGCGGTTAATGAGCATGTCTGGCGACGGGCTGATGCTATTGAGGAAACATAATGCCTCGCCGCCTACAACACATCTTGTGTCTTGATGATTTCGAGCGGGCCACTCAGCGGCATTTAGTCCCGGCCGGTTTGTCGCGGTGGGGAGCGTCCATGAACTGCCCGAGAACGCCCACCATTGTGACGATGACAGCACACCGCGCTGAAGGTCATCGGTGAAGCGGTCAGCGAGGAGCTGCATGTGGTGCCCGCCCGGATCGAGGTGATCCGTCATGTGCGGCGTCAAGATCGCCCCAGCGCCCGCCAAGCATGAGGTTGCTGTGACATCTCCAAATACGATGATGGCGTGACATCACAGAAACTCCGGACAAGTGTCACCTATATGCCACTTATAAAACGCTAACAAACAAAAACGGCCACTGTAGCAATTAGCTAAGTGACCGTTTTATATGTTCTTGGTCGGAGCGACAGGATTCGAACCTGCGACCTTTGCAACCCCATTGCAACGCGCTACCAAGCTGCGCCACGCTCCGCTGTCTTTATTGGCCGCTACATCTTTGCCTCAAGACGGTGCGTATACTAGCGGTTTCTTGCATAAATGAAAAGCCCTTATAGCGCTTTCTTTTCAAGTATTTGTCACACACCGCTATAAATCTCATCACCCTTTATGGCTTACGTTGATCGGCTTCAAGCAGCAGATAAGCCATTGCGTCATATACACCGGGGGCCGTTACGATTAAATGATCCGGGTAGATATCTTCCGGCACCGCTGAAGGTACTGGGTATAGATGCCCTACTCGCGCGCCGGCTTCCCGTGCAATAACCCAGCCTGCAACGAAATCCCAGGGCGAGACACTCTCGTAATATGCATCCAGACGACCACAGGCTACATCGCATAAATCGAGCGCTGCTGCGCCATTACGACGTACGTCTTGGCACTCAAACAGCACAGCTTCCAAGCGCTTCAAAAGTTGCTTACGCTCCTCTTTACGGTAGGGAAATCCTGTCCCTACCAGGGTGTGCGCCAGTGATTCCGCACTGCTTGGCTGTATGGTTTGACCGTTGCAAAAAGCCCCAGAGCCTTCTGCAGCACTAAAGGTCTCACCTAAAAACGGTGCATGAACAACGCCCACCTTGGCAACGCCCTCTTCCATCCAGCCAATGGAAACCGCTACGTGGCGAAGCCCTTGAGCAAAATTAACCGTGCCATCAATCGGATCCACCACCCACAGCTTAGGTGCTGTTTCATGCAAAGCGCTTTCTGGAGCGAGCTCTTCACTCAGCCGCGCTTCCCCCGGAAAGTGCTCCTCCAGGCGTTGACTAATGAGCTCATCCACGGCCACATCCACGTCGGTGACCAACTCATTATCCTTTTTTAAGCGCTGGGCAAAGCCTTGCTGCTCCCGCGCCTTGATAATCATCTGCCCAGCTTCTTCGGCAATAGCGATAGTAATTTCAAGACGTGCGGCTAGTGTGTGGTCGCTCATTGAATCTCCCTTTAGGACGCGATGATACTGTGAGCTTCTACCATAAGCCGCCGGGATGTAATTTTCGAGTCATACCGACTTGCGCTTGCAATGGTTAACGCAATACGTCTACCAATACATCCACCACGATGCGCGTGGCAGCTTCAATTAGCACCACATCGGCACCAACACGCTCCCACTCATAGCCTGGGTAGCGCGGCAATTGAGATGCTAACTGGCCGTCAAAACGCTTGGCGATACCTGGGGGCAAAGGTTTGCCACGCTCAAGGTTGCGCTGAATACCTGGCGGCAACGATTCGGCTCGCGGTGCGTCATGCCGGCGCAGCAGCTGGCGCAGCTCACGTTCGTTAATGCGTGGTAAATCAACTCGCTCATCGCGGAAGTGACCAGGTCGGTTAGATGCATGTTGCTGGTGCTGGCCCTTATCGCGGGCACCGTGGGCCGGGGCATGGTCAGGCTGAGCAAAGGCTGCGCTATTAACTAGCAATGCGCCAAGTGCGCTTATGGCAATCAGTTTGATGGGCTTCACTGTAAGCTCCTCGCTTAAGGTCAGAGTTTATAGTGTAAAGAACAAATGAGTAGGAAGTATGGAAGTAATAAAGGGCACGTGGGCCCTTTGGAATTAATAAGTAAAGAGCTAGGGACGACAAGCTGAGGGAAGAAAGGTATCGTCGATAGTAGTGCTGCTACAACGCCAACCAGTAATTTGCCCACCGCTAGTGCTAGCAGTTGCTACAGCATCATTCGTTGTTTCATTGCTGATAAGTGGTTGAATCACCATTGAAGAGCCGCTATGAACGCCATTATCAAATGCGACGGTGAACCCACCGCTCGCTTGTCCATTGAGTGTCACACCACTGATGTACTGACCACCTATTTGATTTGCGGTATTGGAGATGTAAGAAGGGGTGCTGTTTATTGTTTTATAGCCTACAAAGTTTCCATTCTCAGAAAAGTATAAACCGATGTCAGTTCTCAAACCTGCTGTAGCAGTAAAAGCCTCTGCAGCTTGCGCGCGACCCACGTAATTTTGATACTGCGGCACAGCAATAGATGCCAATACACCAATAATCGCAACGACGATCATCAGCTCAATCAGCGTGAAACCGCCTTGGATGGTGTTACGAGAAATTGGCTGTGCAGCATTCTGCATGAAGGCATCTCCTGTGAGGTGAAGGAAAAGCCTTTTTAAGGATCGTGAACCCTTAAAAAGAATTAGAAATCGTTGAAATTAAACTAACTTAAATGGTCTACTTTTACAACGAACCTTATTAATATGATCAGCTTAGCCGACTACCGCTTTAACTACATGAAAGGATTAGTAATTTCATCCCTGTAAACGCTAGTTTATGGTACAAGTAACACGCTTATATCGATGTAAAACAGGTTTTTTGATGAGCCAGCCTTCCTTAGAGTCGACTTTAAGCCACGCCTCCGCACATGGCGACCTGCGCGGCATTGCCCAGCGCTTGGTCAAGCACGGCTTGCTGACCAACGCCCAGGCCGCAACAGCGGAAACAACCGCGTCGGACTTGGAAATATCGTTACTTCAGCATGTGATCGAAAGCGGCCTGGTCGACCCTAACAAAGCCACACTGGCGGCTGGCTGGGAGTATGGGCTTCCAGTCATTAACCTGGAGGCGGTGCGGCTTACCTCACTGCCCCCCGCTGCAGACTATCCTGTCAAAGTACTGCAGAGCCTTAACGTTTTGCCATTAGCGCGCCACGGTCATCGCCTCACGGTGGCGGTGCCCTACCCCGCTACATTGACGCGACTGGATGAATTGCAGTTTGCAACAGGCCTGAGCATTGAAGGTATCCTCGCGCCCGTTGATCAAATCACTGTCGTTCTCAATAGCTACCTTGCTCACAACGAGCGCGGCATGCTGGATGAGTTGGACGATGTGGTCAGCTCGCTGAGCATTATGCAGAACAACGGCGGTAACGATGTACCGCTGGAAGAGGCTTCCCAAAATAGCGAAGATGCACCCATCGTTAAATTTGTGAACAAAATTCTGCTAGATGCTATCCGCCGAGGCGCCTCCGATATCCATTTCGAACCTTACGAAGCGCTTTACCGAGTACGCTTTCGGGTTGATGGAATGCTCATAGAAGTGGCACGGCCACCATTCGCCATGCGCAATCGTATCGCGGCCCGGCTAAAAATCATGGCCCGCCTTGATATTTCCGAGCGCCGCCTGCCTCAGGATGGCTCGATAAAACTCAAGCTTTCGCGCACCCGCTCCCTCGATTTCCGGGTTAATTCGCTACCTACTGTCTATGGTGAAAAGTTGGTGCTGCGAATATTAGACCCTACCGCAATGCAGCTGGGTATTGAGCAACTTGGATTTACCGACGAACAACGGCGCCATTATGAATACGCCTTAAAACAACCCCAAGGCATGATTCTAGTAACCGGCCCTACCGGTAGTGGTAAAACCGTTTCGCTGTATACCGGCATTAATATTCTTAATAAAGTGGAACGCAATATTTGCACCGCCGAAGACCCGGTTGAAATCAAAGTCGCGGGTATCAATCAGGTGAACGTATTGCCTAAGATCGGCCTCGATTTTGCCAGTGCGTTAAGGGCGTTTCTGCGCCAAGACCCTGATGTGGTCATGGTGGGCGAGATTCGTGACCTGGAAACCGCCGAAATTGCCGTTAAAGCTGCACAGACAGGCCACTTGGTACTCTCCACGGTGCATACCAACTCGGCAGCTGAGACACTGACTCGACTGGCTAATATGGGAGTCTCTTCGTTTAATATCGCCAGCGCCGTTAGCTTGATTGTTGCCCAACGGCTGGCTCGTAAACTATGCACACACTGCAAAGAGCCCATTGACATTCCCCACGAGGCGCTGCGCAAAGAAGGCTTTAGTAGCGAAGAAATCCATCAGGCAACGATCTACAAACCGTTAGGTTGCAAGCACTGTACTCACGGTTATAAAGGTCGAATTGGCATTTATGAGGTAGTGCCGATCACCGAAGCGATGCGTCAACTAATTATGCGTGATGCCAACGCCTTAGATATTGATCAACAAGTGCGCAAGGAGGGCTATCCAAGCCTTCACCGCAGTGGGTTACTGAAAGTCATGCAGGGTATTACCAGCCTGGAAGAGGTTAACCGAGTGAGCAAGGAGTAAGGCATGGCTAAAACGGCACGTCGACGCCAAACGCCCGCCATCAAGCTAGCGCGCTGGAAATGGATCGGTAAAGGCCCCCAGGATAGAGCGCTAAGCGGTGAGATGATTGGCCGCAGTAAAGCCGAAGTAGCCGCTAAACTCACCAAGCAAAATATCGTTATCCGCCGGATTAGTAAAAAAGGCAACCTAGGTGGCAACGGCCGAGTTAACCCCAACGACGTTATGGTCTTTGCGCGCCAGATGGCCACAATGGTTCGCGCCGGTATCCCCTTGCTACAGGCGCTTCAAGTGGTGGCAGAGAGCCTCAAAAAACCTGCTATGGTTGCCCTAATGCAACAGATGATAAGCGATGTATCATCGGGCTCCAGCTTCTCTGATGCATTGAACCGCCACCCCAAACACTTTGATCGCCTGTTTGTTAACCTAGTCAGCGCCGGCGAGCAGTCAGGTGCGCTGGATCAAATGCTTGATCGTCTTGCGACCTATAAGGAGAAGGTTGAGTCGCTGAAAGCGCGAGTAAAAAAAGCGCTTTGGTACCCCACCACCGTTATGACGATTGGCATTGCTGTGACCATGTTGCTGTTGATTAAAGTGGTGCCTGAATTTGAAAGCATGTTCCAGAGCTTTGGTGCAGAGCTTCCCGCACTGACCCAGTTGACCGTGAATTTATCCGGGCTTGCCCAGCGTTATTGGCTAGCGGCGCTCGGCGCGGTGATTGCTGCCGTCCTACTACTCAGAATAAGCATTCAGCGCTCGCCTAATGTCGCTTACCGCATGCACGCTTTGCTGCTTCGGTTACCGGTCATTGGCGATATCATGCATAAATCCGCCATCGCCCGCTTTTCGCGTACCTTAGCGACTACCTTTGCCTCCGGTGTACCGCTCGTAGAAGGCTTAGATACCGCCGCCGGTGCCACCGGCAATAAAGTGTACGAACGCGCGGTGGCACAAACGCGCCAGGACGTAGCCACCGGACAACAGCTACACTTCGCCATGCGGATGACCAACCGCTTTCCCCCCTTGGCAATCCAAATGGTCAGTATCGGTGAAGAAGCGGGGTCGCTGGATGTCATGCTTAATCGTGTTGCCGATTACTACGAAGAAGAAGTCGACAATAAGGTCGATGCTCTTACCTCGCTCATGGAGCCGGTTATTATTGTAGTACTGGGCGTGCTCGTTGGCGGTGTGGTTGTCTCTATGTACTTACCCATTTTCGACTTGGGCGCAGCCCTCTAAGCACCAAATGCTTAGGCTCTGTCAGAAAACTGGCTGCGCTCGACCATACGGCGTTAAAAATCGGCTCAAAGTACTCATTTACACCATGTAAACTCCGTCTTTTCGCCGATTTTTGCCTTGTCTGGCCTTCGCTCGCCGACTTTTCAGACAGAGCCTAAAAAAACGCTAATTTCTAGAAACCTAAGGAGCTCCATGCATCACCCTCCGTTTATCCTGTGGTTAATCGTTTTATTGATTGGGCTATGCCTGGGCAGTTTTCTAAATGTGGTGATTACGCGCCTGCCGGTGATGCTGATGCGTGGCTGGCGTAACGAAGCCCGCGAAGCACTTGAGCTTAGCGCGGAACACTCACCACGCTTTAATTTGGCCACACCAGGCTCTATGTGTCCACGCTGTGAAGCCCCCATTGCATGGCACGACAACCTGCCACTGATTGGCTGGATAAAGCGCCGCGGCCGCTGCGCTGAGTGCCAAACGCCGATTAGCGTTCAATATCCTCTGGTAGAAGTAGCCGGTGGCTTACTGGCCATGGCGGTGCTAGCGCTCCACGGGCTTACGGCAGAATCAGTCTTCGTTTACGGGGCCTGTCTGATGCTGTTAGTGCTCGCCGTGATCGACTTTCGCACCCAGCTTCTCCCTGACATCATCACCCTCCCCTTGCTTTGGGCAGGGTTACTGTTTCAGCTCCTCTTCCAGCCACTGATGCTGCCAAGTGCCGTTATCGGCGCAATGGTAGGCTATCTTTCACTGTGGAGCTTTTATTGGCTATTCAAACTGGCCACCGGCAAAGAGGGTATGGGCTATGGCGACTTTAAGCTGCTGGCAGCACTAGGCGCCTGGTTGGGTTGGAGTTTTTTACCGCTAATATTGATACTTTCCGCAGGGCTTGGGGCCATTGTTGGGCTAGTTGCCCAGGCCTACTCACCTAACCTACGCGGCACACCGCTTCCCTTCGGCCCTTTTCTCGCCCTCGCCGGCTGGGTGGCGTTGTTAGTCGGTGATGAAATAATGGCAATGTATCTCAACCTGCTTATGTAAAATTGAGCCATGTGAACTTTGGCCATGTGAAACGTGGCCCTATAAACTTTAGCTATATGAGGCAGCAGATGATTATCGGATTAACGGGTGGCATCGGGTCAGGTAAATCGACCGTCGCTCGCGCTTTTGAAGCACTCGGCGCTGCCTGGGTCGATGCCGATGATGTCGCCAGGGAAATAGTCTTACCTGAAGAACCGGCGCTGCTAGCTATTAAAAACCGCTTCGGTGATCAGGTCATGCACCAGGATGGCACGCTTAATCGCGCCGCCCTGCGCGAGATTATTTTTAACGATCCAAAACAACGCCAGTGGCTAGAATCCATCACACATCCCAAAATAAGGGAGCGGCTATTGCAGCATTTAAAGCGGCTCAAAGTCCAGGGAGCGCCTTACGCGCTGCTTGTATCACCGTTACTGTTTGAGTCGGGTCAAAACACACTAGTAAACCGCGCGGTGGTTGTCGATGTGCCCCAAGCGCTACAATTATCGAGAACCCAACAGCGTGATGGGGTGAGTGAAAGCCAGGTGCGTGCTATTCTCGCCGCCCAACTTTCCCGCGAACAACGGCTAGCAAAAGCAGATGACGTGATCGATAACAGCGGTGACCACGCCAGCATGAAGGAACAAGTGGCACGGCTGGATGAACGCTACCGTCGACAGCTTAACTACTGAGATATCGCACTTGTTAATGCAACTGGAGTTTTTTATGGCTCGCCCTGCAAACGATTCCCCGCTAGAAGTTAATTGCCCGCAGTGCGCTAAGCGCGTGCCCTGGTTACCGGAAAGCACTTACCGCCCTTTCTGCAGTAAGCGTTGCCAACTATTGGATTTAGGTGCCTGGGCCGATGAGTCACACCGCATATCGGGCGAATCCGCCATGGATGAAGCCGATATAGAAACCTTACTGGCGCAAGCCGACAAGGATGCACCACTGACCTAGTTTTTACGAAAACTGACTTAACGAGCACTGACACTGACTATGGCCGAGATAAACGCTAACCCATCATCGCCTTCGGCCTATCATCTGCTGCTTCAACTGGAGCAGCAGTTTGATCATCTACTTGCAACCATTGAAGCCGCTGTTTCACTATACGAACAGCAACTACCAGCAACATGGCTCTTTCATCAAACGACGCCGTCTAGCGATTGGTTGCGTAAAGCCCTGTTCGATATGTGGCATGAGCAGGATCAAGATGGCCGTGAGACGCGCAACTATATTGCCGTAGTAGCCGCTAATGACGAGCTACTAATGACAATAGACGCTGTAAATCAAGCCAAGGTCAGTTTTAGTGACCAATTACAACATATCAAACAGGCATTTCCCCAAACACTTAGCGATGCAAAAAGTCGCCTACCGCAACGCCACCCTCACGTTGATGAAGTGTTACGCCGCAATGGACTTGCCCGTTTACATCTTAAACAGAGCTGGCGGCAGCTACCTATCGCACAAGCGCCTGTCTCACGCATTCGCTTTGCTTGGTACAGTAGTGGTCGCTCTATTAAACGCCTGTCAGTTCAAGAAGCTGAACATAAGCTATTGCAGCTTGATACTGATGCACCGCATATTCGTATTCAGCTACGCAAGCTAGCCGGTATTCCAAGCGGCGAAGTGCTTGCCCAGGTGCAAACTCAGGCCCCGCTGATGCGGGCAAACCTGTTTTTTACCGAACCACTCGACGATGGGCATACACGACGGGCACTGAATGCCGCTATGCCTATTTTTGTGCCTGACAATAACCAGCGGCTGCCCCACATTAACCTGCCTACGCCAGAACCTCCCACTGCCCGCACACGGGCAAGACGACGCGATGAGAAACTAGAGCAGGATGTATTTCTACCGAGCTTGAGGATTTATCGCTACCGTTAGCATAAAGGCACCTGCAAAGACTTCTACGGTGTTTTGGATGTGCTAGCTGCAGGCACTACATCCTGCTGCCATACCCCATAGCCAAGCAGCGCTTCGATCAGCTCGGCCAGGTCGTAATGATCCACACCATACTCGCTCAACAAAGCTTCAAAGCGCTGTTTAAAAATACGCTCCCGCTCTTGTTGCTGTTCCTCCTGCTGGCTTTCTAAATCTTCTTGCTCCAATGCCGCAAGCGAGCGTACCGGCGGGCCTGTCGGTATATCGAAACCGCTCTCTGGGTCATCTAATTGGCGTAAAGCCTGCGCAAAAGCATCGTCTAACTCACGAAACTTACGCAGCTTCTCGCGCTCATCTATCGGCTTTTGAACCTTTTGATATTTCATCGATGTTTCATTTACACCTTGCTTGAAATGGTCGATATGACTGCCAATGTCGCTTTTTTTGGCAAAAACTGTGCACAAACGCGTAAAGCTAACGAGCAAACTTGCCTTTGCCACCCAATTACCAGCATAAAGGCATCATTATTAGGTATATGAGGGTAACCCACACATTTATCAAACACGTCACAGTCAGCGACAACGCATTAATTGATGCCTCGCATCAACATTACCCACAAGTAGCCTGAATAGAGATTCCACTCTCATCAGTAAGCTGAACTTTTTCCTTTCAGCCAGGTTACCAACACTAACGCACTGGGAGAGTGCATTACAGGCAAGATAAGCACGACCTGTATGATTCACGTATTAGAGGCCAGATAATGTTCAACGCGATGACACGAGCTGAGATCTGGCTGCAGGACACACTTGATAAGCCACTCGGTATTGAAGACCTTGCGAATCACATAGGGTATTCATCTTCCCAAGTTCGGCGCCAATTTCGCCAAAGCTTTGACATCTCACCTAGCGCCTACCGTGAAATAAGGCGATTGGAGCGCGCAGCGGTGTTGCTAGGGCTTACTCCTCTCAATATAGCGCAAATTGCGATACGTTGCGGGTACCATAACCACTCGTCGTTTTCCCGGGCATTTCAACGTCGCTATCAGCTGAGTCCGCGCCATTTTCGACAAACCCTGAAAACCACGCTCATTCAGCCAAAACCGCATCCTGTTTTTAACACGCGCATCGAAAAAAGCAATGACCGCCAAATGATCCTAATGCGCCTCTACAAAGCTCCCACGCATATTAAGGGGCTAGGGGATGCCAGCTATCAGAATAAGCAGCTAGCGTGCTTACAGGCGCGCCTTAGACTATCAACGACCGTCATTGCACTGCCCGACATACTCGCAGATAAGGTTAATGCACTTAATAGTGAATTTTTTCATTCATTCCGTACCGACTTTGGTCTTTACCTATCGGATACGGACAATGCACAAGACATTGCGTTACCAGTGCACTACCGGCGGGTCGACATTCCCACCCACCACTACGCGAGCACGTGCTTTGACGACTTAGCTGATCTAAATAGCGCGTTGATGCATACCATCATGTATCTACTTCACAAGAAAAATGTCTGTCACGTTAGCGGCCACCCTCCGCAGGTATTATGGAAAGCGAACCATTTAGAACTTCGTATTCCCTTAATAGCCTAGCAGTGATGGCCACGTCTTAGCGATATAGCTGAACACAGGGCAATAAAAAACCGGCATTCCTGTACAGAAATGCCGGTTGTTAACTAACTTAGTCTTCCATGCGCTCCAGCCAAGACTCGACGGTTTCATCGCCATACTGATCTTTCCAGCTACGCAGGCCCTTATGGTTGCCGCCACGAGTCTCAATGACTTCCCCCGTTTTGGGGTTTTTGTAAATTTTAAGACGACGCTTACGACGTGCATTGCCACTGGCTGTGGTTTTAGCCGTACGCTGGTCAGCAGCCGGATCCAATAAGGCAATGACATCGCCTGGGCGCTTGCCAAACTCAGTCATTAGCGCTTCAAGTTTGGCCTTAAATTCCAACTCACTTTTTAGACGCTGGTCGCCTTCTAAGCGCTGCAAATCTTCCTGAAGCTGCTTTAGCTGCTGCTCTTTTTGGATATATTCGTTAAGTAATGACATCGAGGTTCCTTTAATAGCTTATCCAACTGAATGGGGCTCAGCTGAATGGGATCTAACTGAGGTGCAGATTGACAACCTTGACACCCACTAGTTCAGAATGCAGGGACATTATTCCTGTAAAAAGAGTAACTGACAACAGTCTAGTTGATTTTCACTCAATTACTAATCGTTTTTTTAAAACTCAATTGCTGCTTAAAGAGTTTAACCCTAATAGAACATGGCGACTATACACACCTACCGTAGAGCTATTACAAGCACTCAACCACTACAAACAAAAGCGCCGCCCATAAGGGCGGCGCTTTTACAAACCAATAACTAATCGATAATTAGTCTTGGCCCATCTGCTGCTTGATCAAATCACCGATGGTGGTCGGGCCACCTGCAGTTTCCGGCTCTTGCTCACGCATCTTCTTCAGGTTCTGACGCGTATCGTCTTGGTCTTTCGCTTTTACCGACAGATTGATCTGACGACTCTTACGATCAACACTTACGATACGGGCTTCTACGCTGTCGCCTTCATTCAGCACATTGCGCGCGTCTTCTACGCGGTCAGCACTGATTTCAGAGGCTTTCAGCACAGCAATAACGTCAGTCGCCAATTCAACTTGAGCTTCTTTAGCATCAACTTCAATGACGCGACCCGTTACGATGCTGCCCTTGTCGTTGACTGACAGGTACTCAGCAACGGGATCAGAATCCATCTGCTTGATACCCAGCGAGATGCGCTCACGCTCTGGATCAATAGACAGGATAACGGCTTCAGCTTCATCGCCTTTCTTAAAGCTGCGTACGGCTTCTTCGCCAGTATCAGTCCAAGAAATATCAGACAAGTGAACCAGACCGTCAATACCGCCTTCTAGGCCGATAAAGATACCGAAGTCAGTAATTGACTTGATGGTACCGGAAACACGGTCACCCTTGTTGTAGTCAGTGTTGAAGGTTTCCCACGGGTTAGCAGTGCACTGCTTGATACCCAGAGAAATACGACGACGCTCTTCGTCGATATCCAACACCATAACGTCAACATCATCGCCCACTTGAACGACTTTAGACGGATGGATGTTTTTGTTAGTCCAGTCCATTTCAGAAACGTGAACCAGACCTTCAACACCCTCTTCCAGCTCGGCAAAGCAGCCGTAGTCAGTCAGGTTAGTGACGACCGCGTGTACTTTCATGCCTTCCGGATAACGCTCTTTAATGTTGACCCACGGATCTTCGCCCAACTGCTTCAGACCCAGTGAAACGCGATTACGCTCACGGTCAAACTTCAGAACTTTGACGTTGATCTCATCGCCAACGGCAACGATTTCGGACGGATGCTTAATACGCTTCCACGCCATGTCTGTAATGTGCAGCAGGCCGTCAACACCACCCAGGTCTACGAAAGCGCCGTAGTCTGTCAGGTTCTTAACGATACCCTTGATCTGCTGACCTTCTTGCAGAGTTGCCAGCAGCGCTTCGCGCTCGGCACTGTTCTCTGCTTCCAGAACCGCACGACGTGATACCACAACGTTGTTGCGCTTCGGATCGAGCTTGATGACTTTAAAGTCCAGCTCTTTGTTTTCCAGGTGCGCAGTGTCGCGAACTGGACGAACGTCAACCAACGAGCCCGGCAAGAAGGCACGGATAGAGTCAACTTCAACAGTGAAGCCGCCTTTAACCTTACCGTTAATAACGCCCTTAATGATTTCGTCTTTCTCGAAGGCTGCTTCAAGAATCTTCCAAGCTTCTGCACGCTTGGCTTTTTCACGAGACAGACGCGTTTCACCGAAACCATCTTCTACGGCTTCAAGTGCAACGTGCACGTCGTCACCGATAGCGATGTTCAGATTACCGTGCTCATCGCGGAATTGTGACGCAGGGATCTGACCTTCAGATTTCAGACCAGCGTTGACAGTAACCCAGTCACCGTCAATGTCGACAACCTGAGCCGCGACAATAGCGCCTGGCTCCATGTTGATGTCGTTAAGAGACTGTTCAAACAGCTCAGCAAAGCTTTCGCTCATGGTGTTCCTACGTAATTACGTTGTTGAGGCATAAATGCCTTCTCCGCACCACCAGCAAGTGCGGGCCTAATGTCACTCAGCCTTTGGGGGTGTTAACGCTGGTTAGACCTGACCGGGCTCACCGATGTGAGTTTAGTGCCCTGCCACGTCGTGACACCTATCCAAAAGCGCCGCAAGGGAGAATCAGACGCCGCTTACCAGCCCTTTTTGGGCGAGCAGTTCGGTCAGTCGATCAACCACTTCCGGTATGCTCAGGCGCGTGGTATCAAGCGTAATGGCATCATCTGCCGGCTTGAGAGGAGCCACACTGCGCTGCGTGTCGCGTGCATCGCGTGCCTGAATCTCCTTTAAAAGACTCGAAAGACTAGCATCCACCCCGGCTTCCTGCAACTGCAGATAGCGTCGACGCGCCCGTTCATCGGCGCTGGCGGTTAAAAAAATCTTCAGCGCCGCGTCAGGAAACACCACGGTACCCATGTCACGACCATCCGCCACCAAGCCCGGCGCTTGGCAAAAATCGCGCTGGCGCTGTAGCAGGGCTTGGCGCACCGCGGGCAGTGCCGCCACTTGAGAAGCTCGCTCGCCGGCCTGTTCGGTGCGAATGACCTGGCCAACATCTTCACCCTCAAGCAGTGTACGTGGCTGTCCCTCTTCAACAGGAAACGCCACATCTAACTGCTCTGCCAAGCGTGCCAGGCCCAACTCGTCGTCAACGGCTACGTTGTGCTTAACTGCTGCTTGAGCCGTCAGTCGATAAAGTGCGCCACTATCGAGAAGATGCCAGCCTAGGCGCTCTGCCACCAAGCCACTGATCGTACCTTTACCTGCGCCGCCAGGCCCATCAATGGTGACAACGGGAGCAGCAGCAACACGATCATTCATGCGCGCCCTCCACGCTAACGCCCATGCCAATACGCGTGGCTAATTCGACAAAGTCAGGGAATGAGGTCGCCACATTGGCGCAGTCTTCAATCACAATTTCTGCACTTGCACGTAGTGATGAAATCGCAAACGCCATGGCAATACGGTGATCGCCCAGACTATCAACACGCCCACCGCCGTAGCTCGCTTTTTGCGCATCGCCATTGCCGACAATATCGATGCCGTCGTCTACAACGGTGTGCTGCACACCTAACACAGCCAAGCCATCGGCCATGGCCTGAATGCGATCAGACTCTTTGACCCGTAGCTCTTCAGCACCTCTAAGACGGGTCACACCCTCGGCATTAGCGGCGGCAATAAACAGCGCGGGGAATTCATCAATGGCTAACGGCACTTGCTCTTCGGGAATATCAATGCCTTTCAGCGGCGCATAGCGAATACGAATATCGGCCACCGGCTCCCCCCCCACTTCGCGCTCATTCTCTAACGCCAAATTCGCCCCCATCAGGGTAAGAATATTGATTACGCCAATCCGGGTGGGATTAATGCCGACGTGTTCAAGGGTGATATCTGAGCCTGGGGTAATGGCAGCTGCCACTAAGAAGAAGGTTGCAGATGAAATATCCGAAGGCACATCAATGGGGCCTGCGGTGAGCTTACCGCCCCCTTTGAGCCAGCAGGTATCGCCTTCACGGGAAACCGCATAGCCAAAACCATTGAGCATACGCTCGGTGTGATCGCGGGTCGGTGCAGGTTCGCGTACCCGAGTTTCGCCTTCGGCGTACAGCCCCGCCAGCAACAGGCAAGATTTTACCTGGGCACTGGCCATGGGCATATCGTAATCGATGCCTTTAAGCTTGGCGCCACCATGAATCTTCAACGGCGGACGCCCGCCCTCAGCGGTATCAATGGTTGCGCCCATCAAGCGCAGCGGGTCAGCCACGCGCCCCATAGGCCGTTTGGTTAGTGACTCATCGCCGGTCAGCTCGCTATCAAACGCTTGGCCTGCCAGCAGTCCTGAAAAAAGCCGCATGGCGGTGCCCGAGTTACCTACATAGAGCGGGCCTGCGGGGGCTTTTAAGCCATGCATACCCACACCGTGAATCGTCACGCGGCCCTGGTGCGGCCCTTCGATCGCCACACCCATTTCCCGAAACGCCTGCAGGGTCGCCAGGCTATCCTCACCTTCCAGAAAGCCTTTTACTTCAGTGACACCCTCAGCCAACGCGCCCAACATAATAGAGCGGTGCGACATGGATTTATCGCCAGGTACGCGCAAACGCCCCTGGGCTTGACCGCCCGGCTGCACACGGTAGGTGACCTTACCTTGTGGTTGCATATGATATTCCGCCTGATAACTGGTTTTGTTCAATAAAGAGTCGAAATAGTGCCGGGCGTGGCTAGCCCGATCAAAGGTGGCAATCAGCGCATCGCTGTCACCGGCTTCTACCGCATGACGCAATCGAGAAAGCCCCGCTTCAAAATCATCCAGCGATGCTAAAACCGCCTGCTTGTTGGCAATAAAAATATCTCGCCACATCACCGGGTCGCTTCCCGCGATACGGGTAAAGTCGCGAAAGCCGCCCGCTGCGTAACGAAAAATATCTAGCCGCTCATCCTGACGGGCCAGCGTATCCACCAGCGAAAATGCCAGCAAGTGCGGCAAATGGCTGGTACGCGCCAACACTTGGTCATGGCGCTCTACGTCCATTTCCAGCACATCGGCACCACAGGCTTCCCATAAGCAGCGCACGCGCTGCAAAGCCTCACGGTCGACGTTCAGTTCAGGTGTCAAAATAACCTTGTGGTCTACATACAAACGCGGATTCGCCGCTGCCACACCGCTTTTTTCTGAACCGGCAATAGGGTGCCCCAGCACCATATTAGTGGGTACCTGGCCAAATACACGCTGAGCGCAGGCGCGGATAGTCGCCTTGGTACTACCAACATCGGTAATCACAACGTCAGCCGACGCGTTAGGTAGCGCTTCGGCCAAGCTTGCCATCACGCTCTCCATGGCGAGCACCGGCACTGCCAGCACTACCATGGTGGCGTCATTGACTTGCTCATCAAGGTGGGTACTGCCTGAGTCGATCAGCCCCATCTCAATACCGCGTGCAATCTCAGCTTCGTCAGGGTCACAGACAACAATTTGACCCTGAAACCCTACCGCGCGCAGCGCTGCCGCTAGCGAACCACCAATCAATCCCAGACCAACAATCAATAGACGCGACTCATGACAGCCTGATGTTTTTACACCGTCTTCGACCATTAACGTCACAGCACGCCTATGGGGTAAGAGCCCAGCACGCGTAGTTCTGCCGCTCGTAGCTGCACCTCTTCAAGCACTGCCGCGACCTCAGGCTCATCACGATGGCCTTTAAAGTCGATAAAAAAGACGTAGTTCCACACACCGGTACGCGAAGGACGCGTTTCAAGGCGCGTTAAATCAATTTGGTGGCGATGAAAAGGCTCCAGCAGCGCATGCAGCGTCCCCGGCTGGTTGCGCATGGCAACCACAATAGAGGTTTTATCCTCTCCTGCCATGGGCACATCCTGGTTGCCAATAATCAAAAACCGCGTGGAGTTATCCGGGCTGTCTTCAATTTTTTCGGCAATGTGCTCAAGCCCATAAAGCTTGGCCGCCATATCACCTGCAATCGCCGCACTATGCCACTCGGTTTTGACTAACTTGGCCGCTTCCGCATTAGAGGAAACCGGCACGCGCTCCGCATGGGGATAGTGAGCATCCAGCCATTTACGGCACTGGGCAAACGACTGCGGGTGCGAGTAAATACGCGAGACCTTATCGCGGCGCGTCGTTTCACTGACCAGCAAATGGTGGTGAATACGCAGTACTACTTCGCCACAAATTTTAATCGAGGAATCCATAAAGGTGTCCAGGGTGTGATTAACCACCCCTTCGGTGGAGTTTTCCACCGGCACGACGCCGTAGTGTGCGGCCCCCGCCTCTACTTCACGAAATACCTCGTCGATGGCTGCCATGGGCAGGCTAACAGCGCTTTCACCAAAGTGCTTGAGCGCCGCCTGTTGCGTAAAGGTACCTTCAGGGCCTAAGTAAGCAACTTTTACCGGCTGCTCAAGTGCCAAACACGCCGACATGATTTCGCGAAACAGCCGCGCCATCTCTTCTGAATCGAGTGGCCCCTTATTCAACGCCATAATGCGCCGAAGCACCTGCGCCTCTCGCTCAGGGCGATAAAACACCGCATCTTTATCTTCAGCTAGCTTGACATGGGCCACCTGCTGGGCACAGCTGGCGCGTTCACTGATCAGGTTCAGAATATCGCTATCGAGCTGATCGATACGCTGGCGCAACTCATCCAGATTGATCGACGTGTCGGACATGGTGATTTAGCCCCTTGTTTTTTCAAAATCGGCCATAAATGCAATTAGGGCATCTACCGCAGACTCAGGCACCGCGTTGTAAAGGCTGGCACGCATACCGCCCACGCTGCGATGACCTTTCAAATTAAGCAGTCCCGCCGCATCGGCCTGCTGTAAAAACGCTTTATCCAGTGCCGAATCGGCCAGTACAAAGGGCACGTTCATGCGCGAACGGTTGGCTTTAGCAATTGGATTGCTATAAAGCTCGCTGGCATCAATCGCTGCGTAAAGTTTATCTGCCTTACGCTGATTGATAGCGTCCATCGCCGCCAATCCGCCAATATCGTCCTTCAGCCACTGAAACACCAGCCCGGCTAAATACCAAGCGTAAGTGGGGGGCGTATTGACCATCGAACCAGCGTCCGCCAGCATTTGATAATCAAATAGCGAAGGTATATTGGCCCTAGCTTTACCTAGCAGGTCGTCACGCACCACCACCAGCGTTAACCCGGCGGGGCCAATATTTTTCTGTGCCCCAGCGTAGATAACGCCAAATTCGCTAACGTCGATGGGCCCAGACAGAATGTTCGACGACATATCGCAGACCAGCGGCACGTGAGCACCATCGGCACGCTGAATATGCGGCGTATAATCAAATTCCAAGCCACCAATTGTCTCGTTAGAGGTGTAGTGCAAATAGGCAGCATCTGCGCTCACCCGCAGTTCGTCTTGTGCGGGTACCGCCGTATGACCGTTGGACTCACTGCTGGCAACCACATGGCAATCAAAACCAAGGTGCTTGGCCTCATTGAGCGCCTTCTTGCCCCAGATGCCGGTCTGAATAAAATTGCCTCTACCGCCTTGACCCAACAGGTTCATCGGCAGCATGGCAAACTGCAAGCTGGCCCCGCCCTGTAGAAACAGCACGCGGTAGTTATCCGGCACGCCCAACAGATGACGAAAGTCGGCTTCGGCACGCTCGGCAATGGCAATAAATTCATCGCTGCGGTGGCTCATTTCCATTACTGAAAGGCCGCGCCCCTGGTAGTCCAGCAACTCTTCCCGGGCGCGCTCCAGCACGGCCACTGGCAGGGCCGCTGGCCCTGCGCAGAAATTATAGTGACGTGTCATCAGTCCCCGTTTCCTGTGCATCATCGGATGTTTTATTCGCCTGTGCGTCTTCAAGGCTGCTTTCTTCAGGGTCACCCGCTCCTTCAAGAGCGCTTAGCTCGTCGCTCTCTTCCGGTTCATCAACGCGCACCGTCTTGACCAGCTTCTCCTCTTTGCCAAGACGAATCAGCATCACGCCCTGGGTATTCCGTGATGTGGTCGAGACCTCTTCCACACGGGTACGCACTAGCGTGCCGCGGTCGGTGATCAGCATCATTTCATCGCTGTCATAGACCTGCATCGCCGCCACGAGCGAACCGTTACGCTCGCTGATTTGCATGGCGATGACACCCTGGCCACCACGACCACGCAGCGGGAATTCTTCCAGGCGCGTGCGCTTGCCGTAACCATTCTCACTGGCGGTCATAATGTAGATCTGACCAACGGCGGTCTCGGCTACAGTGCTCTCTTGGGCACCGTCTTGCGTTTCCCCTTCGGCATCCGCCTCGGCGTCGATCTGCTGGCTTTTAGGAATAATCAGGCTAATGACTTCCGCGTCGCCGGCTAGGCGCATACCACGCACCCCGCGGGCAGTACGCCCCATGGCGCGGGCTTTGCCCTCTTCAAAGCGAATCGCCTTGCCGTTAGACGACAGCAGCATGGCATGGTCATTACCCGTGGTAATCGCCGCACCAACTAAGCGGTCACCCTCTTCCAGGTCAATGGCAATCAGGCCAACGCTGCGTGGGCGCGAGAACTGCTCAAGGCTAGTCCGCTTAACGGTGCCTTTGGCTGTAGCAAAGAAGATGTAGTTATCAGGGTTGTAGTCGCGCACCGGCAAGATGGCGTTGACCGCTTCACCTTCTTCAAGCGGCAGCATATTCACCAGCGGTTTACCCCGCGATCCACGGCTGGCGTTGGGCATTTCGTACACCTTCAGCCAGTACACTTTGCCGCGATTTGAGAACAGCAGCACGGTGTCATGAGTAGAGGCCACCAGCAGATGTTCAATCACGTCTTCGTCTTTCATGGCCGTTGCGGACTTACCGCGGCCACCACGGCGCTGAGCCTGATAATCCGACAGCGGCTGCGTCTTGGCATAGCCTGAACGCGACACGGTTACCACCATGTCCTCTTCGGCGATTAAGTCCTCCATCGACAAATCGAGGTGACTAGCCTGAATTTCAGTACGACGGTCATCGCCAAACTGATCACGCACCGCCCGCAGCTCTTCGCGAATCACTTCCATCAAGCGGTCAGCAGAGGCCAGGATCTCGGTTAGCTCGGCAATTTTCTCAAGAATGCTGAGGTATTCATCAAGCAGCTTCTCAGTCTCAAGTCCCGTCAAGCGATGCAGGCGTAGCTCAAGAATCGCCTGCGCCTGGGCAGGAGAAAGCCGATAAGAGGTGGCCGCGGTATTTAAACCAAAACCCTCTTCCAGCTCTTCTGGCTTGCAAGAAGTAGCCCCGGCCCGCTCTAACATGGCGGTCACCTGACCGGGCTGCCAAGTCTTGGCGAGCAGCTTTTCACGCGCTTCAGCCGCGTTGGGTGAGGCTTTGATCAGCTCAATCACTTCATCGATATTCGAGATAGCGACGGCCAAGCCTTCCAACAGATGCCCACGCTCACGGGCTTTTTTCAGCTCATACAGTGTGCGCCGGGTAACCACTTCGCGCCGGTGACGAATAAAGGCTTCCAGCATCTCTTTAAGATTGAGCGTGCGTGGCTGGCCATTTTCCAGCGCCACCATGTTAATCCCGAACACGTTTTGCAGCTGCGTTTGAGCAAACAGGTTATTGACCACTACTTCGCCGGACTCACCACGCTTGATTTCAATCACCACGCGCAGACCATCTTTATCCGACTCATCGCGCAGTTCGGCGATGCCTTCAATCTTCTTCTCTTTCACCAGCTCGGCGATCTTCTCGATCAACCGCGCCTTATTCACCTGATAAGGCAGTTCGGTGATGATGATGTGATCGCGACCGGTTTTGTCGTGGTGCTCAATGGTGTGGCAAGCGCGCACATAAATACGTCCACGGCCTGTACGATACGCCGACAAAATGCCCGCGCGGCCATTGATAATGGCACCGGTGGGGAAGTCAGGCCCGGGGATATACTCCATCAAGTCATCTACCGACAGCGTGTAGTCGTCGATGAGGGCCAAACAGCCGTCAATCACTTCACGCATATTGTGCGGTGGAATATTGGTCGCCATACCTACCGCGATACCCGACGAGCCGTTAATGAGCAGGTTGGGTACCTTGGTGGGTAATACGGCGGGGATACGCTCGGTACCGTCGTAGTTATCCACCCAATCGACGGTATCTTTTTCAAGGTCAGCAAGCAGTTCGTGGGCAAGGCGCGACATACGCACCTCGGTATAACGCATGGCGGCCGCGTTATCCCCATCAATAGAACCGAAGTTGCCCTGACCGTCGACCAGGACATGGCGCATCGAGAAGTGCTGCGCCATACGTACGATAGTGTCGTATACCGCGCTATCACCGTGCGGATGGTATTTACCGATGACATCGCCGACGACACGCGCCGACTTCTTGTACGGTTTATTCCAATCATTACCCAGTTCATGCATGGCAAACAGCACACGCCGGTGAACCGGTTTAAGGCCATCCCGCACATCTGGAAGCGCGCGGCCGATAATGACGCTCATCGCATAGTCGAGATACGACTGTTTAAGCTCGTCTTCAATATTGACGGGCAAGATTTCTCTGGCGATGTCACCCATGAAAGTCAGATCCTTTGCACTGCATTGGCACTGCGAGAGTTGAAAGCGCTGGTAAACACCGCTCTGAAATTACCATAGAGCGGCGCGCAAATACTGCGACATCATACCACCGCAAAAGCAGCAAGGGCAGCCAGGGAGCTCACCAAAGCCGTTTAGACGCTAAATGCCTCTTTCCCCAAGGTTAATGCAGCCAACGCTTCACGCACCTCGCCCTCGATTGCAGCGGCCTTATTGGCGCGCATATCGAGTAGCACGAAGGTTAAATCCGCACGGGCGATGACGGTGCCATCCTTACGCCCACCGTTTTTACGAACAATACGATGGTGGCAAAGCCCGCTGCGCTCACCAACGTCGATGATCCCGGTCATCACTTCCAAATCATCCCCTTGGCGGGCAGCGGCCAGATAATCAATGTTCAAATTGACGACGACGAATGCCCGCCCGGCCTGATGGAGCTCTTTGATCATCTCTGGGTGTTGATCAAAGAAGTCCCAGCGCCCTTCTTCCATAAACTCAAGATAGCGAGCGTTATTGACATGCCCATAGCCATCCAGATGATAGCCTCTAACGCGTAAATGAACTCGCGACAGCGATGCACTCATATCGACTCCTCTATAGTGATTGGCAACGATTCAATCAAACACAAGTTTGAAACACGTGCAACAGAGACGATTGGTGACAGCCGCTGGTAGGAATGCCCCGCTTTCGCCATAATGTGCCACCTTTTAAACAGGATTGGCTCCATGTGGTTTAAGCACTTGCATTTATACCGCCTGCACGACGCGCCCGAATTATCCAGCGATGAGCTCGCTAGCGCTTTACAAGAGCATGCCGCCAAACCACTCGGCAACGCCGACGCACGCCGCCTGGGCTGGACTGCACCTGCTGGACGTTTGGGCGCAGGGCAGCTTGTTCACGAAATTCAATCACATCGGCTGCTTTCAGCGCTGCGTCAAGAGCGCCTACTGCCCGCCTCTGTTGTAAAAGAGGAAGTCGATGAGCAGGTGGCGGATATTGAGGCCAGCGAAGGCCGCAAAGTGACCCGCAAAGAGAAGACCGCGTTAAAAGAGCAGGTAACCGAGAATTTATTGCCCCGCGCTTTTGTGCGTAGTCAGAAAATTGATCTTTGGTGGGACATTCGCGGCCAGATGATAGGCATCAATGCCAGTTCACGCACCCGCGCCGAAGATATTCTGGATTTGCTTCGCGAAACCCTGGGCAGCCTAAAAGTCACCCCACTGAGTTCACAGACGCTGCCTATTCGCGCCATGACCACTTGGCTAGGTGACGCGGCCAGTCGCCCGGCCGATCTTCAGCTTGGTGACCAGGTTGAACTCAAAGCTAAAGGTGATGACGGTGTACTGCGCGCTCGTCAGGTCGATTTAGACAGCGATGAAATTCAGCAACTGCTTGAGACCGGCCGCCAAGCCAGTAAACTCGCGATTAGCCTGGAAGGACGGCTAAGTTGTGTGTTACACGATGATTTGGCGCTGAAATCGTTGCGCTTTGGCGATGCCTTGATTGAAGAAGCCGATCACGCTGACGACGGAGACGACGCGCTTGCCCGTCTGGAAACAGACTTTATTCTAATGGCGCAGGCGCTATCTACCGATATTCCACGCTTGATAGAGTGGCTTGGCGGCGAGACCCAGCGGGAACCCGCGGCGCAGTAAGGGCTCTATAGTCATTCAAGACTGTTATCCGAAGTCGTCTTTTCGCCTCGATGTTATTAATCGATATTTACTATTTATCATCCAACGGTTCGCATGACTCATCACAACAACGCTACCAACGCCTCTACCGAGACAGACCCGTGGGCCGATATTCGGCCCTTTATGGATCATGAAGTGGCCGATGTGCTGGCCAGACTCTCACGGGACAACGAGCTGCTGGATGCACTGACCCGCTTTCGGCTGCCGCGCATGGCGCGCTGGGCACCATCCCTGGCGCGTGTTTTTGCCAGCCGTGCCGTACGTCGTGAAGTCAAAGACGTAACGACGGTTTATGAGTTTCAAATGCGTATTGCCCATTACATGGAGCGCATGATTCGCACCACCACGGATGCCTTTGAAGTTACCGGCCTCGACAAACTCGACGCCAACGGCGCTTACCTGTTCATAGGTAACCACCGCGATATCTCGCTGGATCCCGCGTTCGTCAACTATGCGCTGTATCAAGCAAACCGCGACACCGTGCGTATCGCGATCGGTGACAATCTGCTTAAAAAGCCCTATGTCACAGATCTAATGCGGCTTAATAAAAGCTTTATCGTGCCACGCAGCGCCCGAGGTAAGCGGGCTATGCTGGCAGCATACCAGCAACTTTCCGCTTATATTCGCCATACCATTACCGAAGACCAGCACTCAATCTGGATGGCACAGCGGGAAGGGCGGGCCAAGAACGGCATCGATCACACTGAGCCCGCCATTATCAAAATGTTGATCATGGCCAGGCGAGCCGCAGAACGAGACATGGTATTTGGCGAGGCAATTGCTGAGTTAAAGCTGGTGCCGGTATCGATTAGCTATGAATACGACCCCTGCGATGTCCAAAAAGCCCAGGAGCTGCACGATATCGACACACTGGGTAGCTACGCTAAAAGTGAGTTTGAAGATATTCGCTCCATTGTAGCCGGCATTACCGGCTCCAAAGGGCGTGTACGGCTGCACTTTGGCACACCGGTAGGTTCTGATATGGCCACGCCCGACGAAGTCGCTGCTGAGATTGACCGCCAGGTGATTGGTGGCTATCGACTGTTCCCCAGTCACTATTTGGCTTTAGAGGCGCTGGGCGAAGCACCGGAGCTGGTGGCACGCAAAGCCATCACTCGACAAGACCGTGAACGCTTTAATGCCCGGCTTGCCGAAGTGCCGGAGCCTCTGCGCCCCTACTGGCTTGCCCAGTACGCGAACCCTGTTAAACACAAGGCAGGGCGACTGACGCTCTAAATCAGCGTTTTAAGCTGCCATTTTAATAACGGGCAATTCATGCCCGTTGGCGGAAAAAATGCTATGGTCGATGCATTGATTGGTTTCGCATGGCGCTGTCGTCAATTGCGATCCTAAGGAGACCCCCATGTCCGGTTCAGAAATTCAGAAAACACGTATCATCAACGAGCTACGTGGCTTTATTCGTAAGCTGCTGCAAGACCCAAAGATCCTTGAGCAATCACTGGCGATTGCCAGAGAACAACTGACCGAAGGCAATAGCCCTGCGGTGATGGCGCGGATTGCCAACGAAATTTCCGATACCACCAGCGTGCATATACCGGAAGATCCGGCTGAACACTCTGAGGCTGATAAGCTCTTTTTAGAACTGCTGCGTGAAGTCGTTCAAGAAGAGCAAGCGCTTTATTAATCGTTGCTAGGACGTAACGGTATCGGCGAAGCGTTTAGCGACTTCGCCGTCTTTTTTACCATCGCCTGACCGGCACCCTTATTCACTCGGAATTAACCTTCACCATGTCTACTACCGCCACGCGCAACATTTTGGTGACTAGCGCGCTCCCTTACGCCAACGGAGCCATTCACCTCGGTCACTTACTTGAGTATATCCAGACTGATATCTGGGTACGTTTCCAGAAAAGCCGTGGCCAGCAGTGCTACTACGTATGTGCCGATGACGCCCATGGCACCGCCATTATGCTGCGTGCCGAGCAGGAAGGTATTACCTCTGAAGCCCTGATTGAGCGGGTTTCCAACGATCACCAAACAGACTTTGCCCGTTTTGGCGTTGGGTTCGACAATTACCACTCGACCCACTCCGCTGAAAACCGCCACTTCAGCGAAATGATTTATAAGCGCTTACGGGATAAAGGCCATATTGCCACCCGTGATATCGAGCAGATGTTTGACCCCCAGAAAGGCCTGTTTCTGGCTGACCGTTTTATTAAAGGCACCTGCCCTAAATGTGGCGCTGAAGACCAGTATGGCGATAACTGCGAAAAGTGCGGCGCTACCTATACTCCCGCCGACTTGATCAACCCCGTTTCAGCCATTTCAGGCGCAACGCCCGAAGTACGTACATCGACCCACTACTTCTTTAAACTGCCTGATTTTGCCGACTTCCTGCAGGGCTGGATTGACGACGGCCATGTGCAGCCGCAAATCCGCAATAAGCTGATGGAGTGGTTTGAGTCTGGCTTTAACGAGTGGGATATTTCCCGGGATGCGCCCTACTTCGGCTTCGAAATTCCCGATGCCCCGGGCAAATACTTTTATGTCTGGCTGGATGCGCCAATTGGCTATTTGGCCAGCTTCAAGAACTTGTGTGACCGCGAAGGTATCGACTTCGACAGCTACTGGAACAAAGGCTCTGATGCCGAGGTATATCACTTTATCGGCATCAGAGCCTTTGT
>CEGE01000434.1_pt1 | contig 51851 bp, 53 predicted proteins | sample 306311 | NCBI WGS metagenome assembly CEGE01 (sample SAMEA2755654, study PRJEB7226) | microbial mat metagenome | biome: microbial mat; feature: hypersaline; material: grass silage | place: USA | collected 2014-02-19 | depth 0 m | reverse complement strand
GGCACCTATACGGGCATTACCAATAACCTGGCAAAGCGTTATCAAGCGCACTGCACCGGCAAAGGGGCGCGTTATACCCGTGCAAATCCGCCTGTTGCACTGCTGGGTGCCGAACCGTTTGAAGACCGCGCCGCCGCAAGCCGGGCTGAATATCAGTTAAAGCAACAAACACCGAGCCAAAAGCGCCGCTGGGCCAAGCAGTGGCCTGTACAATTAGAAGCTAACTAGTATCTTTTCCGTTAGGCGTAGATTAAGGAACCTACATGCTGACGTTTTACTCAGAGGACAGCCGTTTGCGCCAAGCGCGCACGGAGTTACATGACGGCGCGCTGGTGACCCCGTTTGAGTGCCCCGAACGCCTTGATCTAGTGCTAAAGCATCTTCACCAGTCCGGGCTTGGGGATATTCGTACCCCTAGCGCTTATGGGTTAGCCCCCGTATTAGCGGTGCATGACAAAGAGTACGTAACGTTTCTAGCCAACTGTTGGCAAGAGTGGCAGGCGGCTGGGCATGAGGGGGAGGCGATTCCCAATATTTGGCCCGCACGAACCATGCGTGGTGACCGCATCCCGCGATCGGTTAGCGGTCAGCTAGGCTACTACGCGTTGGCGGCGGAAACGTCGATCTCAGCAGGAACCTTTGAAGCCGCCATGGCGAGCAAAGACGTGGCGTTAGGCGCGGTAGAGCATACGTTACAAACCGGCGAACCCAGTTTTGGTTTATGCCGGCCGCCAGGCCACCACGCCGCGTTTGATCAGTTTGGCGGTTACTGCTTCTTTAACAATGCCGCCATTGCCGCCCAGCGCGCGCTGGATGCAGGCAAACGCCGGGTCGCCATTCTTGACGTCGACTTTCACCACGGCAACGGCACCCAGCAGATTTTCTACCAGCGTGATGATGTGCTGTTTATCTCACTGCACGGCGACCCTGAAGTCACCTTTCCTTACTATTTGGGCTACGCTGATGAAAACGGCGAAGGGCAAGGCGAGGGTTTTAACGTCAATTACCCGTTGCCGCCGGGCACTAGCGTTACCACGTGGATGGCCACACTTGAACAAGCCTTGGCGCAAATTAAAGCTGCGGAGTGTGAGTGCCTGATTGTATCGTTAGGGGTCGATATCTTCGAAGGTGACCCGATAAGTGCCTTCACCTTTACCAGCGCAGATTTCACAGCGTTAGGTGAGCGCCTGGCCCAAGTAGGCTTACCCAGCGTGTTTCTGATGGAAGGGGGCTATGCTGTAGATGAAATAGGTGTCAATGTAGTCAACGTGTTACAAGGTTTTGAACAGGCGCTATAAAACGGTCTGGAACTGCATCTAAACAAGGGTAAAGGTTAACCGTGACAGCGGCCCCTAAATCGGGCAGGCTATTGCCCTTTCAACGGGGCAGGGAGCTCAAGCGTGGCAGTGTATGGTGGAATTCAGGCACATGAATTGGAGCGTTGGCTTAATGCGTTAACCAACGCTGCCTATGACCGACGCTGCCCGCTGGCAAAAGTACACGGTGGCAACGCCCGTGCGCGTACCGCCCGTCAAGACCTCCTTCATTTGGCGAACGACTACCGCTGCGGCGATTCTAGCCGCGAGGAGAGCGCCGCCGACCTTGGCCGCTGGTGTCAAACCTACCTTTCAGAGGCAGAGTGGTATGTGCTGGTCGGTACCCGTCAAGCACCTTCCCAGCCGCAAAGCGAAGAAGAACGAAGCCTCACCGTGCTCAAGCAGCACCGGGTGGGGTAGGGCCAGTAGAAATCTTCAGGCTGACGGTGCACGGTTTTCCTTACGGTCAATGGCGACCAGTTGATGGCGGTGTCGGTGTGGCAGTGCCTCGCCGCTGCCATTGAAAAGGTGTGCGCAGGCCGGATCGAAGGAAAAGCGTACTTGATCGTGCACCCGGTGAGCGACATCGCCGTCGGCTACCAGGATCCATTGGCTGTCACCGTTCTCTAGATACAGTGAGGTGGCTCCGCCGAGTCGCTCGATGACCAAAATTTTACCCGTCAACGGTCCCTGATCATCGAGTTTGAGGTGCTCGGGGCGGATGCCCAGCGTCAGCGTGTCGCCGGTGCTGATACCGTCGCCCTCCACCGGTATTCGACAATCGCCGCCAGGCAGCACAATATCGACCCCCTCGGTGTCAGCCCCACGAACCTCGATATCCAGGAAGTTCATCTTCGGCGAGCCTATGAAGCCGGCCACGAAGCGGTTGCGCGGGTGGTGGTAGAGTGCCATCGGCGAACCGATCTGCTCGACTACACCGCCCTGTAGCACAACAATCTTATCGGCCATGGTCATGGCCTCGATCTGGTCGTGGGTGACGTAGATCATCGTCGCGTCGAGCTCCTCGTGCAGTCGCGCCAGCTCGATGCGCATCTGTACGCGCAGCGCCGCGTCGAGATTCGACAGCGGCTCGTCGAATAGGAAAATGCTTGGGTTGCGCACGATTGCCCGGCCGATCGCCACGCGCTGGCGCTGGCCGCCGGACAGCGCACGGGGCTTGCGGTCGAGAAGTTCTTCGAGTTGCAGGATGCGCGCGGCGGCGAGGACTTTCTCGCGACGCTCGGCCTTGGGCACCTTGGCTAGGCGCAGGCTAAAGCCCATGTTGTCCTCGACGGTCATATGCGGGTAAAGCGCGTAGCTCTGGAAGACCATCGCCAGGCCACGGTCGGCTGGGCCAACGTCGTTGATGCGCTCGCCATCGATCGAGATGTCGCCACTGGTGGCGCTCTCGAGCCCGGCGATCATCCGCATCAAGGTCGACTTGCCGCAGCCCGAAGGCCCGACGAAGACCACGAATTCGCGGTCTTTGACCTCTAGATCGACCCCCTTGATGACTTGGGTGCCGCCGAAGTCTTTGACGATGTTGTTGAGTTGTAGCGTTGCCATGTCGGGTTCCTTGCGGGTCGGGCGGTTACTCGAATTGTGGTTACCAGAGGGTGTAGCCGCCATCCACCACGACGATGGAGCCGGTCATGAAACTCGATGCATTACTGGCCATGTAGACGATGGTGGGGCCGAGCTCTTCGGGAGTGGCGGCGCGCTGCATGGGCGCGTCGTCGATCCAGCGTGGCTTGAATCTGGGGTCGTCGACCGGCGCCATGCTGGTCTTGACGTAGCCGGGAGCCAGCGCGTTGACGCGAATGCCGTAGGGGGCCCACTCCGCGGCTAGCGACTTGGTCAGTTGATGCACCGCGGCCTTGGAGGCGTTGTAGGCGGGCTGCATCTGTGGGCGGTTGACGATCATCGCCGAGATCGAGCCAATGTTGATGATCACGCCGCCGCGCGACTGCATCCGCCGTCCGGCGGCCTGGGCGCAGTACCAGAGCCCATGGACGTTGATATTGAAGATGTCCTGCCAGCGCTCCGGGGTGACATCCAGCGCAGGCGCGTGCTGGCAGGCGCCTGCGTTGTTGAGGAAGATATCGACCGGGCCGAGGGTGGCCTCGACCTCGTCGAGCAGGGTGTCAGCTGCTTCGGGTTGGGTAATGTCGACTTCCACCGCCATGGCGCGATGCCCAGCGTCCTGCAGATCCTTAACCACTTCCAGGCTGCGCGCGTGCCCACGGGCGGCGATGGCGACTTGAGCGCCGGCTTGGGCCAGTGCATGTGCGAATGCTTCTCCGAGCCCGCCGTTGCCGCCGGTGACGATGGCGACCTTGCCGCTGAGATCGAACTGTGACATCACGTTCATGGTTTTCTCCCTGTTTTTATTGTAGAGCCGTTATTGTCGGGGTCTTTACCGTAGATCCGTTGTCTTAGGGCCAGTCATTTCACCGCGCCCAGGGTCAGCCCTTGGACCAGCCAGCGCTTGACCAAAAGCCCGGCAATCGCCATCGGGCAGACCACGATGGTGCCGATCGCCAGCAGCTTGCCCCAGTCGATGCCGGTCTGGGTCAGCAACTGCGCCGCGGCAATGGGAATGGTCTGCGTGCTGGGCCCGGAAAACGTTTGGGCGAAGGCGTAATCGTTCCAGGCGAAGATGAAGCACAGGATAGCGGTGGTCACCAGCCCGGGGGTCATCAGCGGCAGCACGACGTAGCGGAACGCCTGGAGCTTGGTGGCACCGTCGATCATCGCCGCTTCCTCCAGGTCAGGTGGCAGGTCGTCGAAGAATGCGGTCATCAGCCAGATGGCGAACGGCAGGTTGAAACTCAGGTAGGCGACGATCAAGCCGACGTGAGTGTCGAGCAGGTAGAGGTAACGGAACAGCAGGTATAGCGGCACGATAACTGCAGCGATCGGCGCCATACGGGTGCTGATGATCCAGAAGGCTAGGTGCTGCTTGCCCTTGATTCTTATCCGCGACAGCCCGAAGCCGGCCATACAGCCGAGCACTACGGCGATCAGCGTCGAGACCCCAGCGATGAACAGGCTGTTGAGCAGGTAAGGCCAGAGGCTGTTGCCGCTGCTGAACAGTGAGGTGTAATGCTCCAGGGTTGGGGTAAAGAAGACGCGTGGCGTACCGGCGGTGATGATGTCGTTTGGCTTGAAAGAGGACAGCACCATCCAGGTGATCGGTATCAGCGTCCATAACAGCAGGAGCGTTAGCAGAGCGATTTTGAACGTGAGGGGCAGCCAGCGTTTGGAGGTTTTCATGAACTCGTCTCCTGGCGTTTGAGCAGTTTCGTAAACGCTGTAGCGACCATTATCGAGAACACCAGCATGGTGATGCCCACAGCGGCGGCATAGCCCAAATCAAAGAACCGGAAGGCGATGTCGTAGAGCCTAATGGGGATGATCTTGGTGGAATCCGCGGGCCCGCCGTTGGTGGTGATGAAGATGATCGCGAAGAAGCGAATCGCGTCCATGGCGCGGATAAGCAGCGCCACCAGTAGGATGTTGGAGATCGACGGCAGGATGATATAGAGGAGTTTCTGGCCGTATTTGGCGCCGTCCATCTCGGCCGCTTCCAGGGTGTCTTCGGGTACTGAAGCAAGCCCCGCGAGGACGATCAGCGCGACCAGCGGCGTCCATTCCCAGACATCCATGAGGATGACTGCGACCATCGCGGAGCCTACGCTGCCCAGGATGTTGCCGTCGAACAGACCGCTTTCATTGAGCAGCCAGGCATACAGGCCATGACTGGGGTCGAGCATGAAACGCCCCAGTAGCCCGACGATCACCGGGGCGATGAACATCGGGATCAACAGCAGCGAGATGATGATGTTGCTGCCCCGCGTTAGGCTATAAACCAGCAGCGCCATCACGGTGCCGATGACCATTTCCAGGCCCACCGTGGCCAGGAAATAGACCAGGCTGATCAGCCAACTGGAGCGGATGTCCGGGTCCGTGAACACCCGCTGCCAGTTATCGAGGCCTGAGAACTTGAAGGCCAGACCGCCCATCAGGCTGACATCATTGAAGCTCATCCAGATGATCGAGAAGAACGGGACCAGCGTGATCAGGGCGAGCAGAAAAAGCGCTGGCGACATCATCGCCAGCTCGAATCCCTGTCGCCGCGTCGAGGGTTTTCCGGTCGTCAGCGCCATGGGTTACGCCCCAACGATGCGATCGATGCGCTGCTTGGCGCTCTGCATGGTTTCCTCGGGGGACATTTGCCCCGCCAACATCTTGGAAAGCTCGGTGAAGATGACCGTGTCGACCTCGTTCCACTGGGCGATCTTGGGCCTCAGACCGATGTGGTCGTCCTGCCAGGCGGTCAGCATGGTGTCCGCCGTGAGCATGTTGGGCATGTCGGTGGGTGGGGTGCTGGCGGCCTTGACCTCAGGCATGTCGTAAACCGATTGGCGTGTCGGTGTGCCGCCACCGACCTCGCTTCTCAGCCCCATCAGTTGTGTCTGTGGTGAGGTTGCCCAGACCAGGAATAGCCAGGCCGCTTTCTGCTTTTCGGCCGAGGCGTTGGCGTTAATGCCGATCCCGGTGCCGCCCCACAGGTTGGCGCTGCGTGCTGGCCCCTTGGGCAGCGGGGCGTAGCCGATTTTGCCTTGTAGCTGAGAGCTTTCCAGCGAGCCGGCGAACTCGTGCCACTCTGGCATCATCGCGAATTCGCCGTTCTGGAAGGCGTTGGCGACACCAGTCCAATCCCAACTGGTGCTGCCGGGGTGGGCGACCTTGAGCAACTTCTGGTAGAAGCGCGCGGCTTCCAGCGCGGGCTCGCTGGTCAGTTGGCAGGCGCCAGGGGAGTCGGTGCCGAGTAGGCCGACCTGCTGGCCGTTGGCAAAGTAATCGCCGCCGTAGGCGAACAGCACGTTGGAGAAGTCGCACATCAGCGAATCGTACTGCTGAGCCTGATGACCGGTTCCGTACTGAACCTCGCTGGCGTTGCCTTGGCTAAACCACTCGGCGATCTGGTAGTACTGCTCCCAGGTGGTGCTGTCCGACGGAGTCGGGTCGAAGCCGAGATCCTGTTGCATCTGGTCGTGGTATTTTTCGAACAGGTCACGCCGGTAGATCCAGATCATCGTCGGGCAGTCGTAGGGCAGGGTGTACAGGCTTTCACTGTCTTTGAAACGGCCCGCGGCGGCCAGTTGCGAGGGGATGAAGTCCTCGATGCCCTGGGGCACGACCAGCTGCTGGTCGTCGTTGATGAAGGTATTGAGATCCACTAGGCCACGATGATATGGCGCGAGTACCTGGTAAGGATCAGCATAGATCACATCGAAGGCGCTGCGCCCAGCGCCGAAGTCCAACGCAACTTTCTGTACCAAGGCACCCAACTGCATTTCGGTGATGTTGACAGTGATGCCGGTGAGTTCCTGGAAAGACGCCAGGTTGGCGGCGATGGCGGTGGTTGGTGGAGTGTTCTCGGAGATGAATTGGATGGTGGTGCCACTGGCTTGCTTCCAGGCCTCATCGCTGGCCATGCCTTGGGCCAGGGCCGTGCGCAGTGGGCCTGCGCCCATCAACGACAGGCTGGCGAGTCCACCCATTCCTTTTAATATGTCGCGACGCTTGAACTGGGTCATTGTTGTTTTCCTCTCTTGGGTTCAGGTCTGGCGGGGTTAGGTATCAAGCGTGATCTGCAGCTTGACATCATTGGGCCGTGCGCTTGCGGCACGCTCGAACGCATCGATACTGTGTTCGAAATCAAAGGTCTCGGTAATCAATGGTTTGAGGTCTACCTTACCCGAAGCGATCAGGTCGATCGCCCGGTCGTAAACGTTGGCGTAGCGGAACACGGTCTCGATGTGCAGTTCCTTGGCTTGCGCCGACACGATATCGAAGGTGACCGGCTCGACAGGCATACCAACCAGCACGATCGTGCCGGCAGGTCGGGCGCAGGCCAAGATGTCGTCGTAGACTTTGGGGCTACCACTGGCCTCGAATACCACATCGACACCCCACTCGTGGCCGCAACACCTGTCGACGGCTTCTCGCAAGGAGTGCCGCGAAACATTGACAGTCGTGATGCCCTTATAACGAGCCGCGATTGCCAGCTTTTCCTCAACCAAGTCGGAGACCAGCACCTCGCTGGCGCCGCCCGCAAGCGCGGCCAGGGCAACCATCAGGCCGATCGGCCCTGCGCCGGTCACGACGCAGATATCGCCTGGCTGCATGCGCGCTTTAATGACCGCCTGCATGCCGATCGCGAACGGCTCAATCATGGCGCCTTCGGCAAAGGACACCGAATCGGGAAGTGCGAAGGTGAATGCTGCTGGGTGGATGACTTCGGGCGTCAGACAACCGTGCACGGGTGGCGTGGCCCAAAACCTTACGCTCGGGTCGACGTTGTAGACGCCCAGTTTGGCGGCGCGCGAGCTGGGGTTGGGTATACCAGGCTCCATGCACACCCGATCGCCCACATGAAGATGGCTTACGTTTCGGCCGACGTCAGTCACTACACCGGATGCTTCATGGCCGAGTACCATTGGCTCACGGACTACAAAGGGGCCGATCTGGCCGTGGGTATAGTAATGCACGTCGCTACCGCAGATGCCGACGGTATGGATGCGCACGCGAACGTCCTCCGGGCCGAGCTGGTCAGGGAGCTCGATCTCTCGTAACGACAGCTCGCGTTTCTTCTCCAGCACCAGAGCTTTTGCTTTCATGACGCTATTCTCGAATTGTATTTAAAGGGGCGAGAACCGGCCTTTTTTTGGTCTAGTTAACCTCGCTTCAGGCTTGAAACAAATCTACGCGCCATGTGGAAAAAACCGCTAGGCTATAATTTGCTTGGGACTGATACTTTTTTGCAGGCTTTCTTAGCGTGGTAGGTAATGGTCTGTTTTAAATGGCACTTTCCATAATGCCTGGGTGGTGCTGTTGGAAAGACGAAAGACTTTTTGTGACCAAAGTATAAAAGGCCAACGGCTCACTTTAATTCAGGATAGTAAGAGATCAGGCATGGGCGTCTTATCCAGACATCGCTGATAGCTGAAAGAGGCACTGATAAACTATGATTACTTCGCATCTCAACGATACGCCTCTTGGTGCGCCTGTTTTCGAGTGCATCAGTCAGGATCCGAAATTTAGTTTCTACTGGCACAGCCATGATTTCCCCGCCCCTATTGCCCGCTGGAATTACCATCCCGAATATGAGTTACATCTCATCCGTTATTCGGCAGGGCATTATTTTGTAGGGGATTATATTGGCCGCTTCGAACCCGGTAATTTAGTGCTGGTGGGACCGAATATTCCGCACGCCTGGTTTAGCGAGCTCGATGACGTGCAACCGGTGATCAAGGGCCGTGACGTTGTCCTCCAGTTCAAGGGCGAGTGGCTGGAACACATGATGGCGCTCTGCCCGGAGCTCAACTGCCTGTCGACACTCATCGAGGACTCGGCCTTGGGAGTGGAGTTCAAGGGGGAAGAAGCGGCATGCTGTGCCGAACTGCTCATCAGGATGGGCGAGCAGGATAATGCTGGCAGGCTACTGACCATGTTGACCATTCTGCGCAGGCTCTCGCAAAGCGAATACCATACCCTGGCCGGTCGAGAGTACGGCCTGGATGCCAAGGGCGCCTCTTCCGAGCAGGTCGATGCCATACTGCTCTATATCCACGACCACTTTCATGAAGGGCTGCGCATGTCGACAATGGCTGAGAATAACGGCATGACGCCTTCCACCTTTTCGCGTTTTTTTAAGCATGCCACCGGCGACACCTTCGTTGCCTTTCTCAGGAGGATCCGCATTGGTCATGCCTGTCGGCTGTTGCTTGAAGGTAAGCAGTCCATCGCCGATATATGTTTCGAGGTTGGTTATAACAACCTCTCCAATTTCAACCGTCACTTTCGTGAGCTAAAGGGCATGACGCCACGCCAGTACCAGCAGAACACGGCTGACCTTGTGCCGAAGGAATGACAGTAACGAGTTATTAAGCTTGAGTAGTCAGAGCTTGCAGACTGGCAACTGACATAGTGCTGCTTAATCTCCATGACGGCGAGACTGTCAAAATAGCATCGCACTGATACAATGGATAAATGAACAGTGCTTTCGCGACACCTACCGCCTCCCTTGATGACCCCTTCTATTACTTAACGAACTTCCGCTTCGTTTTGGCCTGGGTGGGGGAGCGCCACGCTGATCTGCTCGCGGCAGACGAGCTCGCTTTTCTTGAACAGTTTGAGAGCTTACCGCAAGCCTCCCAAGCGCTGCTGGTGCGCATGGTGATGCGCAAGGGCGAGCTGTTTCGGCTCAGCAAATTAAGCTACGCCGAGGTGGGCGACAGTGCCAGCGCCATGGCGCCCTTGATGTCGCTAGGTTGGGTCGATAGTGAATCGGTGCTTAGCGTTGATGAGCTGTTTAACCAGCTACGCTTGGCCGAACTGCGCCTGGCGTTGGTAGCGGAGATACGCGCTGCCGGGCTGAGCGCCTCAAGCGCTAAAACCGTGCTCTACGACACGCTGGTGAGCCAGCTCAATGAACCCAAGCGGTTATGCCAGTGGTGGCCCGAGGCAAACGATCCAGTTCTGCGGCTAACAGTCATGGAAACCTGCGACCGCCTGCGCCTGATGTTCTTTGGCAACCTGCGCCAGGACTGGGCCGAGTTCGTGTTAACCGAGCTTGGCCTCCAGCGTTTTGAAAGTGTGCCCTTCACGCCAGAGTCCCGCGCTTTCCAGTCGCGCCATGAAGTGGATACGTATTTAGCGCTCCATCGTCTGCGCCAACGTCTGGACGACGGCGAGCTGCCCGCCGATCTATTCCCTGAAATGCCACCGCCTGCGGATAACCGCTGGCTAGCCACACGGCGCGCGCGGTTACTGCTCCAGTTGGGCCGTGAGGCAGAGCGTAGCGGAGACGCAGCGCTAGCGCTGAGACTGTATCGCGAGTCCGCCAGTAGCGAAGCGCGCATTCGGCAGTTACGTGTGTTGGAGCGCCAAGGCGAACACACCGCGGCCTTTGAGCTGGCGACCCAAGCCCTTAATAGCAGCCCCAACGAAACCGAGCACCAGGCGCTGGCGCGGATTCTGCCCCGCTTACGGCGGCGGCTTAAATTGCCTGCTGAGCCGAGCGACCCCGAACCCACTCATGAGCGCTGGGACTTATCATTGCCTGGGCCGCAGTGGGTCGAACGCGCCGTGGTCGAGGTACTCAGCGAGCCTGGGGCGCCGATCTACTACGTGGAAAATGCGCTGCTGACCGGGCTGTTTGGTTTGCTCTGCTGGCCAGCGATTTTCGCCCCGCTGCCTGGGGCCTTCTTCCACCCCTTTCACCATGGCCCGGCGGACTTGTACCGTGAGGACTTCGTGGCGCGACGGCGAGACGCCTTCGATGCTTGCCTTGCGCGTCTGGAGGACGGCAGTTACCGCGAAGTGATTCGTTCGACCTGGAGGGAGAAACACGGCCTGGCGTCTCCCTTTGTGCACTGGGCGATTGTCGATGAACCGCTGGTTGAGCTGGCGTTGACGTGCATTCCCGCCGTGCACCTACGCCTGTGCTTTGAGCGGTTGCTGGGGGATCTGAAAGCCAACCGGGCCGGGCTACCGGATTTAATTCAATTTATGCCCGATGCGCCCGTTGGCGAGCCACGCTATCGGATGATTGAGGTCAAAGGCCCCGGCGATCGGCTGCAGGATAACCAGCGCCGCTGGCTTACGTTTTTTCACCGCCATGCCATGCCCGTGGCGGTGTGTTACGTGAGCTGGTCGACTGGCGACGAGCCTGAACCATGAGCGCGACCTATCGCGTGGCAGTGCGCGCGCTGTGCGACTTCACTGCTCGGCAGGGGGATCTCGATCACCGCTTTACCCCGGCGCCCAGTGCGCGCGAAGGGATGGAAGGGCATACGCTAGTGACCAGCCGCCGGGGAGAAGACTATCTCGCTGAACTGCCCCTGTCGGGGAAGTTTGAAGGGCTGATAGTTACCGGCCGCGCCGATGGTTTCGACCCCACGGCCAACCGCCTGGAGGAGATCAAAACCCACCGTGGCAGCCTGGAGCGCATGGCGGATAATCAGCGTGCCCTCCACTGGGCGCAGGTAAAAGTCTACGGCGCGTTACTGTGTGCTGAGCGTGCGCTGGAACAGATTACCTTGACGTTGGTTTATCTGGATATTGCCAGCGGCAAAGAGACCCTGATCAGCCAGGAAGCCACTGCCGACGAACTCCAGGCGTTCTTTGCCGAGCAGTGCCAACGCTTCCTTGCCTGGGCAGAACAGGAGGCCGGGCACCGTCAGGATCGCGATAGCGGTCTGCAGACCCTGCGCTTTCCCCATGCTGCGTTTCGCCCCGGCCAGCGCGAACTCGCTGAAGACGTTTACAAAGCCGCTAGCACCGGGCGCTGCCTGCTCGCCCAAGCGCCCACCGGTATTGGTAAAACCCTGGGCACGCTGTTTCCGATGCTTTCGGCCATGCCCCGCCAGCAACTCGATCGCATCGCCTTTCTCACCATGAAAACCCCCGGCCGCCGTTTGGCGCTGGATGCCCTGGCTACACTGCGCGCTAGTGATGAGACACTTCCTCTGCGCGTGCTGGAACTGGTGGCGCGGGAGAAAGCCTGCGAATACCCTGATCGCGCCTGCCACGGCGAGTCGTGCCCATTGGCCGCCGGCTTTTACGATCGCCTGCCTGCAGCACGCCAAGCGGCGGTGGATCAGGGATGGCTGGATCGCGACGCGCTGCGCGAAGTGGCGTTGGCCCACGATGTTTGCCCCTATTATCTCGGCCAGGAGCTGGCGCGCTGGGCGGATGTGATCGTCGGTGACGTCAATCACTGGTTCGATAGCCACGCCCTGCTGCACGGTTTGGCCCAGGCCAACGACTGGCGAACGGGGGTATTGGTCGATGAAGCGCATAATTTGATTGAGCGCGCTCGCGGCATGTACAGCGCCGAACTCGACCAGCAACGCCTAAACCGCTTGCGCCGCTCTGCTCCCAAAGCGCTTTCCCGGCCCTTGGGCCGTTTAGCCCGTCAGTGGCAGGTATTGTTTAAAGACGCGGAAATAGAAGAAGAGGGCGAGCCGGGGAAACCGGCCTACCGCTTGCTAACGGTATTGCCCGACAAGCTAGTCGCTGCCACTCAGCAGGTGGGCGCTTCAATGACCGATCACCTGGGCGAACACCCCGAAGACGCGACCCCTGAGCTCCAGGAAGTGCTCTTTGAGGCGCTGGCATTTTGCCGCCTGGCGGAGCGCTTTGGCGAGTATTCGCTATGCGATCTTACTCGCCATGGCCGGGGGCGGGCGGTGTTGAGGCTGCGCAATCTGATCCCCGCCGATTTTCTGGCCCCGCGATTTACCACCGCGCACACGGTGGTGCTATTTTCGGCCACGTTGACCCCTGCTCACTACTACCGAGATCTGTTGGGCTTACCGGAGAGCACGGTGCGGCGGGAGGTGGCATCACCGTTTGCCGCCCGCCAGTTGGAGGTGCGTATTCGCCGCGATATTTCCACGCGTTTTCGGGATCGGGACGCCTCTATTGAGCCGATCGTGGCAACCATGGCGCAGCAGTATCAGCGCAAGCCTGGCCACTATTTGGCGTTTTTCAGTAGCTTTGCCTACCTGGAGGTAGTGCTGGCTCGGTTTCGCCAGGCGCACTCGGAAGTGTCCGTTTTCAGCCAAACCCGCGGGATGCCGGAAGCGCAGCGCGAGTCGTTTCTGGCGCGCTTTGCACCCGGCGGAGAGGGCATCGGCTTTGCGGTGTTGGGCGGTGCCTTTGCAGAAGGCATCGACCTGCCCGGCGACCGCCTGATTGGTGCCTTTATTGCCACCCTGGGCCTGCCGCCGTTTAATGACTTTAACGAAGCGCTTAAAAACCGCTTAACCGAACGCTTTGGCCAGGGCGATGCCTACACCTATCGGATTCCCGGCATGATCAAGGTCGTTCAGGCGGCCGGGCGGGTGATTCGCAGTCCAGACGATGAGGGTGTTGTGGTACTGATGGATGACCGTTTTGCCCAGGCCAGCGTGCGCGCGCTATTGCCCAGTTGGTGGGGAGTTCAATAGGCCGTCGCTTGTGCGGACGGAGAGTTTGGGTAACGAGCGAATGCGTAGTGAACGGTATTGGCAGCAGATGCTTATTGTCCAGTCTCCATGCTGCCATCGCCAAGCGTGAGTACCCCCGCCGGGAAGTAGCCGCGAAAGGTGTGTGTCTAGGACATGGCTGGGCGTTTTACCGCAGAGGCTATCAAGTTTGAACAACGCTTCGTGAAGTGTCCAAGCTCGATAGAACATGTTTAAAGGGGCAACTGACGCCAGTATTTCACGGCGTATATCAGCTTCAGGCAAGCACGCTACCAGTCCGCTTAACCGGTCTCGGTGCCGTGAACGCGCCTGCTCGATGTCGATGCCCACTGGCACCGTGGCGATTCCCGCGATAACGCGCAGGCCGCGATGGGAGAGACACGCCCGCCAGGGCGGGGGAAGCGCAGGGTGGCGTGGCTCGCCGCATCCTCTAGGTGACCACTCACCCACTGGGCAGTGGAAGCCGCGCGCCGTGGCGAGTTGAGAGAGAAGCTGCCTTCCCAACTGCGACAAACAAGCCCCGCTGCTACCAGCGGGCGCTTGTGCCATCACCATGTCGAGGCGAGCTTGCATGGCGATTAACGCAGGGTAACGACATCGCCGCGCAAGGCGACGCCCGCCATGATGGCGCCGGCATGGCACTCGTACTCAGTGTTCGAGGCCATTGGCTGACGGTCGTAAAAGCTTTCAATATTGATGACAGCGTTGCCACCTTCGGCTTTGACGCGATCTTGCAGGCTGAGTAACGCTGATAGCATGACCCAACGGCAGGCCTCTTCGTCTGACTTATTGAGCGCATTGGTTTTCTTGTTGGTCACGAAATTGCCGTGCTCGGTGACGGTCTCCGCGTCAGACGTGTCGCCAAACACAAAGCGGATGTTGGGATCGAGCCGCTCTCTCGCCTCGGGCGTGTTCATGGCCTCTTCAATGGAAAGCATATGAGTGGTATCGCGTGCAAGGCTAGCCGTGCTCAGCAGCACACCCCCAAATAGCACACCGAGTGAAAGCAATCTCCTGGTCATTTAGCGTTCCTTTTCTTGCTTGATTTTATAGCGCCCCAATTAGGGCGCCGTGAAGGCACTGAAATAGCGCCATTAAGGCCAGCGGCGGAATATCAACGAGGTGTTGATGCCGCCGAAGGCGAAATTATTGCTCATCACGTATTCGCAATCGATGCGTCGCCCTTCGCCGCGCAAGTAGTCCAGGTCGGCGCAATTGTCATCGGGCTGCTCAAGGTTGGCGGTGGCGTGAAACCACCCATCGCGCATCATCTCAATGGCGACCCAGGCCTCTAGCGCACCGCAGGCACCCAGCGTGTGGCCGGTAAAGCTCTTGAAGGCACTGATGGGGCGCTGCGAGCCAAACACCGCATGGGTGGCATGGCTTTCGGCGATATCGCCGCGGTCGGTAGCGGTACCGTGGGCACTGACGTAGCCAATCTGCTCTGGCTGTAGTCCCGCATCGTCGAGTGCCTGGCGGATGGCCAGTTCCATCATGCCGGCGTCGGGCTGGGTGACATGGCGGCCATCGCTGTTGGTACCAAAGCCTACCAGTTCAGCATAAATGTTAGCGCCCCGCGCCTGAGCGTGCTCAAGCTCTTCAAGGATCAGCGTGCCGGCCCCTTCGCCGATCACCAGGCCGTCGCGCTCGGCATCGAAAGGGCGCGGCGACGTGTGGGGCGCCTCATTGCGGGTACTGGTGGCAAATAGCGTGTCGAAGACCGCCGCTTCAGAGGCCGATAGTTCCTCGCAACCACCGGCAATCATTGCGGTCTGGCGGCCAAAGCGAATGGCTTCATAAGCGTAGCCGATGCCCTGGCTACCCGATGTGCAGGCACTCGAGGTGGTATAGATGCGTCCGCGCACGCCGAGGAACACGCCAATATTGACCGGCGCGGTATGCGCCATCATGCGGATATAGGAATTTGCATTAAGCCCATCTGTCGATTTGTTGATTAACATGTTGCCGAAATCGGCAACGGCGTCGGGCTCTCCTGCTGACGCGCCATAGGCAATTCCCATTTGGCCGCTGCCCAAAAGCGGCGAGTCGAGTAGTCCTGCATCCTCTAGTGCCAGCTCGCTGGCACGGGTCGCCATTTGCGCGCCCCGGCCCATGCTGCGCAGCGCACGACGATGATAATGCGCAGGTAGCGTGAAGTCGTTGACGGGAGCACCAAGCCGCGTGTTGAGGCCTTCGTAGCTATCCCAGTCATCCATATGGCGAATACCGTTTTGCAGGCGCTCAAGGCGGGCCCGCATGCTTGGCCAGTCATTACCGATCGGTGAGAAACCGGCCATCCCTGTAACCACCACTCTGCGACCGAGCCCATCCTGGCGTAATGTGTTGTTTGGCATCAGCACATTCCTCCATTGACGGCGAAAACCTGCCGCGTGATATAGCCTGCATCGTGCGAGCACAGGAAGCTCACCGTGGCCGCCACTTCTTCACAGGTTCCGGTGCGGCGCATGGGAATCAGCTTGAGTGCTTCTTCATTTACCAATTCATCTGTCATGTCGGTATCGATCAGCCCTGGGGCGACGCAATTGACCGTAATTCGCCGTTTGGCCAGTTCCACCGCCAACGCCTTCATCGCACCGATCAGTCCGGCCTTGGAAGCGCTGTAATTGACTTGGCCACGATTGCCCATCATTCCCGAAACGGAAGACATCACGACGATACGGCCGGGTGCCCGGCGGCGAACCATCGGCATGACCAAGGGTTTAACGACGTTGTAGAAGCCATCGAGATTGGTGTGAATGACGCTATCCCAGTCTTCATCGGAGAGAGCGGGGAAGGCGCCATCGGCGGTAATGCCAGCGTTGCAGACCACTCCATAATAGGCACCATGTGCTTCAATGTCGGTCTCTATGGCATGCCGTGCGGCGGCACGGTCAGCGACATCAAAACATAGCACGCGGGCACTGCGCCCCAGTGCGCGTATATCGTTGGCGACCGCTTCGGCGTCTGCCTGGCGTTGACGGCAGTGCAGCACGATATCAAAGCCATCCCGCGCCAGGCGCAGGGCAATGGCGCTGCCGATGCCGCGGCTTGATCCGGTGACTAGGATGGTATTCGTCATAAGGTGCTCCCTTGTTGAATAACGTCCAGCGCTTGCCGCGTTTCGGGCTGAAAGACGTTGAGTGTAGCGTTGGCGATAGGCTGATTATTAGCGTCAAACAAACGCCCATGAAAAGCGCCCAGGCCATTGTCAGCACGAAAATTGAGTTCAACTTCAATACGTATCGGCTGGTCGAAACTGAAAAACGGTGCCTGGCATTGATAGCGACGAGTGCCGAGCAAAAAGCCGATTTTCGGTTTGTCGCCACCCGCCACGGCCTGAATGCCAGCCCAGGCGGCAATCGCCTGGGCAAGCCACTCCAGTCCTACCCAGCCAGGTATGCCATCGTGGGTGGCAAACAGGTCATCGCGTTGAGGCGTTACGCTGGCATGCAGGTGTTCTTCGCCCACCGCGAGTAGCGTATCCAGTAGGCACATGCCATAACGATGCGGTACGTAAGGGGCGATATCGCAAGGCAAATCAGGTAAGCAGGAGAAGGGTGAATCATTCATTAAAACGTTCCAACAGCAAGGCGATGTTGTTACCACCAAAAGCAAAGGCGTTGCTGATAGCCCGATGGCAGTCGTGTTGGGTTGCCGTGGCGTAATTCAGCGATGGTAGTTGCGGGTCGATCTCACCATCGTGAACCTGGGGTGGAAGACGACCGGCGTTGAGCGTTAACCAGCAGAACGCTGCTTCCAATGCACCGCAGGCGCCTAAGGTATGTCCCGTCAACGCCTTTGTTGAGCTACATGGCAGCTTATCGCCGAAGATATGCGCGACTGCAATGGCTTCCATGCTGTCGTTCTGGCGTGTCGCAGTGCCATGTAGGTTGAGGTAATCAATGGCCGTGGCGGGCAGTTGAGCCATCTTCAAGGCGGCTTGAATGGCGCGAATAGCGCCCTGGCCGTCGGGCCGTGGCGCTGAAATATGGTGGGCGTCACTGCTCTCGCCATAACCACTTAGCTGAATACCGCCGGTTTCGGCGGTGACCAGAAACAGCGCTGCTGCTTCTCCGAGGTTGATGCCATCACGGTTGGCTGAGAAGGGCTGGGAGGGGTGATCGCTGAGCGCCTCAAGAGAGGCGAAACCATTGACTGTCAAGCCACAAAGGCTATCGGCGCCACCAGCGATAACTGCGTCGCAGATACCGCTCGTCAGCAAGCGTTTGGCACTGGCGAGAGACCGGGCGCTGGAGGTGCAGGCAGTGGACAGTGTGTAGGCTGGCCCCTCAAGGCCTAGCCGCTCGGCGATGAACTTGGCCGGCGAGCCGATTTCATGGCGTTGATAATGGAAATCGCTAGGCCACTTGCCTTCTTTCATTCGCTCTCCCACAGCCATTTCGGTTTCACCGATTCCCGAGGTGCTGGTACCGAGCACCACGCCGATACGCGCTTGGGGGCTGCGTTTGCGAAAGGCGTCGAGTGTCGGTGCCAGCCGCTCTAGTGCAGCGGCCAGCAGTTGGTTGTTGCGCGAGCGGTGCTCCGGTGGTAAATCGCGGGCATCGGGTAATGCAGTGGTTACCCGTCCTAGTGGCAAGGAGCGGCCTGGTGTAAACACGTCGTCATACACCAGCCCACGCCGACCGTTGAACAGGGCGTCGGTGATTGCCGCTAAGTCGTCGCCAATCGAGCAGACCAGTGCTGGCGGCAGCAGGCGGCAGGGTTGCGCCTGAAAGGAAGTCACTGGGCTGAGCATGTGGCTGCCGTCCGGTCGGTGTCATCAAGTCGTGCAATATACAATCGGTAATTAGCCTCAATGTCTTCTATTACCCGACATGAGGCGTCACCACTGATACGAGCGATGACGCGCTGATGGTAGCGAATGGTACGACCCTTTTGATCCTCTTCCAGCGACCAGGCACTGGTGTGGAAGGCTTGGGAAATAGCTGTTGAGGGCCATAGGCTCCAGCTCAAGCGACTGGCGAGCCACTCGGCCGAAAAGGGTGGCTCGAACGAGGCATCGTGAAGAAAGCGGCTCCCATCGTCATCATGTACCAAGGTCAGCAAGCGCTGGCCTTGTGGGCTGAGTATGGCCAGACGCAACGACATGTCGTCGTGGCGCAGAACGCCGATCATTTCATGCCGTTGGTCGTGATGGTAAAACGTCAGGCGTTGCATCTGCGTCTCCATCTCCGGCAGCGTTGATAGCCCCGGAAGCATAGCGACCGGCCGTCCGGCGCAGCCGGCCAGTAGTGTGATAGCGATGATCAGCCATGCCTGACGCACGAAAGGGGGTAGCTTCATGGCCATCAGCCCTCACCCGTGGCATGGCTCGAAATGTCGCTACAGGCCTCGGCTAAGCTGTGAAGGCGACGGCGACTGGCGGCGACAAATGGGTTCTCTTCATCCCAGGCATAGCCGGCGAGTACCGAACTGATCATTTCGCGTATGCGTGGTATCTGTTGATCATTAAAGATAATGCGTGGCAGGCGACCATCGTACCAAGCGTCGACAAACTCGCGGAAGGTGGCGATGCCACGGCGTAGTGGTTGTTCAAACTGGCTATCCCAATCGATTTTTTCGCCAGCGAGCTGCCGCTCGACCAGGGGAGCGGCACGCAGGGCTGAGTCCAAGGCAATGGTTACCCCCGAGGAAAACACCGGATCAAGGAATTCGCCCGCATTACCCAAGAGAGCAAAACCGGGGCCGTGCAGTTGCTCGACATCAGCGGAATAACCTTCCAGGCGGCCGATATCGCGTATGGCTTTAGCATTGGCCAACAGTTTGTTGAGCCTGGGCTCGGCATGGAGAAAATGCCATAGGCGCTCGTTGTCGTCGACACCGGCGGCTTCCAGCGTTGCTCGGTCGCCCACCACACCGACCGACGCACGCCCTTGGCTGAAAGGAATCAGCCAGTACCAGATGCCCGAATGTTCAGGGTGCAAACCGATCAGAATCTTGTCTCGATCATAGTGCGAACAATCGATACGGTCCTCAATGTGGGTAAACAGCGCACAGCGTGATTCGAGGGTCGAAGGCCGAGTAAGACCGGTGAGACGTGCTAAAACACGCCCATAGCCGCTGGCATCGAGTACGAAGCGGGCTTGTAGCGAGCGTTGCTCGCCATTGGCATCAACCAGTGTAAGGCTGGGTCGATCGTGGTCGGCAACGAAGGCCTCGACTTGTGTTTCAAACTCGACGCTAGCACCTGCTTGACGCGCGCCGTCGATCAGGCGCTGATCGAAATCAGCACGTTCGACCTGCCAGGTGGTGCCGGGGCCAGGGCTGAACTTGTCACGAAAATCGATGGCGGCATAGCGGTCTCTCCAGGTAAAGGCAGCGCCATTCTTAAACTGAAAGTCACCTGTCTGAACGGCGTCGAGCAGGCCGCAAGCCTCAAGATGTACCATGCATTGTGGCAGCAGACTCTCGCCGATGGAAAAGCGCGGAAAGCGCTGGCGCTCGATAACCCGCACATTGATGCCTCGCCGGGCGAGCCAAGCGGCCGCAGCGGCGCCGGAGGGGCCTGCGCCGATGATGGCGACATCGGTAGTGTCATGCGTCTTCATTTGTTTTGCGGCTCCTGTCGCCATCATGGTGGATTGTAGTGGGAAGAATTGCAGTGGGAAGAATTGTGCCGGGTGTTCGCCCTGGCGAAAGGCACCAGGGCCCACGCCGACGCAAGCCCAACGAGGCAGGTGAGCCCCAGGTAATGCAGTGCCGGAGTAGCGCTGAACGACAATAGGCCGAAGGCCAATAGGCTCGACGCACAGGATAGGCTGATGGCCAGCCAGGCCGCAGGGCTATCTGGGTGTTCCGTGCTAAATATGCCAGCGTCGAGGCCGATACCCAGTACCAGCAGCAGGCTCAGAAGATGGAATAGCGTCAGGCCGATATTGAGCGCGCTGAACAGTGCCAGGGTCGCTAACAGCGCACCCAGCGGGGGCAGCAATACGCGCCAAGCCTGCCCACGATAGCGCCAGCCAAATACCACCGCTAATCCTGCGACGGCGACAGCCAGCCATAGGGCGATCTGATCGCGTAGCCGTGACAAATGGTCGGATAACGTGACCACCCGATCCTGGTAGAGCACATATGCCGGTGCCGCAAGACGCATGAGCGCTTTCTGGGCCATGTTGTCGGCATCGCCCAATACCACCAGCGCCGCCATGTCAGAACGTTGGTCAGTGGCGACGTCGCCTAACCAGAGCGTGCTATCGGCACTTCCTGCGGGGGTTGTAAGCCATGTTTCGATGGTCAATAGCGGCACCGCTCGCAACGGCTGTTGTGCGGCTTCCAGTAAGTCCAGGGGAAGACCAGATTTGGCGATCAGCTCGGGCAGGGCGTTGTCATAGGCTTGGTGCACTCGCTCCAGGTTGGCTTGCTGGGTCGAAGGGGAGGGTACCGCTTGGGCAAGATGACGGTACTGGCTCAAGTGCCCTTGGGTCTTCAGCTCTGCCAGCGTAGCCTCCAAGGCTTCCAGTCGTTCCAATAGCTCGGCTTCATGCTTGGCGGTGACGATCAGGTAACGACTGCCCGTGGGACTTGCCAATAGGCCCTGTACACGTTGCTGCTCAGCAATCAGCGCGGTGGGTGAAGGGTTGAGCTGACGCAGGTCGTCATTGGTTGTCAGCCGTGTGGCGACGATGACCACCGCCAGGATGCCAAGCAGGGCCAGCAGCCCCCAACGCAAGGGCGCTCGGGGCGGTAGCTGCAGGTGATCCAGCCGGGCTGCAATACGTGCCGTCGCGGCATGGGGACGAGGAGTGAACCACGGTAGCCAAAGGCGCACGGTCAACCAGGCGCCGACCAAGCCCAGCGCCGCGAAAGTCGCCATTTGGCGTAGCCCCGGCAGTGGGGTCGCAAGTTGGACAAGATAGGCGACCAGGCTGGATATCAGGCCTAGCAACAGCCCTGGCCAAAGCCGTGCCAGTGGTTGTTCGGGCGCTAATTGGCGGGCGCACTGGAAATGCAGGGCGTAATCTATCGCGATACCGATCAAGCTGGCGCCGAATGCCAGCGTCAGCAGGTTGAGCGTACCAAACAGCACCCAGGTCAGTGGCAGCGCAAACAGCATGCCACAAGCGACCGGCAGCCATAAACTGGCCAGCATCGAACCACGTCGAAACGTGACCCATAGTAGTAAGCCGATACCCAGCAGCGAGCCCAGGCCGATAGTGGAGATTTCTCGCTTGGCCTGATCGGCGCCGGCAGCAGCATGAAATACCAGACCACTGCGTAACAGCTCGGCCTGGGGGTGACCCTCGCCGAAGCGCGACAGCGCTGCCATAAGGCGTTGCTGCATGGCCATGTCGTAGGGGCTGGCTGATAGCTGGCCGCTGACGACGAACCAGTGCTTGTCGCCGTCGCTGACGGCCGGTAGGCCGTCGATCAATCGTATGGGGCCAGCAAGCCGCTGGTTCAGCCAGGCATCCAGTAGACCGAAGGGATCGCGGCGAGGATCCGCTTCGCTTCCCGGCGTAAACAGTTGCCTTAGGCCGCGCTGTACCCAGGCCCCATCACTGGCATCCGCCAGTGATGGGGTCAGCAGACGATAACGGTACGCCGCCAAGTCGCTGCTGGGGCGCTGCAAGCTGTCATCGTCGAAAGCCTTGACGCTTGCCGAATCTGTTAGCCGGGTTTTGAGTTCGGCGACCAGCCTGGCTGGGGACTCACCCCGAACCAGCAGCACGAAGCGGTCCTCAAAGGTTCGGGTCAAGCGCTGTTCGGCTTGCTCAAGCAAAGCCCCCGGGTGGGTTTCCGGCAATAGTGCAGTGATGCGTGTATCCAGTGGTGCCCCTCTGCCTAGCAAACCCGCCAGCAGAATGGCGCAGCCCAGCAACAGCCCGGCCCAACCGATAGCGGCTAGACGTTCTATTCTGCTCGGGTGCGTTGCCTTGCTCACAGTGAACGGTCACCCTCTTCGAGGCTGGCGCAATCCACTGCTGCCAGAGTCAGGTTGAGGCGGTCATCGTTGGTGAACATCAGCTCGACGTGCTCCACTTGCTGGTTGCCTTGAACGAGCAGTTGCGAAAGCCGTTCGGCGATGTGTACTTCACTGGGCGTCAGTTTGGCTTGCCAGTCGTCCAGCGCACCGCTGAGCTCGATGGTGAAGTGTGATTCCAGGCGCTGCCAGTTGCCTGACAGAAGACCACCAAGCACCGGTGCGACCACTTGAAACCCCATGGGCAGTTCGTCGTTGTCCTCGCTCATAACTACACGATCTCGCACGGGGGATGTCGTCTGCCAAACCAGGCCGTTTGCTTGCTGTTCAAAGTACCCACGGCTATCCAGCTGGGCATCAAGATCGGCCAGCCAGCGCGACTGATCGAAGCGGCCGCACTGCGGGGCGTGGGCAGCTAGACGTTCGGCGAGGGCGTCACCATCAAGGCCATCACCATTGAGGGCCGCCCACGTAGCGGGACTGACCATCAGGCTAAGGGCGACATAAACAATCGAGTGGCGAATAGAGCGTGTCACTGATTAGCCTCCTGCCAGGCGAGAAGACGTTCGACCAGAACGGGCGGCGACTCCAGGCGCATTTCGCGATCCTCAATCCCGACAGCGACCTGTACGCTCCAGGCTCGCGTCAGGCGTTTGCGCGTCTGTGCATCGCGGATGGTGTAGTCGATCTTGAGGCGATTCTCCCATTCGCTAAGGCGCGCTTCGATGGCGATACGCTGGGCGAATAGCGCCGGAGCGGCGTAGCGTAGGCGTAGATCAATGACCGGCCAGGCGTACCCCGAGTCCTGCATTTGCGGGTAGTTGTAGTCAATGGCATCAAGCAGTTCGCAGCGGGCTATTTCCAGATAGCGCACATAGTGGCCATGCCAAGCCACCTGCATCATGTCGATATCATGGAAGGGGATTGTTAGCTCGGTCTCGCAACTGGGTAATGGGCGGTCGTTAGGCGTCATATAGGCTCCAGTGACGTTGGCGAATCAGGTCACAGAGTGTGCGCAGTTCGTGCTCCAGTGCGCGGTCCTCGCCGAGAGCGGGAAAGGTCTGCCGACAGTCATCGAGAAATCCTGCCAGGCGCTTGGGTAGTGGAGGGGCATCGGCGAGTTGACCGCGCAGTTCGACGGCCTGGCAGGCAGCATGCAGGGTAGCGGCAGTCACCTGTTCGACCAGTGTTAGCACACGCAGTGCATCACGCGCGGCGATGGTGCCCATGCTGACCTTGTCCTGGTTGTGGCATTCAGTGGAGCGCGAGAACACGCTGGCCGGCATGGTCAACTTTAGTGCCTCTGCGGTCCATGCCGAGGCGCCGATCTGTACGGCCTTGTAGCCATGGTTGAGGCTGGCCCGCGCGGGTGTGGCACCACTCAGGTTGCTGGGCAGGCCGTGATTGAAGCGAGCGTCGACCAGCAGCGCCAGTTGGCGATCGAGCAGATCAGCCAAGTTGGCACAGGCTTGCTTGAGGCTATCCATCACGAAAGCGACATGCCCACCGTAGAAGTGGCCGCCGTGCATCACTTTGCCTTGTTCGGCGTCGATTAACGGGTTGTCATTGGCGCTGTTGAGTTCGTTCTCAAGAAACTGGCGCCACCAAGGTAAGGCATCCTCCACCACGCCGATTACGTGCGGGGCGCAGCGGGTTGAGTATCGATCTTGGAGGCGAGGCGAGTTGCGCGGTGTTTTGGCTGCGTGAAGATCTTCGCGTAGTCGCGCGGCGACTTTATTTTGTCCCGGGTGGGGTTTGGCGGCGAACAGTTCAGCATCGAAGTGATAGGGATTACCGTCCAGTGCATGTACGGATAGGGCTGTAATACGGGTGGCCAGCTGCGCTAAATAGACAGTGCGGGCGAAGGCGAACACACTCAGTGCCGTCATTACAGCGGTGCCGTTCATTAATGCCAAGCCTTCCTTAGGCTTTAGGCGATAGGGTACGAGGCCGTGCTCGGCGAAGACCTCGGCGGTGGGACGCCGCTGGCCGCCATAAAACACGTCGCGCTCACCGCATAGGACAGCAGCTAAATAAGACAGTGGCGTCAGATCGCCGCTGGCTCCGACGGATCCTTCCTCAGGAATAACCGGGATCACATCATGCTCTAGCAACCAGGTCAGGCGTTCGAGGAGCTCGACACTGACCCCCGAAACGCCGCGGCATAGCGAGACTAGGCGTACCATGATCACTGCTCGTGCGGCTTCCACCGACAACGCCTCGCCCAAGCCACAGCCGTGGAAGGTATATAGCTGGCGCGGTAGTTGTTCCAGATCGGACGCGGAGACCTCACGGGTGCAGGAATCGCCATAGCCGGTGGTGACGCCGTAGATGGCTCCCTCTTCCTCGAGTAGGCGTTCAAGGAAGGCGTTGCCGCGTGCAATGCGTTCACGGAAGTCCGGGGCCGTTGATAGGGTGACGCGACGGCGACCTTCAGCGACGGCCAGTACCTCCTCGAGGCTGACAATCGAACCATCCAGGATGAGAGGTTCGCTGGTGATAGAACCCGCCGCCGGGTCATGGAGTATCGTCATGAAGGTATCCAGTGTCGTTGTTCCAGAACGGATAAAAATTGAACCATTGCAGAGGGTGTCGCCGAACACGCTCGGCTAGATGATTGGCATGGTTCTGCATGGCGTCGGCAATCCATGTTTCGCGCTGGCGGCGTGGCAGTTCCTGGGTATCGCCGAGGCATTCAAAGTCGATTCGAAAGTTAGCGCCATCGCGCACGCAGGCCAGCGCATATAGCGGGCAACGGAGCAGCGTGGCCAGGCGGAAAGGGCCCTCGGGGAATCTTGCTTGACCGCCGAGAAAATCAAGCGTCTGCGTGCGCTGCCCTGACAGAGGAAGGCGGTCAGCCGCGATGACCACATAGCCGCCGGCGTTAATGCGCTCTGCCAAGGTCTGGGCGGTGGCAGGGGTGACCTCGCTGACTTCGAGTACCTGGGGGCGGGCTTTACCCGTGACACGCTCAAGCAGTGCATTGAACTTGCGGGCATTGCGCGTATGCATCATCACCGTCAAATCGAGTTTCGCGTGTCTCTCAGCGAGGGCATTGACCACATCGAGATTGCCATGATGGGCGACCAGAATTAATCCACCCCGACCGCCGTCGATGGCGGCACTGAAGTGCTCAATCCCAGTACCGACCAAACGTTCGTCGGTGATATTTCCGCACCACGCCTCTACCTTGTCCATCAGGGCTTCGCCAAAGGCCAGGAAGTGGCGATAGCTGTGCCACCATCGGGCCAAAATGCGCTGCTCAAGCTGGGGGTAGAGGCGCTGCAGGAAGGCTTGTGACGAGCGCCTTGCCGTGGCATGTATCAGGAAATACCACAGCATGACTGGCCATAACGCCAGCCGAAAGGGCCAGCGCCCCAAATGGCGCTGTATCACCACCATCAGGAACATGCCCGCTACCGTGCCACGCTCGCCTATCCGCGCCCAATGATGGCTCATCGGCTCACCTCGTGTTGCCTTCGCCAGCGTCGCGCCAGCAAGCGCGGTAGGCGTAGCAGCATGCCAAAGAACAGGCGGGTGTGCATAAGAGAGATTTGGCGGTTGTCACGCCACACGGCGAAATGACTCACTCCGTCGCGCGGGTAGTGTACGCGTACCGGGCGATGCGCCATATCACCCCCCGCCCAATGCCAGCGCACTAACACTTCCGTATCAAAGGTCATGCGGTTGCCGCAGCTATACTGGGCCAGTAGTCGGTTGAGCGCCGCGACCGGATAAAGTCTGACGCCACACATCGAGTCGCGGATATCCAGCGACAAGGTGTTGATCCATACCCAGATATGGGTCGCATAACGGCCGTAAAAACGTACTCTTGGCACGCTGGCATCATAGCGGGGATAGCCAACCACCAGCGTATCGGGTGCCGTATCCAGTTCGGCGAGAAAAGCGGGCAGGTCATCGATGCCATGCTGGCCGTCGGCATCAACCTGAAGGGCATGGGTGTAACCCAGATGCTGGGCTTGCTTGAGCCCAGCACGTACCGCGGCCCCCTTGCCCTGGTTGATATCCAGGCGCAGCAGGTGATGGCCGTTTGCGGCCAGGCGGTCAAGCTCGCTCGCGCACTCATGGTCACTACCGTCATCCACCAGTAGCAGGGGTATCTCCAATACAGCGAGCTCATCGCATAGCGGGCTGATCGTCGCTGGGTGGTTATAAACGGGGATCAAGATGCAAGGATGTGGGTCAGCCATGTTTACCCCCGTGGCTGGCTTGCAGGCGAATTTGACCGGCGCAATGGCGACCTTCATGAGATTCTATGGTAAAGGCGATACCGTCGTCGCGGCGCGTCAACTGCAAAGTGAAGCGTGCGCCGGGTTGTAAAACCCGCTGAAATTTTAAGCGCTCGATGCCCTGAAATTCTCCCAGCTCAGCGAAGCAGTCGTTGGCGCACTCGATGGCCCACTGCACCATCACGACACCCGGCACCAACGGATATTCGTCGAAGTGTCCTTCAAGAAAAATCAATCGCTCCGGTACTTCCAGGGTCAATAGACAAGAGTCAGCACCTGGTCGCTGCTCACCCAGCCAGCGCGGTATCTTGTGGTTATCGAGATCGGCAAACAGGCGATTGATCAGAGCGCGATCCAGCTTGCCCTGGGCATTGCTCGGCAGTGCATCGACAAAGCGCCAGTAGCGAGGAATGGCGATGGGTTCAAGGTGGTGCGAGAGATGGGCTCGCATACGTTGCACCAAGTCATGACGAGTATCGTGCTGGTGCGGAATGAACGCATCGTAGAGGGCGACCACGACCCCCATTCGGCCATCGGTTCGACCGAGATCGACGCAGCGTGCCTCTATTACTTCTTCCGCTGCGGCGAGGACGCGTTCAACATGATTCAGCGAGACTCGTTTACCGGCAATTTTGACCAGACGATCAGCGCGCCCCAGTAGCTCAAAGCCGTCTTTTGTCGGCACCACCCGGTCGGGCTGGTGCCACCAGTGCTGTGGTGTTTCCAGAAATGGCGACCGCAGGCGCAAGCAGTCGTCAAAAAATGCTAGCTCCACCCCTGGCAAGGCCTGCCAGACGGTACCCTGCGTTTGGCGCCGCTGGGCAATTCCGCCGCTCTCGGTGCTGCCATAGATCTCGATCACAGGCGCCTGGAGTAGACGCTCGGTGTGCTGGGCATGTTCCAACGCCAGGGGCGCGCCAGACGAGAACACGCGCGTGGGGCGGGGTGTCTCGCTCCACGGTAGGTGCTCCGGTAGGCGTGATAATTGGGCAGGGGAACTCACGATCACTGGCTTCAAGCCGGCCGCGCCGGCCTCTTGCAGGCGTGCGAAAAGGCCTTCCGGATAACGACACTCATCGCCACAGAAGGGGGTGCCGGTGCATAAGGGGTGCAATACCCCGGTGAGCAAGCCATAGATATGCTGATGGCTGACCTGAGAGATGACACCGCTATCAGCTAATGGCCATAGCTTGGCATGCGCCGTCAATTCCGCATCCAACTGGTTGAAACGCTTGGTCAGATGAACGGGCTCGCCGGTGGAGCCGGACGTGTACAGGACGACTGCCGTAGCCGTTGGGTCAAGTGCCTCGGGATGTGCGAATGGCGTAATGCTTTCAAGCTCACCGGGATCGTCGGGCAGCGTACCATCAACCTTTTCAAGGAGCAGGGCCAAGGTTTCTGGGCGATTGTCAGCGGGTAATACCGCGACCCGGTCACTTTCCCATAGTGCCGCCAAGGCTGCGCAGAACTCTAGAGGTTGCTGATGGCAGAGCAGCCAGTGGCCGCTGGGTTTGTCTGCTAACCAGAGGCGCCAGGCATTGATGCGCCGAGTGAGCGACGCTGGGGCGATCCAGTGATTCGGAAGTGCGTAATGGTTCGCAATCGTGTTACGCCAGGGCAACCGAGTAAGCGGGATGAAGGTCACGACAGACTCCTCCGCAGCCGGTGGCGTAGCAGCCATTCACCGACAAACATCAAGGCGATCAGCCCATAGCTGATGACGCCGTTGTATAACGACCAGGTGGCCAGGTCAGCGTACAGCGCCGTCCAGCCAGCGATGGCCCCGTTGAAGACAAAGAAGCCGCACCATGCCCAGGTGACGCGCCGGGTATAGCGCACTCCGGCGGGGGGCAGGTCAGGCTCGCGCAGGCGTGCTAAACGTTCCACGACCGGAATGCCCCGCCACAGGCTGGATAGAAAGATGGTCAGCATGATGGCATTGACGGCGACGGGGTAGGCACGCATACCAAGCTCGGCGTGCCCCAGGCCGCCTAACGCTAGCAACACTATCGCCACCATGATGGCGAGGTAGCGAGCCTGGGGCATTCTCCAGGCGAGCAGTGCGGCACCGACGACTAAAAGTGGCCAGCTGCCTACGTGGTCGTGCAGGACGAATACCAATATCGGCCAGATCAACGCCAGTAACATGCTTGCTTGTTTCGGCATCTCTTATCGTTGCATCAATTGTTCGACGACATTGACGACATCATCGATGGTACGCACTGACTTAAAGTCATCGGGTTTGATACGTCGCCCCGTGAACTGCTTGAGTTCAACAACCAAATCCACCGCATCAATGCTGTCGATGTCGAGGTCTTCGTAGAGGCGCGCTTTGGGTTGAACGTCATCGGCACTGAGGTCAAATAACTCGACCAGTGTTTTGCGGATATGCGCCAGTATCTGTTCGTGGTTACTGTCAGCGGTTTCAATTGTCACGACGGGCCTCCACCAGTGCCTGTAGGCTTGCCAGGCTAGCAAAATGACGACGGGTTTCCTCGGCTTCGGAGTCCAGCTTGATGCCGTACTGCTTTTGAAGTGCCAAGCCGAGTTCGAGGGCATCAATGGAGTCGAGCCCGAGGCCTTCGCCAAATAAAGGGGCGTTAGGGTCGATATCGCTAGGATTGATATCTTCAAGCTCTAGCGTGTCAATGATCAGGCGCTTGAGCTCAAGCGTCAGATTGCAGGTTTCGCTCATGATGAAAGTGATCCAATTCCCGGTTGAAGTGATCGCTCAGCCGTTGTGTTAGTTGTCTAGCGAGCTGCCCGGTCGGCTGTTGGCTATCTGATGTAACGGGCAAATCGTCGAGTACGTGAAGCTCCATCCTGACTTTGGTGGCTGGGATGTGAAACCAAGGTTCACCTTTGGTCAGTGTTGTTGGCGTGCAGCGTATCAGTACTGGTGTGATCGCTGTCTCTGTGCGTAATGCAATGTTTGCCCCACCGCGTCGGAATTTGATCGGACGTTGCGGGCTGGTACGGGTGCCTTCGGGAAACAGGATTAGCGAATTCCCTTTCCGTAGGCTCTCACGTGCTGCGTCGAGTACTGCTTCGGGGGTGTCGTTGGTGATATAACCTGCCGCATGAATTGGCCCCCGCGTAAAAAGGTTGCGAGCCAGCCGACCCTTAACAATGCAATTGGCATGGGGCGTATGAGCCAATAGGAAAACGACATCGATCAGTGACGGATGGTTGGCTATCACTAATAACCCAGGACGCATTAGCCGTTCCTTGTTGCCTAGGCGATAATCGAGGACTCCAAGGCCCTGCATCATCTTGATAAAAGCTAAGAAGCAACACTGGATAAGGCGCCGTGCTAAATAATGGCGCCGCTCGGTGTCACGCACACAGAGGCTCAGCAACGGGGCAACCACTAAACCAATAAAAAGGCCACCGACTCCGAAGGCTGTGAAAGAAAGAGCGGTGCCCAATCCGCGGTACCATCTATGTATATTCATTCCTGCCTCAACTGCCAGCGACTCCTACCATCCAGGAAGGGAGCATCTCCATTAAGCCAGTTCATTACTGTGATAGGCGTTGGGTAAGCACAATGCGTTGGCTTTGTAGCTGTTAGTTGTCGTCCCTGGTTCAGCGTTAATCGCATGCCAACAACGCATGCCGTACCGGGATGCTCAGTACACCCTTGATAAGCAGAGGGCAAAGGGCTTTCTGAGAAAGCGGCAATAACGGCAGGATATCCTTCCATGAGATATCCGAATGACTCGTAAAGTAGCGCGTCAAACTCATCGCCACAGGCGCCTAGCGCCTGTAAAGGCCGGTGATGAGACTGAGAGATGGAGTGAACACCCAAAATTGCATTATGCACCGACATTGAAAAACGGGTTGGGGAGACAGGGTGGCCGCCTTGCAAGTTTTCAAGCATCGCCAACGTATCGGCAGTGCCCCCATGCCGTGAGGCATGCACTAAGGGCAAACCGGCCTCTGGATCCAATTCTCGCAGGATGTCGCAGGTGGCCCGGCCCGTGTCATCAAGACGCCGTCGCAGCATGGCCGGCATCCCTTTGCCCAACTGAGCCGAGATTCGCCAGCTTGGTTTGCTGGTGGTAATCGCCCCTTCAGGAAGCCAACCCCGCCAATCTTCGAGATATAGGGAAAAAGACACAGTTCTAACGACCCACCCAAAAAAGTCGGCCACTTTAACTTAATTGAGGGGGCTATGAAAGCAGACTTAGTTAGCATGATCAAAGTGGTGCAGGCCGCAGGTCGCGTTATTCGCAGTCCAGAAGATCAAGGGGTTGTGGTATTAATGGATGATCGTTTTGCCCAGGCCAGCGTACGTGCGCTATTGCCACGCTGGTGGACGCTGGGAGATATCCACCCCTAACTTAGGATCCTAACGCGAACCATGACAGATCTACTCTGGTACCAGTATGCGCTGATTGGGCTAATTTTTGCCTGGAGCGGTTTTGTGCGAACCAGCTTGGGCTTTGGCGGTGCCGTGCTGGCACTGCCTTTCCTGCTTTTGGTCGTCAACGAGCCACTGGTATTCTTGCCGATTATTGCCATTCACCTGCTGATTTTCTCCAGTTGGATCGCCTGGAGTGGGCATCGCCAGCTACAGCAAGCGGGCGTGGGCACCACATCGCCAGAGAGTAATATCGATTGGGGTTATTTAACCAAGGCCTTGAAAATCATGATCATCCCCAAGCTGATTGGGGTAGTGGGGCTGTTAACGCTGCCCGCACAAGTCATGACCAGTATCATTTTCGGCATTGTGATCATCTATGCCATTGGCTATGTATTGAATAAGCCGTTCAAAAGCAAGAACAAGTACGTGGACTACGTGCTGCTGGCGCTTGGTGGGTATGTCAGCGGTACGTCGCTGATTGGCGCGCCGTTGATTGTGGCGGTATTCGCCACTCACGTCGCCAAAGAGCAACTGCGGGATACCATGTTTGTGCTGTGGTTTATCCTGGTGATGATCAAGATGGTCTCGTTCCTGATTGCAGGCGTGGATCTTCAGTTAATTCACCAGCTGTGGCTGCTGCCCTGTGCCTTTATCGGCCATTTGGTGGGCGAGAAAGCCCATCGCTATATGCTCAAAGCGAACACCGGGCTGTTCTTTCGTGTGCTGGGCGCGGTGCTGATTCTTGTCAGTGTCGTGGGGTTGATTCACCCGCCCGCGTAAGTGCTGATGCTCAAAGCTGGCTGTCGGCCTTTAGCGTCGTCTTGCCTAGAATGATCAGGATAACGGCCAGCAGGCCGCACACGACTGCCATGCCGGTAAACACGTTACGCAACGACTCCAGCCAGATCACCGCCGGGGCGACCACCACCGGGGAGATAAACTGGCCAAAAAAGAAGGTCGAGGTAAAACCGCCAAATACCCGGCCCCGTACTCGCTGAGGAGTGATCCGCATCAGCCACGTGGTGGTATTGGGCATGAAGGCGCCAAGGCCAAATCCGGAGATCGCCGCACCCACGATTGCCATGGCGTAACTCTGGGTGAAGCCCACCACCAAAAAACCGGCTGCCGCCAGGAAAAAGCCGAGCACATAGATTGTCATCACCGACAGGAACGGCTTGTAGTAACCATAGCAAAACGCCACGATGCTGGCCGTCAGGGCTGCCATCGAGAGCGCCACGCCGATCGCTACGCCGCTGACTTGACCCTGCTGGGAAAGCAGAAAGGGCAGCTGCGCGGGAAACATATAAAACATGGTCATGCTGATCATGGCGATCAGGTAAGCAAGACAGGTACGTCCGTAGTCCACCGTTACCGGCGCATCGCTTGTATCGCGGCTGGCACCATCACTGGATTGAGGCTCTTGGAGAATCGCCCAGGCATAGGGAAGCAGCAGCACACCAGTCATATAGAGTAAAAACGGGCCGCGCCAACTCCAGTCGGAAAGTAGCCCGCCTAGGTTAATAAAGATTACCCCGCCCAGCGCCATGCAGCTGCTTTGCAGCCCCAAAAAACGGGCGCGTTCGGAGCTGTCAAAATAATCCCCCACCAGCGTGGTACTGATACTGAGAATACCGGCTACCGCAATCCCCATCAGTGCGCGGGAGCTTAATAGCAGATCCACGCGATCAATGAAAAAGCCCGCGCCCCCCGCAAAACCGTAGATGCCCAGCATCATCAGCAGCAATTTCTTGCGCCCAAACCGGTCAGCAAGATAACCCATCAGTGGACTGAACAGCGTAATCATCAGCGCAGGCAGGGTCAGAATCAGCTGGATCACTACCTGGGGCTGGTCGGGAAAATGGCGGCTGATGCCCGGCAGTGCAGGCGCGATAATTGCCCCCGACATCACGGTCATGGTGCTGGCAAACAGTAGTACGGCCTTAATATGTGTTAATTGGCTAATAGTCTTGTCCATATCAAGAGGAGGGGAGAGAGTGAAGAGCACAAACGCTAATCGTAGCATGTTTGTTAGCGTGCTATGTTTGTGTTTTTTACCTTCTACTTCTCAAGCAGTCAGGTTCGGCTACGAACCGTTAAGCGCTATGGGAAGAACCGACGGGGTAGCGGTTATCTTCATATTTCTTGATGAGCAAGGAGAGTCCCTCAAGCTCATTAGCCTCTGGAGTACCAGCATCTGCGGCCCATAGCTCTTCTAAGCGAGCAAATGCACGATCAGGATCGGCATCGTTATGGATAGGCTGGATATTCATCATACAGTCTCCGCATTTACTTGGTCGTACTGTTGATGTGTGCCAACAAATCTAATCCAAGCAATCTGCTGCGCTTATTCTATGAACCCAGGTCGAAAGCTATTTTTCTTAGCCGTCACCCTAATCCGTATACATCTTCATCAACTCATACCAATTCGTCGTATAGCGCGGGCTTCGGTTCGCGCAGCGTAGGTGCCAGGGGGCGTTCTTTTCCGGTAGCCCCAGGCGTACCGCTCCCTTTCCCATCTTCTCGTTTAGCGCGTCCATGGCGGCCATTAGCTTTTGGCTGAATTGGCGTTTTTATTCCGTTTGCGGTGTGCCCGTTAGGCTGAGCTGTTGGCGGTTCTCGTCAGTCAGGTCGATCTCTTGTAGCCGTACTTGGGCCGATAGATCTTGCGCAGTTTAAAGGGGGAGGCAGGCTAGGTGTTGGGCGGTGCAGGTGATATATTACATTGCGTAACGTTAAATTACTTGTTTGCAACTTAGCCAAACTTTGCCATATTGAAGGTGTCGCCTAATAGCACGCGTTGCGAGAACGCTTCGCCAGAATAATGCGGCAATAAAAACCCTCGGCTATTTGGAGTAGCCGGGGGTTTTGTTTTGCTTGGGTTATGCGCCTTTGCGTGCTCTGGCCAGTTCGGCCATGGCGACGCGGGAGAGAAAGCCCGAGCGGGTTTTGTCGCCGGGGTGGCTGGCCACAAAGTCGTCAATTTGCTTAACCAGTAAATCAGGTAATGTGACGTTGATCTTGTGGCTTTTGCCCAGATAGGGGGTCAGGTCGATATCCACCACCGCCCAGATCCAGCCGGCGTATTCAGGGTTGTCCATGTGGTGCTCAATAGACGTTGCTTCGGGAATGGGGTCGCCATAGTCCACGGCTACTTCCAGCCATCCTTCGATCGCTGCTTTCACATTGGCTAACGCCTCTTCAAAGGTGTCACCCGCTGAAAAGCAGCCGTTAAGATCGGGTACTACGACGCCATAGGCGTGCTGTTCGTCGCCGCGCTCAATTGCAATGGGAAACAACATACGTTGATCTCCTTTATGGGGGGCAGCAGTGGCCAACCTCATAAGAGGCCGGCGCTTTTTCTGATTGCTCTTACCAAGCCCGTTTTCAAATCCTTTTTAGGATGTGGCACGGTGACCGTGCCGGGCTTGGTAGGGTGCCTGAAGTGGTGGTGGCTGCCGTTGACTCTGACCAACTCCCAGCCATCTTTCTTCAGTTCTTTTATCAGTGTTCTGCTATCCACCTCCTGCCCCTGTGCTGTTAATTATTGGGGTTACTATAACCCCAAGTTTAAAAAGGGTCAACTTCTATAACCCTGATAACCCCAGTTTACTCAATGGGTGGTTCCGTCGATTATCCGGTGATTGTCGGTGTAAGAGATCTTTTACAAATCTTGTCGGCAATGGCTTACATCAATGGGGGCTTGAGGAGCTGGCTATGACGTTTGGATGCGCGAGCTGGAAGGAGCCAGCTTTTCTGTAAGGAGACGGATACTAAAGACCATCGGCCATTGGATGGCCGGGGATTATGTTTTTAAAACAGGGCATTGGGAAAATGAAGCGGCTGAATTGCTTAAACAGAAAGTTCGTGTTCGATAGCGGTGGTTACAAACTGATTAAGGCTTTGTCCTTTGGTCGTGGCGGCGTGTTTGTGCAGTTCTTCCGGTAGACGCACCTGAAACTTGCCAGAGTAGGACTTGGTGGGTTTAATGCCGCGCTTTTGGCATTCATCCAGAAAAATACGCAGCGAGATTTTGCCTTCGTCGCGTAGCCTGGCAACGCTATCGGCGTAGAAGTCGGCCCCGCCGCTTAGCTCAATGCATTCGCCACGGAACATTTCAATGTCGGGGTCGTACTGGATGACGGCGCGATAGCCGTCAATGATCATGATGTTATTCATGGCGTCTCTCCGTTCTCTTCTAACCATTTGCGTATGCTGGCCACAGCGCCCTTATCGGTATCCGGTGATGGGTGCGGGCGATGAAAAACACGCACTTCATCAAACAATACAACGGCTAATGCGGTCAAAGAACCGCCCTTGACGCGCTGGCTCTGCGAGCGGATTCGGATTTCAAACCAGGCGTAGTGACCACCGTTCGAGTCTTGGCGTAAGCGATAGGTAAATCGGGTTAGCTTTTGCGATGTATTAGCCATTTGCTGCTAGCCCCTAATGTTTCTGCTTGGAACCTGGAGCTACTGCAAATAAAAAAACGGCCACTTGCTGTATTAGCTAAATGGCCGTTTTTTCTGGAATTTTTGGTCGGAATAGCAGGATTCGAACCTACGACCTCTGCCTCCCGAAGGCAGCGCTCTACCAAGCTGAGCTATATTCCGAAGGTTGCCGAGCCGTGCTTATCTGTGCTCAACAACGGAGGTGGATCATACTTAGCCAGACGTGTTTTTTCAAGTCCTCGGCGGTGAGATCTAGCAATTTTTATGCTTGGCGATCAACTGCTAAGCGGGCCAACTGGGCCATGCTGTCGCGGTAAGCGCTGGGCGGCAGGGCATCCAACTGCTGCAGGGCTTTATCGGCCATCTCTTCGGCGCGCTGGCGGGTATAGTCGAGTGCGCCGGTGGCGTGAATAATTTCCAGCACGGCGTCGAGCTGCTCAAGCCCGCCATCGCGAATCACCTGACGAATCAGTTTGGCCTGTTCCGGCGTGCCTTGCTCCATGGCGTGGATCAGCGGCAGTGTCGGCTTGCCTTCGGCTAGGTCGTCGCCAACGTTTTTGCCCATGGCATCGGCGTCGCCCTGGTAATCCAGCAGGTCATCGATCAACTGAAAGGCGAGACCTAAGTAGCGGCCATAATATTGGAGAGCGCGCTCCTGTTCCGGCGTTGCTTCTGCCAGCACAGCACCGCTGTGGGAAGCCGCTTCAAACAGCATGGCGGTTTTGCCCAAAATGGTCTCGAAGTAGTCCTCTTCGGAGATGCTGGGGTTGCCGATGTTGGTCAACTGCAGCACTTCCCCTTCCGCGATGATGCAGGTAGCGCCGGAAAGGATCGCCATAATGCGCATCGAGCCCACATCGACCATCATCTGAAACGAGCGGGCGTAGAGAAAGTCACCGACCAGTACCGAGGGCGCATTGCCCCAGGCGTCGTTGGCGGTTTTCTTGCCCCGGCGCATATGCGATTCATCCACCACGTCATCGTGTAGCAGCGTGGAGGTGTGCATAAACTCTATTAATGTGGCCAGCGGAATATGCTTGTCGCCGGTGTAGTCGAGGGAGCGGGCGGCTAGGAGTGCCAGTAAAGGGCGCAAGCGCTTGCCGCCGCTTTCGGTGATGTACTGGCCGATCGTTTCAACCAGTGGCACTTTAGAATTGAGCTGCTCGACAATTGTCCGATTGACGGCTGCGAAATCATCGGCCACCACGGCATGCAGCGGTGAAGGCGTTGGGCTGTCAGGCTGGGCTGAGGAGACGTTAGCGGTCATGGGATACGTTCATCGCGGCAGATTGAGGCGGTAACTCCCGCCCATAGTGGAGGTCATGCTATGGGGCTGCCTGTTAGGCGTCAAGACACGCGCTGTGGTCACGCTATGATATGCCGTTATAAGGAGATGGTCGTGTCAATTGACAACGGCCTATGGTCTTGTGGTAAGAGAAGATAGTCGTTATAATCCGCGACCCACTCATCTTGCTCCCTGTCAGATGGCTCCAAAAGGGGCGCCACTCGCAGCAGGTCGATAAGAGCACGACTCGAAAGAGCGTAGGAGATGAGTGCCGTTTAACCGTTAGAACGGCATTAACGACAGTCCGGAGAGCGACATGTACGCAGTTATCAAAAGCGGTGGTAAGCAGTACCGCGTTCAAGAAGGTCAAACCCTCAAGCTCGAGAAAATCGAAGTCGCTACCGGCGAAACGATTGAGTTTGACGAAGTGCTGATGGTCGCTGACGGCGATGACTTCAACATCGGTGCGCCGATGATCAGTGGTGCTAAAGTCTCTGCCGAAGTGGTTTCCCACGGGCGCGGCGATAAAGTCACCATCATCAAGTTCCGTCGTCGTAAGCACCACATGAAGCGTCAGGGCCACCGCCAGTGGTTCACTGAAGTCAAAATTACCGGAATTTCTGCGTAAGCGGTCAATTCCCTTAGGAGGATTTTGCAATGGCACATAAAAAGGCAGCCGGCTCCACGCGTAACGGTCGCGATTCCGAGTCCAAACGCTTAGGTGTAAAACTCTTCGGTGGCCAAGCGGCGACTGCGGGTAACATCATCGTGCGTCAGCGCGGCACGCGTTTCCACGCGGGCACGGGCGTAGGCCTTGGTCGTGACCACACACTGTTCGCACTGAGCGACGGTTTTGTGAAGTTTGAGACCAAAGGCCCGAAAAACCGCAAGTTCGTTAGCATCGTTTCTGCCTAAACGGCTAGTGCTATGCTCGCGGTTGCGAGAAAAAAGGCCCCGCTATGGCGGGGCTTTTTTGTCGGTTAAATCTCTTTTCCAATACGCTTTACCAGAATGCTGGGTTTTACCAAGATACTGGTGGGAATAAAGGGTTGGAGAAAAAGTAGTGCATATATTAGGGCGGCGGAAGCGGCCGGGAGAATCCAATGCAGTTCGTCGATGAAGCCTCGATTATTGTTGAGGCGGGCAAAGGCGGCAATGGCTGTCTGAGCTTTCGCCGCGAAAAATATGTGCCCAGGGGCGGCCCCGATGGGGGCGATGGCGGTCATGGTGGTAGCGTTTACCTAATTGGTGACGATGCTCTTAACACTTTGATCGATTTTAAATTCCAGCGCTTCTATAAAGCCCAGAACGGGCAGGGCGGCATGGGCCGTCAAATGAGCGGCAAGGCCGGTGAAGACCTGCACGTCAAAGTGCCGGTGGGCACCACGGTGATTGATGAAGACACCCTGGAAGTCATCGCCGATGTGACCGAAATTGGCCAGGTGGTGCTGGTGGGCGAAGGTGGTCGTCGTGGTTTGGGTAACATCCACTTTAAATCGTCTACCAACCGCGCACCGCGTCGGACGACACCGGGTACCGACGGTGACCGCCGCAACCTGCGCTTGGAAATGAAGGTAATGGCCGATGTGGGCCTGCTGGGCATGCCCAACGCGGGTAAGTCGACGCTGATTCGTTCGGTGTCTGCCGCCAAGCCCAAGGTTGCCAACTACCCGTTCACGACCTTAGTGCCCAACTTGGGCGTGGTAAAACTGGGTATGCACGAGCACTTCGTAATGGCCGATGTACCCGGCTTGATTGAAGGAGCCTCTGATGGCGCCGGTTTAGGGTTGCGCTTCCTGAAGCACTTAACCCGCACGCGGCTGCTATTCCACGTGGTCGACGTCGCACCGTTTGACGAGTCCGACCCGGTGGAAGCGGCAAAAGCCATTGTTCATGAGTTGGGGCAGTTTTCTCCGGCGCTTTCTGAGCGGCCGCGCTGGCTGGTGCTGAACAAGTTTGACCTGCTGCCGGAAGATGAGCGTGAAGAGCGCGCCCAGAAGATTATTCAGGCGCTCAACTGGGAAGGCCCGGTATTCCGCATTTCGGCGATCAGCAGCGACGGCACCGATAAACTGGTTCAGGCGGCTTACCGCTGGTTGACCGAGCAGCGCCGCCTTGAGCACGAAGATGAAGAGGCGTTGGCCCGTGAAGAAGAGATGCGTCGCCGCATGGAAGAAGAGTCGGTTGCGCGTACCGAAGCTCGCCTGGGCCGTCGGCGTAAGCGGGACGATGAAGATGACGAAGATTTCGACGACGATGATTACGACGTTGAAGTCGAATACGCCCCTTAGTGGTATTAAGCGGGTGCATTCGGTAGTCAGCTAAAATCGGTAGTATTCAAAAAGGGGCTGCGTTCGCGCGGCCCCTTTTATGGGCGTCTGATTAAGTTGCACGTGGCTGATTTAGTGGTGAGTATCTGATTTAGTGATGAGTGCCTGATTAAGTTGTTAGCGTCTGATTGAGGTGGGTCGCATGGAAAGTAACGAGCAAATCCTGGGCCGCAGCGCGCTAAGCCGTGCACGGCGGGTCGTGGTGAAGATTGGTAGTGCGCTGCTGACTAACGATGGCCGCGGCCTGGACGAACCCGCCATCGGTGGTTGGGTGGATCAAATTGCCGCTTTGCACCAGAAGGGGATTGAAGTGGTGCTGGTCTCTTCCGGCGCCGTGGCGGCTGGCATGGTGCGTCTTGGCTGGCAGGTGCGCCCCAGCGCCGTGCATGAACTGCAGGCGGCTGCGGCGGTAGGCCAAAATGGCCTGACCCAATGCTACGAGCAGCACTTTGCCCGCCACGACATGCTCACCGCGCAGATTCTGCTTACTCATGATGATCTTTCCAACCGCAAGCGCTACCTGAATGCGCTCTCAGCGCTGCGTACGTTGGTAGAGATGCGCGTGGTGCCGGTGATCAATGAAAACGACACCGTGGTCACCGATGAGATTCGCTTTGGCGACAACGACACGTTAGGCGCGCTGGTTGCTAACTTACTGGAAGCGGATGCTCTGCTGCTATTGACCGACCAGGAAGGCCTGTTTGACGCCGACCCACGGCACAACCCCGATGCCCAGATGATTGCCGAAGGGCGCGCCGACGACCCGCGCTTAGCCGCCGTGGCAGGTAGCGGTGGCGCGCTGGGGCGGGGTGGTATGACCACCAAGGTGCGCGCGGCGCAGTTGGCGGCGCGCTCCGGGGCGGTCACGGTGATTGCCAGTGGCCGCCAGCCCGACGTAATCAACCGGATAATGTCGGGCGAAGCGCTAGGCACGCTGCTGCGTCCTGACCAAGTGCCCATGGCGGCACGCAAGCGCTGGTTGGCGGGTCAACTGCAGGTGCGTGGCACGCTGGTGCTGGATGCGGGGGCGGTCAAGGTATTGCGCGATAAAGGCTCAAGCCTACTGGCAGTGGGCGTGCGCGATGTACAGGGCGGTTTCAAACGCGGCGATATGGTGGTGTGTGTGGATGAGCAGGGTGCGTCAGTGGCCAAAGGCTTGGTGAACTATGGCGCTGATGAAGCGCGCCAATTGGCGGGCCAGCCCAGCCACCAGATCGAAGCCATCCTCGGTTACGTGGAAGCCCATGAACTGATCCATCGCGATAACCTTGTCGTTATATAGAGGCTTATTCTGGTCGTTTTTCAGTCCCGAATGCGGGGCGGTAGAGGCACTTGCCGGGGCCAGTCATCAGGTACCAAAAATAGCCGCTCGTAGCGTTGTTCATTGTGCTCCCGCTCTGAGAAGCACAGCATTACTTGCTGGGGTGAGCGCCAGGCGTGAACCTTTTCGATAATGGCGGGCAACTGCTCTGCCGCAGGGCGAAAAGCGCTGAGGGGCGGCGGTGCCAACCAGTGAGGTTTTTCCAACCACGCCATGCGCGGCATGGCGGGAAACCGGGCTGCTAGCGCAGGCCAGTCACGTAAGTAGCACCAGGTACCTCGGCGATGGTCTGCCGTCGCGCCTTCGGGCGCTGGCATGGCGGCGTGCCAGGGGTAGTAAAGTACGCCGGGCATCGCCAACCGCTGGGTTAACTGCTCGCCTAAACGCAGATCAGAAACACCCAGATCCCGTGGCGTTAGCCAATGCGTAAGCGTTTCCAGCGCAGGCGCCGTGGTGGAAAGGGGGAGCTGGTGACGTCTGAGGTGAGAGCACTTAAGCGCCAGGCTGTCTAACCCGCCGGGGCCAATCCAGCGGCTTTGACTATTGGCTGCCCCAGGCCCTTCGGGCAGCCCCAGGTAGAACTTAATAGCGACTTCTAAATGTATCGGTGCCGGGTTGTCGCAGGTTCTGTACAGCATATCCAGCTCGCCCAGGGTGTTGCGCTGGCGGGTGATGCGCACGTTCCGGGCGAGCAGCCGTGTATTCGGTGCGTGATCTAACAGCATATGCCACAGGCGTTCGTGGTAATGGCCCATACGCGTTGCGCGGCTGCCGTTCAACGCGGTCAGCGGTGATAGACCAAGCTTACGTAGCCAGGCCAATAGCGATTTCTCCAGCCCTAACTCTTTAATGGTGGGCCGCCCTCCACAGGGGATCGGCGGAGGAAGCACCACAAGATCAGGCGTGGAGATCAGCCAAGCCAAATCTCTTAGCACTGACACCGTGTTGCCGAGTTCTACATTCTCCAGCGCGCCATCAACGCCTTCGTTCAGCACGGATATCTCCTCAGCAACCTCATAAGGTCAGCACTATCACTTTAGCTACATGATTTGTCAGCCTACCATAAACGCAGCGGGCTCCCCGTGGGGAGCCCGCAAAGCGATTAGCTGGATAAATTAATCGCGGTCAATTTGAGTCACTTCGGAAGAACCCTGACGGACGCTGATTTCTAGCTCACGGCCATCTTCGCCGCGGCCTTCAATATCGATGATGCCGCTTTTATCGATATCGAGATCTTCAAATTCAACCATACCCTCCTGGCTAGCTACGTCCAGTGCTTGACGGATATCGTCTTCGCTCATACCCCAGGCACCGGTAATCAGGCGCTCGCGTTTCTCTTGTAGCGTTTCACCGTTATCAAGAGAAAATTCCACATCGGCGTACCACTCATCGTCCAGCCAACCTTCTACCTCTACGCGGCCACGGCTTTTAATGCTAACTTCTTCGTAGTGGCTGAAACCGTAGTCATTGGCGTGGGTCAATATGTCATCAATGCGATCCATCGGCAGCGAATCGTCGGCCTGCACACTCCCTGCAGCCGCAGCAAGCAGCAGCGCAGAGGTCGGGATCAGCAGCATTTTTTTCATGGTGTTCATAGCAAATTCCTTCTTTACGTATCTGTACGAGAATGTCTGTACGTCAATGTTTATACAACAGTGAATAAACGGCATTCAGCGAATGCGACAGTGAATTTATACCACCCCGATACTTTCCTTAAGCTGACAAAGCTGTTCATCTAACGTTCATGTTGCCTTTGGCATGCTGACCCAATGAGTAAAATCCTACGCCACTTTAAAAAGCTACTGCGCAGCGTCCCTCGCCGCAACGTCACTGGGTTAGCCTTGGTGCTGTTGCTGGCGGGTAGCGCGGTGGGTGACCAGCATTGGGAGTCGCTACACGGTGAAGTGCGCCGCGGTGAGGTTGTGCCTCTCGACACTATTTTGGATTGGCTGGAAGCGCACTATATAGGGGAAGTACTGGAGGTTGAGGTGGAACGTGAAGGGGGTTATGTCGAGTATGAGATCAAATTGCTTGGCCCCCAGGGCCAAGTGGTCGAGTTCGAGTTTGATGGCCATAACGGCCAATTAATGGCCATTGAAGGGGTGCGTATCAATGATATGCGCCGCTAGCCTGTTGATGTCACTTGCCAAAAAAGGGTAGTTAGCCGATGAAGTGTTTGTTGGTAGAGGACGACCAGGCGCTGGCTCGCGAGCTTAGCCAAGCATTGCGCGATGGCGACTGGCTTGTAGAGCATGCGGCTAACGGTCAGGATGCTGATTTTCTGGTACGCACGGAAGCCTACGACACGCTGATTCTGGATGTCGGACTACCCGATGGCGATGGCACTCGCTGGCTTTCGGCATGGCGGGAAGATGGTATCGACCTGCCGGTGTTGATCCTTACCGCCCGGGAACGCTGGGCCGATAAAGCCGCGGGTTTTACTGCCGGGGCGGATGACTACGTCACAAAACCCTTTGAGCCCGCGGAAGTACTGTTTCGCCTGCGCGCCCTTGTGCGCCGCAGCCACGGCCATGCCCATCCAGTACTGAAAGTGGGTGAGTTGAGTTTGGATACCCACACCCAGCACGTCACCTTGGCAGGGCGTCCGGTGGGATTAACCGCCCAGGAAACCCGACTGCTGGGCTATTTAATGCACGCCGCACCGCGGGTGGTGAGCCGTACCGAGCTCTCGGAGCACGTTTATGACCGCGACCACGAGCCGGACTCCAACGTGATTGATGTTCAGGTCAGCCGCCTGCGGCGTAAGTTGGGCAGTTGGCGAATTGCCACCCTGCGTGGCCAGGGCTATCGCTTATTAGCAGAAGAGCCCGCTACCGAATGAGTCGACTCAATTCGGTCTGGCCTGAACTTTGGGTAAGGCGCTGGGCAAAGCGCTCTATAAGCCTGCGGCTACTGCTGGCGGTGCTAGTGATGATAGGGCTGGCGCTGCCCGTTGCGGGCACGCTGCTTTCTCATCATTACCGTGCCTCGGCCACTCAGGCCTTTGATGAGCGCCTGGGGGCCACCCTCAACGTCATCATGGCGGGCGTTACCTACGACCGCATAGAGCAACAGCTTGTCCATGACCGGGCGCTGGGCGACCCGCGTTTTGACAATGTCTACTCCGGCTGGTATTGGCAAATCACCGATGGCGAGCAGCATACGTTGGCCTCGCGTTCGCTGTGGGATCAGCGCCTACCGGTGATCGACAATGACACCCTTAGTGCCCGCTCGATATCTGGCCCCCGGGGTCAATCACTGCGCGTGGTGGAGCGGGATATCTATCTGGCACCGTTAGAAGCGCCGCTGCACATTAGCGTGGCCGCTCGAGACGATGGGTTAGCTCGCGATATTGGCGAATTTCAACGCCTGCTATGGGGCGGTTTAGCCGGCCTGGGCGTGCTGCTACTGGGCGTATTGGCGCTGCAAGTGCGTTGGGGATTAGCGCCACTTCGGCGTATGCACGCCAACCTGCACGATGTAGAACAGGGGCACGCCGAACAGCTGGATACCCGCTTGCCTGATGAGCTAGCAACGCTTGCTGCCTCAATGAACGCGGTGCTGGCCCGCGATCAGCGCTTGATTGAGCGTGGCCGCCATACCGCTGGCAACCTTGCCCATGCGCTGAAAACCCCGCTGAGCGTGATGCGCCTGCAGCTACGCCAGTTGCCGGAAGCGAACCGAGCCGCCTGGGAGGTTGAGCTAGAACGCGTGGATAGTGCGGTACGTCATCATTTGGCACGCGCTTCAGCGGCGGGCGAAGGCGTTCGCTTTGCGCCCATTGATTTACATGCCACCCTGGCGCCGCTGCTCAATGGGCTGGCCAGGCTTGCCCAGCGGCGTGGCATTGAGCTGCGCCAAACCTGGGCGGGTGAGATTAAAGTCCATATGGATGGGCAGGATATTCAAGAGCTGGTGGGTAACTTAATGGATAACGCGCTGCGCTGGGCGCATAGCGATGTGCAGCTACAGCTAGAGAGTGACGGGCAGCAGTTAACCTTGACCGTTAGCGACGACGGCCCCGGTATGAACGAATCAGAGTGCCAGCAGGCGGTGCAGCGCGGTAAACGGTTGGATGAACAGCGTTCGGGCAGTGGCTTGGGTTTGGCCATTGTGACTGATCTTGTCGCTCTGTATAGCGGCCAACTGCACCTTAGCCGCGCCAGCACTGGTGGGTTAAAAGTCGTGGTGGAGCTGCCCGTCGTCGCGCGTAATCGTCTCGTATAAATAATGGAGACCGCACCGAATGAATCGTACAGATACGCTGCCCGATATAGTCGCCGGCCCCCTATTAAGACGTATCAGCACTACACGGCTGGTACTTTGGCTCGTCGCCACTCGGCCACTGAACATGGCATTAGTGCTGCGCCCAGGGCACGCCGATAGCCAGTCAATCGGCTTAGCGCACCACCAGCAGTGCATCCCCATCGGTCAGCGGGCCTTTATCTACCTAATTGATTGTGAGCTTGAGTCAGCGCTGCCCTGTGACGAGCGCATCGAGTACGACCTGCAGGTGGGAACACAGCAGGGCGAGTGGCGCTCTCTGCCCGAGTGGGCGCCGTGGCTCTGTTATGATGGCGCCGCCTATCCTGCCTTTGTGATTGCATCCCGCCATCACCGCCTGATGCATGGCTCCTGCCGCAAGCCCCATCACGACAGTGCCGATGGCCTGGTGCGCGCCGACAGTTGGCTTGCTGAGCAGCAGTCAGCGCCCACCGAGTGGCCCGCTTGGCTGCTGATGACCGGTGACCAGGTGTACGCCGACGACGTGGCCGGGCCGATGCTACGCGCCGTGCATGCGTTGATTGAGCGGTTAGGGCTGGTGGATGAGCGGCTGGAAGGCGCGACTGTCGACGATAGCCAGGCGCTCTACCGCTCGCCGGATAGCTACTATCGGCGCGCGGAGCTGCTGCCCGATGTGACCAGCAACGCGGCACTGCGCGAGCGCTTCTTCGGCGGTGTCAAAAAGCCAGTGTTTACCTCGGCGAATGCCCATAATCACTTGATGACGCTGGCTGAAATGCTCGCCATGTACTGCCTGGTGTGGTCGCCGGTGCCCTGGCAGGTGATTGCCCCTAAAGCGCCTGCCTTAGATGAAAAAGACGCCGAGCTCTATCGTCAGGAGCAGGCGGTAATCGATGCCTTTGCTGAAGGCTTGCCCCAGTGTGCTCGGGTGATGGCGCATCTGCCCAGCCTGATGATCTTCGATGACCACGACGTTACCGACGACTGGAACCTAACCGCCGACTGGGAGCGCGCCGCCTACGGTCACCCGTTCTCTAAACGTATTATCGGTAACGCTCTGGTGGCCTATCTGCTTTGCCAAGCCTGGGGTAACGATCCGGATAAATTGAACCCGTTAGCCCATCATGCCTTGACCCTGCTGGGTGATGGCGAACAACCGCTAGTCTGCGCTGAACAGGATGGGCTGATCGAGCGATTGCTGCGTTTTCAGGGCTGGGAGTTTCAGGTGCCCGGCACTCCCGCACTAATTGTGCTGGATACCCGCACCCGACGCTGGCGCAGCGAACGCAGCCCGCATCGGCCTTCAGGCTTGATGGACTGGGAGGCGCTAATGGAAATGCAGCAGGCGCTAATGGGGGCCAAAAGTGCGGTGATTGTCTCTCCCGCACCGATGTTCGGCGTCAAGTTGATAGAGGGAATCCAAAAGCTGTTTACCCTTGCCGGTAAGCCGTTGGTGGTGGATGCCGAAAACTGGATGGCGCACCGGGGAGCGGCCAATACGCTGCTGCAGATTTGGCGGCACTCCAAAACCCCAGGCAACTACGTGATTCTATCTGGCGACGTGCACTACTCGTTTGTCTACGACATTGTGGTGCGTCATCAGCGCCGTTCTCCCCATCTGTGGCAGATCACCTCAAGCGGGATCAAAAACACCTTTCCCAAAAATCTGCTCAATACCTTTGACCGGCTCAATCGCTGGCTCTACGCGCCGTGGTCGCCGCTTAATTGGTTCACCAAGCGCCGCAAGCTAAGCGTTAACCCCCGCGATCCTGACCGCGCCAGCGCGGGTGAACGGCTGTGGAACGCCAGCGGCATTGGCTTAGTAACGCTGGATGAAAAAGGCCATCCTATCGATATCCGACAGCTCGACGCCGACGGTAGCGAGGTGGTCTTTCCGGCGCGGGAAAAACCGCTCATTTAACGTCAGTTTGGCGTCAACTGACTGATGTCCTTGATGATTGTCATTATAGCGTCACAAAAATGACGCACGCTTGCTTGCAGCTTATCAACCAACTCCAAGGAAGGTGATCATCATAGGAACCACCGCTGGTTATTAGGGTGGCAGAATAGGGCAGCAGGCAAATGACCGCACAAGAATCGCAGTGGTTGCAAAAGATTATTGCAACAGAAGAGTTGCACGTGCTCTTTCAGCCCATTGTGGATGCCAGCCAGCAGGCGATTTATGGCTACGAAGCACTGATTCGTGGGCCTAAAACATCGCCGCTTCACTCGCCGTTACGACTGTTTGAAGTAGCCACTCAGGCCGGAAAGCTGGTGGAATTAGATATACTCTGCCGACGGTTAGCCATCTACCGCTTTGCAGAGCTTGATCTGCCGGGCCTGCTGTTTCTTAACGTTATGCCGTTGACGATCGTAGAGCGTGATTTTCGCGAAGGCTTAACGCTTGGCTTTATTCGTGACAGCGGCTTGCCCCCAGAGCGGGTGGTGATCGAGCTCACTGAACACGTGCCAATCCACGACTACGAGCTAATGCGCCAAGCGGTGGATCACTACCGCACCATGGGCTTCCAGGTGGCGCTGGATGACCTCGGTGCAGGTCACTCAAGCCTGCGCCACTGGTCGGAGCTGCGCCCGGATTTCGTTAAACTCGACCGACACTTTATCTCCGGCATTGACCAGGATCCTGCCAAGCGAGAGTTCCTGCGTTCGATTCTCGATGTGGCGCGTAGCCTGGACTGCCAAGTGATCGCCGAAGGAGTGGAGACCGCTGCTGAGCATCTTTGCTTGTGGGAACTCGACCGTGGGCTCGCACTACTACAAGGCTTCTATTTCGCCCGACCCAACCAGCAGCCGCCTTTAGAACTCAATATGGTGCTGCCGGCGAGCACCCAATTAAAAAGCCCTGCAGGTCGCACCACGCGCTCGATTTTACGGGCTACCGATGCCATAACTACGGATTGCGCAGTGCCGTATATCTCCGAGCGATTTCGCCAACAACCCAGTTTGCGCTGCGTGGCCGTGCTGGAGAATGGTAAGCCCGTGGCTGTGGTGCGACGCAACTCGTTTTTAACTCTATTTACCAACCCCTATAGCCATTCGCTTTATGCCAAGCGCCGTGTGCTGGACGTTGCTGATGCACGCATGCTGGTGGCCGAAGCGGATACTCCGCTTGAGATTTTGAGTCAGAAGTTGACCGACAGCCGGGATATTGAGCAAGAGGACTTTGTCATCGTTAACGCTAACGGTGACTACCTGGGGATGGGCAATATCGTTGACCTTTTGCGTGAGATTACCGCGATTCAGGTGCGCCAAGCGCGGCATGCCAACCCGCTCACCGGCCTGCCGGGTAATATCCTGATCAATGAAACCCTGGCGGCTTATTTGGCCTCCGGGCATGGGTTTGCTGCGGCCTATGTTGACTTGGATAACTTTAAAGCCTTTAACGATGCCTATGGCTACGCCCGAGGTGACCACATCATCATTTCGCTATCGCGGCTGCTGCAAGCACAGGTAGAGAATGCCGGGGGCTTTATTGGCCATATTGGCGGCGATGATTTTATGATGTTGCTGCCGCTTGAGTACTGGGAAAGTGTTTGTCAGCAAATTCTACACTCATTCGAGGTGATGGCTCCGGGCTTCTATGAAGAGGCTGACCGCCTTCAGGGCGGGATTCACATCGAAAACCGTCAAAATAGAATGACGTTTTTTCCCTTTGTGAGCGTCTCGATTGCGGTAAAACCCATCCATGATACGACTACCTGCCAATCGCTGGATATCGCAGGCGAGCTTTCTGAGCTGAAGCACCAGGCCAAAAAAATTCCCGGTAACAGCCTGTTTGTAGAGCGCCGCGGTCACGAGGCTTTTCAAGCTGTAGATTAACTGTCCTTCGCCAAAACGTCACGAAGTGGTCATATAAGTGCCCCATTTCTGTCATCTGGAGTCGTCAGGATGTTGTCATCTTTTAATAACTCTACAGAACGCTACAGGTGACCCATGCAGACATTATCCCTCTCCCGCACGTTAATCAGTGCCGCCGTTGCCAGTGCCTTCGCTTTGGCCGCAGTGAACGCCTCTGCGGATCTGTCTTCACGCTATGTGGATAACGATGGCGATATGGTCGCCGATGTCCCCAGCGACGAGTCACAGTGGGTTGACCCGGATACCTTGGTGTTTGCCTATACACCGGTTGAAGATCCTGCGGTTTACGCTGATGTCTGGTCTGGTTTTTTGGATCACCTGAGCGAAGCCACCGGTAAAAAAGTGCAGTTCTTTCCGGTTCAGTCCAACGCTGCCCAGCAGGAAGCGCTGCGCGCTGGCCGTCTCCACGTAGCCGGTTTCAATACCGGCGGCGTACCGGTCGCGGTTAACTGCGGTGGTTTCCGCCCTTTCGCCATGATGGCCGCGGAAGATGGCAGCTTTGGTTATGAGATGGAGATTATCACCTACCCAGGAAGCGGCATTGAAGCCGTTGAAGACTTGCAGGGTCGCCAACTAGCGTTTACCTCAGAAACCTCTAACTCTGGCTTCCGCGCCCCCTCTGCGCTGCTGCGCTCTGAGTACGGTATGGAAGCGGGGGAAGATTTTGAGACCGCTTTCTCTGGTTCTCACGACAACTCCATTCTCGGCGTGGTCAACGAAGACTACGACGCGGCGGCGATTGCTAACTCCGTGGGCAAGCGGATGATTTCCCGCGGTGTAGTGAACGAAGGTGATTACGACATTATCTACACCTCACAAACCTTTCCCACCACCGCTTACGGGCTAGCGAATAACCTGAACCCGGAACTTGCCGAGAAGATTCAGGATGCGTTCTTCAGCTACGACTGGGAAGGCACGGCCCTCGAGTCAGAATTCGCCAACTCCGGTGAAGCGCAGTTTATTCCGATTACTTATCAGGATAACTGGGCGGTTATCCGCACCATCGCTGACGCCAACGGCGTGACCTACGACTGCGATTAATCTTTAAGCAGTACCCCAATACGATCGGCCAGAAGGGCAACCTTCTGGCCGAACCGCTATGTAGATGAGGCACTTCCATGTTGACACTCACCGGCGTTGGTAAACGTTACCCTACCGGGGATCGAGCGCTGACGGATATTGAACTAACGCTGCCCAAAGGCCAAGTGATGGCGCTGATTGGCCCATCTGGCGCGGGTAAAAGCACACTGATTCGCTGTGTGAACCGGTTGGTTGAGCCTACTCAGGGCAGTATTCGCCTGGACGGCACGGAACTGACGAAGCTCTCGGGACATAAGCTGCGTCATGCCCGCCGCTCTATGGGAATGATTTTTCAAGAGTATGCGTTAGTAGACCGCCTAACCGTGATGGAAAACGTGCTTTCAGGTCAGCTCGGTTACGTGGGCTTTTGGCGCAGCTTCCTGCGCCGCTACCCGCAGGAGGCTGTGATTGAAGCCTTCCGTCTATTGGAGCGAGTGGGGTTGCCGCATGCCATCGATAAACGTGCCGATGCCCTGTCTGGCGGCCAGCGCCAGCGGGTGGGTATCGCCAGGGCGCTCCTGCAAAGTCCTAAGCTGTTGCTGGTGGATGAACCCACCGCCAGCCTTGACCCAAAAACTTCGCGCCAAATCATGCGTTTGATTCGTGAGCTGTGCGCAGAGCGCGACCTGGCGGCGATCATCAATATTCACGACGTAGCGCTGGCCCAGCAATTTGCTGACCGCATTGTCGGCCTGCGGGCGGGTGAAATCGTCTTTGATGGCCTTCCCAGCGAACTCACCAGTGAGATCCTCACCACGATTTATGGTGAAGAGGACTGGGACACCACGCCTGAGCCAATGGACGAAGAAGTCAGCGGCGATGAGGCGACTAACACTGCTCCGATTAATCCTCCCTACGCGCGGGTGATGTCGTCAATCGAAGCGGGGGCAGCACGATGAGCGAGCATGCACGCCAGCAGGCGGCGCAGCACGGTCAGTGGCGGCGACTACCGCTAATTGACAGTCCCCGCTTGCGCTGGGGGCTCGCCATTGGTGCAGTGGTGTATCTGTCTTTAGCGCTTGCCTCGGTTGAGGTGAACTGGGAGCGGGTGGCGGAAGGCGCAGGCCGTGCGGTTAATTTTTTAGGCGCCTTTATGCAGCCCGACTTTGTCAGCCGCTACGACGATATCGTCGCGGGATTGCTGGAAAGTTTGACCATGACGCTCACCTCCACGGTACTGGGTGTGCTGCTGGCGATCCCCGTGGGTTTAGGGGCAGCGCGTAACATTTCACCACTGCCGATCTACTTTGTGTGCCGCGCGATTATCGCCGTTTCGCGCACGTTCCAGGAGATCATCATCGCGATTCTGTTTGTGGTGATGTTCGGCTTCGGGCCCTTTGCGGGCATGATTACTCTGGCCTTCGCGACGATTGGCTTTATGGCCAAGCTACTGGCGGAAGATATTGAAGATTTGGATTGGCGGCAGGTAGAAGCGGTACGCGCCACGGGCGCCAGTTGGTGGCAAACCATGAACCACGCCGTGCAGCCCCAGGTCATGCCGCGTTTGATCGGGCTCTCCATGTACCGTTTGGATATCAACTTCCGTGAGTCCTCGGTGATTGGCATTGTCGGCGCAGGCGGTATTGGCGCCACGCTGAATACCTCGCTGAGCCGCTATGAGTACGACACCTCCGCGGCGATTCTGCTGATTATCATCGCCATCGTGCTGCTGTGCGAGTACAGCTCAAGCCATGTCCGCCGCTGGACTCAGTAAACGCTGATTCAGTAACTGCTGGATCCGTAAGTTCTGGCCCCTTAATTTGTCGAGAGTTTAAATGCCTGTTTCTACTACACCCCAGGGTCAGCCGGTTTGGCGGCGGCGCACCACCCGCGCTCAATGGTTGCAGTACCTGGCTTGGCTGGCGGGTGTCAGCCTATTTCTGCTCTGCTGGAAGATGATTTCCGACAACACCATGTGGGTGTTTGTGGAAGATGCCGGCCGCCAGGGAGCAGATTTGATCAGCCGCATGACCCCTCCCGAATGGAGCTACGCCAATGTGCTCTGGAAGCCCATGTGGGACACCATCAATATCGCCACTTTGGGCACCGCGTTAGGGATTATGATGGCGTTTCCGGTGGCATTTTTAGCCGCCCGTAACACGACGCCGCATCCGCTGGTGCGCAGTTTGGCGCTGATGGTGATCGTTTCATCGCGCTCCATTAACTCGCTGATTTGGGCGATGCTACTGGTCACCATTCTTGGCCCCGGCGTACTGGCGGGGATTATTGCCATTGCCCTGCGCTCCATCGGCTTTGTGGGCAAGCTGCTTTACGAAGCGATTGAAGAGATCCATCCCACGCCCGTTGAGGCGATTAGCGCTACCGGCGCGAGTCGACTGCAGG
>CEGE01000490.1_pt1 | contig 54667 bp, 46 predicted proteins | sample 306311 | NCBI WGS metagenome assembly CEGE01 (sample SAMEA2755654, study PRJEB7226) | microbial mat metagenome | biome: microbial mat; feature: hypersaline; material: grass silage | place: USA | collected 2014-02-19 | depth 0 m | reverse complement strand
GAATTTTGCTTTAATTATCATGATAATGGCTTAAAGGATGATTTCAAAAAAACCTCTTGGGTGTGCGATCAGGAAGGTCAAGCACATCTAATTGTAAGGCTATCCTTTATGAGTGGGAGACGGTTTTCAACATCGTTAAATGAACTAATTGAACAGTCTAATCTCACCAAAACCCAGTTGGCCGAGCGGGCAGGTATTTCTCGTGCAAGCCTGTATAACTTGCTCAGTGGGGACGTGGCAGAGAGCAAGCTTTCAACGTTAATTCGTCTCTCTTCGGCACTCGGTGTTCACCCGCTCGACATTATTCATCCCTACTTTCATAAAAGCATGCGCGGTAGGCTGGCGACTACTCACCAAGCGGGCACCGCCTTTATCGAGGATGTTACTTACCCGGATTACTCGTCTGTGATGCCGCATCAAACCTTTGTAAAAACATGGGCGGTCATGAATACAGGCAAAGTCCCTTGGGAAAACTTATTTTTAGTTTGTCAGGATGCACCTGTCGAAGTAGGTGGCATGGCCATGGGGCTCCAACCTGATCAACCCCGGATAGCCATTCCTAAAACGGTACCAGGCGAGAAAATTTTGCTGTCCGTTACATTAACCGCACCTGGGTTGCCTTGTACTGTTAAATCGGAATGGAAAGCCACTGATGCCAACGGCAAGCTATGTTTTCCAGGCAAACTGCCGCTCTATTGCATTGTTAAGGTGTGCTCATTGTGACATTAAATAAACCCACCATGGTCAAGCCTAGGCAAGCGCTGTTAACCATTGGAAATACTCTCGTTGTATTCGCCGTGTCCGCAAATGACAACCAGCAGCCCGTCGAGCTAGCGACCCAAATTGTTTATGCCCCAGTGTTAGTGAATCAAGAGGTTGGCCTCACTACAACTCAAACTCCATTCCATCAAACGCAAAATACCCTAAGCATTGATTTTTTAGACCGTTTCAATGCAAATTCTTTGGTAAGCCTGAGTGACTATGTGCCAGGCGTTCAAGCCAGCCGCAATGGTGCAGGGATGGGGGAAGACTACTCGATACGGGGGTTCCCGCTAGGTGGACGTTTGTTATTGGATGGAGTACTGGATAACCAGAGCTATTATGTGCGCGATCCGGCCACCTACGAGCAGGTAGACTTTATCAAGGGCCATAACAGCGCATGGTATGGCGCTGGGGTGCCAGGGGGCTCGGTCAATTTTATTCCCAAAAGGCCGCAATACCAGCCAAGCACTAGCGTTACTGCTGGCCTGGGTAGCGATGATTATCAAGCGCTGGTGGTGGATTCTACCGGCCCGCTAGCACCACACAGTGCTTGGGCTTACCGCACGGTGCTGGCGGCTCGTCATCTTAATAGCGATAAGCAAAACGTAGACTCAAGCCCGGTAACGTTGCTCAATAGCGTAGCGTGGCAGGGAGAGAGCACCGAGCTTACTGGTAGCTGGGAATATAGTCGCCAGAACTATCCCTACGATTTTGACAATGTCTATGCTCAGGGCTCGCCGGTTTATGATGTCTCCTATGTGCATCCCGCCTCATTCGCGAAAAGTGAATACCACCGCTTTGAGCTGCAAAGTGACACTCAGCTTGCATCTAACCTTCGTTTAGAAGGTATTTACCGGCGCATTACCGGTCAACGTGAAGAGAAGCGGATTGGCTTTTGGTTTATGGCCGACGAAGACAGTCCCTTGCCAGGCTACTACCGGGAAGTGGATGAAAACTTTACCCAAAACACCGGTCATCTTAGCTTGCATTACGACTACACACTGGGCGGGCTGCGCCATGAAACCGCCGTGGGGCTGGCATACCATGAAACTCAGTCAACTTATGATGACGCCGTTTCATCATACGATTTTAGTTTGAATATTTATCAGCCGGATTTTGACGTCTCACTACCCAGTCAAGACCAACTAACCCCATTGAGTGGCGATATCGACTGGCAGGAATCTGCGCTATTAATGAGTCAGAAAAGTCAACTAACCGATACGCTTGACCTCTCTTTAGGCGCACGTTATACGGATTATCGTTTAACCAATGTGAGCGGAAACGCCAGCACAAGCGAAGCGGATAACCGCGCGTTGAGTTATTCCGCTGGCTTGGCCTGGGCGCTTGATGACCAGCTAACTTTACGCGCCAGCTATAGTCAGTCGTGGCTGGCTAATCAAGGTCAGGATAAAAACGCTAATTACTTTGACCCCAGCCGTGGTGTTCAGCACGAGCTGGGGCTTAACTGGCAGCCGACTCCCTCCGCCACGCTGGATATGGCGCTGTTTAACATTCGCCAGAACAACCTGCTGGTACGCGACCTGGAAATAGCTGAACGCTATGTGCTGGCGGGCGAGAAAACGGTGAAAGGCGCTGAAGCCAATCTCAGCATTGCATTGAGTGATCAATGGCAAGCTACTGCTGCTACGGCGTACATGGAAGCCAGACTGGAGAAAACCAACGACGCCAATGAAGGCAACCGCTTTCCCAGCGTTCCCACCCACCAGCACTCCTTGCTGCTGCATTACCAGCCGATCAGTCAGCTAACCCTCACGCCGGGTGTGGTTTACCAAGGCAGCCGCCCCGGTGACCGGGCTAACAGCTTTTATGTAGATAGCTACACCCGCTACGACCTAAGCGCCCACTGGCAGGTGATGCCCGACCTCTCAATACAAGCCAGCATTCAAAACCTCACCGATATTGACTACGTCACCAGCAGTGCCGCCAACGATTTCTTGCGCTTTGGTGATTCACGCACGCTGCGCATTAGTGCCACCAAGCAGTTCTAACGCCCTCTCTTCTGCGCTGCCGCATTTTTTTGTTTTTTTGCGGCAGTGTCCAGCCTGTTAGACAAAGTTCCTGTTAGTTTTCCATAGGCAACTCTAAAAAACCTGCGGCCGTGTGGCTAAACAAAGTTGGCCACTTTTTTAGGTAAGTGGGCAGCAGAGATAATAATCGGTAGGGAAAATACAAGGGGACACCATCATGCCGACGCCGTCATCCAAACAGAGCGCGACCCAAACAAACAACCTTAAAGAACCTGGAGACGCTTCAGTGTGGGCTACAGGTACAGGTTCGGCATTTCCCAATGTTGGCGCTTTTGCTGCGCTGAAAGAGAATGGTTCTGTAGTTACTTGGGGCAGAAGTTATGAAGGTTATGGTGGAGGTGATTCTAGCGTAGTCGCACATGCGCTTTCTGACGGTGTCATTCAGATTTTCTCTACGACATCAGCCTTCGCTGCGCTAAAAGAAAATGGCTCTGTTGTTACCTGGGGAGCTAGTGAGGACATATCTATTGGTAATAATGGTGGTAACTCAAGCTCGGTAGCTAGTGAGCTTTCCGGTGGCGTCAGTCAAGTTTTCTCAACGGCATTAGCTTTTGCCGCGCTAAAAGAGGATGGTTCCGTTGTTACCTGGGGTAGTGATTGGGATGGTGGCGACTCAAGCGCAGTTGCTGATGAGCTGGCTGGTGATGTTAGCCAGGTTTTCTCGACGAGAGAAGCATTTGCGGCACTGAAAATGGACGGCTCTGTTGTTACGTGGGGCTATGATTCGTATGGTGGCGATTCAAGCGCAGTTGCTGATGAGCTGGCTGGTGATGTGAGTCAGGTTTTCTCGACGAGAGAAGCATTTGCGGCACTGAAAGTGGACGGCTCTGTAGTGACTTGGGGTCGTGATTCTTATGGTGGCAATTCAAACGCAGTTGCTGATGAGCTTTCCGGTGGCGTTAGTCAGGTTTACTCGGCCGGGTACGCCTTTGCGGCACTGAAAAACGACGGCTCTGTTGTAACTTGGGGGGATAGTGGAGATCGTTGGAATAATGCTGGTGATTCAAGTGCAGTAGCCGATAAGCTTTCCGGTGGTGTCATCGAAATTTTTTCGACGCCTACTGCTTTTGCCGCGTTGAAAGAAGATGGGTCAATTGTGACTTGGGGGAATAAGTATTATGGAGGTGACTCAAGTGCAGTGGCTGACGAGCTTTCCGGTGGTGTCATTCATGTCTTTTCGACGGCGAATGGCTTTGCGGCACTGAAAAAAGATGGCTCTGTTGTGACCTGGGGGGCCGACTCAAGCGCGGTGGCTGGTGAGTTCTCTAGCGGCATCGTCGAGATATTTTCGACTGCAGGTGCCTTTGCGGCGCTAAAAGATGATGGTTCTGTAATCACTTGGGGTGACCCATATTCCGGAGGAGATTCTAAGAATATTGAAGAAGAACTAAGTGGCGGTGTGAGTACTATTTATTCAACGCAAAATGCTTTTGCAGCCCTTAAAGAAGATGGATCAATTGTTACATGGGGAGACCCTGGCTATGGCGGCGATTCTAGCAGCGTAGCCGATCAGCTTTCTTCTGGTGTCGTCGGCTTCGCCTCACCCTTTGGTACGCCTTATGAAACAGGGTTGGGTGGGCTTGAAGGAACACCTGGAGAAGATGGAGAGCCGATAGAAGAACCAGAAGAACCAGAAGAACCAGAAGAACCAGAAGAACCAGAAACTTCTCTTGACGTGGGTAAGCTCACGCTAGTTTCAGACCTAGCTTGGCAGACGCAGGTAGATGGGAGTTTTACCAGTGCTGATGGAGCAGTGGTTAAAGTATTTCACCAGGATACCAATGCACTGCTTTTCAGGGTTGAAAATGGCAGCGTTGAGGTTGCAGGCAATGATCTCTGGGTGGATGGCGACATTTATGGAGCGGCCGCGCACGATGCACCATTGCTCGAAGGCTCTTTTAGAGTCGATGCCCAGTCGTTAGCTGTTACTGAATTTAATGACCGCGACAGTAACACCAGCCATCGTTTTGGAGGCATGGTTGAGGCCTTGATGTCAGATTTACGCTTGACGGAAAATAAACTTTTGCTAGAAGGTGATTTGCGGTTTTCGGATCAGTTCAGTTCCCTTAGTACTAATGATGCGCCAGTTATGTTTTCGGTAGATGCTGCAGGCATTATGTTGCAGAGTGATAAATGGTTGCTAGATGGAGATGGTTCTCTTCCTCTTAAACTGACCCTGTCAGGCGACGCCATGGATTTTTCTCTTTCGCATATTGGCGCAAATTATGACATTCACGAAGATGCCTTTTATTTGAGAGGTAAAGGAGAGCTTTCATGGGGAGGCGCATTGGGCAACCAGTTGCGTTTATTTGGTATCGAGCGCAGCCTGACGTTGGATTTGGTAGGCGATGCTCAGGTTTGGGGGCAAGAAGGTGATAAGTACATTCGTATTCAGCCAGATAAAGATAGCTGGAAATGGGATATCGTAGGTGATTTAACTTATGAAGCAGAGTCGATAAATTCTAATGCTGGATTTTCACCGTGGTTCACTAATGCTTCTCTATCATTAGATACGATTAATAAATCTTTTGGAGGAAGTTTTGGGGTTCAATTACCATCTGTTTTGAATTCAGTAAAAGTTCATGCCGACATTGGTGCAGAATGGGATCCGTTAGCACTTGATAGTTTAACGATGGGGGTGAATGGATTAAATATTCCATTGGCGACAACTGGCTTGAAGCTTACAGGTGGTGAGATTAACCTTAATAATTTGAGTGGTGAAAATGGAGCTGCGGGTAATTGGAGTTATGGACTAGGAGTAGATCTTGCATTAGCGACACCTCCCAATGTTAATTCGCCTTTGAAGGGAGCGTTAAACGGTGACATTGAGAAAGGTAATTATGGTGGTTATTTTGAAATTTCTTCACAGGTTAAGGATCTTTTTCCTTCTCATGAAGAGAAAAAAATAGACGAAAAACTTAGTAAGCTAGTTGGAACAGCTGAAAAATGGTTTGGAATAGATTCAAGTGCAGTGCTTGAATATACGTTGATGAGTTTGAACGGCAGGGTAGACTTGGGATTGGCAAACCGTTCTTTTAATGCCGATTTGGAAGCTTCTTTGCTTAATGATATTGTTAAGGGGAAGCTGGCTTTTTCTCAATACTGGGATGCTCCAGCTTTAGACAATTTTGCACAGCCGACAATTGATCTTATAGCTGCTGGCCCGGAGTACAAAGGTATATTGACGCTCGATGCTAGTGGGGAATTGGGCCTTAATATTCCTAAAAGCATTCCATTAGTGGGTGGCATAGGTTTAGATGGAAATGCAAGATTTCATTATACTCAAGATGGTGATTACTCTAATGACTATATTGCGGCATGGGGTAAGTTTGAGGTTGGTTGGAAATGGGCCACTTACACTTATCAGAATGGCTTCCAGTATAGTTTTGATGGTGAGTTTACCAAGCTGGGTGATAAAGAAATTGAGCTAATTGGAAGTTGGATGCTGGAGCCCGAAATGGGTGTCGTGATTCTATCGGCAAGTTGGGAGCCTGAGGTTGATGATGCACAACTTGTGGTGATCACGCCCGAAGGTGATCGGATCCATGAGCAGGACTTCGATCAGTACGATAACATTGTACTGGTGGATGATCTAAACGGTACGGGATCTCGGCACGTTGCACTCCATGAGCCCAGAAGCGGTATATGGGATATTGAAGTGATATCAGCCAGTGATCTGGGTGAAGTTGACTACTATGCTAGCGACATGCTCACGCCGCCCGAATTGACTATCGGAGCAGTGACGTTTGATTCGGCAAGCGATACTGTCGACGTGGCGTTGGATGTCACCCTAAACGACGAAACAGCGGCTAATGTTAATTTCTTCGCGACACCGGATGGCGAAAGTGAGACGCGGTTGCCACTTGAGACTATAGAGGCCATTAGTGAAGGAAAATCATCTTATACGTTTTCGACGACGCATTTGCCACCTGGTAGTTATACCCTAGGTGCGGAATTGGTCGGTGAGAGAACTGCCCCAGTGCTGGCGGTTGACAATACGCCTTTGCAAATTACAGGTGTGACTGATATCTCCCTCAGTCATGCGGTGAGTGCGCCGAATGCAAACGGCATGCGAATGGTAGAAATCACCGTGCTCAATGAGGGTGATCGGGCATCTGGAGCAAACTTATTAGAGATTGAAGTACCTGCAACTTTTGCTCAGGTTTCGGTAGGTGCAGGCGAGCTGTTGCTGGAAACCGGTGAGAATGCTCTGGCGCTTTCATCGCTTGCTCCTGGCCAGCAACACGTAGTGAAAATGCAGGTAGGCCAGATGGCTGACGTCGACTCCCTTCGGTTGACTGCGTCGCCTGAGGGGTATGAAGAGGTCTGGGAAAATAACCAACTAGTGCTTTCGATAGAGCAGTCCGACGACACTGCTCCGCAGCCGCAGCCGCAGCCGCAGCCGCAGCCGCAGCCGCAGCCGCAGCCGCAGCCGCAGCCGCAGCCGCAGCCCGTGCCTGTCCCACAACCGGTCGAGCCTCAGCCAGAGCCTACGCCCGAACCGGCCCCTGAGCCTCAACCAGCACCACAGCCAACTCCCATACCAACTGCGCTGGCCAGCTTTGTAGATGTGCTAACTGAAAAAGGCTGGGAGTGGACCGGCGAGCTAACGGAAGCACTAAGTGAGGAGGATTCATTTAAGCGTTACCCTGAGCTTAATGAATCGCTCAATCCCATCATCCGGCTGTACACCGGCATCCTAGATCGTGCTGCTGACCGGGAAGGCCTTGAGTATTGGGTGTCGCAGTTCAATGCGGGCAGTAGTTTGAACGATATCGAGCGGGCATTTATGTCAGCGGAAGAGGTCGGCACTGTGGTGCAAACCATGGGCAGTGATGACGCGGCTTTTGTGGATACCTTGTATCAATCCGTACTGGGGCGTGCCGCGGATGAAAGCGGCCGTGAATACTGGTTGGACAACCTGCAAAGTGACAACGTCAAGCGAGCTGATATTGCACTGTCGTTTGTCAATTCTGATGAGTATATCGACACCAGTGCACCTTTTGTAACGGCCACAAAGTTGCTGACCTGGGGGGTGAACCTTGAGCAGATGGATATGCTGTCGCTCGGTTTTGGTGATGAGTTGGGTTTTGCGGAGCCGTTAGTGCGACTTCACACTGGCCTTGTGGGCGAAGTGCCTGATGAAACAGCGTTTAGTGGATGGCTAGAGGATGGTCAGTCTCCAGAAGCACTAGCGGAACGTCTGCTGGAAAGTGAAGGTTTACTAACCGATGAGGAAGGGCTAATCGATACGCTTTATGCCCGGGTACTCGACCGCGCGCCAGATGCTGAAGGTGAACAGTACTGGCAAGCGATAATCGAAAGCGGTGACGCAAGTCTGACCGATATGGTGCTGGCGTTTACCGAATCCGACGAGCACCAGCAGCGAAGTCGTTCAGAGGTAGGCGATTACATCGAGGAGGCGATTAGGAGTAGCTTGGTAGGCGTTGAAACCGACCTGGAAACCTATTTGTTTGCCTAAATACCGTGGATAGACTGAGTGCACTGCCCCTTGTTGGCGGTGCGCTCAGCTCGGTTATTGAGCGCGCGAGCTACATGCCAAGTTTAGGCCAATAAAAAAGGCCTCGGTAATGATTATTTACCGGGGGCTTCTAGTAACAGTGTTAAGGAAAGTCTTTAAATTAAAGATCGAGAGAGGAATGAAAACGAGGTGACTAATCAACAATGATGCGGACTGGCCCATGTAAGTCATGGTGCCCAGGAGAGGACTTGAACCTCCACGTCCATACGGACACTAGCACCTGAAGCTAGCGCGTCTACCAATTCCGCCACCTGGGCGCATCATTTACAACTTGGATAACTGACTTTTATCATTACCGTTTGTGTTCGTATGGTGCCCAGGAGAGGACTTGAACCTCCACGTCCATACAGACACTAGCACCTGAAGCTAGCGCGTCTACCAATTCCGCCACCTGGGCGAACACAAACCTTGCCTAACACCTTACTGCTTATACCAATAGATAGCATAAAAGCAGTTTGGTGCCCAGAAGAGGACTTGAACCTCCACGTCCATACGGACACTAGCACCTGAAGCTAGCGCGTCTACCAATTCCGCCATCTGGGCAAGTGGCGCGTATAATACCGGGGTGATGGTTAAATGCAAGACCCCTAACGTGCTTTTTATAACGCAAATTGTATAAACAACGTCTAAGACGGTTGGGTGATTGAACGTGCAGCGCTATACTGCGCCTATGACTAAACAAAACCCTATTCATTTCAGCCTATCAAGCGTTGAAATATCCAGCCCGCAACGCAACGCGTTTGCGCCTTTTTTATGCCTCTCGCAAATGACGCCATCAAGGATGTTGATCGCATGAAGTATTGGACGTTAAGTGATGATCCGCACGCCGAGCGCGAGGCGCATAAATATGGCAACCCAGCACCAAGCAGGGAGTATTTGCTTGCAGCCTTAGAAAGCTATGGCAAGCCGATCACTCACGAAAATATGAGCCGCATGCTGGGGCTGGAAGACGAAGAGCTTATAGAAGCCGTCAGGCGCCGCTTGGCGGCGATGGAACGCGACGGTCAGGTGCTGCGTGACCGTCGTGGCGCCTATGCGCTGATCGACAAGCTCGATCTGGTCAAAGGCAAGGTGCTGGGGCACCGAGACGGCTTTGGTTTTCTGCTGCGCGATGATGGCAAAAAGCCAGATCTGGTATTGCCCCCGCGCCAAATGCGCCGCGTTTTTCACGGTGACCACGTGCTGGCGCGCATTAGCGGCCGCGATCGCCGTGGTCGTGATGAGGCGACCATTGCCGATGTGATTGCACGCAACACGCAAACTATCGTCGGCGTTTACCGTAGTAATACTCCTGAGTTTGGCATTCTGATACCGGAAAATCCGCGGATTACTCAGGAGGTGATTATTCCTCATAGTGCCTGCGGTGGTGCTAAAGATGGCCAGGTGATCTCGGCCAAAATTGTTCAGCAGCCGGCCACCCGTGTACAGCCGGTGGGTGAAGTGATCGAAGTGCTGGGTGAGCGTATGGACCCCGGTATGGAAATTGATATTGCGATTCGCAGTTACGATATTCCTGCAGAATTCCCGCCTGAAGTGCTTGATCAGACCGCCGGTATTTCGGCAGAAGTGTTAGAAGGGGATAAGCAACACCGCGTTGATTTGCGTGATGTACCGCTGGTTACCATCGACGATGAGTCTGCCAAAGACTTTGATGACGCCGTGTGTGCCTGGAAAACCAAATCCGGCAGTTGGAAGCTGCTCGTCGCCATCGCGGATGTTTCCCACTATGTACGCCCCGGTACGGCTCTTGACGATGAGGCGCGGACTCGGGGCAACTCGGTTTATTTCCCCGGTCAAGTGGTGCCCATGCTGCCGGAGCTGCTCTCCAACGGGCTCTGTTCGCTTAACCCTCATGTGGATCGCTTGGTCATGGTTTGCGAGATGAATATCTCGCAAACCGGCGCGATTAGCCGCTACCGCTTCTACGAAGCTGTGATGAACTCCCATGCTCGCCTGACCTATAACAAGGTGGCCGCCATTCTTGATGAGGAGAGCGAGGAGGGTGAAGCGCTTCGGGCAGAACACAGCGAGCTTGTTAAGCCGCTGAAAAATCTGGAAGAGCTTTACTATTTGTTACGAGAAGCGCGTGTTGAGCGTGGCGCAATTGATTTTGATACTACTGAAACGGCGATCATCTTCAACGACGAGCGCAAAATCGAAAAAATCGTTCCACGTAGCCGTAACAATGCTCATAAGCTTATTGAAGAGTGCATGCTGGCCGCCAACGTGGCGACTGCTCGCTTTCTGGATAAACATGATTTGCCTGCGCTCTACCGAATTCATGAGCGGCCAACGCCAGAACGCCTAGACAAGCTGCGCCTCTTCTTAAACGAGCTGGGGCTTTCTGTTGGCGGTGGTGATATGCCGACGCCACAGGATTATCAGGCGCTGCGTGAGGCGATTGCTGATCGCCCTGACTTCGATATCATCCAAACAGTCATGCTGCGTTCGATGAATCAGGCGGTCTATTCGCCACAGAATGAAGGTCACTTTGGCCTAGCTTATCAAGCTTACGCTCATTTTACTTCGCCGATTCGCCGCTATCCCGATCTGCTGGTACACCGTGCTATTCGTTCGGTGATCCGCGGTCCGCGCCAGACCAACACGGTGTTGCGCGTGGAGGGTGCGCCGGTTGAGCCGCCCAGCAAGTGGTGTCCGTATACCTTCGAGCAGATGCTTGAACTGGGTGAACACTGCTCAATGACTGAACGCCGCGCCGATGAAGCCACCCGTGATGTAGAGAGTTGGCTGAAGTGTGAGTTTATGTCTGACAAGCTTGGCGAGATGTTCGAAGGTACCATCGCGTCGGTCACTCAGTTTGGTCTGTTTGTGCGTCTGGATGAGTTCTTCGTGGAAGGCTTGGTTCACGTGACGTCGCTGCCTTCGGATTATTACCACTACGAAGCTGAGAAGCACCGTCTTAAAGGTGAGCGCACCGGCACGACCTACCGTTTGGGTGATGGTCTTACCGTCCAAGTGGCGCGTGTCGATATGGACGATCGTAAGATTGACTTTGGGCTGGGTGATGAAAAGCCGCGCCCACGCCGCCAGCCGCGTAAGAGCCGCGGTGGGGAAGGGGGCGCTGGTGCTAAAGGTGGTGGTGCTAAGGCATCTGGTAACAAACCATCCAATAGCGAGAAGCCTGCTACGCGTCGCGGCCCACGCCGTACGCGAAATGGCCCACGCAAACCATCACCGAATAAGGGCTGAGTATGAAGTCGGCGTCTTCACGGCGGGGCCCCAAGACCCCTGATGGTTTGGATCAGGTATATGGCGTTCATGCATTGCAAAGCTTGTTAGACAGAGGCGAAGCGCCCCGAGAGCTTTGGGTGCAGCAGGGGGCAGGGAGCCGCTTAAAAGAGCTGATTACCCAGGCCCAGGCGCATGGTGCTCGAGTAAAAGAGCAGCCCCGGGATTTGCTTGATCAGCTAACCCAGGGGGCGGCTCATCAGGGAGTGGTGGCGTTTTGTCCGCCGTTAACTCCTGAAGGTGAAGAGTCGCTCTGGCTTAAGCTACGCGCCTGGCCCTCGAATACACCACCGCTGTTGCTGATTTTGGATGGCGTGACGGATGTGCATAACTTTGGTGCCTGCCTGCGTAGCGCGGATGCCGCCGGTGCCCACGGCGTGATTGTGGCGAAAGATAAAGCCGCTCCGCTCAATGCAACGGTGCGTAAAGTCGCTTGTGGCGCCGCCGAAGTGGTGCCGGTTTATCAAGTGACTAACTTGGCTCGCACCCTGGCCAAGCTAAAAGATGCCGGTGTCTGGATAACCGGTACGGCTGGTGAAGCTGAGGCCAGCGTTTTTGACATTGATATGACCGGCCCCACCGCGCTGGTGATGGGGGCGGAAGGCAAGGGCATGCGGCGCTTGACTCGCGAAGCCTGCGATAATCTTGCCAAGCTTCCCATGGCGGGGGAGGTCTCTAGCCTTAATGTCTCGGTGGCTACTGGTATTTGCCTGTTCGAGGCTGTCCGTCAGCGCCAGCTTGCAAGTTAACCGCCGTGCTACTAAGATACACGCGCCCGTTTGTCTGCAAGCGGGTGTTAGCTGTCGTTGAAGTATTAGCTTTTGCTGAAATGAAAAGTTCTGTTTGATGCCCCTGTGGCCGCCTAGCGCGGTGGCGGAGCACTTCAGTTAACTCCTTGCTTCCCTGTCGTCGTTTATTGCGTTAAGCAATGGCACACAAAGGAAGCTGTCAAACCGCAAGGAGATCCCATGCGTCATTACGAAATCGTGTTTATGGTCCACCCGGATCAAAGCGAGCAGGTGCCGGCAATGGTCGAGCGCTACACCAGCATCGTTACCGAAAACAGCGGCACTGTGCATCGTCTAGAAGATTGGGGCCGTCGTCACTTGGCTTACCCAATCAACAAGATCCACAAAGCCCACTACGTGCTGATGAACGTTGAATGTAGCGGCGAGACTCTCGACGAGATCGAGAACATCTTCCGTTACAACGACGCCATTATCCGCAGCCTGGTTGTTCGCTGCAAAGAAGCTGTTACTGAAGCTTCCCCGATGATGAAACCGGCAGAAGAAAAACGTCCGCGTCGCGAAGAAAAACCGCGCGCTGAAGAAGAAGAAACTGCCTGATTTTATTCACTGCACGTTTTAAGGAGCTAGTCCATGGCACGTTTTTTCCGTCGCCGTAAGTTTTGCCGCTTCACCGCTGAAGGCATCAAGCAGATCGATTACAAAGATCTGGACACGCTGAAGGCTTACATCACCGAAACCGGCAAGATCGTTCCAAGCCGTATTACCGGCACCAAAGCACGCTATCAGCGTCAGTTGGCGACCGCTATCAAGCGTTCGCGTTATCTGGCACTGCTGCCCTACTCCGATAGCCACCAGTAAGCGTTTAACGTGATGCTGGCACTAGCCCGATGGCTAATGCGGGGCACGCCTTACGCTGCAGGCGGGGCGGCCTTGGCAACGCTAGTGCCTTGGCTGTTCTGGTTAGGAGCAGCCATCGCTGCGTTGATGACGCTGCGCAGAGGTTTTGCCCCTGCGCTACCGGTCATCATCGCCGCAGCACTACCAGCCGGTTGGTGGTGGGCTCAGGGTGATGTGATTCCGCTTGCCAGCTTACTGCTGGTTACGCTGATGGCCGTTATCCTGCGCGAGAGGATGCGTTGGGGGGAAACCTTGATTGTGGGGACGTTGGTCGCCGCCGTCATGGTTCAACTCGGTATCTTCAGTCCGCCAGGTGGCACTGAGCTAATGCTTGAGCAGTTGCGAGAAGGTTCAGAAGAAGTGGATCGCATGCTCACGGAATTTGTCAATCAAGGCTACGATACTCAAACCATTGCCGCACTGGTGGTGGGTGGAGTAACCGGGCTTGTGGTGCTGTTGGCAGCCATAGTGTGCTTGGCACTTGCGCGGAGTTGGCAAGCTGGGTTGTACAACCCAGGTGGCTTTCGCGAAGAGTTTCACGCACTGCGCTTGACCCCTAAAGAGCTAGCCGTGCTGGTCGTCATTGGGGTGATAGGTATGCTGCTAGGCGCTCATGCGCTGGCGATGCTTGGTTGGATTCCGCTGTTGGTAGCTGGCGTTGCGTTAGTGCACGGGTTTATTGGAATAAAGGGGATGAACGGGCTGTGGCTGGTAGCATTTTATGTGCTACTGATCACGACCTGGCCCACGATTCTCATTGTGCTGCTGTTGGGGCTGATTGATACATTCGCGAACGTTCGCGCACGCCTTGCCCGCAGCAACTGACAAGAGGTTTACGAGATGGAAGTCATTCTGCTCGACAACATTGGTAAGCTGGGCGGCCTGGGTGACAAGGTCACCGTGAAGCCTGGTTATGGTCGTAACTACTTGGTGCCTTACGGCTTAGCCGTACCGGCCACCAAAGACAACATCGAAGCGTTTGAAGCACAGCGTGCTGAGCTCGAAGCGCAAGCCGCTGAGCGTAAGGCAGAAGCCGAAGCGCGCGCTGAGCAGCTAAACGACATCGAACTGTCTTTGGTTTCCAAAGCAGGCGATGAAGGCAAGCTGTTTGGTTCTATTGGTCCGCGTGACCTGGCCGACGCGATTTCCTCTGCTGGCATCGATATTGCCAAAAGCGAAGTCCGCATGCCAAATGGCCCAATTCGTCAAACTGGCGAATACGACATCACTCTTCACTTGCACGCTGAAGTGGATGCCGTTGTACGCGTAGTGGTAGTTGCAGAGTAATTGAGCGAGTAATTAAGTTAGTGACGACGTAAAGTCGTTACTAACTGCAGCTAATACAGCTGCCTCAAAAGGCGCGGGGTTTCTCCCGCGCCTTTTGTTTTTCCGGGTATCCGCTAGTTCTGGATATTCGCTATTTTTTGGGCGTTGCCAAAACTATCCAGCCCATCTCCCGCTGGGTATTTTAAGACAACGCCTTGATCATGTTGGTAGTCGCACCGCATGCGGCTAAGATAAGCATCTTCACCGGCTACGCAGTAGTGTTTAAAGGAGCTCGCTATGCAGGACCAGCCTTCTGCTGATACAGAAACGGCAGCGCTAAAACTGCCGCCGCATTCATTAGAGGCGGAGCAGTCGGTACTAGGCGGGCTCATGCTAGACAACCAGGCCTGGGATAACGTTTCAGAGCGGTTGGTCGCTGATGACTTCTACCGCTATGAGCACCGTTTGGTGTTCAACGTGATGATTCATCTGGCTGAAGCCGGTCAGCCGCTGGATGTGGTGACGCTTTCTGAAGCGCTGGAAGCGCGTGATCACTTGGATACCGTAGGCGGCCTGGCGTTTTTGGCAGAGCTTGCTCGTAACACGCCCTCTGCCAGTAATATTCGCGCCTATGCTGATATCGTGCGTGAGCGGGCAACGCTGCGCAAGCTGATCCGTGCGGCTAATCAAATTGCCGATAGTGCCTTTACTCCCCAGGGGCGCCCGGCTGATGAATTGCTTAACGAAGCCGAGCGGTTAGTGTTCCAGATTGCCGAGGAGCGCCCCAAAACGGGCGGCCCCATTGGCATGAGCGATCTATTGACCAAGGCGGTGGATCGTATTGATGAGCTGTTTAATCTGAAAGGTGAAATGACCGGGCTTTCCACTGGTTTTCGTGATCTGGATGAAATGACCACCGGGTTGCAGCCATCCGATATGGTGGTCATCGCCGGTCGACCCTCGATGGGTAAAACGACCTTCGCTATGAACCTGGTTGAACATGCGGTGATTTCCAGCGACAAGCCAGTCATGGTGTTCTCCATGGAGATGCCCGCAGAGTCGCTCATGCTGAGGATGCTGTCTTCCCTGGGCCGAATCGATCAAACCCGTGTGCGTACCGGGCAACTGGAGGACGAGGATTGGCCGCGTTTAACCTCAGCGGTTAATCTGCTCAAAGACAAACAGCTGTTTATCGACGACACCGCGGCCTTGTCGCCTAACGAAATGCGCTCAAGGTTGCGCCGTGTGGTGCGTGAACATGGCAATATCGCACTGGTCATGATCGATTATCTTCAGTTGATGCAGATCCCTGGCTTTAGCGAAAACCGCACCGGTGAGATTTCCGAGATTTCGCGCTCCTTGAAGGGGTTGGCGAAAGAGTTTAACTGCCCTGTGGTAGCTCTTTCTCAGTTGAACCGCTCCTTGGAGCAGCGCCCCAACAAACGCCCGGTTATGTCGGATCTGAGGGAATCTGGTGCGATCGAGCAGGATGCCGACGTCATTGCCTTCGTTTATCGCGATGAGGTCTATAATCCAGATAATCCCGACAATCAGGGGATTGCTGAGTTAATTATCGGTAAGCAGCGTAATGGTCCTATTGGCACGGTGCATATGGCCTTTATCGGCAAATATACCCGCTTTGAGGATTTGGCCCCGGATAGTTACGGCCAAGCGTTCGGCGACTAAGTTAATGATGACTGGTTTGTGATGACAGGCTAGTGATAAGTAGCTTGAGGATGGGGGGCGAGTTCGTATAATGCCTCACCCACGATATGTAAAAACGGGAGCAGCAAATGGCAGGTGGATTTCGGCGCGGTAACCGGCAGCGTCTTCCTAAGTTAGAAGGTCGCGGTGAGCTAGAGGCGATAGAGCGCGAAGGCCCTTTTAAAGAGTGGCTAGGTATGCCGGATCTTTATCGCTACCATTTAGTGGTCGCAGGCGAGAAGTATAGTTACCAGACTGAAGATGGTGAGCTGCCTGTGACGGTGGGAGATAAGGTCGTGTTCCGCTACAAAGAGACTAAAGGCGGCAACTGGATTGACCGCAATTCGCTTGGCAAAGCGATCGACCCCTCTGAATATCAATGATCGATTGATATCTTGACCTGCCGGTCAGGAACTCTCTTGCGATATTGACCTCCTAGCTATTAATGTCTAGTTATTGCTTATTGTCATTACATTGCAATGACAGGGCAATAGAAGTGTCATGGGGCGCAGTCATGCTGTGCCCTGATGACATGCCGTCTGGCATAACGTATGAAATAGCCAAATAATAGGAGGGAACCATGGAACTTAAGGATCTTAAGCAGTTTGTCGCCAATCACGACAATTTTGAAATTCGCGTGATTACCCATTCGGGCAGCCGTTTTTATCAGATTGAGCTGGAAGACGTTGAAGGCGAGCGCCATATGCTGACGCAGCGTACCAAGCCAATGCTGTTTCGCTCGCTGGATGATGCCTATATGGATCTCAAGCGCGCCGGGATTCATCGCGCTTACCTGGTACAGCATGTGCCCCACGATGAAGTGATAGGCCGCGATGCGCACTATAGTGAGCCGCTCACATCGCGTATGCCGCTTGTTTTTTAACGCTGTTCACACCCATCAACGTTTAGTCTGACGCTTTTCCCACCACTGCCCAAGCCGAATTCGGCGACGGGCAAAAAACCGGTAGCCGGCATTCATTATGCCGTGTACTCCCGGAAAGCACGAAAACCTCACCAGCCGCCGATAGCCCAACACTGCATAGAGGGCACGGCTGGCATCCATGCCGATATACCATTTCCCTTGGCTATCACGCAGGTGCAACTGGCCCATCATGGCGTTAAAGTCCTGCCCATACGCCTGAGCGTTAAAATCACGTGCCTGGATATCTACCAGCGCGATGTGTTCCCGATGGCGATGCTTTTCCAGCCACGCGACTTCCTGTTGGCAAAAGGGGCAGTGACCATCGTGAAATAGCATAACTGGCGGTGCAGCATGTAGTGGCGTGTAGCGGCTCATGGTGACTCCTGGTTGGTATTGGCCGAATAACCTGCTGTGTGGTAGGGCTGCCCGTAGTCAGGCGATGTTTCCAATTGATCCAAAAAGTGCTCAGCCTGTTGGCGGATAGCCTCGCGCTTCTCATCGGCCATGCGGTTGAGGGAGCCGTAAATCAGCTTCATACGAGGGTTCTTACTCAGGCGCTCAGCGTTGGTTTCGAGAAAGTGCCAGTAAAGGCTGTTGAAAGGGCAGGCTTTTGGCCCCGTGACCTGCTTGGGTGAGTAACGGCAGTGCTGACAATGGTCGGACATTTTGTCGATATACTTGCCCGACGCACAGTAGGGCTTCGAGCCCATTAAGCCGCCGTCGGCATGGAGCACCATCCCCAGCGTATTAGGCAACTCTACCCACTCACTGGCATCGGCATAAACCGCCAAGTACCAGTCGCATAGCGCCTCAGGTTTAACTCCGCATAGTAAGGCGAAATTGCCTGTCACCATCAGTCGTTGAATATGGTGGGCGTAGCTATTGTCGATGGTCATCTGAATAGCGCGCTGTAGGCAGCGCATATCGGTATCCGCGTCCCAGTAAAACGCGGGCAGATCGCGCTCAAAACCTAATTGATTAGCGCTTTTGTAGCTAGGCATCTGTGTCCAGTAGAGCCCTCGCACGTACTCGCGCCAGCCAAGTATCTGGCGGATAAACCCTTCGACGGCGTTGATCGGCACATCTCCGTCATAGTAGCGCTGCTCGGCGGCTTCGCAGACTTCATGGGGCGACAGCAGGCCGATGTTCATCGCAGCTGAGAGGCGCGAGTGATACAAATAAGGTGCAGAGTCACTGATTGCATCTTGATAGCGGCCAAAATCAGCCAATCCATGGTCTATAAAATGGTGTAAATCCACCAGCGCTTGTCGACGAGTGACTGGCAGGTTGAAATTATCCAGAGACCCCATATGGTCGCCAAAATGGCGCTTGGCATCGTTTAGCGCTTCTTGGGTGATCGCATCCTGGCGATGTTGAGGTAGCTCAGGGAAATCCAGTGCGGCTTTGATAGGCTGGCGATTGTCGTGGTCAAAATTCCATTTGCCGCCAACGGGTTCGTCGCCCTCCATCAAGTACCCGGTGCGCTTGCGCTGTTCCCGGTAAAAGTACTCAAGGCGTAGCTGTTTGCGGCCGCTTGCCCATTGGCTAAAGTCATCGGGTGTAGTGAAAAAGCGCTCGTCCTCAAGAAGTCGCCACGGAATCGTTGCGTTTTCGCGCTGCTGCATCTTCTCCCAAAGCCGCCATTCGCCAGGTCGGGCAACGCGTATCTCATCGCAGCCATACTGTTGTGCGATGCGTTCAGCTTCTTCAATAAGGGAGTGGCAGTTATCTGCATCATCCAGCGCGCTGTAGTGCACTTGAAAGCCTTTTTCGCGCAGTGCCTGGGCAAAGTGACGCATGGCAGCCAAAAAGAGGCCAATTTTATGGATATGATGGGGAACATAGCGCGCTTCCTCGGTAACTTCGCACAGGGCAACCACGGCATTGGCGGGCGCGTCTTGCAGCGTTGTGAGTGAAAACGAGAGCTGGTCGCCGAGCACTAAAAGCAAAGGCTTGGACATAAGTTGGCCTGTAGTTATACAAATAATGCCGATAGTATAACTTTATGCCGCCACTTTGCCGAAAAGTGATAAGATTTAATTAATTGATAGATGTACTGAGCACCATCGTTATTTTTCAGGAGCATGAGTAATGACCGAGAATGTCGTCAAGGATCAGCCGGGCGAGGGCCGCTTGGCCCATGCACCCAGCGAGCATCCGCCGGTAGCGCGCGCCAAGGTGGGTGTTGTGCTGGCAAACCTGGGAACCCCGGATGCCACCGACTACTGGTCAATGCGTCGTTACCTTAATGAGTTTCTTTCTGATAAGCGTGTGGTCGACTATGCCGGTTGGAAATGGCAGCCGTTGCTACAGCTGATTATTTTGACCAAGCGTCCGTTCTCATCGGGCAAGGCCTACCGGGGAATCTGGAATAACGAGAAAAACGAAAGCCCGCTGCTAACAACGACGCGCGCCCAGACCGAGAAGATGACCGCACGGTTAAAGGCGCTTTATGGTGACGATGTCGAGGTCGATTTCTGCATGCGCTACGGTAATCCCTCGACGGAAAGCGTGCTGACGCGATTAAAAGAGAAGGGCTGCGAGCGAATCGTGTTTTTTCCGCTATACCCTCAGTACGGTTCGCCCACCACGGCGACGGCGAATGATCAGGCGTTTCGCACCCTGATGAAGATGAAGTGGCAGCCTTATATACGTACGGTGCCCGCTTATTTTGAACATCCTGCCTACGTTCAGGCGTTGGCCAACTCGGTACAAGAAGCCTACGACGGTTTCTCGACCCGGCCGACCAAGCTGGTGGCCAGCTACCATGGCGTTCCCGAGCGCTACCTGATGGAGGGTGATCCTTACCACTGTCAGTGCCAGAAAACGACGCGCCTGCTCCGTGAGAAGCTTGGTTTTAGCAAAGAGGAAGTGGATACCGCTTTCCAGTCGCAGTTTGGCCCTGAAAAATGGGTCGGCCCACAAACCGTTAAGCATGTGGCAGAACTCGCCGAGCAGGGGCATAAGCACATTGCGATTATGTCGCCTGCCTTCTCTTCCGACTGTGTTGAAACCTTGGAAGAGATCGAAGAGGAGATTCGCGATAGCTTTATGGAAGCGGGTGGCGAAACGTTCAGCTATATACCTTGCCTGAATGATCGCGATGACCATATTGAGGCACTGTTAGCAGTCATCAACAATGAATTAGCAGGATGGCTATCGGCCCCAAACCCTAGCGTTTAGCTAGCTACTCGTCATAACTGAAAGCTAATAGCAGCCGCCCTGCGAAATTAATCGCTGTGCGGCTGTTTGCGTTTAAGCGTTTGACTGGTCAGTCAAAACTGCCTGTTATATGGTGTACAACTTTAGAATCACTATTATTCAACGCTGGCATATTATTGGCAAGGTAAGGTGTCTAACCGCTAGCGGCTGTCTTGGTGGTGAGCCTTTCGTTTTTCAGGAGGTTTCGCTTGATACAATTTGCCGTTTTAATGGGGTTCGTACTGGCGGCGCTATCGCCAATGTTAAACCACTGGTTCGGCCAGCGTGCCAGCCTAGTATTGGCTCTATTTCCTGCCGGATTGGCGGCGTGGTTGGCACTTCAAGCCCCTGAGGTCATTGAGAACGGTAGCCTGCTTTTAGAGTGGCAGTGGGTGCCTTCTCTGGGAATCAGCCTTACCTTCCTGTTGGACGGTCTATCGTTACTCTTTGGGTTATTGATTACCGTTATGGGGGCCTGCGTGCTGGTATATGCCGGCGGCTACCTTAAAGATCACCCTGATCTTGCCCGATTTCACATCGCCTTGGTCGCCTTCATGGTGTCGATGCTGGGGCTGGTACTAGCTGACGGCCTATTAACGCTATTCGTTTTTTGGGAATTGACCAGCATTACCTCCTATTTGCTGATTGGTTTTAACCACGCTGATATCAATGCACGTAAATCAGCGCGGCAGGGCTTATTCGTTACCGTGGCGGGTGGGTTAGCATTAATGGCTGGGCTGGTGCTGCTAGGGATTGCCAGCGGTAGCTGGTCGCTGGCGGAGATTCTCGATCAGGAGGCTGACCTGCGTGAACATGCACTCTACACGCCTATGCTGATCTGTTTGCTACTGGGTGCCTTCACCAAATCGGCGCAGTTTCCGTTTCACTTTTGGTTACCCAACGCCATGGCCGCGCCGACTCCGGTTTCGGCTTACCTGCACTCGGCCACCATGGTGAAAGCGGGTATTTATCTGCTGGCGCGCTTACACCCGGAGCTGGGTGGCACTGCGATGTGGGTTGGCGTTCTTTCCGTGGTCGGCGCAACCACTATGCTGGTGGGTGCGTTTTTAGCGATTCATCACACCAATATCAAAAAGCTGCTCGCTTACTCGACCATTATGGCGCTGGGCACGCTGACGATGCTATTGGGCATCGGCACCGAGTACGCGATGACCGCGTTTGTTACCTTCCTGCTCGCGCACTCGCTGTATAAAGGGGCGCTGTTTATGGTCGCCGGTATTCTCGATCATGAGACCGGCACGAAAGATGTCACCCAGATGGGCGGGTTACGCTCAGTGATGCCGCTGACTGCCACCATTGCGTTGGTGGCTGCGCTTTCGCTTGCCGGTGTGCCGCCGCTACTCGGTTTTATCGGTAAAGAACTGATGCTTGAATCAGTTCTCGGTGCCGATAGCTTCCGAACACTACTGGTGCTGTTCGCCTTTCTGGCATCTATTTTAACTATCGCCGTTGCTTTCATTGTGGCGCTACGTCCTTTTTACGGTAAGCGTCACCAAACCCCGCTTGAACCACATGAAGCCCCGCCTGGTATGCTGCTTGGGCCCGCGTTGCTCGCACTAGGGTCGCTACTGTTAGGCTTGATGCCCGCTGTGCTGGGTGCTGATGCGTTGTTAACGGCAACCGCCACTGCTATATCCGGGCAAACAGTAGAAGTGGCGCTGTCGCTTTGGTATGGCATTAACGTCGCGTTGATAATGTCGATCGTTAGCCTTGGTTTAGGCTTTTTGCTGTTTAGGCGTTGGGACAGCGTGCGTGGCAAGCTCTCTGTATTGGCACCGGTGATGCGCCATGGCCCCGAGGCTGGGTATGAAAGCATGATGAATGGCATTGTGCACTTCTCAGAGTGGCAAACTCGGCTGCTCCAAAACGGCTATATGCGTAACTACATTTTAGTGATGTTAGCGACGCTTATTGCACTGATCGGTAATTCAATTCTATTACGCCATTCGCCTGTGTTTGCCGTTGACCTGGATGTGCGTTTTCACGAGGTAGTCGTGGCTGGCACTATGGTGATGGGGGCACTGTTTGCGACCATTTCTCGATCGCGGCTGGGGGCAGTGGTTTCCGTGGGCATCATGGGTTTTTCCATTGCATTGATTTTTGTTCTGTTCAGTGCGCCAGATTTAGCGATTACCCAACTGCTGGTAGAGACCTTAACGGTTATTTTGCTGGTACTGGTGCTGTTTCGCCTGCCACGCTTCTCGAATCTTTCCACCAGCTTGGAGCGCATACGCGACGGCGTGGTGGCCGCTATGGTGGGTATCTTGATCTGCCTACTGATTATGACCTCCTGGAGCATTCAACAGTTTGAGCCCATTTCGACCTACATGATTGAGAACAGCGCGCCTTTGGCGTATGGCCGCAACATCGTTAACGTCATTTTGGTCGACTACCGTGCCCTGGATACCTTAGGTGAGATGTTCGTGTTAGCGCTTGCCGCCATCGGCGTGATCGCCATGTTAAAGCTACGCAATAACACCAAAACCACCGACAGCAGTAAAGTAGCTGCCAAGGAGCCTTACGATGGTTAAGTCAGGCACGATTATTCTTAATACCGCCGCACGGTTTTTAATGCCGCTGCAACTGATGTTTTCTATTTTCCTATTGCTGCGAGGGCATGACGAGCCGGGCGGAGGATTTATTGCCGGCTTGGTAGCGGCAGGGGCGTTTACGCTGTACCTGTTTGCCTTTGGTGTAAGTGCCACCAAAGAAGTGCTGCGCATGGTCGACCCCCGAGACCTGATTGGGGTTGGGCTATTGCTGGGAATGATCTCGGTAGTGCCTGCCTGGTTTATGGGGCAGCCATTTCTGACAGCCCAGTGGTGGACTATCCCGGTTATCGACTTTAAAGCTTCCACGCCGCTGATTTTCGATGTAGGCGTCTATTTTGCTGTGCTGGGTTCGGTCACCGGCATGGTGATGACGCTTATGGAGGTCGACAAGGATGAACCTTGAGTTAACAGGAGGCACAGCATGGAACCATTAATGGCAGTGGCGATTGGCCTGCTGTATGCGACGGCTATTTTTATGATGTTGCGTCGTTCTATCGTCAAACTGGTGATTGGTCTGATGCTGCTCTCTAATGCCGCCAATTTACTGATTTTTACCACGGCGGGCATGACCCGTGGAGCACCTCCGCTTATCCCTGAGGGGATGATGCTGCCGCCCAGCGGGGTAGCCGACCCCTTACCCCAAGCGGTTGTGCTGACGGCCATTGTGATTGCCTTTGGGGTGCTTGCCTTTGCCGTGGTATTGATTCGACGCGCCTACGAAGTCGTTAAGGCTGATGATCTCGATAAGATGAAGGATACTGATACGTGAGGCCTGAAGTTGCTCTTCCCGTCCTCTTGCCCCTGCTAACCGGGGCAGTTTCCTTGTTGTTTTGGCGCGCGCGCCCCATGCAGCGCTTTTTGGCGGTGGCAGGTAATGTTGCGCTACTCATGGTTAGCCTGTGGCTGTTTGTATCTACGTTGTCAGATGGCTATGTCACCATGCAAATGGGTAGCTGGCCAGCTCCCTTCGGGATTACCTTAATAGCCGATCTGTTAAGTGCGGTGATGGTGTTAATGACCGCTCTTATCGGTTTGGCAATGGGTGTTTACTCGCTGGCCACCACTGGCCGCGGCCACGAAAAATTTGGCTACTATCCGTTAATGCACCTGCTGCTCGCCGGGGTGATGGGGGCCTTCTTAACCGGCGATATCTTTAACCTCTATGTATGGTTTGAGGTAATGCTGGTGGCCTCTTTTGCGCTGCTGATTCTGGGGGGAGAACGCGCGCAGATGGAAGGGGCGATTAAGTACGTCACCTTGAACCTGTTGGCATCGGTCATCTTCCTGACCGCGGTGGGGCTACTCTATGGCATGGTGGGTACACTCAACATGGCCGACATTGCGTTGCGCATGGATGAGGCAGAGCACACCGGTATGGTGGAAGTGCTTGCGGTCATGTTTATGGTGGCCTTCGGCATCAAAGCCGCCGCCTTTCCGCTATTTTTCTGGCTGCCAGCCTCGTATCACACCCCGCCTGTCGCTGTTTCGGCGCTGTTTGCCGGGTTGCTCACCAAGGTGGGGGTGTATGCGATGTTCCGTGTCTTCACCCTGATGTTCGATCAAACCATGGGCTATCTCCAGGAGATTATGCTCTGGGGTGCTGCCTTCACCATGGTAACAGGCGTGCTCGGTGCCGCCGCCCAGCATGAGTTTAGGCGAATCTTGTCGTTTCATATCGTCAGCCAGATTGGCTATATGATCTTAGGCTTAGCTCTTTACACACCTTTGGCGATCGCCGGTGGCGTGTTTGCCATCGTGCATAACATGGTGGTGAAGACCAATCTCTTCTTGATCAGTGGTATCACCCACCGTTTGCAGGGAACCTACCAGCTTAAAAAAATGGGCGGGCTGTACCGAGATCGCCCTTGGCTTGCCGTGGCGTTCTTTCTTTCTGCCTTCTCGCTGGCGGGGATACCGCCGCTGTCAGGCTTTTTTGCCAAATTTGTAATTGTGCGTGCAGGCCTGGAAATTGAAGCCTATGTGGTGACCGGCATTGCACTGGCGGTGGGATTGATGACGCTTTATTCCATGGTGAAAATTTGGAATGAAGTGTTTTGGAAGTCGTTACCCGAAGATAACGACGTGCCTGCGACTGCCACGCCAACTGGTGACGACGGTCGTCTGTTAAAGCCTAGCCTGTGGATGATGTATTTGCCCGTTATGGTGTTGGCGTTATTTTCTCTGCTCATTGGTGTGCTTGCAGAGCCTATTATGTGGGTGATGATGGGTATTGGTGATCAACTGTTTGAACCTTCGGGGTACATCGAAGCCGTATTGGGTGCTTCAGCCAGTGCAGACGATGTTCTGCTGCAGCCAACGGGGGCGGCAGAAGATCAACCTGAGGCGGACGCCGGGGAGACAGCGCGATGACCGGAGCCATTTGGAACCTACTGCTAGGCCTTGCTTGGGTACTGTTAAGCGGTGATTTTAGCGGCTTAAACCTCCTTGTCGGGCTAATATTTGGCTACATTACGCTGATACTCATCGAACCTCAGCTTGATTCCCTAAAAGGCTATCCTGCGCGAGTACCGCGTTTTATCGGCTTTATTGGTTTTTTTCTAAAAGAACTTGTTCAAGCCAACTTGCGTGTCGCTTTTGATATTGTCACCCCCCCTTGGCATATGAAGCCTGGGGTCATTGCGATGCCGCTTTCCGCGCGTACCGAAATGGAAATTACTCTGGTAGCCAATCTGATTTCATTGACACCAGGAACGTTGAGCCTGGATGTATCAGATGACCGTAAAGTCTTGTATATCCACGCGATGTTTTTAGACAATGAAGAGGAGCTACGGCGCAACTTAAAAGAGATGGAGCACCGGGCTTTGGAGCTATTTCGCTAATGGATACCGTCATTTTAATAAGCCAAGTCATCATGAGCCTGGCGCTTATCTTTACTTTTGTGCGTGTAGTGCGCGGGCCGAGTTTGCCTGATCGGGTGGTGGCGTTAGAGCTTTTTTCTACCACCGTGGTGGGATTGGTCGGGGTTTATGCCATCAAGTCTGACGTGGCTAGCTTTCTGGATGCCGCCATTGTGATCGCATTAATGGGGTTCTTAGCGGCAATTGCGTTTGCGCGCTTTTTGGAAAGGGGAGGCCCAAGGGATGATTGATTTCATAAAGGGCGCGTTAATCATTGGTGGTGCACTATTTATACTGCTTGCCTCAGTCGGATTGCTGCGGTTGCCCGATTTGTTAACCCGCATGCATGCCACTACCAAGGCCGCGGCGTTAGGCGTTATCTTAATTATGTTGGCAGCGGCCATGCACTTTGCTGAAGTGGGGATCGTGGCCCGCTCATTTGCCATCATCGTGTTTATCCTGATGACCGCCCCCGTGGCGGCCCACGTGATTGGCCGTGCCGGGTACTTTGTTGGCTCGAAGCTGTGGAGCGGTACCGTAAAGGATGAGTTGCGCCCGAACTATGATCCCTTAACCCATGAGCTTAAAAGCGGCCTGGAAACCCAGGAGAACGCCAAGCGCCAACCTCGCGAGACTGACCCTGACTAGGCTTGACTAGAGCAAACCACAGCGTAGTAGCCATTGAATAACCGCTGCTAAGCCACCTTCGGGTGGTTTTTTTGCGTCTGGATATGGGGTGTATTAAGACGCGAGTAATTAGTTCGCCCTTAGCAAATAATGTACAATAAAATTCATGTACAATAATTGTACTGTATAAGATAATGTGTTCATGTTTTACCCCATGCCCCGTAGAAATGTGATTAAACGTGACCATGCGACGCAAACAACACCTACCGCAAAAAGACTGTGCTCAATGCCAGCGACCGTTTCTCTGGCGGAAAAAATGGGCGTGCTGCTGGAACGAGGTGCGCTACTGCAGCGAGCGGTGCCGTCGTAGTGCCAAGTAGCCAAGCAAGCCACGGTGATAGCACCAAGTTCTGGGCAGGAATGTACCCTTAGGAGGCACAAGCATGTACAGCACGATTGATATTGTCTGGCTGCAAGACGACCTGCGTATTGCTGATAATCCTCTTTTACACTTTGCCTCTCCTCCTAGTTATCTGATGTGTATCTACGTGTTAGATGAGCGATGGTTCTTGCCATTATTTGACGTCGAATCTACGCCGCGTATTGGGCCTGCGCGGTTGCGCTTTTTATGGCAAAGCTTAATGGAGTTGCGTGGTGAGCTCCTAAAGCGTGGCAGTGATCTGCTGGTGCGCATTGGCAAGCCCAGTGATGTGGTGATTGAGTTGGCGTCAAAGCTAAACGCACGAGAGGTGCGTGTTGCTGACCATGCAGGGGTTGAGGAATTCGCGCATATTCAGGCGGTTGAGCAAGGCCTGCCTAGTCAAACGGCCCTCAATTGCATAGAGAGTGGGCGACTCATTGATCGAAAGGCGCTGCCTTTTGAGATGGAAGCGCTGCCTGGGAGTTTTTCTGCCTTTAGGCGCAGTGTGGAGAGCGAATGTGCTGTGCCTGCCAGCCGCTGCGCTCCAATAACGTTGCCCCCTTGGCCCGAGGCGGCAAGGGGATTTCCGCCGCTAAAAGCCGTCTGTGAGCAGAGCGCTACCTGGCAGCCTGATCCTCGCCAAGGTTACGCTTATAGGGGAGGAGAGTCAGCGGCTCATGGGCGTCTGAAGGATTACTTGTGGCGTCAACAGGGCGGTGAAACCTACAAGAAAACCCGCAACGGGCTATTGGGGGCTAATTTTTCAACCCGCATTTCACCCTGGCTGGCGCGAGGTTGCCTGTCAGCTCGTCAAGTCTATGAGGCTGTGAAAGCGTGGGAAGCGGAAAACGGCAGTAATGAATCAAGCTACTGGATTGGCTTCGAACTGCTCTGGCGGGAGTATTTTATCCGTACCGCTCAGTTGGAAGGGGCGAAAATGTTTGGCTCACGCCAGACTGACCAGCCGTGTGCCGCTTTCGATGCCTGGCGTAACGGTACCACGGGGTTGCCGTTTGTGGATGCCGCTATGCGGGAACTACTCCACACTGGCTGGCTATCCAATCGTGCCCGGCAAAACGTGGCTAGCTTTTTAGTTAAAGACTTAAAGGTAGATTGGCGTTTGGGGGCGTTATGGTTCGAGCACTGCCTGATTGATTATGACGTGGCCAGCAACTGGGGCAATTGGCGCTATATTGCTGGTGTTGGTCGCGATCCTCGCCAAGATCGTTACTTTAATGTGCTCAAACAGGCGGGCCATTACGATCCCCAGGGGCTCTATGTTGCTCACTGGCTGGAGCAGCTCGAAACACTGCCCAATGGCCTTGAGCGCCATCAGCCGTGGCGTGCAGACCCCTTGAGGTTTGATGCTCCCTGCGTTGTGCCCGAGCAGTGGGAGCGATGGCTAATTCCTCGCTGTGAAGTAGGCACTTTAGCTGAGTCGTCCGCCGTGGAGAGCGTTATAAAGTAATTATCACCTTCGGCCAGACCCTAGTATCTACCTCTTTTCTAGGCCATCATTCCAGATATGCCAAGGACTGCCTAAGGATCGATATAATGTCTGGTAATTTCTCTATTGGGCGGCGCTGCAGCCCTCTTTTGTGTGTTTCCATAGTCGCAGCGCTAAGCGCTCCTTTCGCGTCAAGCGTAGCGGTCGCTAACCCTCAGCTAATGTCAGAAGTCGATACTCAGGCTGCTTCTGAGGTTAGCTACGCTAATTTTCAGCAGTGGCTTCGAGATTTTCGCCAGTACGCTGCAGGCCAAGGGATCAGCGAAGCCACATTAAGCAACGCCCTGGATGGCGTTCGTTATCGTGAGCGTGTGATTGAACTCGACGGCTACCAGCCCGAATTTGTTCGCCCTATTTGGGAGTATCTGGATACCGCGGTTTCATCCACGCGTATTACTAACGGTCAAGAAAAGCTGGCTGATCACCGTGACACTGCTCAGCAAATGGAGCAGCGCTATGGGGTGCCAGCAGAAATAATCGTCGCCATTTGGGGCATCGAAAGTAACTATGGCAGTAATTTTGGCGATTTTTCGACGTTGGAGTCTCTGGCCACGCTGGCTTACGATGGTCGACGCCGTGACTTTGCTCGAGGTGAGCTGCTCGCGGCGTTACGGATTATTGATCAAGGTGATATCGCTGCTGAAGACATGAAGGGCTCCTGGGCTGGGGCGATGGGACATACTCAGTTTATTCCCAGTAGCTTCGAAGCCTATGCCGTCGATGGCGACGGTGACGGTCGGCGCGATATTTGGGACAGCATCCCCGATGTCATGGCATCAACGGCCAACTATCTTGACCGAGCCGGATGGCAAACCGGTCAACCCTGGGGTATTGAGGTACGCCTGCCCGAAGGGTTTGATTACGCCCAGACCGAACGCCGCAGCAGTGCCGAGTGGCGCAACCAAGGCGTACAGGCGCAGCAGGGCGAATTGCCGAACTTCGATAGCGCCGCTATCGTGGTACCCGCTGGCGCTAATGGCCCTGCATTTTTGGTAGGTGCTAATTTCCGTGCGATTTTACGCTATAACAATGCCACCAGTTATGCACTGGCCGTTGCGACTTTAGGCGATGCGATCGCTGGACGCGAGGGCATTCAGCACAGCTGGCCCCGGGATCAAGCGCCACTTACTCGTGACGATGTTCAAGAACTTCAGCGCGCGTTGAACCGGGTAGGATACTCTGTAGGCGGCGCGGACGGCATTATGGGGCCCAACACCCGGCAAGGTTTGCGGAACTTTCAGCGTGATCAAGGGTTAATACCGGATGGGTTTGCGACCCAGGAGCTACTTGAACAGCTACGCCAGCGTTCGCAGTAAGCAGTGTTAAAAGGGTGCTTCTAATTTCCAAGGATGATGTTATGCAGTTGATAGATAAGATGTTTTTTAACAGAGTGATGTTAGGTGCCGTGTTGTTAGGTTCTGGTCTGTCTGCTTCCATGGCGATGGCAGATGATGACCAGGTATTCGGCTGGGTTGAAAAAGCCACCCTGCAACCCTGGGATATCGAGGTAAAAGCCAAGCTCGATAGCGGAGCATTAACCTCTTCATTAGACGCTCGCGATATAGAGATGTTCGAGCAGGGTGACGAGGAGTGGGTGCGCTTTCGTTTGAAGCTTGAAGATCAAGCAAGCGGAGACGTATTCAGCGACCAAATTGAGCGGCCGCTTTATCGAGAATTGGCTGTTCGCGGAGCAGGCGGCCGCGACGAGCGTCCCGTGGTGTTGTTGGAAGTTTGTATGGGCGACACCATTTACGAAGAGCAGTTTAGTCTACGTGACCGTGAAGAAATGAACTATCCGCTGCTGCTCGGTCGTCGTACCATTAGCCACCTTGGCTTGCTGGATGTGCGTGAAACCTTCTTGCAGGAGCCCGAGTGTGGGGAAAACTCTACCGTTGTGCCCCACGACCCAGAAGATGAACAGTCCTAACTTACCTATCGATAAATGCTTAAAACAGCCGTGATAGAAGCGCGGTCACGGCTGTTTCAACGCGTAAAATGCGCGGGCCTAGATGCATACCCTCGCAACCTGCTAGCATTAGTTGCTCTACCTCCCAAGCAATAAAACCGCCCTCAGGGCCTACCAATAGCAGGGTAGGTTCACTTATGTCTCTTGGGCAAGCGTTGGGCATGCCAGGATGGGCTACGAGTCCGCGGCGTTCGCTGAGTAAGCCAGGCAGTTGCTGCTCCAAAAAAGGACGAAAGCCTTTGCTCAGGGTGACCGATGGTAGCTGGGTGTCGCGGGCTTGCTCTAAGCCGAGTACCAAGTGCTGGTGGATTTTCTCCGGGCGTAACTCAGGGGATTGCCAGTAGCTCTTCTCAACCCGTTTAGTATGTAGCAGGGTGATCTCTTTGACGCCTAGTGCCGTCACATGCTCTAACGTACGCGCCAACATACGGGGACGGGGCAGAGCCAATGCCAAATGTACGGGTAACGGTGGCGGCGGTGGCTCATCAAGGTTTTCTAATTGGAAATACGCGCGCTCAGCGTTGAGCTCTTTTAGCATCGCTTTGCCCATGGCGCCGCCTTGCACACCCACGGTGAGCCGGTCGCCATGTGCGGATCGATGGACATCACGAAGGTGTTTTAGTCGGCGTGGATCGGTGATGCAGACGTGGCCGTCATTGGTGAGATCGTTGGGATTGAGCAGAATCAAATTCATAATGATGGTCTATTGGTCACAAAGCAGGCACGGTACGCCTTGCTAAACTATTAAGGTGGCTTGCATAGGCGCGTGGTGCAGGCACAATATCAGCAACGGAACCAGTAACGGGAATAAAAAAGTCCCTATCGCGTTTAAGGAGATGCGCCGTGCGCGTAATTCGCAAATATGCAAACCGCAGGTTGTACGATACTCAGCAGAGTCGTTATGTGACGCTGGAAGACCTGCGTCGGTTAATCATCGAAGAAGAGCCGTTCAGGGTGGAAGATGCCAAAAGCGGAGAAGACCTGACGCGGACTATTCTGCTCTCTATCATTATTGAGCAGGAGCAAGCGGATAGCGAAGCGGAAGTGTTTTCAAACGATCTTCTAGCGCAGCTTATCCGGGTTTACGATATGACCTCACCGTTGCCGCTGTCGCGTTACCTCGAACAGGGTACGCAACTGATGTTGGAGCAGCAGAAACGTTTGCAGAGCCAGTGGAAACAGGCAATGCGCAACACGCCGTTAGAATTTATGCGTGAGCTTGCCGAAGAGAACATGCGCTTTTGGCAAAATACCTTGAATCAGCCGGGTCAAGCCGATGAGTCGAGTGATGCTGAGCAGCCTGAGAGCGATAGCAACGATACCAGCAAAGATAACAAACCCTCCTCCTGACCCCACTTGGTGCTGCGCTGTGGCATAATGCCGCCGATATACGCTCTCCCGTTTGAGAAGGATGCACATGAAGGTTTTGATGATAGGCGGCGGTGGTCGCGAGCACGCCCTGGCTTGGAAATTGGCGCAATCTACCCAGGTTGAGCAGGTCTTTGTCGCCCCCGGCAATGCCGGCACCGCGGCGGAAGCGAAGCTGACCAACGTAGCGATTGCCGCAACGGATCTCGACAGCCTGGTCGCTTTTGCCCGTGATGAGCAGATTGGCTTGACCGTGGTGGGGCCGGAGGCTCCCTTGGTTGAAGGTGTTGTTGACCGGTTCCAAGCGGCCGGTCTGACTATCTTTGGCCCTACTCAGGCGGCTGCTCAGTTGGAAGGCTCAAAATCATTTACCAAGGACTTCCTGGCCCGTCATGATATTCCTTCGGCTGACTACCAAACGTTTACTGACGTAGACTCTGCGCTTGCCTATTTAAGCAAAATGGGCGCACCCATTGTGATTAAGGCGGATGGCCTAGCAGCGGGCAAAGGCGTCATCGTGGCGCTGAGTGAAGCCGAAGCTGAGGCTGCTATTCGCGATATGCTGGAGGCCAATGCCTTCGGCGGTGCAGGCGCTCGCGTGGTTATCGAAGAGTTTCTGGAGGGCGAAGAGGCGAGCTTTATTGTCATGGTGGACGGCGAGCATGTGGTACCCATGGCCACCAGCCAAGACCACAAACGCGCTTATGATGGTGATACCGGCCCTAATACCGGCGGTATGGGCGCCTATTCACCAGCGCCTGTGGTCACGCCCGAGGTTGATGCACGTATCATGGAGCAGGTCATTCTGCCCACCGTGAGGGGCATGGCTGCAGAAGGCAATGCTTATACAGGGTTCTTATATGCAGGCCTGATGATCGACGCGGCGGGTAACCCCAAGGTTATTGAGTACAACTGCCGCTTTGGTGATCCTGAAACTCAGCCAATCATGCTGCGCTTAACCTCTGACTTCGCTGAGCTTTGCTTAGCGGGTGCCCAGGGCAAGCTGGATGGGCAACGCTGCGAATGGGATTCCCGTGCAGCGGTGGGCGTGGTGCTGGCGGCCGGAGGCTACCCTGGCAGCTACCGCAAGGGTGACGTGATTCACGGTTTAGCTGCGGCTGAAGAAACGGGCTGCAAAGTGTTCCACGCCGGTACCGCGCAGGATTCCCAGGGCGAGATTATTACGGCAGGTGGCCGTGTGCTGTGTGTAACGGCATTGGGCAATAGCGTCTCAGCGGCGCAGCAGCAAGCGTACCAAGGCGTTAATGCTATTCACTGGGACGGCGTCGAGTGTCGCCGTGATATCGCCTTCAGGGCGATTGCCCGAGAGGAGTAAGCACGCCTTACGCTAAGCTAATACTGACGAGGAAACAGGGCATGGAGCGTGTCAAGCTGGACTTTCCCGCTGAGGCGGTCATACATCGTCACCCCTTGACCGTGAGGGTAACCGATATGAACTACGGCCGTCACTTGGGGCATGATGCGCTGGTATCACTGCTCCACGAGGCGCGCATTCAAGCCTTTGCTGCACTGGATCTGCCTGAGTGGGATATGCAGGGATACCCTTCGGTGGTCGCTGATCTCGCCGTTCAGTATCAAAGTGAAGCGCGCTGGCCCGATGGCCTAACGATTGCCACCGCTGTACCCGAGCCCCAAGGCAAAGCGTTGACGATCTATCAGCGCATCTACCAGGCAGATTCTCAGCAGGTAGTCGCTACCGCACGGATCAATCAGCTACTGATTGATCGTGCTACTGGGCGTCCTGTCGAAGTACCCGAGCAGGTTAAACAAGCGCTTTCCCACGCGAGGTATGGCTGATGTCTCGGGAGTATCCGATTATCGCGGTAACCGGTTCCTCAGGGGCGGGTACCACCACCGTGAAGCGCAGCTTTGAGCGCATGTTTCTGCGCGAAGATGTGCATGCAGCAATGGTCGATGGCGATGCCTTTCACCGCTATACCCGTGATGACCTGCACCGCATCTTCCGAGAAGAGCCAGAACGCAAAGACGAACTTTCGCATTTTGCCGTAGAGGCGAATTTGCTGGATCGTCTGGAAGGGTTGTTTAGTGAGTATGGCGAACACGGTTCGGGGACTTTTCGGCACTATATCCATGCTGAGGATAAGCAGAAAATTGAAGCAGGCTGCCGGGTAGGTACTTTCACCGAGTGGCAGTCGCTTCCCTGTGGTACCGACCTGCTGTTTTATGAAGGTTTACATGGTGGGCTGGTCACTGAGGAGTATGACATTGCCCGCCATGTGGATCTGTTGGTTGGTGTGGCGCCAACCATGAATCTTGAATGGATTCAAAAGATCGACCGTGACACTAAGCTGCGGGGCTACTCACAAGAAGCGGTCATTGACACTATCCTGGGTCGGATGGATGACTATGTGCGCTACATCCAACCGCAGTTTTCGCGTACTCATATCAATTTTCAACGTGTGCCCACCGTCGATACCTCTAACCCCTTTGAAGTTCAGGATATTCCCACCGACGCTGAGTCGTTCGTGGTCATCCGTTTTCGTGATCCCTCCACCGTTGATTTCCCTTGGCTGCTGGCGATGATTAAGGACTCGTTTATGACCCGTCCGCACACGTTGGTGGTGCCGGGGGCGCGGATGTCGCTGGCGATGGAGTTGATTCTTGCCCCCTTGGTTAGGCATCTTCTTTCCCAGAGACGATTTCGTTAAAAGGTCGTGGGCTTGAAGCTACCTCTCACCGGTGCAATTCATCGGTGCAATCATCAGACTGGCAGAGATAATTCGACACTTAAGTGGCAAGTAGTTAATAAAGGAGAGCTGTATGGATTGTCTGTTTTGTAAAATCATTAACCGTGAAATTCCCGCTGATATCGTTTATGAAGATGACCACGTGTTGGCATTCAATGATATTGGCCCCCAGGCGCCTACTCATCAGCTAATCATTCCTAAAAAGCATATCGCCACGCTCAATGATATCGATGAGGCTGATATTGCCACAGTAGGGCGGCTTCAGTTTACCGCCGCCAAGCTTGCCCGCGAGCAGGGGTTTGCTGAAGATGGCTACCGCGTGGTGATGAACTGCAACGAAATGGGCGGACAAACGGTCTACCATATTCATATGCATCTACTCGGTGGGCGTGCATTCACATGGCCTGCCGGTTGAGTTCGGCAGATCGCTATCGCAAGTCAACGGAGTGTTGCCATGGATCGTCAACAGAGTCGTTCAGATCGCCTGATACATCAGTTCGATACCGTTTTACGAACGCTTATGCCACACGCTGCTTCACCACAGCGCACCAGCCCCGCTGAAGGTGTGGCTGAGGGAACGTTCGACGATCAAGAACGCCGCCATGCAGCAGGTTTGATGCGTATCAACCATTCTGGTGAGGTGTGTGTTCAAGCGCTGTATCAGGGGCAGGGCGTGACCGCTAAACTTCCTCATGTGCGTCACCAGATGGAGCAGTCGGCGCTAGAGGAGATCGACCATCTTGCCTGGTGTGATGAGCGTCTAGAGCAGTTGCAGAGCCGAACAAGCTGCTTAAACCCGTTGTTTTATGCCGCTTCCTTTGGCATTGGCGCGGCCACTGGGGCGGTCAGTGATCGTATTAGTTTGGGATTGGTTGCCGCGACCGAAGAGCAGGTAGGTAAGCATCTTGATTCACACCAACAGTCGCTACCCCGTGGTGACAACCGCTCCCGCGCCATACTGCGCCAGATGGCAGTTGATGAAGCTCACCATGCTCAGCTTGCCTTAGAAGCGGGGGGCGTTCGCTTTCCGGCACCGGTGAAGTGGGGCATACGGCTGGCCTCTAAGGTAATGACTAAAAGCGCCTATCATCTCTGAGACATATTCACGTTGCATAATGGGTTAAGTGGCGGTGTAGGGAAGTCGTTACCAAGGAGAGGAGCAAGAAGATGCTAGGCAATGCAGTGCTGTTTTTAATTATTGCGATCATCGCTGGGGCGGTCGGTTTTTCTGGCATTGCCGGGGCGGCGTCCACCATTGCGCAAATTTTGTTTGTGCTGTTTCTTATTTTGTTTCTTGTGTCATTTTTTACCGGCCGCAGACGTTAGGGCTTTGCGCTAGCGTCAGTGCAAACACAAACTAAAAGGCCCCGCTCTGCGGGGCCTTTTGCTGTCAGCATTGACTGCCAGCGTGATGCTAATGATTAAGCATCAATACGCTTATACTTCATGCGCTTAGGCGTATCGTTTCCGACCCGCTTTCTATGATCCTCTTCGTACTCCGCGTAGTTGCCTTCAAATAAGACCACTTCAGAGTCACCTTCAAAGGCCATAATGTGCGTGGCGATACGGTCAAGGAACCAACGATCGTGAGAGATCACCATAGCGCAGCCCGGGAAGGCTAGAAGCGCGTCCTCCAGTGCCCGCAGGGTTTCAATATCCAGGTCGTTGGAGGGCTCATCGAGCAGCAGCACGTTAGCGCCTTGCTTGAGCGTTTGGGCAAGCTGTAAGCGACCGCGCTCACCACCGGAAAGCTCCGACAAACGCTTCTGCTGGTCGTTACCCTTAAAGTTGAAGCGACCCACATAGGCACGCGAGGAGACTTCGTAGCCGTTAATATTAAGGATATCCTGACCATCCGAAACGGCTTCCCACACGCTCTGCTTGTCATCTAAGCCGTCGCGTAGCTGTTCGACGTAAGCGATATCGACCGTTTCACCCACCAGGACTTCGCCTTCGTCCGGCTGCTCTTTACCGGTAATCAGTTTAAAGAGCGTCGATTTACCCGCACCGTTACCACCGACGATACCAACGATCGCACCCTGGGGAATGGTGAAGGAGAGGTTCTGGTAGAGCAGCTTGTCATCGAAGCGTTTAGCCACATCACGAAACTCAATGACGTTATCGCCCAGGCGCGGGCCAGGCGGAATATAAATTTCATTGGTCTCATTACGCTTTTGGAAGTCGCCAGACTGCATCTCTTCAAAGCGGTTGAGGCGTGCTTTGCTCTTTGCCTGGCGGCCTTTGGCGTTACTGCGCACCCACTCAAGCTCTTGCTTGATGGCTTTCTGACGCGAGGCTTCCTGCTTGGCTTCCTGGTTCAAACGCTGATCTTTCTGCTCCAGCCACTGGGAGTAGTTACCCTCGAAGGGTATGCCTTGGCCACGATCAAGCTCCAAAATCCAACCCGCCACGTTGTCCAGGAAGTAGCGGTCGTGGGTGATCGCCACTACTGTACCGTTATAGTCGTGAAGGAAGCGTTCAAGCCAAGCCACCGATTCTGCATCCAGGTGGTTGGTAGGCTCGTCAAGCAGCAGCATATCGGGGCTGGAGAGCAGTAAGCGGCAGAGTGCTACACGACGGCGCTCACCACCTGAGAGGTTACCCACTTTGGCATCCCAGGGGGGGAGTCGCAGTGCTTCGGCAGCAACGTCAAGTTTGCGTTCCAGGTTATGCGCATCAGCAGCTTCGATAATATTTTCAAGCCGGGCCTGCTCGCTGGCTAGCGCATCAAAGTCGGCGTCGGGCTCTGCGTAGGCCGCATACACCCCATCCAACTTCTCCTGGGCATCTTTGATCGCCCCCAGTGCTTCTTCGACGGTGTCGCGGACGTTTTTCTCGTCATCTAGCTGCGGCTCCTGTGGAAGGTAGCCAACATTGATGCCAGGCATCGGACGAGCTTCACCTTCAAACTCTTTATCGACACCGGCCATAATGCGCAGCAGTGTGGATTTGCCCGAACCGTTAAGCCCCAGAACGCCGATTTTGGCGCCAGGGAAAAACGAGAGCGAAATATCCTTGAGAATTTGCTTTTTGGGCGGCACTACTTTGCCAACCCGGTTCATGGTGAAAACGTATTGCGCCATGGAGATCCGTTAAGTTGTTGAAAAGAAGAAAGCGACAGCAGCAGACTGCTGGCTCTTATTGCTGGCTGAAGCGTGATGATAGTGGTCTGCACCAGGAAAGGCTAGGCTACTTGAGGTGTTGGCTAGCCAGGCCCGCTCATTTGCTGAGAAGGCCAAGCTGCTCAAGGATTACTCTTCTTCGTCCCAGTCATCTTCGATGGCGCGCTGAAGTCGTCGCTCTTCCAACCACGCCTCGACTTGGCGCCGCGCGCGTAAGCTGTCAGCTTTGCTCGGTTTGCTTCTGTTGTAGTGGTCGTCATTGACGGCGTCTAAGCTTTCGAACTCATCTGAGTCGAGTGTTTCGTTGCCTAAGGTTTCATGACTTAGGGTCTCACGACTTAGGGGATCACGGCTCATGTGATGTCCTCCAACCCAGCCGGCGTGCCGGCGTAACAACGGCTTCACGCGAGTACATGTGCAGTTTATTAAACACATGCCAACTGCAAAGTGAAGCGCCTAGCGCAGTTCAAGCGCCTTGCCGCTATATAACGCCAGTTGGGATGAAGTTCAAGCTTTATAGTTTTTTTTAGTGAGAAAGTTAATGATTAGCTGTTTTCTCGCTGCTTTTGTAACTCCGCTAGCGCAAGCTGTGTTTCTACACGCTCCGTTACATCTTTTTGCACGCCAATGTAATACATCAGCTTGTCTGCTTCGTCATAGACCGGCGTAATGGAAAGTTCATTCCAAAACATGGTGCCGTCTTTGCGATAATTACGCAGTACTTCTCGAGAAGGTCGGCCCTCGTTTAGCGCATCTCGAATGGCGACAAGCGCGTCCTGGTCGCGGTCTTCGTTCTGTAAAAAGCGGCAATCGCGATACAGAATTTCATCAGCACTATAGCCCGTCAAGCGCTCAAAGCCTTTGTTGACGTAGATGAGGATATTTTCATCCCCTTCCTGTTCGGCAACGACAATGCCGTCTTCCGATGCGTCAACAATACGTTCGAGCAATTCTGGACTGATCAATGGAGATCGTTTCATCAAGGGGTTCCTGTTGCAGCTCCAATCCTTTCCGTCGTTCACAGTCGCTTTCGCCCATGAGCTAACGGAGTTTCCAATCACTTATTATAGGCAGCATAGCAAAGGCGCCACTACATCACTGCTATTCGGCCCTATCATGGCGAGCGTTGTCACGCATTGCAATCGCGAACGCTACGCTAATGTAGGTAGAGCTCTCGATAGCACGCTTGAATACATGTGGTTACCAGTGGCGCGTCACTCGACTTCAGGTAATTGATGGGTGCTAAGTATGGCCCCCACGGCGGTAGCCGCTAGCATGAGGAGTAATGTGCCGCTACCAAACCACTGGGCAAAGGCGCCAATAAGGCCACCTACAATCAACATTAATACGCCGGTTAAGGTATTCGAGAGCGCCACGTAAAGCGCACGATTATCTTGGCTGGCCATATCGACGAGGTAGGTTTTACGCCCTAAGCGTACGCCGTGGTGAACAATCACGAGTAGTGCATAAACTGCCGCATAGGGCCATATGCTGTGTGTCCACTCGCCGGGTAACCAAGCTAAACTAGCGCCCATTATGCAGCAAATGGCGGTACCGATCGCCGCATCGCGCATCACGCCACGGCTCGACTGATCCGCCCGTTTCCCCCATACCGGGCTAGCTACCATCGCGGCCAGCCCCGACACCACAATCAGTATGCCCAGGCCTCCCAGGTCGGTGCCGCTTTGGTTTTGCCCTAGCAGGGCGATGTAGGGTAGGGCGAGTGCACTTGAGAGCAGCAGCGCCCTGGCAAGGTTGAAGTGTAAAAAAGTACGGTCATCTTTTAACAGCGACAGTCCCTGTTTAATACTGTCCCAGCCGTTTTCGCCGCCTTCTACTGCCCCAGGGGCTTCTTTGATGCGTGCGGCGGCGATGGCATTGATTAGCCACCCGCAGGCAGCTATGGCCAGCAGTATCGCCACCACTAAATGGCCGGGTCGGCTCTCAAACAACATTAGCAGTGTCCCAGCGACCAGCGTTGCACCACCAGCAATGCTGCCGCTCCAGCCCATTAGCGTACCGCGGCGGCGCTTGGCAATGGTTTTGCCCAGCACATCTTTTGTGGCAATTGAGGATAAGCCACGTGCCAGTGAGAGCAGAACTAATGCTGTGAGCACTAACGCTCCGCCCAAGGTGCCGGTGGCGAACAACGCCAGTACGGCAAGCGTTAAGGCAGCGAAGGCTTGGGTCAGCGCGCCGACCACCCACACCCATTTGCGCTTAGGTTTTAAGCGAATAAACCCCGCTACGAAGATTTGCGGCAGCAGGGCACCCGATTCTCGGATGGGGACCAGCAGACCTACCATCCAGATGGGAGCGCCAATAATGCCCATCAGCCAGGGTAAGACTAAACGCGCGCTCGACAGCTCGTCAGCCAGTTTATTGCCCAAAGAGGCCCATATATGTAGAAAAAAATTACGCGGTTGTTCGTCGCAGGCGCTTTCAGGTATGTCGTCGCACATGCGGCTGTCGTCATCGCCCGTTAGCCACTCATACAGGCGAGTTTGTGAAACGTTATGTTCGGCCATTGGGACTCCTTCTTAATCGACCTATCTCAAGCGACCTGTCTCAAGAGAGCTATTTCAAGAGAGCTATCTCAAGCCATCTCAAAATGACAGAATATCCTTTTAGAATGCCACATTAACTTGCCTGGGAGATCAGGGATGTCACGTATTCAAATCCGTTATTGCACGCAATGCCAATGGCTGCTGCGCAGTGGTTGGTATGCACAGGAGTTGCTCTCAACCTTTGGTGAAGATTTAAGCGAGGTCTCATTAGCCCCTTCCCATGGCGGTACGTTCGAGATCTGGTGTGATGATCTGCTGTTATGGGAGCGCAAGCGCGATGGCGGTTTCCCAGATATCAAGCTTCTTAAGCAGCGTGTACGCGACCAGTTGGAGCCGGGTCGAGATTTAGGGCATATCGACCGATGAATCAGGATAGGCAAGCAATCCTGTTTGGCTTAGGGGCCGTCGCATTATGGTCGACGGTGGCAACGGCCTTCAAAGTGGCACTCGCTTGGATGAGCCCTCTAGAGCTGATGTGGCTCGCAGCGCTTGTTTCTTGGGCACTGATGGGGGCGCTGGTCATCAAGCAGGGAAATATCGCCACAGCGTTGCGCACCGGTTGGAAGACAGCAGCGTGGGCAGGGCTTATGAACCCAGTGGCTTATTATTTGGTGCTCTTCGCCGCCTATGACCGTCTCCCAGGGCAAGAGGCGATGGCACTAAATTACACCTGGGCCTTAGCGATGGCGTTTTTGGCCGTGCCTTTGCTCGGGCAGCGCTTAACGCGTATGGATATTGTTGCTGGGCTGGTCGCCTACGCAGGCGTATGGGTGATAGCAACACGAGGCGCGGTTTTAAATGTCTCTTTTGCCGACCCGTTAGGGGTCGTGCTGGCACTCGCTTCGACTCTTCTTTGGGCGCTGTATTGGCTGCTTAATGCGCGGGATAGCCGACCACCCCTTGTTGGCCAGTGGCAAAACTTTAGCGTTGGCCTACCTGTGTTGACCCTATTGCTATTACTGGGCCCTGGTTACCAGTGGCACGGTTGGCCTGCCTTTGGTGCTGGTGTGTATGTGGGGCTATTTGAAATGGGGGTGGCCTTCATTCTGTGGCAGTTGGCAGTGCATAAAGTGTCGCGCACGGCCAAAGTCTCCAACCTGATTTTTCTCTCACCTCCTGTATCACTGCTGTTACTTTTCCTGGTAGTGGGAGAGCCTATTTTGCCTTCAACGTTGATTGGGCTAGTGCTGATACTGCTGGGTCTCGGGCTGCAACAAGCACAGAAAAACGAATAATTCTGAATATTTTTTTGTGTTTTAATGGTGTTCTTATTGTAATTTTTTGTGACATTTGGTTTTATAGCCTCAGGATGAGTAGGAAATTAACTAAATTAGGCTAAGCTCAGCTAATTAAGTTTTATCTACCATGTGTTTACTTCAAAAATTGGGCGCTCGTAGAGGGACACAGGCTCACTTCGGGATGAGACTTCGCGGGCTTACGCTTGAAGCAATAGTGCAGCATGGCTCAATGGGTCACACGAATAATGAGCTGCGTGCGATGAGTGCCACATCATAGGGAACGCTGACGATGAAAAAAAATGCCGTATCGAGACTAAAAAAAACCTTCTGTCACCATGTTTTTAAGCCGCTGACAATGACCACGTTAGCGTGTGTCCCGCTTACGGCATTAGCGCAGTCGCTACCCGCTAGCCTCTACGCGCCAGGTGCCACTGATCTTCCCAGTACTATTCAACAAACGATCATTACTAATCCCGATGTAAACGCTGCATGGGCGAACTTTAGCGCTTCTGGGAGCGATGTCAGAGTCGCAAAGGGTAATTATTTGCCTTCTATTGATATCTCTGCGGGCGTGGGTCGGCAAGACCAGCAAAATGATGGGCGCGGAAGCTATAGCAGTGACTTTGCTGAGCTCACGCTCACCCAAATGGTGTTTGATGGGTTTGCCACCCGTAGCGAAGTAGAGCGTTTGGATCGCACTCGGCTGATTGCCTATTTTGAGCTGCTGGGTGCAAGTGAAGAGGTGACGCTTGAAGCTTTTCGCACCTACCTTGATGTGCTTCGCTACCGCGAGATGGTGCGTTTAGCTCAAGATAATTACCGCGAACACCAACGTGTGTTCTCGCAAATTGAAGAGCGTGCGCTTTCCGGGGCGGGCCGTGGCGTTGACCTAGAGCAAATTAGCGGCCGTTTGGCATTAGCCGAATCCAACTTGATGACCGAGGCGTCGAACCTGCACGATGTAACGGCTCGCTATCAGCGTATCGTAGGCGAACTTCCTCCTCAGAATATGTCGCCTGCACCTAGCTTGGCCGATGAACTACCCGCTGGTGTCAACCAAGCGATCGAAATGGCATTTGAGGGGAACCCTGAGTTCCATGCCGCGATTGAAAATATTGCTGTGCAACGTGCGGAACAAGAGGCTGCGAAGGCCGCCTTTATGCCCCGCCTGGATATACAGGGACGTACGGGCACCAATAATCAAGACGACTCGATAGCTGGGCGCAGTGATGAGCACAGTATTCAACTGGTCGCCAGCATGAACCTCTATCGCGGTGGTTCTGATAGTGCAGCTTTTGATGCGGCGGCCACGCGTATTGAACAAGCTGTCAACCAGCGCGAAACGGCCTGTACAAACGTACGTCAAACCACGCAAATTGCTTATAACGATACCCAGCGTTTGGGTGAGCAATTGAGCTATCTGAATGATCATCGCCAATCGATCAACCGGGTTCGTGGGGCTTACCAGCAGCAGTTTGATATTGGTCAACGTACTTTGTTGGACGTGCTTGATAGTGAAAACGAGTACTTCGAAGCCAGTCGAGCCTACGCGAATGCAGAGTTTGACTTAACTTTGGCTCAAGCGCGTACGCTAGCAGCAATGGGGCAACTTATGCACACCCTTGAAGTGGTGCGTGACGATATCCCCACTCTTGACGAATTGGGGTACGACGACGCCACACTTAGCGCTGAGATGGCCTGTGGAACGGAAGGGCCTCGTGGCTTTAATTTAGAAGACTTTACGCGCGGTATTTCTTCGCTACCCACTCAAGTAGATATGATAGCTTTGTCTTATTCCGCCAATGAGGAGCCAGTCATTACTTCTCAAAATCTACAATTGAGTCACGAGGATACGTTTGTCACTAACGGCTAACGTGTCTGGATGTTTCTGTATAAAAAAACAGGGTTGTTCGTCGTCTGGCGGCGAAGGATTAGCGGCTTTCGCTAATCATAGGGGAAATAGATGCCTAAATAGGCATTAGGGGAATGAGGTCTCTGTGACACAAACCAAGCTGGAAAGGCCGGCCGCTGCAAATGCTAGCGAGCAGCCAGTAGGCGATGAGTTACTCGAATGTTTGAAAGCGGTTGCCTCATTTCATCAGCATGAGGTGTCATCAGAGGCCCTTAGAGCTGGCTTGCCCTTGGAGCAGGGCAAGCTAACGCCTTCCGTATTTGGTAGGGCTGCCTCCCGTGCTGGACTGACGGCGCGAATTGTTAAAAGCAAGCTGTCGGCGCTTAACCCAGCGCTCTTCCCCGCTATTCTATTGTTGGAACCAGGTAGGGCGTGCGTGCTGTTGGGAATTGATCTCAAACAGCAAAAAGCGAACGTCATTTTTCCTGAACTATCTGAATCAAACGTTGAACTGCCCCTAGATGAACTCTATGCGGGCTATAGCGGTGAAGCTATATACGTTCGTCCTAAGTTTCTAGTGGATAACGCGTCTGAACCAGGCGTCAAGAAGCGCCGCGACCAGCACTGGTTTTGGGGCGTCATTCGCGAAAATAGATCTCTCTACCGCGATATCGTGTTGGGGTCGGTGGCGATCAATGTGTTCGCCATCGCCATGCCGCTGTTCGTGCTTAACGTCTATGACCGAGTAGTGCCCAATCAGGCAACGGAAACGCTATGGGTGCTGGCAATAGGCATCTTTATAGTGCTGTGCTTTGATTTGGTACTCAGGCTAATGCGCAGCAGCTTTGTCGACTTAGCTGCTAGCCGTGCGGATGTGAAGCTCTCTTCCTCAATCATGGCTAAAGCATTGGGCCTTCGTTTAGAAGAGCGCCCCGCATCAACCGGCTCGTTCACTTCGACGCTCCAGTCTTTTGAGTCGGTACGCGCGTTTATTGGTTCTGCGACCATTCTGGGGATTGTCGATCTTCCGTTCGTACTGATGTTTGCGGCGATTATCGCGCTGATTAATCCCTGGCTAGTGCTGCCGGTATTGGTGGGCATCGTGTTTGTGCTGCTCTACGCGCTGGCTGCTCAGGGTAAGCTTCATGAACTTTCTCAAACTACCTGGGAAGTCGGCGCACAGCGCAACTCACTGTTGGTGGAGTCTATTTCCCAATTAGAAAATGTTAAGGCCCTGCGGGCTGAAAGCCGTATCCAGCGCCATTGGGAAAAATCATCGGCCTTCCTTTCCCGTACTGGCGCGCAGCTTAAGATGGTGAGCACCTCAGTCTCCAGCGTGGCCCAGTGGGCGCAGCACAGTGTGGCGGTGTGCGTCATTATCGTCGGTGTGTATCAAATCATCGAAGGTAACCTCACCCAGGGTGGGTTGATTGCCGCTTATATGCTCTCTTCCCGGGCGATGGCACCTATAAGTCAGGCTGCAGCGCTGCTGGCGCAATATCATCAATCCTCCACGGCGCTTGAGTCACTCAATGCGGTAATGGATAAGAAGGTTGAGCGCCATGAAGGCAAGGCTTATGTAGAAAAGCCCAGCTTCGCCGGCAATATACGCCTTGAGAAAGTCACTCTTCGTTACCCCAATGAAGAGCGCGAGGCGCTAAAGGATGTATCGATAACTGTCAAAGCCGGTGAGAAAGTTGCGCTACTTGGCCGCATTGGTTGCGGCAAATCTTCATTAAACAAGCTAGTGCTAGGGTTTTATCAGCCAACCTCGGGGGCCGTGCTGGTTGATAACGTGGATATTCGCCAGTTAGACCCACTGCAGCTGCGCCGTCATATTGGCTATGTTCCTCAAGACGTTAGCCTGTTTTCAGGATCTCTGCGGGACAATATTGTGGCGGGTGGCGGTAGCGACCGCGTTGAGGATGAGGCATTGCTTAGAGCGATTGACTTGGCCGGCCTAGAGTCACTCGTCAACAACCATCCACATGGCGTGGATTTGCAAGTAGGTGAACGCGGCCAAGCACTTTCCGGCGGGCAAAAACAGTCTGTCGCCATTGCCCGTGCGCTAGTGCAGGATCCGCCTATTTTGCTGTTAGATGAACCGACAAGCTCTATGGATAATGCTAGCGAAGAAGCGTTTAAAGCCAACCTTAAAAACGTCGCTGCTGGCAAAACCATCCTAGTGGTCACGCACCGTACCTCGCTCCTCTCATTGGTCGACCGAATTATTGTCATGGATGCCGGCAAGGTCGTGGCGGATGGCCCGAGGGATACAGTGGTAGAGGCATTGCGTAAAGGCCAGATCGGGAGGGCATCGTAATGGCGCGTAAACCCTCTTCCACGACCGAGCAAAAAGGTTTTGACGCCATTGGCCGTTTCTCAGAAAAAGGCCAAAAACCATTTCGCCCTTTTATGGATCGGTTGTTTGCCAAGCGTGTGACCTCTGCCCACCTAAACCGCGATTGGGCAAGCGATACCGACTGGGCGCGTATGCAGCAAGAGCCCATTCGTGCACGGTTATTCCTCTATACCGTCCTGCTCACTGTGGTTGCGTTGTTAGTGTGGGCGTATTTTGCTTCTATCGATGAAGTAACCCGTGGGGCAGGGCGAGTGATCCCTGCAAGCCAACTACAGCGTATCCAGTCTTTTGATGGTGGCGTTGTTGAACAGATCTTTATTCGCGAAGGGCAGGTCGTCGAGGCAGGTCAAGTGCTGATGCAGATCGACCCTACGCGCTTTGTTTCTGATTTTCGAGAAAACCGTGCCCAGCGTTATGCGCTTCAGGCGCGTGCTGAAAGGCTACGTGCGCTAGCAACGGGCACTGCGTTTGAGCCTTCCGAAGAGCTCCGTCAAGAAGTGCCTGACATTGTGATGCAAGAGCGCGAGGTTTATGAAAGCCGTCGTGAAGAGTTGCGCGAACAAGAAAATGTGCTTAATGACCGCATTCGTCAGCGTCAGGAAGAGCTGCGAGAGGCGCAAGCTCGCCGTGATACAGCCCAGCGTGAAGTCAATATGGCCAGTCAAGAGCTTAACTTGACTCGCCCGCTGTTGGCTTCGGGGGCTGTGTCTGAGGTAGAAGTGCTACGCTTAGAGAGAGATGTATCTAGTGCCACAGGGGAGCGTAACCAAGCGGATGCCGCTGTTTCACGTTTAGAGGCCGGGGTGGAAGAAGCAGAAGGGCAATTGCTGGAGCTGGGTGCCGAACGCCGGAGTGAGTGGCGGAATGATCTGGCTCAAACGTTGGGCGACCTAAATGCATTGCAACAATCGGGAACTGGTTTGCAGGATAGGGTACGACTGACCGAAATTCGCTCGCCGGTTGATGGTATTGTTCAGCGCATACATATCAACACCATAGGTGGTGTTGCTCAGCCAGGGGGAGAGGTTGTTGAAATCGTGCCTACTGACGACCAACTGCTGGTTGAGGCGCGCATCGCCCCGCAAGATATCGCCTTTTTGCATCCTGGGCAGCCTGCGACTATCAAACTGACGGCCTATGACTATGCCATTTATGGTGGCTTACAGGCCGAGCTTGAGCGTATTAGCGCCGATACCATTACTGATGATGACGGTAATACCTTCTATCAAGTGCGGGTGCGCAGTTTAGAAAACGAAAATGTCGCCGATAAACTACAAGTAATTCCCGGCATGACGGCGCAAGTGGACATAGTAACGGGCAAGCGCACAGTGATGCAGTTTATGCTGAAACCTGTCTTAAGAGCGTGGCGTGATTCCATGGGGGAACGCTGATGAAGCATTGGTTCATTACGACGGATGGAAACTTAAAAGCGCGTTGGAAAAAAGCGTTTCCCGAGATGGTAGCCTCCAAACCAGATGTGTTTATTAATAAAACACAGCCTAATGATGTGGTTTGGCTGTCTACGACTGTTGAAGGGTGGTCAGAGCTTATCGGTACCGTAACTGCCAAGGGAGCTGTTGTTGTTGTACTAAGTTACTCGCCGGATGACCGTGAGGCGTTAAGGTCACTGGATCTGGGGGCGCGGGGATATGTTCATACGCTTGCTGCGCCCGAGGTACTTAAGCAAGTGGCGTTGGTGGTCACTAACCAAGGCGTGTGGGTTGGTCAAGAGTTGCTTGCTAAGGTGCTTGGAGGCTCTTTTAAAGCGTTGCAGCAAAGGGCTGAAGGTGGCAGTTCTTTCAATACAGAGCAGCTTGGAGATTTAACCGACCGTGAACGGGGCGTTGCACTTGCTGTGGTGCGCGGCGCTACAAATAAGGAAGTCGCGCGTCAGTTAGATATTACGGAGCGTACAGTAAAAGCGCATCTTAGCGCTATTTTCAAAAAGCTGGCTGTTCGAGACCGCTTACAGCTTATTTTGAAGCTAGCACCGGTAGTGGAACGCATTCCAGAGCGCTTTTAATGTTTATAACTTAGCGCGAGCAGCGCCTCTATATGTTGCAGCGCTTATTCAATACATTTCTGTCCCTCACATTAGCCTCTATTATTGAGCAACTTAATGCCGGGTATTAAAGATTCTTCACTGTATTGCTCGCTTCCATTAAGTAAGTCGAGTGCTGAACACTCCTCCCGAGCGGCGGAAATTTCGCATGTGTTGGATAGCATGGGTGACACCGTGATGCCTATGTGGTTGGACAGACACACAGAGTTTGCGGAATTTTCGCAGGTAATGTTGATTTCAGTAAGCGATGGCTATGAGCGTGCACAAGTCACGTCTGTGCAACTTGATTTGAGCAGCTTGCAGGCAGGCAACTGGGCGGCGTTATTACCCACTTTGAAGCAAGCAGTGACAAGACTGGAGCGAAAGTTCTCCCATCCTTTGGTGTGGTGTCGGTTGGAATGGCCTTTTGCCGTACGAGAGTGGCAGTGGCAGGCGCTAAAACAGGAGATGAAGCGCTATAAGCGCAGCTATTTTCGCAGCGGCCTAGCCTTTGTTGGTAAGAGGCTCCCGCGACTTTTGTTGACTGAGATGGAGCTAAACGCCAATGCCTGTTTGTACGCAGGAGGGCATGTTGAGCATGCTGAAGTCAACCAACATCACCTTGAGCGCTACATGAAAGCGCGTCACGGCTCAAGCCAGATGCCGGACTTTGCCGACAACATGACGATGTGGAGTTTTTCCACTACCGGCATATTTGTGGATGTTAGCGGTGAGACAACAAGTGTGCATGCACTGGAAACCCGACCAAGGCGCTGGAGTAGGCGGGAGATGCCACCGCTGACAGTGGCTTCCACAGGGGAACTGATAGCCCGCTCGACCCGCTTTTTAGGCAAACAGGTTGGCCAGGATGGTCGATACATATATGGCTATTTTCCTTGTTTTGATCGCCTCATTAATACTTACAATGTATTACGTCACGCCAGCAGTACTTATGCTTTGTTGGAGGGGTATGAGGCTTGCTCTGATCAACTGCTTTTAAGTGATGAGCAGCTTGGGCTGGTACGCCAACAGATATCTTGGGCGCTTTCGGGCTTATGTTCCGAGTTTGTCGTTCATCGCCAAGGGGCGGCCTATGTGGTGGATAGGGGCGATATCATCAAGTTGGGAGCCAATGCGGTCGCCATTCTTGCGTTGGTGAAGTATCACCAAGTCATGGGAGATGATCGTTATGCTGATTTGGTGGATGCACTGGCGCTAGGGATTTCAAGAATGCAGGAAGCCGACGGTAGCTTTGTGCACGTACTCAATGCTGCGGATTTATCGGTTAAGGAAAAGACCCGGATAATTTATTACGATGGTGAAGCCGCTTTTGCTCTGATGCGACTTTACGATCATACCCGCAATAGTCGTTGGCTGGACTGCGTTGTCAAAGCGTTTGACTACTTTATCGCTAACGGGCACGAAAAGGCACATGACCATTGGCTTGCTTATTGCGCAAATGAATTGGTGGCGCATTGTCCAGAGCGACAATATTTTGCGTTTGCGGTGCGCAACATAGAAGGTTATGTCGATTTTATTCGCGAGCGGGTGACCACTTTTCCAACACTGCTTGAGCTGTCAATGGCGTTTCACAAGACGCTGCTCAAGCTGGAGACACGCCCTGATTTAATCGATGTGCTGAACGGTTTTGATATCAATGCGTTTTATCGGGCACTGCACGCCAGAGCGAACTATCTTCTGAATGGTTTTTTCTGGCCGGAAGTAGCGATGTACTTTAAGTCACCCGCTACTATCCTGGATGGTTTTTTTATTCGCCATCACGGTTTTCGCGTAAGGATTGACGATGTAGAGCACTACCTTTCAGGGCTGGTGGCCTATCAGCAACTGCTGTGTAAGGGAAAATATGCCAGTATCAAGCCACCGTTAGAAAATAAGCTTGATGCAGAGGCTATGGCCTCGGCAACGGGGGGAGAATGGATAACATCTCCTCCTGATAAATGGTTGGCAAGTGGAGTATGCTGCTGGCCGAAATCCTTTCAACCTGGGCAGGTGGTTGTCGCTCGGGGCAAGGAGATGAGCAAAGGTTTTTTGCCATTCGCGGCGGTGAAATCACTGGTCACTAAAGGTGCTTCCTCAGTGCTTTGTGATGATGGCGAGGTATATCGTGATATCGGTGTGCCCGTGTTACAGGTAGACGATATTCGCGCAGCAACACTGGCCATAGGGCAGTGGCAACGGCGCTGCTACGCAGGTCGTGTCGTTGGTATTACCGGAAGCGCAGGCAAAACAACGGCAGTGGCGATGCTAGCCCATGTGCTGAGCTACAACAGTTCAGTAGGGCAAACGCAAGGCAGTGCCAACCTGCCGATTGGTATTGCCTGGAACATCGCTTCAATGCCTCCAGAGGCGCCATACTGGGTTGTTGAAATGGCCATCGGCTCCATGGCCCACAATACGGATATTGCTCGCCCTGATATCGCCATTGTTACGAATATCGCTGCGTCGCACCTGGAATATCACCACTCGTTGGACGAAATTGCTCGTAAGAAAGCGCTTATTTTTCAGGGTATGCCAGCCAATGGGGTCGCAATTCTCTATCGTGATATGCCGCAGTATGCCTATCTTGCTGAGCAGGCAAGGAGCTACCACCTAAAAGTAGTCAGCTTTGGCGAGCATGCTGACGCTGACATACGCATGCTTGAGTTTTCAGGCAATAGCGGGCGCATTACGTTCGATGGCGCTTCGTATGAACTATGCATGAGCGCCGCTGGGCGTCATATGCTGCTTAACGCTATGGCAGTGCTGGCAGTGGCCAGGCACGACAACCTTCCTTTAGACACCGTTATGGCTCGCCTAGCCTCTTTTCAGGCTGTGGCAGGGAGGGGGGAGGTGCGGGCCATTGATTACCACGGAGTGGCGATCACTGTGTACGATGAAGCTTATAATGCCAATCCGTTATCGATGCGTATGGCACTGGAAGCTTTCTCCGCACTACCTGTCGATGCGGATCACAAGCTATTGATTATTGGCGATATGCTGGAGCTTGGCTCAGAATCAGAGGTGCTGCACCTGGAGCTTGTTCCCATACTTAACGCGTTATCGGCCAGGCAAATACTGCTGTGCGGTCAACATTGCCAAGCGTTAGCGCCACTACTGGGAGGGGAGGCCGCCGGAGTGTTTCATTTCTCGGGTGTCAAAGCACTTGAAGCAGCATTGCCTAACCACATGATGTCGCAAGATAGCGTACTTGTTAAGGCATCCCATGGTATTGGGTTACACGCGCTTTTTTCACACCTGACCCGTGGATAAATACTTATCGTCAAGCCGGCGCTGGTGGGGCGCTCTGCTATTGCTTTGTGCGATAGGCAAGCTAGCGCCTGCTGTTGCTCAGTCGCAGCATGAAGCCGGTGAATGCTACTACCTGCAGGGTGATGGATCGCTCGAGGAGTTGGCAAATGAGCCGAATCCTGCGAAGGGTTTTGATGACATTCACTTCTTTGTCGAGAGCCCTGACCAGAGTGCGGCGCTAAACGCAACGCAACTTGAAGACTTGGAGCTTCAGTTGGCGGCTGCCGATGCGCTTTATCGCGACGTGCTGGGGCTCACACCACCTTTGCTCATGCCACGCTATCAGCGTGCGCACTTCATTATGGTGGTTTTACGTACTGATCAAACACGTAGCGGGCAGGCTTATGACGAAGTTGTACGCAGCGCTGCCTCGCCAGATTGTCATATTCGCATGGCTCTGGGTGGGCATGTGAATGCAGCACGGAGCTTAACGCCTGCACATGAACTGTTTCATCTATACCAAAACGCACACATGATGTTCAAGCAAGGTTGGGTGCATGAAGGGTTGGCTCGCTGGTCGGAATCGCTGTTGAGAGGGGATGTACAACAGGGGGATTCCCTGCCCGCTAATATCGAGGCGCTTGAGAGGGTGATGCAAGAGAGCTACGGCGCAGCGCCATTTTGGCAGCGGTTGTTTTACCTGCTTGACCCCCAAGGGGATATATCCATTCCTGATGCGCTTCGAGATATACGCTATCACGATGGCAGCCAAGTAGTGGCGGTGACCGAGCTTTATGGGAGCGCGTTTCTGCCGCTGCTATTCTCTTCACTAAACGAGGCCGGGAAGGCCCTTGCGACCCAAGAACAATGGCCAGTGTACAGCTGGGCAGAGGCACAGCAGCGCAGTCTGCGCCACAATGAGGCCATCCTATCTGCAGTGCATCATGCAGTTTCAACGTATATGTCGGTAGCAGATCAGCCGGAAGAGTTACGTGTATTCATGCAACTTATTAAGCCAATGACTGATTGATGAGCAATCTGGTGACTGAGACGAATGAGATCCATGGCGATCAGGTTCGTGACTTAATGATGGCGCTGGCTCGCGAGGTGCTGTGGCCATTTCGCTGGCGCGTGGCCACTATCCTGTTGATGCAGATCGCAACTCAAGTAATGCTGTTGGCAAGCTTGGTACTCCCCTGGCAACTGCTCCAAATGTTGATAACTGGCCGTAGCCGCATCGACGGATGGGTTTTCTGGACGGATGCCAACAGTGAAAAAATAGCGGTTCTGATCGCATTGGCAGTACTCTGTTTTTGTGCCTATGCCTTGCTTAAATGGCTAGTTAAAAAAGCCATTGCCAGCCTTTCAGCTTCAATACTGCAGCACTTGAATAAAACTCGGCTAGTTGCCAACCATCGATTACTTGGTAAACGTGTACTGGGTGTTGTGTTAGGCGCCTTATCATCAGCAGTTATTGCCATACTGTTCTGTCTGATGATCGCTCTTCTACATCCTCTTCTAGCACTATTGGCTGTTTTATGTGTGCTTGGGTTGGTGATGGTGGTGGGCTTTTACTACCGCTTTGAAAGGGTGCAAAAAATCCAGGATACGCTTCAAGGCAATGTTCTCACAGTGATCAATATCAGTTTTGTACTGGGTTTTCTGATCATTGTGCTGGATTATCTTAATGGCACTATGCGGCCACTGTTGACGCTATTCATACTGCTGCTGGGAGTACGCCAATTAATGGCGGCGAGTGTCAATGGGCTAGTAAGCTTTTTGAGCATCATCAAGCGTTTTCAGCAGATTAACATGTTGCTTTTGCCGCGCTCTCAACAGATATCTCTCTTTTCAACCACGGATTTTGTTCAACGTTTTGAACAAAGGGCTCTCAAACAGTGGCTGTTACCGTGGCTGGTTGAGCGTAAGCACTGCAACAGCGACATTGATGTTTTACAGTGCCGCCTGATTCATGGGCGAGCTATAGCACAGGTATTGATTCGTGATACTGATGCCAGCGGTGTCCCACGTTATAAATTGCTCAAGTGTTATGTCTCAGCGCGAGAAAATGAAGCTCTGCATGAAACCGCGCTGCTGAACGAAGTAAATGGCCATTACCATGGTGTCATTCCCGCTGTGCCGATCTTGTTGGAGAGTGGTAGGTTGCCGTGGTGCTCTTTTGTATTGTTGGAGATAGGTGGCCAACTTCCTCAGTGGAAAAACTCAGAAGAACGAAAACCCTGGATGACTGAGCTGCGTCAATGTCTGCTTCATGTCCCTTTGCCTAACCGGCTTATTGCGCAATACACAGCAACTTTTGCCTCTTTACCCGAGCGCATGAAGAAAATAGACGCTTCGCATTTTGGGTATTTGACGCAAGAGGATAAAGAAAGCTTTCAAATTGATCATTTTATGCGGTTATGGCCCCTTATGGTGGCTGAGGTGGAAAGGATTCCCAAGAGCCTGACGGTGCAAAATCCGAGTAGTGCACGCATGGCGAATATAGATGGCCATATGCTTCTGATGGACTGGTTTGGTTGGGTATACGACACGGTTGGGGCATTCTGGCCATTATCTGCAAAACTGCATGCCGAAGTGCTTGAAGTGATTGGCAACCAGTGGGAGGGTTCAAATACTCAGCCACGCTGGTTTGAATTTGATACCCCGGTCACTGCTGCGAACTACGTTGCATTGGCTGCACGCGCGCACGAATTTTGTCAGCGTTGTCATGCTAATAACGATTCTGGTGCACTCAATATGATGGCTGGTCTTATTAAAGCTTATGAGGCAGTCAATCATAGCCATTCTTTCTCTACCCTGCGGCGTGATATTGCCAGCTTGCACCATAGTGTAAATTAGGAGAAAGGGTAGCTACTGTTCATCAGCTCCTGTATCAGCTTCTTTGATCAGCTAGCGTTAGCGATCTCTGTTCTTTTGTTCGGTGAATTGGCTGTAAGTGCCCCCTGACACGACAGTTGCGAACCTCACCAACACACTCTTCCTATTATTTTGCCCGTATTGTCCACCGGTACAATATGCAACTGTCTTAATCAAGACTAGCCTTGTTCCAAAATGCCGCTAATAGCTATTTTTCACAGGGCTTGGCAAAGCGGCGACCTCTTTAATTAAACGGTGGGTGGAGAACAGCGCATGGCAACGGCGACGGTTACAGCGATTTCAGGTCAGGCATGGGCACGTGACGAAGACGGCAACTTGCGCGAACTGCGCATTGGCGACGTTCTTCAGGAGGGCGAAACGCTCATCACATCTGAGGATGGTCGTGTGGAGCTAGACTTTGCCGACGGAACAGGCGCTAACGTTGTCGAGGGTGGCCAAGAAGTTGCTGTTACGCCCGAGCTTGATGTTGACGCAATTGTAGCCACAGATGCCAGCGCCCAAGACGACGATCTTGAAGCGCTACTTGCCGCTCTTGACGACGAAGAAGGAGATCTCCTCGATCTTCTTGACGCGACTGCTGCCGGTGGTGGCGCCGGCGGCGGTGGTGGCGGTAGCGATTTCGTTCGCGTTGCACGTATTGCTGAAGAAACCGACCCATTAAGTTTCGAGGCTGCTGAAGGCGGTTTAGACTCCGCTGAGCTTGTTGAATTTGATGATGTTGCGTTGGCTGCCGACGCGGATGCGGACGCAGATGCAGATGCAGATGCTGATGCGGATGCAGACGCCGATGCGGATGCAGACGCCGACGCAGATGCAGACGCAGACGCTGATGCTGATGCTGATGCCGACGCCGATGCCGATGCCGATGCGGATGCTGATGCGGATGCGGATGCGGATGCGGATGCAGACGCTGACGCGGATGCGGATGCAGATGCGGATGCAGATGCCG
>CEGE01000248.1_pt1 | contig 56756 bp, 67 predicted proteins | sample 306311 | NCBI WGS metagenome assembly CEGE01 (sample SAMEA2755654, study PRJEB7226) | microbial mat metagenome | biome: microbial mat; feature: hypersaline; material: grass silage | place: USA | collected 2014-02-19 | depth 0 m | reverse complement strand
AAACGCAGGTGATGAAGTTTGGGATTTTAATAATCGTCATTCTAAGTTTAGCACCAAGCTGCGTTTTGTAAAGATTGACAAATGTGGAGACGCACTATTCGAGATGGTGTCTGGACTTATGTTATACCATGCAGAAAAACTAACGCAGCTGGTGGGTTTCCCTTCGACAGAAATATTTTATGTACAAGACGACATTTTACCCCAAAACTCATAAAGTTATGTATCTATACGCAAATGAAGATTATCGAATTAAAGCTGATAAGCTGTATTGCTTTGAAGTTCAGGAACGATCAGTTGTGTCTGACGAGGAAAGCAAGAACTACGGAGCGGAGAGGTGGACTCCTATTACTTGGCATTCTAACCTACCTCTGGCTGTTGAATCACTGCTATCTAAAAGTATTGCTGTCTGCAAAGACTTAATGGAGGTGGTAGATGCTATTCGTGAAGTTAGACGTGAGGTGAGTAAAGTAAAAGTGGTAGCAGTTGAGCAAGGGTGATCAGGGAGCTTTCTACTTTGGTCTTATACATCGACTTCTTGAACAGATGGGAGTTCCAAAGGAGGATAGAGCAGTACATAAAGATCAGATACATTCTCTATTAAAGGATTACTTTAATGTTAGTTCCTTTAAGGATTTGTCTGATAAGGAGAAACATCTATTTTCTCAGAAAGCAGAAATGCTACTTAAGCGAGAATGGGGATTAGATGCAGATTTAGATGACGAACTTAAATTTTAATTGATGGCAGGAATAGATAAAACATACATTGATGGTAAGGACTACCCACGGTATAGAAACTGGTGGATTGCCAACTATCAAAAAATGATTTACTGTTTTGGAGAGCCTGTCTGGCTCTATCCATTTGCAGTGTTCGACGATGACGTGGAGATATGTCCAGCGTTCCTACGTGTCAACATAGATGATTTGGGCTACTGTCAAGGCAGATATGACTTCCCCGTTTGGAATACATCAGAGAGAGAAGATAAATGGCTGGTTAAGAACTGCGATATTCCATCCTTTAGGGAGCGCATGTTGTCGGTATATCCACATAATTGGAGTGGATTTAAGGGACAGAAATGGATTCCCAAACCAAAGACTAAACAGAAAATGAAAAGAAGACAGTTAATAATTAAATACTAATAATCATGTCAGAAAAAGCAAAGATTTTAAAGACCTTTTATTTGGATGAGTACACGGTGGACGGTAAAGGTACGTTTCACAACTTTGGAGTAGCCTTAGAGGGGCATAAACAAGCGTTTTTCATCTCGGTGAAGGATAAGGCCAACCCAAAGCTAGATGTCGGCTCAGAGCTTGAATTTGACGTTCAGGGAAACATAGTTAAGAAGTACGCAGTAAACAACAAGCTTACGGACTTCACCAAGATTAAGCGAGTACAGGCTAACCGCATGGGATTCGGCAGTAGCGGGTATGCTAAAGACCCTAATCAAGCATATAACATCCTTGTTACTACTTGCTGCCAAAAGGCTGTTGAGTACGTTATTTCACGTCACAATACAAATATTGAGACTGACTTTGAGCCTGCATTTAATAAACTAATGGAAGTTGTTGAACCTAAATTAAAGTAACATGAGACCATTTGATTTAGGACGCAGAGCAGCCAAGGTGGGACTGAGCATGTCTCACTGTCGCATGACGGGGGAAGAGAAGAAACAATGGGAGATGGGATTTAGATCTTATGTGCCAGAGCCGGAGGAGGATATTGACGTAGAGAGATTGGGGGATGAGTTTTTAGCTGAACATTTAAAGGATGAATAAGGCTATGCTACGATGGAAAGAACTTGGGTTTGATAGTCAGGAGGAATGGTTCTTTAGTGAGTGGTGTCGGGAGTTGGGAGTAAAGGCTATTTATAAGCCTTCTCCCTTTCCTCTATCCGAACCTGTTAAGATTCCATTGCAAAAACCTAGATCTTTAACTAACTCTCACCTGATGCGCGGACATACATATAGCTGTGACTTTGTTATAGATGCCTTAAATCCTGCTTTAGCCACTATCTTAACTCTAGTGGATGTTTATTCCATTCCAATAAAGAAATCCCTTAAATCGGCTGACATGATAGTGTGTGGAGAAAACTTGTGGATTGACGTTAAGGGAGGAAATTTCAAAAACAGTATTCGCTCATCTGATGCTCAATTTCCACTCAACCAGAAATGGCTGTGGAAAGAACATGGAATATATGTCAACTCTGTTATACCTGATAAGCTATTTGAGAAGACATTCTATCCAGAGGTTTACTTTTGGACTGATACGGGTAAAGATAGGTGTAAGAAAGATAAGAAGACGGGGGAGAGTATACCTTTAAAGGATACGTTAAAGAAGATAAAAGACATCGAACATGTTCTTTAACACGCAGCAACCTCTTGCACATGTCACAATTAGTGTCTATATTTGTAACGTAGTTCTTTAGAAGTGTTATTGGTGGTGCAAATGTTGGCCAAGTGTTCTAGTTAGTTAAATGGTTGCTTACTCAACCAGCCGCCAATACATTTTAACATTGACCCTTAGCTCAGTTGGTTAGAGCAGCAGACTCATAATCTGTTGGTCATCGGTTCAATCCCGATAGGGTCAACATACGAAATGGCTACGATAAACAACTGGGACGCTTTCCAGTTTGAAGTCTAGAAATGTTTAGCGACTTAAAGGAGTGTAGCCAGCGTGAGGGATTACGTATTCATTGCTCCAATTTCTAGTCAAAGCTATGACAGTGAGATTCTGTAAAATGATAAACTAAGATGTTGGTAGTAGAGATAGTTTTCTTATTTCCTGTAGAGGTTAACTGTGGGTTCTTTTCTCTCTGCTGCCTTATTCCCAATTTTACTTAAAAACAAACACAAATGAAATTCACAGCACAAGATATGAACGACTTTAAGACCTTTGATGGGACACTGGAGGAGTTCTGCCAGAGGGTTAAGAATAAGGTATTAGACCCACTAGGAACCATCTTTGACATCGTTAAGCGTGAGTTTGGAGTAGAGGATATAGAGTTTCCTATTAGAAGCAAATCACGCAGGGTAACACAGGCTACACATGCAGCACACTGGTTCTCATATTACTTCACTTCAAAATCACTAGTAGAGATTGGTTTTGAGATTAACCGCAAAGACCACAGTACTGTATTACACTCAAAAAATAAAGTTAATGATTTCAAGGAAGTCTATGAAGACTGGAAAATAAAGATAAACAAAATAGAACATGAGCTCTTTGACATGGGAATACATAGATGCTATTACGGGGACAGAAAAAACTACATACCTTTCTCAGAGGCTAGACGTCCTGAGTTAATTAATCATCCAAAGGTAGAGTCTAGTCGTGGACCTCTTGTAAAAGTAGAAATAGCAGAGAAGCCAATTAGAAAGGCTCGTAAACGTGTCTCGGAGCCCGTACAGCCAACGATCTCTATTGAGAATAGGGTAGATATGCTATATGAGGAGTTAGAGTTCTGTGACGTGAATAGAGGAGTGGAGATAAGTCGTGAGATAGATCTACTTCAAGCTAAAATTAATGCTCAAAATAGTAGGGCTAAAGAATTAAAAAAACGTAAACGTAAAGAATATAATATTAGTAAGTTATGAAAGATAAAAAAGAAAGTCCTGTTGAGTTCTTGAGGGATAGGGTTCGAAAACTTCTGCCAAAACACAAGGACGAGATTAAGGAATGTCTAAGTTCGTTTAACGCAACGAGTGTCGGCAATTTGGATAGGTCTTATTGGATGGAGTTCTTTTCTTTTTTAAACAAGTTGGAAAGAGGTGACAGCTATTCCTTGAATGGGTTATCTTCCCAAGCGAGGGCTTTTATCGAATATAAGCTGGGAAGAGAAGATTGGTCTAAACAGCTAGAGGGTGGAGATTATATTGTGTGCTTGTCAGATTATTCTCGTAGAGTTAAAAAGAACCACGTCTACAAAGTGTACCGAGGGGCGGCGGACTGCGGTGGAATGTTTATTGTTCTTAGAGAGGAGGGCATGGCACTTGAATGGAACTCGAAGTGCCATTTTAGGCCAGCATGCTCCTACGAAATAGCCGAATACGAGCAATTCAGTTATCAATCTGATACAACTGCCCACACATCCAAAGATAATACCTCTGTGGGGCTCTCAGACAGCTTAAGCGAGAATGGTAATGATATTGGAAGTTTAATAATGGACAACCAATGGGGTGAGATTGTAGAGGAGCTTAAGAGAGACCCTGTGGGTTGGAGTCCGAACATGAGTTGGGATCCATACAAAAAGGAGACAGAGGGCTCTCATGGATTTAATGAAGATCTTTTAGACAGGAGGATATGGGAAATTAGCGGCTCGACTATCCCCGCATCATCACGTCCATCAGTTATTCCTTTAAAGGAAGATAAACATATTGAGATTAATATTTTAAAACGCAACATTAACATTTAGACACATGGCAGCAGAAAAGAAGTTATTGATTGACCGTCTACTGGAATCGGTAGAGGAAGTAGTAAAAGAAGCAAAGAAGCCCTTTGTGCGTAAGAAAATCCTAAAGGCTGTAGAGTCTGCGGCAGATGAGATGGACGAGAAGATTGTAGATGCTAATATTGCTATCCAATCATTGCGTGAGGACTTAGTTAAAAACCCAGAGGATGCCAAGCGCTATCTAAACAAGATCATCGAACAGCGTGGACGTATTAATGACGCTACCCTAACCAAGGATCTGTTATTGGCAGAGAAGAAGGAGCTGTTTGGTTAGTGGCAAAAATAGAAGAGGGGTTATCAGCCCCTCTTCTTCACACACTTTCAAGCGAACACAGCCCCTTTTCTGGGGCTTTTTTATTGTTTACCTGTTATTGGTACATATGCCTTTAAAGAATAACTTCTGGATTGTGGTGTGTATCCTACTCCAAATAGCCATCTTCTCTTAGTCCTTGCCATCACTGCCACCTGCACTCCATCGATGCTAAGCTCTCCCCCTACATACAGCTCCAGCCTAGGCTTATACCGCAAGGCATTAATAACTGTTGGCGTGTTATTCCGGTACGTTAACTTCTGGTAGGTTAGTTTATTGCCTTTCACCTTACTCTGTAGACTAACAAAAGCTGATGTGTCGTTCTTTAATGTGTCGTTATAGGTGCGCTCTGCATAATGCTTGTTGGCGAGTGTATGGTACTCATAAAAGCACGAAGCGGAGTCGATGAGTGTAACTATGCTATCGACATAGATCGTGTCTAATACGAGCTCTGAGGGTGCAAATACGGTCTTCTCTACAGTTACTGTTACTGTGTCTCGTATGGTCTCTGTTTTCACCACCTCTACTTCTCGTGGCTCTTTGTTGTACCAGTGATATAGTGATGCTAACAGCACGAGGATGATGATAATATATATTAAATCTTTCAGTATAGCCATAATAGTATCTCGTCTAGCTCTACACTCTCAAAAGTCGAGTCTTTATATGTTACTACGTAATAGATAGCATCTCCCAGCACTTCTCGGTAAAAAGATTCTACTGGCTTTTGTCTCATATTGCTTAGTATTTCTTTCATGATACTATTAGCTCAAATTCATCGCCTAAGTGCTGCTCTGCTATGCTCGTCGCTAATCTGCTGCTCGTAATGTCAAATACCCCATCTCCATTTATGTCCTCAATAGATAGCCCAAGGGATACGCAGCCAAGAAGCTGTGAAACAAAGTTAGCGGAATGTATGCGTATGCCACTTCTATTTGGCACGTCCTGCACTAGCCACATGTTTTTCTTAAAGGCTGGTGACCATGTTTTCTTTACCTGATAAGTCCCCTCTGGAATACACGAGATCATCCTCTGGTTATCTAGCCACGGCAGTTCTAGTGATGCTAAGCTAACAACCTTCCCGCTTTTGTCTTTGTCGTCAAAGAAGAACACTCCGTAGGTTCCATCCTTGCGGTAATCTCTTTTTATGTATGCTTTCTTTTTACTTCCCATATGAACAAAGATACAAAATAAAAAGCCCATCCTTAATTTGGACGGGCTTTGTTTTGATTGGGTTAGTTACTTTTTCTTAGTGGGCTCTTTGACTGCCTCTGCTGGCTGTGGAGGCAGAATTACCTCTGTCTGCATCATTGCCTTCAAATCTTCCCATGAGTCAATGATCTCTTGGTTAGACTTATAATAGGCATTGGCTAACTTCTGCACTCGTGATACGTGCATTCCTCTTAATCCTTCTTCTTGTTCGCTATTCATAATTTGATAATTTATGTATGAGTACAAATATAGTCATAATACTTGTAAAAACCTTTCCTTTAAAGGTTAAGTTTTTAGTTTTCCATCTAAAACCCCAAGTCCTATCAGGGCACTTCCTACATACAATAGATTGGTCATTAATGCAACTTGATTCTCTGAAAGTTCAGTCCCTAGAAACGTACCAATAAGTAGTCCTATGTATATCAATATGCAAAATGCACCAAATACTCTCTTGCTGGATACTGAGTTGCCTGAACTAAATAATTCTCTCATCATGCATGCTTAATTAAATAATATATATTTCATAGTTGTTTCTATGTTAGCTTGATAAATTGATTCTTGAATCTCTGGATTTATGCTTACTCTAAACTGTCAATTTACTCTAAACTGTCAATTCTAGCCTGAACAGTATCAGTTTTATTGTCGATAGTGTTCAGTTCTTCTTAAGCTTGCGAAAATCCGATAATCGGAATGATTAATAGTAATAACAATAGATTTTTCATGATTATATTTTTTAAAATTTACTCTCTATAATCCCATATCATATAAACATAATTATCTTGACTTGTAGAAATATTAAATGTAAAATTAGCAGCAAAATCGCCAGATAAGGAGTACGTAGTTCCAGCATCATAAACATTTAAGTTAGACGACAAAGACAATATTGTGCTTAGATCTCCTGATGTGTATGCTGTTGTTGACACAAGCACTCTAAGATTGTGTAGTGACGAATTAAATGGCTTAGCTCCATCGGTTGTTGACTTTGAGGCTATCATTGTTACAGTATCTCCATTGTCGGGGCTCGCTTCACTATCTGAAGATAATGTAAATACACTAAATTTAGATGGCTGTGATACTGTAAATGTTCCACTACTAAAATACCACGGACTAGAAAGATTACTTGTAAAATCATATCCGGGACCATTGTATAACACTCCGTCTTCAGATGCATCATTTATTACTATTGCATATAGCCTATTTGTCACTATATTTTCTGTTGTAAAACTTACCTCATTGCCATAAGCCGTACCCGAACTGTTAGTTGCATAAGCACGAACATAGTAAGTGGTATTTGAGGTGAGAGGAAATACATCAACTACATATGTTCCCAAACCGTTACCTGATCCTCCAAAAGCATCCGAAAGCGTTGGGTTACCGGTGGTATTCCAGCACATTCCACGAGAGGTAACTGAACTTCCTCCCTCGCTAGTTACCTCTCCGCTAACATCAGCATCGGATGAAGTTATGTTAGTAACTGCTCCGGTGGTGACGGTTGCTAGAGTACCGGAAGCATCGGTTGTGAAGGTTCGCTCGTTTCCATATGCTGTTCCTACACCATTAGTTGCGTATGCGCGGACATAATAGGTAGTAGATGGCGACAGGGCTGTCATTGCGCCTACAAATGAGGCAACGCCTGATCCAATAACAGAGTAATTATCGCTTAAAGTAGGAGTTCCGGTAGTGTTCCAACACAATCCAAATGCCGTAATTGAGCTGCCTCCATCGCTTGATATATCTCCGCCGGAAGAGGCTGTTGTTGGCGTAATGTTGCTTACTACCTTTGTTGTCAACTCAGGATAATCATGTGTCGTAAATGTTCCCGAAACTGCCTCTGATTGACACGATGAACTTGCACTTACATAAAATTCATAATTTGTTCCTGGAATTAATCCTGATAATTGGTAAGTATAGCTCCCGAAAGGCGTTGGTGCTGTTACAACGGTAATCGAGCCACCAACTGGATTATAAAGTAATCTAGCATAGGTAATGTTATTACCATTGTCGGTAATAATTGTCTCAATATCTACCGATGTTCCAGACAGGTTGGTGACATAGGCTGTAAAGTCAAATTCATCAATTGTATTAATTGTCAATGTTTGCGCAGAATAAGCAGTTCCTTTACTATTTCTAGCATAAGCTCGAACGTAGTAGGTTTTGTTAAAATCTAGGGAGCTAATACTTTCACTAAACCAGCCAGTTCCATGTCCTGAGATTATAAAGTTGTCATTAATAGTTGGGCTGCCTATTGTATTCCAACAAAAACCTCTCTCATTTACAGCCGTTTGATTCGTAACTTCTCCACTGAATGATGCCTTACAGTAACTGTCGCCTGCAGATGCAGATATCAATACTACCTCTGGCAACTCTTCTTGTGATAACAACAACTTCATAGCTACGGTTTGCGCCATCCTGTTAAAGTGCTTAGCGTTAATAATATGATAATTAATTTCTTCATGTTTTTAGTATAAAAATCCGTAATAGAGTGTTGATCCGACGCGCCAATAAAGTAGCGTACAGTTGCCGTTTATTTTAGCATCAGTTTCTGAGCCGCGAGCTTCAGTTGTCGTGTAGCCGGTTGATCCGGCAATGGTAACGGTATAGCTTGCGGGATTTGTTATTTCAATTAAGCCTTCGCTTTTGCCTGCTGGCATATTGGTTATGGTAATTGTCGTGTTTCCGCTCAAGGTAATTTCACCCCAATCTCCTTGCGTCCAATCCCATGTTATTGACGTGCCAGTTGGCGTTTGAATGGGCGTTCCGTTGGGATTAATAGTCGTTCCATTTAGCGAGTATTTGGTGGCGTTGATTTCTCCTGTGAAATTATTTGTAGTGGCGTCTAGAAAGGCAATATCAGCAAGTGTCTTCGTGCCAGTCACCGCATCGGTGAAGGTGAGGTTGTTGGAGGCGTCTTTGGTGATTGAGGTGGAGGCATCGGCAAATTGCAGGGAGCCTGAAAGCGTTTGATTCACTCCGAGGAAATTGCGGGAGGAGGAAATTACCTCATAATCTTCAATGTGATAAGACCCTGATTTTAAGTAAAATCCTGAGCCATTGGTAGCCAATAATGCTAACTCCTGTAGCTCAGTTAATGCCGTACTTATATCCATATTTCCCAGAAATCTAAAACCAATATTCGGACGCCCTTCTAATGCTAACTTTCGTGTATACGGACTATATCCGTAATAATGATCCTTTAAATCAAGGTCATCACGGTAGGCATTAAATCCCAAATAACCTCCCCACTCATACGCATTGCCACCCCAGTCTTTATCTGATGTCCAGCCAATGACAGTATGGACATTCTCTATTCGAGAGGAAGTGTCTGGTAATGTTAGTTTTCCATTAAAACGATGTTTGCCGCTGCCGGAAAAATAATGACTTTCGCTATCCATGAAAGCGATATTGCTTTTATCACTCAAATCATTTGTAGTTAGCGTAGCCCAGTCAGGAGTGACAGTACTACCAACAGATTTTAAAAATGTTCCTGCGGGGCCGATGGAGCCGGATTTGAGGGAATTGAGAAGTAAATTACTGTTATCAATCTGATAATTTGCTGCATCAACTGATGTAAATGTAGCTGCGCCCGTGGATGATATGCGGGTGGTGCCGTTGGTTTGTATGTTGTTATTAACGTTTACGTTGCCAAGTTGGTCTAATGACATTATGAATGCGTTATTTGTGCCTAGGATACGAAATAAATCGTTTCCACGATCATCGTACCATAGCCACTGCCTCACCCCTTCTCGTGTGAAGGCAATACCTGAACTGCCATTGCCTGCATCGTTTAAAAACAATCTTGGGCTTGTTTTCGAAATACTATTGTTATTTGTAAATACATTATCCGCATACAACTTTGCCACATTCGAACTATTAAACGTCAAATCCTGACCCGTCAATGATAGAATACTAGTATCATCTGAGGCAAGAGAAATAGCACTATGTTTTGCAGCGGTATTAGCTGCTACGTCGACATTGTTACTTACTTCTATGTCAAAGTCACTAATTTGACTTGCTGCGATGGATATATCCCCCTGAGTATAATGGATAGTGGCATCTGATATATGTGTGTCAATTTGTGCATGTGTATTTATTCCTTTATCTGCTATATTTAGGTGGGATATACCACTCTGTATTACACTAGCGCTTATTTGTTGTCCTGTAAGGGTTAAGTCTATCGTTGAACTGTCCAGTGTTGTCACAGCTGAGTGCCTAACTGCTGTGTTGGCTGAAACATCTGAGTTGGCAGATACCGCTGTGTTAAAATCAGAAACATCAGTAGCAGCTAACACTTTAGTAAGGAACTTATTGGTAACATTATCCCAGTAAGCAAACCCTAGATTTATAGGAGAATCTTCTCTAGTAGCAACTGCTTGTAAGCTACCTATCTCACCAATTCTAAAAATATCCGTAGCTTCTTCAAACACAAACTGATAGTTGGTAGATGTGCCTCTATCTACTTCAATTCCAGCTAATCCTGCTGTAACACCTGCCCCAACTTCTCCTTTGTTAATTAAAAGCAAATTGTCGGAAACCTCTACAGTTTCAGCATTAGATATAAATTGAGTCCCATTAACTACCAAGTTTCCCCCTATAGTAGCGTTACCAGTAGTAACTATGCTTGCAAATTCTACATTATCTGTAGTATTAACTCCTTGATCAATAAGGTCATTGTTGAATGATGTAAGATTTAAGCTACTAAGGTCTACAAACTCGACAGAGTTCTCGGATGAATTAACTCTCAATAAATCTAGTCCTTTGGTTACATAAGAAACTAGGTGTATCGGTTAGTGCGAGGAAGTCGGTAACTCCAGTGCCGCCAGCTCCACCTCCGGCAGAAGTGTTTGGTATTGACCCCCTGAGATCCTCTACGTCGTAAATGGTATTAACCCCATCACTGTTCAGTAGGGTAACTCTAGCGATTAAGAATCCTGTTCCTTGAAATTCTCTAGGTATTGAATATACTGAATAGTTTAAAGCGTCATTTACAGCAGCCTCTGGTGTGGTCTTGCTGTATGTTCCCGAAGGAGTATTAGCCATTATCTGGCAGGGTTCTCCTTTCTTATTTACGACACCCCATACGACTATGGAGTATGATGTATTTGCTATTGGATTCCCATTAGAATCATCAGTAATGCTGTTGAGATAATTGATTGTTCTATACGGTGTAGTGAAGTCATTCACGACATATAACGAGTCGGCTATCTGTCCGTCAACAGTAGCGCTAGGTATTGCTTTGTCAACTACAATATTGAAGTTAGGGGCGGAGTAATTTGTTGATACAACCTTATAGACTAAGTTGTTACTCGTGGAGTTCTGAACTTTAAAATATTTATCTACGGGGAAATATGAAGTTAAATCTCCATCGTCAGAAATAGTGAAAGTTTTAGTGCCTTGATTTACTGCATCTATAGTGTGAGGTTGTGTATGGAAAGAATGGAACGATTGCCTGTGTAACTGGTAAACACTACCGGATGTAACGTCTACGTGAATGTTGTTAGCAACTAGATTTGCGGTCAGCTGTGTGCCTCTGTCATGCTTGGCATTTTCCTTTCTAATTCTCTCTGTTATGTGAGTGAGATGCCCGTTGTCTTGCTCTTGTTTTATGTGGTCGTTCCAGTTCTGGTTCTCTAACACCCCTTTGTCTTTAGTCGTACCCGCATCGAGCACCGTCGCTGTTGCTACTTTGATATGCTCTACTACAGGCCACCCAGAAGTACTACTAGTGAGTAACTTAGTATCAATGGGGATATAGACATAGTTCAACTGTGGGTTGCTGGTAGTCCCCGGAGCAATTGTAACTGTTAGAGGTGGAGTTGTGTCTAAAGTATGTAGCCCATCAGAAAATACTAATGTTAAATCTCTATTGGGATTATAAGAATTTGATAAACTGCCAGTAATCGTCGTTCCATCACTTGTTACTAGGAAATCTATAGTTTCTCTAATACTGCCATCCCATGCATCATTAAATGTGTCATAGATGTCCTTCGTAATATTAACAAGCAATTCTCCATCAGGAGCTGCTGTGGAATTAAACGCCCCTCCTAGCGAGATAGAATAGTCTGGAAAGACTGGTTTGATGTTAGTTATTTTTCCTGGATTGGTTGCAGACAGCCATATTTGAGATCCAGCGGAAACACCCGAAGTGTCTCCTCCCCTAGCCCTCCCTTGAAGTACAGCAAATCCTAATTCTCCGGGGGCAATGTCCTGAGTAGCGATGGCTAGTGTTCCTTGGGTCGTCTCCCATTTACTTGCATCTGCCAAGTCGGGTGTTGGATAAGCCATTCCATTAAACACAGCCCCTCCCTTTAAATGAAGGACATCGAAGTTGTTAATGGTAAATGCATTGTCGTTATAATATAGGATTAAAGATTCCTGCCCAACTTGGATCACGGGACCTAATCCAGTTTCTATGTTTAAGGTGTATTCCTTCCCATTCCACCAAACAGTGCCTTCATCGGTAACCGCAGGTGAATTTGCTGTATTAAAGTGTATCCCGTAGAAGCTAGGATCTGAGGCAGTAGTAACATCCTGATTAAGCCAAGCAAACTCGGAATGGGAGTGGTTCCCGATGGCTAGCTGCCCTGCTCCAGTCCCAACATCTCCATTGGCATCTAGCGTCTCATACGTTACTCCAGCAGACGTAAGTACATCAGAGTGAATGTATTTGTCTGTCGATAAATCATAAGTCAATGCGTAGCCATCAGCCCTTGAAGCAACGTCAATAAGCTTCCCAGCCAATACGTTAGTGACTACAAATATATTCCCTTTTGCTGCTCTTGTCATATTGTTATGCGTTAGCTTCGTTGTTATTATATGAGCACCTAGCCCCAGTTGTCAATGCTGCCCATTCCGTGTTATCTGTTATTTCTGGAATTAAACTACCATCTCTGTATTTTGTTTCTTTTAGGTTATCCGCTAACCACTCCTGAGTTCCAATACAAATTGTTGGATACACTTTACCGTCGTTACCAGTGTATGTTCCGGTCTGACCGTGAGAAAGGGTAGTTGAGTCTTTTAATAACCTTACCGAGTTTCCATCATTAAACTCACCACCATTATTCGCTATTTCTTCATACTCAGACTCAAGCCAGTAAACGTATTGGTTGGTTGGAAGATAGGTATCCGTGCATAAAAAAGTGCCAGCATACCCAGCTTCTACAAATTGTCCAGAAAATAATCTGTACCCTCCTGGTTTGCCGTTAAACCCAGCCTCATTTGTAGCTCCTTGATCATAAGCCCATCCTGATATTTCCCTTAATTTATGTCCTGCATCCGGAGATAAATATGTTGCTAACAAATCAAAATCATTGTGATCCGGCACCCTCCATCCAGAATTGCTAAGATTCCGTGAATCCGTAGCAGCATACCAGTTATATAAGTAGCCGTAGTTGACTACTTCAAATTCAGGAATGTTTCTTCGTGGTATGTAGTTTAGCCTCATGCTCTGCGTACTCTTAGTTTTCCTCTTAGTAGTGTTGGTGTTCCACTATAGGAGGTGGTGGTTGATATTGTTACTTGGTTGTTATTAGTTACTGAGTTGTTTCCTGTAGATGTATATGTTGCTAAAGCTGATACTGCAAGTGCGTCAATCCCTGTTACTGGCACTCCATTAATCTCAACTGACACGCCATTCAGTGTCCCATCTGATTCAAGTACTGCTGACTCAATAGTATAGGCGTAGCTGGCTCCTATATCTAATATGTATTCTTGTGCTGTGCCTGCTTCAATGTCTCTAAACTCAAAGGAAATATCCTCTACATCCAACTTAAAGGTAAAATCAGTGGCTGATCTTGCAATGTCCACACCACCAGTGCCTATGAGATTAATTCCAACAGCCGACGTGACGTTGAGAGCTGTCTCTCCGTTGGCTTGCACCGTCCAGTAGTTGTATTTGTCGAAATCTGCCGTGTACCATCCCCTTACTCCTGAACCGTTTGTGCCATACAGAGATGTTGGAGCTGGAGATACTTGGTCGTTAACTAACTCAAACGGGTCTGCCAATGTTCCTGTCCCTGTTATCGAATTATCTGAGTTAAGCGTCAGCACAGGAGGCGTTCCTGAGCTAGCTGAGGTCGCCCTGCCTTTATCGTCAAAGGTTACTGTAGCATAAGTGTATGTTCCTGCTACTACTCCAGTGGAGTCTAACGCATGGGTGTGGCTATTTGGCGTTAATGTGTTGGCTGATGCTGAGGTGATAGATGATGGTGTTCCCAAACTCACCGAGCCTGTGGTGGTGATAGTAATAAAGTCCATCCCAAGACCTGCCACAACAGACTCTACTGTACCTGTTGTCAGCTCTCCCAGCTCTCCTGAACCTATCATATCTCCCTGATCTATTTCAAGGAGAATTCCATCCTCTACCCCTGTGCCTATGAACTGTCTAATCTCCCCTATGGCATATGCGGGTTCCTCTACAATCGCTCCGGCTGTATCTACGGATAGAAAGTATGTCATGCCCTCAGTAAAGGTGTTGGGGCTCACGGGAAGTATCCCTGCGTACTGATAAGTAAAGTTGTTTACGTCTGCTACCTCTACTACTACTCCAATTACTTCTGCATTGACGTCTGTGTCTGCCTGTGCTTTAACAAAGTTTCCTGTTCCTTGGTCTATTCTAATAGCATCAAGTACGGTTAACCCGTGAGCTGCTTGTGATACTTCTTCTGTCTGTGCTGCTGTGGATGTTCCTCCACTTGTCCAGTCTCCACCTATCCATGTTATCTTGCCTGTTGTGGCATTGTAGGCAATGGGGTATTCTGCGCTGATAGTAGCTCTTACCTGTGCTGTTGTTACTGGGGTGTGTGTAAAGGTTCCTGTAAGTGGATCGTATGTTAGATTACTTAGCCCTGTTCCATTGTTGGTCAGCGAAATGGCTTCTCTAGCTCTACCATTACTATAATACAAGTTTATCGCTCCTTCGGTCACCTCATCAGTAGTTAGCGTCAGCGGGTCTACGTCTGCTGTTAGCGTGTCAGCTACATCATTATGAGTCCATGAGATGCCTGTTCCGTCCTGAATGAATGCTGCTACCGTATCACGTATAAATTCGGCTGAACTTGCTGCATAACTGTTCCATAGCGCCCTCTCTGCATCTGTGACTATTAACCCACTACCTGCGTCGGTGATAAGGTCTAAAACAGCCTTATTTGAATGTGTGTGGCGAGCTGCTGTGTTAGCATCCACGTCGTTTCTATACAGGGTGGTGAAATGCACATTAGTAATACCCGCAGTTATATCGTCTAAAGTGTCTGTGCTTACGTCAAATGCATTCGTTACCTGCGACGCAGTATAGTCACCAGCAGTGGCGACAATGTCGCCTAAACGCCCAAAAACACTCGTTACGGGAGGCTCTTCTACTGTGGCATCTGACCATGCTAGTGCCCCCAGCGCCAAGTAGACCTTACTTCCATCAACTAACGTTAACTCTGCGCGGTTTGTGCCTGATTCTCTGGCGGCAGTAACTACATAATTGTCGTCAGCATAGGCAAACTTACCTAGTGAGTTATCCCAGTATACATGCTTACCATCTTCTCGTAAGTCGGGGGTTCTATATTCCCCGTCTATGGTTAACCATTCTTTTATCTGCCGTATGCTGCTTGCCATGTTCCGTTAAGTGTGTATTAATAGTCTTACTTCAAATTTCCATCCTGCATCCAATGGGTACTCTCCTGTCCACGTAAATGTTGTTCCTGCAAGGGTGTAGTCTGTGTCTTCTATTGGGTCTGCATCGTTCAATGTCACCTTGGTGTACTGAGGGTCTGCTATCGAGGATGCGTTGTAAGGCATCGTAAACACTGTCTGTCCATCTGTTGTAGCTGTCAATGTGAATGACACAAAGTCTGTAGGTAGTGCAGTAGAGATAATAATTGGCTTGCCTGAACCTAGCGCATCTTCTTCTGAGCCTACCTGTGCTGTGAAGTCGTCTATATCCAGATACAAAGAATACGCAAATTCGTTTATTTTCGAGATCACTCCTTCTATGTCGGTGTTGTCCATGCCCGTATCAGCACCATTGGCATCATAAAAGTTAAGCACTCTGCGAAGTGCCTTAACAATTGATGCGTGGATGGATAGTCTGTCGCCATTCTCAGTGTGCCCCCGTGCGTACTCATCTATCATCTTGCTTACCAAGAACTCACTGTACGTCCATGAGGATGCTATTGCGTCTGTTACTCTGCTCATTCTACATCATAGTTATAGGCTAAGAAGTCATATATCTTACGCCATTTGTTCTCTCTCGCTACCGATACTTCACTAGATAGGTATTTTAGCATGTCTAATGCTACGTTGTCTCCCGTTACTTGCCTGTTTGCCTCATAGAATGATGTTAGTGTGACATCCACTCCTGCTGCGTTTTGGTTGATCAGCTGGTAGAGGTAATAGTAGCTGTCAAATGCTTCTAATGTAGCTACTGTGCTTCCGGTGCTTACCGTAACTGTTAACTTAGCTAGGTAGTAGTTATCTGGGGCATACAAGGTTTGAAACAACCTAATGTCGGAGAAAGGAAAGGTAACATTGCTCCCACCTGTAAAGGAGGATATCTCTCCTGCTGTGAATGCCACACTCTTTAACGGGGTGCCCTTATCCGTCCCATAGATATCCATTGTAATACCTGTCACATCGCCTACATCTGGTTCTCCGCCTACGCCCCATGTCGTATTATTATCCTGCACCGATATGCTCTTAAAATCACTGCTACGCTCTGCTGTAAATAGTATTGTTAGTGCCATTCTGTTTTTTCTCCTCTACTTGTGTCTCCAATGAATTGTTGGAGCATTCTATGAAATTCCTCTTCCGTGTTTACTGTGGTGTTATCTGCTGCTGCCTCAAATTTATCTTCGTTCATGTAATACATAGACCTTTCCAAATTTAACACTCTCTCCTTGGTTGGAAAGAGCCTGTAAATATCAGCGGCATCCATCTGCCGTGCGTTGGTCACTGAATTAACCCCCGATGTTAGCATTGTAGGAGCTAGTATTACTACGACAATCCATTGAATCAACTTAATACGTTGGTTAGCTGACTCCTCCTTGGCGGCAGATAGCTCATGAGAGTGCTTTATCTGTGCCAGAAGCGCTGTCCCTTCTTCTATAAACTCGGTGAATCTTTCTTCCATAGTCATTGCTTTCAAGCATTTTCTGTTAGTATAAAGTTAATCAATAATTGGCACTATAAGGTTTGCTACAGGACATTGGTGATATCTGCCCAGAAGATTAGGGCTGCTCCTCCTAGTACTGTTACAAACAAGTCCATCTTGTCAAATACTGTTTTCTTTACCTTTAAATCATAGGTTTCCTTAGCTGCTCCGGCTACTACAACTGTCAGAATTGCCAGTAATGCTGAATTAGTGGCAATAAAGAGTGAAGCTGCTATGGCGTATCCTGCTAAAAAGTGTAAGACTTTATCTATTTTCATGTTGTTTTATCTTTTAATATTTTACTTCGGCGCTACGTGGGTAGTTCACAATGGTGAATTAAAGCTCTGCTACTATTTTGTATCCTATCAATTGGTAATGAGCGTAATTTGGATGAACTGTATCGACACTGTAATCTCCCCAGTTGTCTTCGTTTACACCTACGTCATTTGTTTCAATCACTTGAATGTTATAGGAGGTAGCGACATCTCTCACAGCTGCCCGAAAGTCTTCATATGAATCCCCATTTGTGTTGGTGTCCGATAACTCACCCTGCTTATAAGGGAAATTTAAAAGAACCAGTTCAGCACTTGGTAATCTTGCTTGTAATTTATCCAGCATGCTCTTGTAGGCGGCATAAAATGTGGCTCCTGTTGAATCACTTGCCGGATCACTCAGTGTTCCAATTGAAACATCTTGTCCATAGTCATTCGACCCGGCCATTACCAAAACCAAGTCAGTGTCTTCGGGTATTGTGTCGATACGTTCTTGTCGGCACATCGCACTGTCAATTTCAAAATAATCAACTCCTTCGGTTCCAGCAGGCGGATCATCTGGTGGACGGGAGATGTATTCTCCATCGGCATCCACCCATGCAATCCCTCCCCCGTGACGAACGGTACTGCCACCAATGCCTCGTGTGTATTGGTCTAATACACCATGATTAAGCAATACGGGTTTTTGCCAGCCAAACGCCGAGGTGATTGAGTCTCCATAACTTGCAATGATCTTATCCCTAAACCTGGCATCACTTGAAAGCGTGTTTGGTTGATATCTAAACTGCATCGGCTCTTTTGCAACAGAAACCGTAACACCGTAAACATCTACCTCAGGGGCAACGCCCATATTGGCAGTAAGATTAAGTTGAATAACATCTAAAGCACTGCCATCCCAGTAAGCTTCATTAATGGGTATCGGTCCCGTTTCCATCCAGACCCGATCGCCGTATGGAATATTGTACATGAAATAGTTATCATCCCGCAGTCCTGTAAAAGCATAAAATCCATTATAGGCCATTTCAGATTGAATTTCAACATACATTCCAATATTCAAATACCCTTCTTGCTTATTCAGTCCAAGGTAGTCCAATGCGTCGCTTATATCCTTGCGGTAATATTCAAACGTGCGAAGGTTAAGCCTTAGTTGAGTGTCAGCAATACCAGTAAATCTTGCCCCTTTTATCCCCAAATCTTCAATAGTTACTTGAGTAGCAGTAAATGGGTTCCCGTTTTGTTCATGAGCACCTGAAATCAAAGAGCTCCACAAAGGGACGTTTTTAATATGACCATTCAAATTAATAAATGATTGTGATTGTGCCCTTATTGCTTTGTAGGATATTCTTTCACCTACCCACTCACTCTTTGTGATGTTTGTGATCGTTAAACCTCTAATGTATATTTTCTCCTCAGCATCAGTTGTTCCATCCCGTACTCCAATATAGAAAGATTGCCATGTGTCACTTGTTATTGTCCTGGTATTTGTAGTCTCATACCAAACCCAATCTGGGGTGTCTATCACAACAGCAGGATCATTTGAATCACCCCCTTTATATAGGCGATAAGTTTTTAAGGCAGATGCTGTTGGTATTTTTAACCAAAACCCCAGTTTGGCTATATTGCCATCCTCATAACCCTTACTAGATAGATAAGTACGGGTAAATGCCGGGGCAAGGTTATATAAATAATTGGACAAAACAAACTGCACACAGTTATAGCCGTCAAAAATCAAGGGCGTTATACCGCTCATCCCCCATGCAAAATCATGCTTGGTAGCATCCAGATTGGTCAGGGAAATTAGGTCTGCATAATTACGTAAGAAATTAGGATCATACCAATCGTTTGCAAAAAGGTTCACCTTTGAGCCAAGTCTAAACCCTATCGCATTTGCTATGCCTATAGCTCTGCCCATGTTAATACCCCCACTTCAAGTCAGCTACTGCTACTCCTTCACTCTCTATCTTTCTACATATCTCTGCGTTCCATCCCGGTTCAAATACTGTACTCACATAAGATCCATCTGCTTTGGCACTGGCGGGTAACACGGATAAAGTTACGCTTTCTGTTCCTTCGTTCTTAATAAGAAAGTCTCTTACTGTACCATTAGTAGTTGTTATCTCGAAGTCTGTTGTGTCTAGATCAGTTATGTTATCCCACATTGATACCTGTAAGGATATGTCTTTGTGTAGAATGTTTGTTGGTGCTGCCATGTCTTCTTTTGTTTTATGTGTTTGTGCAAAGATACTAATTTGTTAGGACTGTTGCTGTTGAGAGTACCTTGAAGGATTTAGTCTTTGATCTTGTAAATGTCCTTACCTTGCTTGGTGACTGTCATTATCCTGTCGCTAATCATCGCCTTAGCTACCTTGTCTGCCTTGTTAAACACTCTGTTCATATTTTCCTCATATACCTCTTGTGGGTATTCCTTGTTTTGGTCTATGGCATCTATAATCAGCTTACCTCTGGTCTTCACGTACTCGTCCCATATTGCTAGCTGTGCCTCGTCGCGTGGGTCTAGCAGTATTCGCTTCATGCCTCCCTCTGGCGTCAACACTATGAAGCTGGTAGTCCCAATGTTGGGCAGTGATGGGTTATCCATGCGCTTCTGGTGGATGAGCCTTAACTGCTCTTCACGTGTGTCAAATGCTTCAATGTCCAGAAACTCATTCCAAGGCATAAACCTCTTGATTGGTATTCCATAGGCGTCTCTGTCAATGTAGTATTTCTTGCCTCCAACCAGCTTTAGTGCCACACTGACTGGCTGCTGCCCCAAGAATGCTCTGCGAACAAAGTCCAGTGCGCTCTCTCCTTTGACACGCCCTTCAACCTCTACCCCTCTTATGTATTCCAAAATACCAACGGCGTCCTTGTATAGCGTAGGTGTATAAAACCCTGTCACAGTCCGTAGGAGATTCTTTGCCACTTGTTCGGCACTAGATGCCACTCCCCCTCCAAACATGCTGCTAATCGTCCCTGAGAGTGCTGAAACGGTGGACATATCCCCTATCATAGACAGCATGGACGCAAATGAGTTTCCCATCAGTGTTGTAAAGTCGTCGTCCTTGTGCTCTTGGTTGTATTTCTGCATGTCTCGTGCCATGCCTATCATTCCAAGAGGAAGGAATAGTGGGGTGTATTTATAGGATACCCATATTCTGTCTTTTCCTACTCTTACTCCTATGGAATATTCTTTCCAGTCCTTTAATGATTTGTTCTTGTCATAGCTTCCCGTTCCGTTGGCTGTGATTCTCAAAAATGGGTCGTCATCATCTCCCGGCTCTGACATTGCTGCAAAGAAGGCCATAGAAGCAAGCCCAAGCAACTGTTGAGCCATGACTGTCTTCTTTTCCCTGTCAGTAAGCTCAACAAAGTACCTCTCCTTCCCTGCCTTATCTTTAAAGGAAGCTCCATATCCTCCGATCCTAACACGATAGTATCCTATGCCGGGAACATAGTTCATGGATTGGGTAACTACGTTAGTTGTGATCTTAGTGAAGGCTGCAAGCAACGCCAATGGTCTTATCTTGTACTCTTTCCCAGTCTTGTCTGTTAGTATTTTTATCTCAATGGCTCTCATGGTTGATGCCATGCCGTCAACGATAGATCCAAGCGTTCCATATGATTGTACGTTACCTGTTGCAAACAGTCCAAACCTGTTGGCTTGCTCTGTTATCTCAAGAGGTCTTAGTCTGTCTATCTCATCGTATAGAATAAGCTTCTTGTCAAGATCGCTATATCCAAACTCTTTGGCTTCTGACTCTACCTCTTCTTTGATTCTGTCAACTGTTACTTTGTCAACGGCTAAATAGTCGTTTACTTTGTTTTTGATCTCATTCTGATACTCCTTGTTGAACAGATACTTTAGGCTATTAACCGACATGGCTTCATGAGCTAACAGTTGAGCAAAGGCTTCTTTCCCCCACGTAGCACTCAGGATGTCGTTTGCTGACATTATCCTACCTACGTACTTAGAGAACTCTACCCACATGCCAATGAGTCCCGGAGCGTTGATGCTTTCTGCTGGTGCTGGTATGTCTATTTTTCCTGTAATGGTTGAGTATCCTGTTTTAATAGTTTGCCTTGCTTTGTTGGCTCCTGATGACATTCCTCTTTTTGCTCCTTCCATCAGTGGAATGATACGACCTGTCTTGATAGCCTCACTGAGCACTCTCGCTCCAACTCCAGTGTTTGATCCAATGAAGTTGCGCTCCTGCGTTTTGATGCCGCTAAGCACGTTTCCAAACCAGATAGTGGTGAAGATGTCATTAGCTCCCATCCCCTTGATCTTGCTCATATATCCAGTAAGTAGCTGTGCCTTCTGGTGCTTCATAGTGGCTCGTGGCTGCTGCTTGACCTCTTCGGCAAGCTTCCTGATCATATCAGCATGCTTTTGATTGAACACCGGAATCCCATTGGCTGTTGCGTAGGCATCTCTAAACTCAGGTGAGTCAAACGCCCCTACGTTGATCAGCTTAAACAGCTCCTCGATAGCTGCGTCTTTCGCCTGTACGTCAATCTTAGCTGTTTCTGTCTTTGGCTTCTTAGATTTCTCTACGTACCTGTTTATAATCTTGTTGGCGCTCTCCTTAATCATGGTGTCAAACTTCTCTTCTATTGCCTTGGCAAGCTCTTTTGATTGTTGCTCGCTCAATCCTGACTCTTCAATGAGGGCGTCTGATAATTTCTTGCGCTTAGATATTCTGGTGCTAAAGTGTTCCTTGACAATATCGTTGATGCGCATGTCTAAGTCTCCAAGCTTCTTGCGTATAGCTCTGTCAACCTGAGATTCTGTGAATGTGAAGCTAGTGGCGTTCTCGTATGATTCGTTAATTCTTGCAATAGCGGCTTCTGACTCTTCTTCGGTCATGGATTCATTCTTCTCTACTAAGTCTATTGCCGATTGCTTCGCTTCTGCCCACACATCTTTATATTCGTCCCTGTTTCTTATCGCATCCGCTATCTTTTCAATGTCTGTCTTAGCTTCTTTTTTGGCATCCTTAACGTCTCTCTCTCTAAACTTACTAAGCAGTGTGTTGACCATCTGAGATAATGGGTCGTCCTTTGGCTTGGTGACGATAACCTCTCCGAATATTCTTGATGCCAATCTCTCGGCTGCTTTCTGAGTAACTTCCTCCTCTAACTTCTTGTCGATAGGTGCTCCATCTATCTCTTGTGGCATGAGCTTACGTGCATCTGCCTCAGTAATGTTTAATCCTACTTCCTTGAAGGCTTTAACTAATTTCTTTGTTGCTTTACCTACGTGGTAAGCTGCTTGTTCTAGGTAGTTTATAGCCAGCTCTCCTCCGAACTCAATATCTGCTTGTGTAAGTCCGGGGATGATCGCTGCACTCAAACTTCCTTTTCTAGCCTTACGCCACTTCTCTTTTAGTTCTTTCTCTTTACGTTTAAGTTCTTTTAACCTGTCAGGCTTGACAGGAGATTCTATCTTTTCCTTATTGGCCTCTATAATCTTACGAACTCTCGGTGTAGCCAATGCTCCATCTACTGCCTCTTCATGAGCTTTCTTTACATCTCTGCGAGCTTTTCTCTCGTACTTCTCGTAGACAGGGTTAGATGTCCTTCTTTTTCTTTCTGCCTCCACTGACCTCTTATAGAAACGAACCTTCTGATACGGGGCAAAGGAGTCAAAGAAGGCTTGTGTCCCCAACGATCTTAACAACAGTGCTGATCTATTAACGTTTGAGTTGAGAGCCTCTATGAAATCAAGGAGGTCGTCTGTTGATTCAGCCATTGCTTTCTCATCCCCCCTCTTCTCTGCTGCGTAGTACCGCTCGTTGTAGTAGTCCTTAATCTTAATGATTAGGCTTCCGGCTATTGACCCATGAGTGCCTTGGTCAAGAACTATAGCTTTCATCGTCTCTACATCTGAGTTAGACGCTATCTCGTCAACGATGGATTGGGCTTGTTTGTCTGTTATGACTGTCTTTTGTCCAAGGCCTCTCTTATCTATTTCTTTCTTTACTGAGTCGGGTAGGTCTGTTGCCTCTAGTGTTGCTCTTATTACAAATCTACTTATTTTCTCTGCTTTACCTTGTTTTCCTTCAAGGGAATACTTGGGGGTTACTTTTTCTTCTTTTCGATCTTTGCTAGTGTCCCCCAGACGTATCTGTCCTTCTGCTTCTGGCTCCACCCCTTTTTCTTGCTTGCTTGCTTCTTTAGCTTTTTGTGTAGTTCCTTGGGCATCTTGTAGATGTTTTGTAATGTCTGAAGTGAATCTTTCTTCTGCTATTTTCTTACTGGAATCAGATAGGTTCTTATACCAATCAGATTCCTTTAAAGATTTAAGTCCGTCGGATACTGCTTGGGCAATGGTTCCTCCGGCTTCAATAGTCTTAGCTGCTAACTCTACTGACCCATCCCATGCTACTTTAAGAACCGCTGTTGGGTCTGAGCTTAGCTTACTCAGGTCGTCCATCGTCTGAATGAACTTAGCCTTGCGTAGTGTATCAGCTACCTTCTTGGTGGCTTCTTGTATTTGCTTGGGGGCGGAGGCTTGGGTAGTTGCTTCCGCTGTTTCTGCTATGGCAGATAGTGCATCTCTAACCATGTCCTCTGCATCCACTGGGTCTCTGAAATCACGTGCGATGAGCCTAGATGTTTGCTTTATTAAGTCTTCAGTTTTGATTCCAAGCTCTACTGCCTTTTTTCGTGCCGCATTAAAAACCGCCAATGTGTCTTCCTTCTCCTTGTTCTTACGGAAGTTCATTAATGGTTCCTTTAAGGATGAGCTTAGTTCTCCTATGTTGTTTGACTCTTCTACCAACTCAACCCTACGAGCCATATCCCTTAGCTCAGCAGCATCATATGTGGGGGCTTCATCCCACATCTCCTTTTTCTCTTTTGGGAGAGACTCAATCATAGCCTGCATTTCTGCATCTACCTTCAACCCCTCTTCACGACTAATGGTGGGTCTGTTTGATTTGGACTCTAACGCTCTGTACTTCTTGGCATCTTCGCCAAACACTTCGTCTATTAGGTTTTTCTCATACTCTTTTACTGTCTTTGAGTATTCCCTGATTCCTTCCCCATCTAACTCCGAAATCGGTGCTGGTGGCTTAGGAAACTTGCTCTCCGTTTTAGCCTCCGTAGGCGCTTCTTTTGTCTCTTCTGGGGTAATCGTACCGTCTTCGGAAGATCGTGCCTCTGCGACGCTCTGAGGCACCTCTACGGGCTCTGTGGCTACCGCTTCTACCTCTGGTGTTGCTTCTTCTGTTACTTCTGTTGTTTTAACTGGTGCTGTTTCTGTTTCTGGTGTTACCTCAGTTGTGGTTGTAATAGGTGGTGTCTGTGCAGGGGCTGGTGCTACATCTTCTCTCTCTACTTCTACCCCTGAGATTAGTTGGTCTAGCTGCCTCTTAGATTCGTTATCATTCCTTACGTTTACTATTGGTGTTGTTTCTCCTTTAGAGATTGCTTGTTCAACTCTTTTGAAAAACTTTTCCTTGTCAGTAAACACTCTGTTCCCAAACTGGTAGCTTGCTCCCTTAATCTTATTGGCTTCTCTCTCTGCTTTCTTAACAGAGGCGTAGTAGTCAGATAGTCTCGATACGGTTCTGTTAGCTGCTTTGATGCCAGCAGTACTTGAATCCTCGTCAAGCATGTTCATATGAAGTGCTTGCAATTTCTCTTGTACTTGGTCTACTGTCTCGTTTTGTAGTGATTGGTTAAAGATGTCTTTATTGATGTCATCTAGCGAGGCGTAGGCTGTCTCTCCATCTTTAATTTTCTTAGCATTGACCATTGCTGCTGCTGTGGATGGTGCGGTCATTGCTGAGCTCATCACCGATACGGTAAGCATGGTTCGCACCATGTTTTCATATTCAAAGAAGTCCATTGGTGAGCCATCTCCTGTGACAATAGGTTGAACAATCCCAGCAAACACTTCTTCTCCAAATTCTGTCAGTGGGTCTTGGATGGATGCTGCTTTTAGTAGTGGGCTGTTCTTCGCTGCTTTGCTTACTGATTCTACCACATCTCCTACCTTGGTGTTACGCATCAGCCTAAGTCCTTTTGATGATGCTTTGCTAATCACTTTGGATAGTCCTGCTCCAATGGCTCCCTCACTGAATATCTCTACTGCGTTTGAGCCTATAGCTTTTGGTAGTGCTTCGATGAGGTCTTCTCCACCTTCTAATATGATTGGCTCTGTATCTTCGTTAAACCCTACCGTTGGGGCTGTGCGTTCTGATACTGCTTCATAGGTGCTTGGGAAGAGTAGTGACCTAGTGGTGGCATCTGATAGGTTGGCTACCAGCTTGCGTGCTGCCTTACTCTTAATAGTTCCTGCTGCTTTAAACGTTCCCTTGCGTATTCCTGCGCCTATGCCGGAGGTTACTACCATATCAACAACGAAGGGTACTGTTTCGGCTACTCCTGCTCCAACAGCAAAGGAGCGGTCTTTCATTGCTGACTGCTCTGCTTGTTGGCGTATGTTATCAAGTATTAGAATGTCTCTCTCGTCTTGACTGAGTGACTCTAATCCTTGGTCTTCTAGCTTACGGGCTATGTTGCCTACTTCTACTCCTTGAATAAGGTCTGATATGCCTAGAGATACTACATTAGCTACATCAAGAGTTTTGGCTCCTTCCCAGAATCTTTCAAGGGCACTTTGCTTATCTCCCTTAGATACTGCTGAAGAATAAGTCTTAGCATCTCTTATTAGTTTCTTTTGTGTCCTTAAAAGGTTTAGTTTCTCAGCTCCTTCGGTGGGTTGTGGCACTCCAAACTCATCGGTCTGTGTTGCTGCTTCTTCTTTCCACCACGCACCGCCTTCTCCAACTTCACTCATCTGTTGGTCTACCTCTTCCATCGCCTGATCTAAAATCTCTAGGTTCTGGGTGGCTGTTTCTCTGTCCTGCTCGGTAACTTTATACTTGTCGGCTTTGCTTTGGGTGTAGGCAACGTACTTCTTGCGTGTGGCTGCATCAAAGGCCATCAGCGTTCGTGGGTTGACGCTGGCTGCATCGAACTTGGCTATTTCCTCTGGGGTGTACTCAAGACTCTCTTCCGATATAGTACCTTCTTCCAAAGATGGAGAAGTATCTTCGCCAACGGGTTCTTCTTTTTTTTTTAGTACTTCGTCAGGCGTAGGAATCCTCTTCTTCGCTCCAAGAACTTGTTCGGGTGTAGGTATGTTTTTCTTTGCTGCCATTACTGTGCGATTTGTTTAAGGTCTTCGTCGCTCCATCCTACGGACTTCAACTCTTCCTTGGTGTAAGACTCTCCATTGATTGTAAATGTACTTGTAAGCTTAGATGGGGCTTCTGCTCCTTTTGGCATCTCAGGAAAGGATATGCTTGATCTTCCTCGGCGTACATTAGACTTTACAGGTGGTAGGCTTAGTATTCGTTGCTCCATCTCAGGATAGTATTTCTCTATTCTTCCTTTAAGGGTTGAGTATGGTACTTCTTCTGAGATGGTCTGGTCAATGGCGTAGGTAACTTCAAAATTGCCATCTTTCAGGTCTCTTACGTTTTTAATATTCACATCCTGCCATTCCAGTGCGTTCTTCTTTTGGGCATCAACAACCTCTACAATATTCGCTTTCACCTTTCTCTCACCAACAACATAGGGCTCTCCGTCTAGGTTCATGAACTGAACTACGTTAAATTTTCCTACCTGTCCTTTCTGCTCACCCTTACTTCTGGATACTATATCGAATGTCAATTTCTTCTGAGGGACGATAGCCGCTCCTGACTCTCCGGTTACGGACTGTGCGTTCTCTTCAACTACGAATCCTGTTTTGTCTTTATCTACATCGTCTCCTGCTCGGCCTCCGGTTATTCCAACAGATGTTTTAACTCGGTCTATCACGTGGTCATACACCTGTTGATCGGTTGTGTAGCCAAACTTCTCCTTGACTCTATCCACCCCGTATGGGTCTGATTTTAAGCTAGCTTTTACAGTTTCCATTGCTGCTGCCCTATTGAATCTCTTGGCTCCTGTATTTGGGTCAATGGATACTGCACTGTCGATCTTAGGTATTAACTGAGTGTCCCACTCTCCCATTATGGCGTTTACGGATGGTGGTGGTGGTTGGATAGCGTCAATAACGTCTGCTGAGCTGAGCTTAGACGACACTTCTGGGTCTTGCATCTTCTGATATAGGTCTGCCCACTGCTTTTCGTATTGTGACCTTGTCTCTGGGTCTTTAAGCGATTTAAGCATGGTCATGTGAGTTCCCTGAGCCTTTTCAAGTGCGTCAGCGAATGATGCTGCCTGTGCGTTATTTTGTAGTATCTTTTGCTGCTCTTGGATTAGTTCCATCTTTTCCGGTAAGGATAAGCTACGTCTTTCTTCCCCTGCCCGTCTCCACATGTCGGTGTTTTTCTTGCGAAACTCCTCTATGTCTTCCATCGCCCTATTGGCAATTCCTACCCTTGCGTCTTTAACAACGTCAGTGGTAGCCATCTTCAAGGCAAAGGCTTCATTGCGAAGGTTGTCCTCTCTCTGCCATTTCTTGTCTTGCTCTATATCTTCAAGCCTTCGCTGTATTTCTGTGCGCTGCAACGCTTGGACTCCAGCAGTCATGTCAGGGAGGACAGCTTGTGCAGTGCCTAGGTTACCTAGTGGATTGGGAATATTCGCCATAGTGTTACTTTAATCGCTTTTGTTTTACAAAGATACATAAAAAAAGCTACTCCATTTATTAGAGTAGCTTTTACAAAAACAATTAATCAAACATTAAAACTAAATCAGCCTAAACATCTCGCAATACGCAATATATTTTAATTCGTTGTATTTTTGTTTATAGTCATACTTGCTTTTGAATTTAATAGAGTTATTGAAGTGATCTCATCCAACCACTTGTAATTCGGTGCAAAATATACCTCAAATTTAATAGTATAAGTTATTGTAATCGTGTTCATTACTCTATAGTAAATGTGTATATACATACTAGTTATGCCCCATTAAAACAATAGTGTTCCATTGCATATTCTTTTGTAAGCATATAATCATTTTGCCCTCGCACGCCTATCTTTACAAAGTCGTTTATTCCGTATTTCAAACTTACCATATTATGCTCGGGTTCATCATAGTCTATAAACGTCTTTGCATCATCCATTGTAATTACTTTTGCTTTGGGATATATGTCATTATTTAGTTCAGTAAATTCATAAATACCGTCTGCATAATGCCAGCTACCATCTTCGTCAGCTTCACTATAAAAGCAAATATCCCCCACGCACGCCTCTGTTCCGTCTTTGTAAAAATAACGGGGCATAACACTATGTATAGGTAATTTGCCGTTCTTTGTTATTACTTTGTCTGTATTCATATCTATGTTCTTTTTATTAAGTTTTGTACTAATTTTGATGGGCAAACTACCCATACATTCAACGTTATGTGCCAGTTTTCCGCGCAACAGCGTGAAAATGGCCAACAGGTGTACCAACGACTTGTGTATGTTCTTCTTTCAAAGGTCTTTTTAAATCCCAGCCCACGAAAATATTTCCAAATACATCGCCTGGCCTTACACGTCCACTTTTTACAATAGCATAACCAATAGGTGGTTCCTTGCATTTTGTTTGGAGTACTATTCCAAATTCTGCAACCCACTTGCTTTGTGTATATTCTCGAAGTCCATCAGGCATATTTTCCTCCCAAAAACCGTCACATAACACCGGCTCATACTTCATGCCTTTGTTTTTGCTTTTTGAATGTTTTCTACTTCGTTCATAATTTTATAACATTTGAAAGTTTCGTTCTCGATTTACGGCACGAGAGTTTAGTCGTAGCCCGTTAACAAACATTTACCCAACACACGCCTAAAAATCGCTTAACTGTAATGCTGTGCCTTTGTCTGCTTTTGTATCTAAACATTGGCTTTCCTGCAATAAACAATCTATGTTCCCACCAATGCGCATTAAAACCTGCTCTCTCCATTAACCCGTTTATACCGAAATTAATTCTAGGGTCTGCTAGAGTGCAATACTCAACTTCGGTTTTAATTCTCCCAAACCCACCCCAAAAACATTTGTTAAAAACAGGTATAGCGCATTGCGCTGTGGTTTCTGAAATGTTGCTCTTTTTTGTCATTTTATTTGTTATTCAAAAGTTTGTAATTCTAATCAGGGCGCAACGAACGCCATTCCAAAACCGTTACAAACACAAATGTAGTAACAAAAAATAGCACACCAAATTTAATTGATGTGCTATAAAACATGTCTGCGTTTCTTCCTATCTATTTGGAGCTACCCACGGGTTCATCTGTCCTTGCATTCCTGCTATGTTTAGCTGTTGTGGCTGATAGGTGGGCGTTTTAATCGCTCCTATGCCCTGTGGCGTGTATCCTCCTCCTATCGCCCCCTGTGCTCCACCGCCAAGCTGACTTAGATATTGCTGGTTGCCCATCATGCTCATCCCACTCTGAATACCTGTCCCTATATTCTGCCATCCTGCCGCTGAGGTTTCTGATGCCTGATTAAGTCGCGCCTGCACTGGATATAGTGTGTTGTACTTCCATTTCTGCTCTTCATATCGTGCAAGCTGTGGCAGTATGTTAATGTAGTTCTGTTGGCGTGTGCGGTAGTCTTGAGCTGCCGTTATATCAATTTCTTGCTGCTGTCTCTGTTGGGATAGGTAGGCGTCCATCGTTGATTGTAGAGTCTGTGAGGGACTTGCCGAGGATCTCCGTGCTCCCGCTACCGTAGAGGCAGTGGTGGAGGCTAGCCTCTCCTCCATTCGCTCTTGTCCCGCCATCTTAGTTCCCTGTGCCTGCGATCCTGCTAAATCTACGGCTCTGGTTACTGAGGATGGTATCTCATAAGGATTATCTGCCAATTGTTGCATGGCTTTTTTTCTTTGTCGTGCCCCTTTAAAAGCTTGGAATATCCCCATTCCTGTCTGGGCTCCCGCTGCTATGACTCCGGCTGTTAGTAAACCTCCCGCTGGCATATCTTATTGTCTTTTAGATGATTTCGTTGTTCTTCCTTTAAAGTATACGTATGTGTCGTCAGTAGCTAATACACCCCATTTATTTCTCTCTGCAAAGGCTATAAACCTATCGTTAGTTTTTCTTGTTCCAGTAACAAAATCCTGCCCTAACTTGCTCTCCACAAACTGAAACATCGCTGTAAGAAACTTACTTGACCGATAGTTCGGGTCTACATAGAAGTTCATGTATTTAGTCTTTCTGGATATAGCGACATAGGCTACTGGAAGGTCGCTGTAATAGAACACGTAGAACTTAGCATCTCCGATGTACTTAGTTATTCCATCATATATGTGAAAGAAGATGTCTAGTGGTCTGCCACATGCTGACCTAAAATAGCGGTCTCCCTTACACATAAACGTTATGTTTTTTCTTAACTTGCGAAGGGAGTAGGCTCTTTTTATCTTTATTTTGTTTTCTTTACTCACACTGTATTGTTTTACATGTCCTTACAAAGATAAACAAAAAACCCCACTCTGTATTTTAGAGTGGGGTTTTAATGTGGTGTTTGAAATGGGGTATAATACTTCTTGGTTTCTTCAGATGTTTCCTTAAAAGTTTAAGTGTCTTGAATTTCCCATCAATAATGTATCCAATACTTCCACCTTGGTAGACTTGCTTTATAATTCGTCCTGTTTTTGCATTATAAAGAAACCCATCCAACCACTTGTAATTCGGTGCAAAATATACCTCAAATTTAATAGTATAAGTTATTGTAATCGTGTTCATTACTCTATAGTAAATGTGTATATACATACTAGTTGTGCTTCATTAAAATGCCACTTCGTTAAGCACAACATACAATAAAAATAATTGGCTTGTGCTTCAATCGAAGTCGGTGCGTATTCGAGGAATAAAATTAATTGCCCTCCGCACGGTTTACAAACTGGTCAATTTCAGCCTGTGAGTATTTGGTTATTTTCAACTCCATGCCCATATCAAATAAGGTAACTAAATCCTCATCATCTTTCATCTCGCTGTTTATAGTATCAATTGCGTACTTTGCTGCATCTTTTGGGTTCTCGTAATGTTCTCTTTCTCCAAATACAGATACTGTATAAACAGCTTTCTTTTCTCGTGCATCGTAGGCATTTATAGCGTTATTAATCTCTTGCCTTTTATCAAGCAAGTCCATGTATGTCATTTTATCAAAATCCATCGCTAAAAAATTAAATATTAGTTATACTCGTTTACATTATTTGCTCTCTCTTTTCTCCACTCTACATACGGTAGAGCGTTATGCCCCATTTAAAGAAGCGACATCAAAGAAGCAATTGAGATTTGACATTTCTTCATCATCCCAAAAATCTTGAATAGTCATATGGTAATGTTCAAGCATTCCATTTATGTGTTCAATTCGTTGTTTAATCCCATTTCGTGAAATATCAAATACTCTTCCACGCATTTCAATACCTTGTTTGCCTTTATATACTTGTTGTGCTAAAAGCAAACCTTTATTCCAGATTATTATTGCTTCTATTTGTTCAGGATAATATTGAACATCAAACCAATCATTTTGTGGTTCAACGCCAAAACAATCAGAAGCCATAGCACTATCATCTTGTGCTATCCATATTTTAACTCTATCATTTAATTTCATAAAACTATAAAATTACGTGCCTTAACACCAGCTAAATGTAATGCCTCTTACTGTTTATCTAAAGATTCTCTTGTTTTATGCATAATATTATATTTTGAAATTATGTGCAGTTTTGTAAATCGGCACTACACTTAGCCAAATCGTTGTGCTCCATTAGTCTCTCAACTTGTTCACCTCGTCTTGCATATGGTTAAGTATTTGTGTTCTACCAACTTTTCGCTGTTCTTGAGCGATTTCAATAATTACAGTCTCAATCATTGATATTTGCTCGTCCTTAGTCTTGTTCTCGTTCTTGACTGAGAAGAGTTTATCCCAAATTAAGCTTGCTTTTGCTTTTGATTCGTTACTTGTCATAGTTCTAAAATTAACGGCGCACAACAACGGCTAAAAAGCATAGCCATATAATTACACTTAAAAATTGGCACTACACTTTATTGGCTATGCTTTTTAGCCAAAACGTTATAAACACAAATGTAGTAACAAAAAATAGCACACCAAATTTAATTGATGTGCTATAAAACATTTTTTGTTGTTTTTCTATTCTTCTGCTTCTGCCAACTCTGATACTTTTAGCAAGGACAGGTCAATGTGCTGCTTGTTCTTGTTGTCTTCGTACCACTTGCTTAGGTTTTCAATCAACTCGTCTTGCTTACACTTATTGGGTACTCCGTTGGCTGCTGCAAACTGCTTATTAGTCTGGTAGCTGAACCTACTGAAGTCTATCTTATCTAAGTCTGCGTAGCCTAATAGTCGTTGTAGCTCTCGCTTCTTGTCTGGGTTGTTGGCGTAGTAATTGTATAGTGCGTTAAGGCGTTTTATCTTGCTGTCCTTAATAAGTAGTTCAATGCCGATGATCTTACGGATGGCTTCTCCCTCTTCATTGGCATAGGAGTATTTACTCTCTACTTCATCAAAGATTATTTTCCTTGAATCGATAGCTTCCTGAATCATTGCTTTGGTCGATGTGATCTCATCATTCTCAATAGAAGCTAGGAGGGCGTCTGAGCCTCTCTCTAAGTCCCTGTCCTTATCGGCTATCTCGATCATGGTTTTAAGGGCTAGAATGACCTGTGAGTCTGTCATCTTATCAATACCCTCAATGCCGAAGGACTTGGCGATACGTCGCTTGTCTTTGGCTGTTAGCGGTGATAGCTTGCTGGTAAGCAAGAATGGAATCTCTGAGTTCTTAGACAGCTCCAGCACCTTAGCGTCTGCTTCTTTACTTTCGTCTACTAGCAGTACTCTCCCGTTGCTTGTTGCTTTAGCTAGGTACATAAGAAAGAAGATTTTGTCTTTCTCCTGTACTGGAATAATCATTGACCTAAGAATCTTCAGTGGCTTAGTGTCGTATTCTTTCTGTCCGTTCTGAAGGACTTTGGGGGCTGTCTCGCAGTAAATCCATGTGTCGTACTCTGAACCATCTGCTGATGGTGCGTTTACCTTTACAGGGATAGTTTGGAACCTGTCTTTCTCTGCGTAGCCTGTGGGGTTGATTCTGATCTTATCGGTAGTGCGGAAGGTTACTGTCTTTCTTCCTTTAAGGAATTGCTCAAATTCAGCTTTGTGCTTCTTGTATAATGGCTCTTCGTCGGTCAGCCTTACTCTCTCGTGATTTTTATATAACATGTCTCTTTTGTTTGCTTGTGTGTGTTAGAAAAATATGGGGCGACCGATGTGTGGTCAGCCGCCCCATTATATCAGGTCATCCTACTCTTTGCGTACTTGGATACACTGGTTGATGTTGGTGAACACGAGCATTGGCTCGGTCAACATCTCAACAGTCATTCCATCATTGGCGTTCACTGGGTTGAACCCTTGGAAGCCATTCATGCCAGCCAAAGTACCAACAACACGTGTGCGGTCTTCACCACCATAGCCTAAGAAGTGCAGTGATACGTTGTTCAAACGAACAGACTTACCATCAGCAGTTTTCACTTTAGCTTTAGTAGTAGGCATCATGAATCCAGAGCTTGACAGGTCATAGGCGTCATTACCCATAGTGAACGGGTTAGAGAAAGATTTCAGCTTAACTTTGTTGAAGCGTACTCCATTGCGGTTTACTACCTGGGCTTGGAAGCCTAGCTCGGTCATGTTCTTCAACAGGTCTGAACCTCCAGAGTATTCTTTCAGGTAATCCAAGTCTGCTTGGTCTGTATCGTCGTAGAGCTCAGAGCCCATAGCGAAGATAACATCAGTGTCCATCACACCTTGTGATTCCAACAGGTTCTTGGCAGTCACGTAGTCTCCATTGACGAAGGCGTCGGTGTACCACAGTTGCTGACCTGAAGCGTCCAATGAGTTCCAGATTCCTGTTCCTGACAGCACTTTCTGTGAGCCGCTGAAGTTAGAGGTCTGCACTAAGGCTGCATTGTCGTTCTCCTGTCCAGAGAAGATGTATTCGTTAAGCTGGTCGTCCAACAAGAACTCTGTGTCTAACAGGGCTTTGTTGTAATATCCCATCAGTTTTCCACCGTTGTAAATAGGTTCCCAGTTTTGGTGAGATAAGAATCCACCTTCCCATCCGATGTGTTCCTTTAAGATTGTAGTCTTGAATGAACGCTCGAAGGTTGCTTGGGTTGTTCCTGTCGGTGCTCCGGTTCCGGGTGCGAATTGCAGTGGCCCCAAAGACAGTACAGTGCCGATAGGTACTTCAGTGGCAATTCGTGCTACGCCGCTGTTAAATGGACGTGCAGTGAAGGTATAATCACCTGCTGAGCCTGAGCGAGATACTACTTGGTAGTTCTGGCGCACGTTAACAGCCGCTGGCTGGTAGGCTTGAGGGATATATACTGTCTGATATACACGTACTGCTGGATTGCCATTGGCATCATAATCTCCAGCACCAATCTTAAATGTGATATCTGCGCCTACTGCGCCAGTGGTGATAGCGGTAGAGGTGGTGATGTTGGCTTTGATGTTTCCTTCTTCCCACAGCTTGACGGTACGGTTTTTTACTAGCCCTGCACGACTGGGCATCCACAGAAAATCGAGTATGTCAAATCCACGTCCATAGGTGCGATAAAGGTCTGGAAGGTACTGGTCTTTCTGCATGCCAGAGTGGATGGAGAGAAAATTCGCTCCATAGTTACCTTCTACTCTGATTGTATTGTCTGCCATTGTGTTCTAATTTTTTAGTGTTTATTTGTATTAATCTAAGTTCCAGAATGCTCTCATGTTGGTTGTCTTGCCTTCGTCTTTTGCTGCCTGTGGGTTGATCTTGTCTGGGTCTACGTCGTTATGAAGGGTCTTGTGGTTCTCTTCGGCTTGACGTAGCTTCATCTCTTTTATCATCCTCTTGGCTATGGACTCGTGGTTTTCGGCTGCGTAAATCTTGTAGGCTTCCGCAGTGATCTCCTTGATGTTTTCGGGTGTGGGTTCTATTTTTCCTTTAGAGATTGCGTCTCTGATGGCTTCATTTAACCCTTCCTTGAACTCTTCGTCAATAGCTTCTGAGTAAAGCACTTCTCCAGTCTCGCTGTCCTTAACCTCGTAGGTGCTGATGTTTTTTACGATGTCGTCCACCTTGCCATCCCACGGGGTCATGTCGAACTCCGGTTCTTTACTCTGTGCTTCCCACTCTGCCATGAGCTCCTCAATTTCTTTTGGGGCTTCCGGTTTCTTCACGTTATCTCGTAACGTATTGATGCTGTTTGCGGCATCTTCTGCTGCAATATTGATGTCGTTCTGCTGTGCCAAGGTGAGGTCGTCCCAGTTGAAATCTTCTGCGTCAATGCCATTCTTACGTAAAAACCACTCTTTGGCTCCGGCTTCCCCGCCTTTGATCTTAGAATGTTTTAACATGATGTCCAACGCAATGATGTCAAGTGGGTTTGAGCTTTCTAAGTCTACTGTGAAAATCTTCTCTGCAACGTCCCTGTTCAGAGTTGGGTTTTCTTTCAGTAACAGACTTTTCTTGAAGGCTGCCTCACTTTCAAAGAACGATTCTGGATCCTGTAATTCTTTATACTTTTCAAGGACTATATTTACTTTCTTCTCTAAGGCCTCTTTTGTCTCTTTTAAGCCATTTAATTCTTCTTGGCTAGTACTTGCATCTATTTGAGATTTAAGTTCGTCTATGGAGCCGTATGATGCATCTAACGTCTTATTAAGCTCCGAAAGAAGGTCGAATGATGGTTCGTCTCCTTTAAGTGTTGGTTTTTCGTCTCCCGTTGGTTCTTTAGTCGGTTCCTCTGGAGCGTCACCCGCAGGCTGCTCCGCTGGATCGTCCGACGGATTGAAGAATGGGCTATCTGGCTCTCCTCCTAGAATGAATCTATCTTCCGTTTTTTCTACTTCTTCGCTCATAATTGTTAATACTTGATAGTGTGTGTATTTGTATCTACAAAATTACTTATAATTATTTTATTCCATTCTTGGGGATACCCTAGCCTGTGCTTCTATTTCTTTAATCTTATTCTCGCTCTTGATTTTTTCGATCTCTTTGTCCCCTGCTATTTTGTTATCGTCAATGAGCATCTGTCTTTCTGCATCGATCTGTGCTTTGAATTGCTCGAACTGTTGCTTGAGCTGTTCCAGTGCTTGCTGCTGCTGTGCATTTTGCTCTGCTGCGACTGAAGCTTGCTGTGCTTGCTGCTGCTGCTTCTGATTGATCTTGTGAGAAATGTAGGCTTCGATCTCTTTAATATTGCCTCCCTCTCTCAGTCTGCGCTTGATATATATAGCATCAGTAACGTCTATCCCTACGAGTCCATCTCTACCGTTTTGCAGTGCTATGTCAACAAAGCGTGTCATCTCTGCTATGTCTTCGTCCGTTGGCCGAGCTACAAGCTTGGTTCCAAACATAACTCCCTTTCCTTCGGCTTCTACCAGTGTCTTTACTCCAAACTCTCCAATGACTGCTGAGTACCGTTTTCGTACTGTTGGACTATTCTTTAGGTCTAACTGTACTCTCATGAGTAGGTCTAGCGAGGTATGTCCTTTAAGTATAAAGATTTGGTCAAAGATGTTTTTGATGGGCGCTGCTGAGGCGGCTACGGACATTTGTGTCACTGCTTTCCCTGCGTCGGGGTCTGCTGTGGCTCCAAGGGATACTGGGTTAATACCTGTAATCTCCTCAATTAATCGTGCATTAGTGTCCAGCGCTAATACTAAGTCCTGAATGGCTGTTCCCATTCCATTAGGCATGTATTCAATAGGCTTGGCTTGACTTACTCCATGTCTGCTGTTACGACGGTAGAACATATTGCCTGACACTCTATGTACGGTAAGCATGTCTAGTGGGTTAAGCTTGTCGCCTCCCATGCTCATCCCCATTAGTGAATCCCACTCAATAGCATATCCGGCTTTAGCGGCTGAGGCTTTGGCGTCTTGGAACTTAATCCATGTCAGTTGGAAGTCATCAAGCACTGGTATTAGCTGCTCTGTGAGTGATTGACTTGTTTTTCCTTTAATGAAATGAAATGATAGTACTGATTGGTTTTTCTCTCTGCGTGGCTGGTTGGGCTTTAGCCCCCAATCATAAACAATCTCTGAGTCCACTACCCACTTGCATTGATATACTTTAGGTATCTTAGTTTCAATATATTGCTTATTAGCAGACAGCTTCTCTCCATCTTCATAATCCCGTACCTGCTCTTTGCCTAGTCTTGTTCTGTACTTGACCTTTTTGTCTACGTCAACATCTATCCATTCTATATCCAGCACTGGTACTTTAAAAAAACCACAGCGCAGGTCTGTTTCTATATTGGTCTGCTGCTCATATTCTTCGTCCCACTCTGGGTTCCCGAACAGTCCTGCATAGCGCTGGGCGACCGTAGGTACCTTTTCAAGGTCTACACCAAAGGATTGTAGTTTGTGAGCTGGAATGAATGTTAGCTCGTAGGCGTAGGTAGAGTCTCGGAAATCGTTGTGTTTTGAGTACTGTATGCCTGCGTATGCTGGGTCTACGTATTTAATCATTTCCTTACCGACCTCTCGGTCATAATAAACCCTGTATGCTCCTATATTGATGTCTATGAGGTCGTCAATGATCTTGCGGTCTATCTCGTCTTGGTTTGAGATAGCCCATGCGTCTTTAATGACTTTCTCTCCCTCTTTGGCATAGTTTAGCTTGAATCCTCCATTAGCTTCGTGCAGCTCTAATTCTTCAATGGTGTTTATTTTCTTGTCTGGCTCTTGGTAGGGTACTCCGGCTACGTTGGATAGTTCTTTCATGAAGGATATGAACTCTGCCTGTGAGTCTACCCATGCTTGCCACTTTTTGTTGTATTGTTCATTGATTGAGTTTTCGTCTACACATTCTATGTTTATATCATAGAGATTTCCTTGAAAGGATGCGTGTATCTTGTTCTTGATCTTAGGCATGGGCGACATGACTTTCCAATTGATGTGACCCATCGCCTTACGCGCCCACTCCTTAGAGTCAAACTTGCTATTGCTACCACCTATGTCGATACCTTGGGCATTAAAGGTGCCTCCACTTCCGTTGAGCGAATCCGAACCTATCATGTATGGCTTGTACTTGTTCTCACTCTGACGCCCTGCACCATAGCGTCTGTACTCTTCATAGGTGCCTCTGGACTTGTAGGATGTGGCGTCAATGCCTCTCACGTAGTTAGAGAAGATGTACTGTGCTTTCTCAAGGACATATCCCCTAGTCATAGGTTTCCCATCACGTCTTGGGTTCATGTATTTACCTTCCTTGTCATAGCCCTCTGTTATGTCTGTTGCCTTTTTTACCATGATGTTATTATTCCTTGTGATATGTCATAATCAATTTCGTTCTCTTCTGCTATCCATTTTGAGTATTCTGACTTGGCTCCAAGCTCAGCACACATAGACGCTGCCAAGAGGTCATATTTAGTCATCTCCTCCGTCCCTTTTATGTTCTTCCACTCTGTGAGTAGGTCTTCGTGCATCTCTCGGTGTCCATGTAAAGAGATGTGGTCTCGTAGTTCCCCAAAACCTTCTTGTTTGGAGCGTTCTAGTGATTGCACCCCAGGGTACTCTTTTACTTTCCCATTGAGGTCTACTGCATACTTTAGGTATCCGTCATAGCCCCACTCGTGGAACTTCTCCCATACCACTCGTATGTTTACTTCTGGGAAACACATGGCTCCGTAGTAAATACAGGTTTTTAGTACGTCTTCTGCATATTTAATGTTATCTGACTCTCTGTAACGATAGGTACATACGTAACGATTACTTTCCCATTCCTTTAAAGGTTTGTCTTCTGGGTCTATATTTAGGTCCCTGTGCCACTTGACGGTTATCCCTCCATCAGAGAGTCTGCCCTTGGACGAGTTGGTCTTCCCGTTGCTGATACGTGCTTGTGCTTCTGTTTTGAAGTTAAAGGGGTCAGCTCCGCAGGTAAACCTGTCTGGACTCTTTGGTCGGAAGGTGTCAATCTCTGACTCTCCATCCCAATATGTGTCTCTGAACTTCTGGTTAGCCTCTGAATCAGATAACAGCTTAGATACGTTCCACTTCCCATTTACAGGGTCTGGAACCCACTTTACAGCACTCTTTAATGGTGTGCCTACCCACTCGTAATTTCCTCTTTGAGTAGGGTTTCCCATACGCGACAGCTCTGCCAGTCGCTTGTCTAGAATCTCTACGTCAAAGCCTATGTCTCCTGCCGTACCAATCCAACTATCGTCATACCACAATGGGAACTGCTTCTTCTTTAACCGATAGGTAACAAGTGCTTCTGGGTCTGTCTTGCTGTCCCTCATCAGCTGCTCTCGTTCGGATAGCAGCATCTGGGTAGCGGTAGCCTTAAATCCCATCTTCTTCTGCTCTGGCGTAGGGTTAGCTCCTCTTACGCTCATGCCGTATTCGTCTATGAATCCATCTAGAGCTTCATCTGCTGGCATGAACAAGCGGAATAGCCCTGATCGTGTTTGTCCTGTTATTTCGTTTCTCCTGTAAAAGTTACTGTCGTCTAATAGTCCTTTATAGGCTTTACCTCCCTTTGCCATCTCTTCTGCCGTGGATGGCTGATATTCCCATCCGTGGATGAGCGTTCCATTACCCTGAGACAGACAGTGCTGCAACACTCCATGTCGCTCCCTCACATCTAGGTTTTTAGCTTTACCAGACTCATCAATCAATATAACCCATAGCTTCTTGCCATCATAGAAGTTAGATTCTGCTGTGGCTGCTGAGGTTATCTTGTTTTCCAGCGAATCTATCCCCATCTCTGTACGTGGGGCTTTGTGTATGATTGATTTGGGGTCTGTATTGGACGATGTGATGGGTTTTACGATCATGGGCATCTTACGCCATGCAGGAAGCATTTTCTGCTTCATATGCTCCTCTGAGCTATCCCCTGACATGGACATAATACCTCCTCCGTCGGTTCCTCTGTGTGTTATGGTCATGAGGTAAACGATGGATAGTCCTTTGTTGGTGTTTCCTGATCGTCTGTTCTTGTTCTGCCCCACTCCATAGCAGGTGCGGTTCCCCATTTCTATCATTTCATAGGTTCCATCGGGCTCTGATATGGCTATGCCATTTTTATCTAGCTTGGCAAATGTTTCTTTTGTGGCGTAGGAGTAGTGGAAGAATAGAAATTCTTTTCGGTCTCTATCGCGATAGTCTGGATGGAATTGCCCGTCAATACTCCAAAAGTTTAAGTAGAAGTAGTGCCATCCTGTAATGTAGGTTGGTTTTCCGTTATTGAAGAACCAATAGCCATTAATTACATGCCACCATGTTTCTTTCATCCACTTTATTTCTTCTTCGTAGTAATCTCTCTTACGGTCTAGGGTGTCCCAGAACACTCTCTGGACTTTATATACAGTTGCTCTAAAAGATTTATCTTTCTCTGCTTTTTCGTTTACTTCCTGTAAGGATAACTCTTCTAGTCTTTTTAGCTTAGCTGGGTATTCTCTACGCTTAAACCTTTGGTCTTTGGCTGGCAGACCATAGCCTGCTATCTTGTGGATGGGTGGTGGCTTGGGTAGAGACAGGCGTATAGGCGTCAACGCTGGGTCATCGTCGTGATACAGCACTGAGCTATCTGGAGCTACATATTGGTCTATGTATTTAGTGGTCTCCGACATACTTGAGCTTGTCTACTTCATATTTTTCTGTTATCTCTCCGTCTTTGTCTTTCTCTGAGTAAGGGTTCCAGTCTTCGGGTACATCTCCGCTCTCCATGATATAAGTGGCTACTTTCTCTACGCTTACATTCAATCCCTTGGTAACCTCTTTGTAGATGGCTGCTAGTACTGGCTCAGATTCTCCCTTACCTCCAACGATTTCTTCTGTTAGCTTTTCAATGGAGGTGGATAGTGAGTCTAAGCTCTTAATGATGTCTACTGTTTTGCCATATACTCCGTTCTGTACCTTAGCAAGCTCCATGTAGTATATGTTCTCAAAGGCTATGAGCTGGCTCCACTTGGGTGAATTAAGCAGAGATAGATATTTTACTATCATGGCATTCACTGGCTGCTGTCTGCCTTCAAGTACCATTTCTATGTATTTCTCAAACCTGCCGTTCTTGTCTGTCTTGAATCCGGCTAACTCCATAGCTACTCCCTTTCGTGCGGGTAGGCTACGCACCTCTCTCCATAATGGGGATTGGTGGTCATACATGAGTATGATGTAGGTTAGTAATCCTTTCCTTGAAGGTCTATAGGATATCTCTACGTTAAACTCAGGGATGTGCTTGACGTCGTTCAATAACGTCGTCTTGCGTGGGTCGTAGAGGCATTTTGATAGGTCTAAATCTTGTAGCTTCATAGATGTTCGCTTGTAAACACAAAGATACTAAATGTTTACGAAGCCTTTACTTGCAGCTGGGTGGACGTAAAAAAGAGGGACTGAACTTAATCAACCCCTCAGGTAGTTAAAATAAAAAGAAAATATGAAAAAATTGATTGCTATGCCGCAATAGTTACAGTTATTACGAAGTCATTGGTTTCACCATTAGCCCCATTGATCGTGAAAGTCACAGGATTGGTGAAGTCATTGGTCGTAGTCCCGCTGACCTGTTCTGTGGTAGAAATCAGGGCGATAGCACCACTGCTCAACGTGAAATCAGCAACAAGGGCAGTTACTGTCGTTCCATTTGGAACTTCAACAGCGATAGTTTTAGCTGCATAATCGATGATTCCTACTGCATCGGCACTAAGAGCTGCGTTGTCTGCATCTAAGAACTGGAATGTAAGGATGTTGGCCGTGCCGTTCAACTGGTCAATAGATAGGTCTATCTGATAAAGTACTTTCTTAAAGGCATTGGGGTAAACTTCAATCCATGATTTAGTGGCGTCATCTGGGTCTGCCCATCCAAAACCTACCTTGTCTGTTCCAATGGTGATGGTGTCCACATAGTCGATAGTTTTAGCGTCAATCTTTTTCTTTAATACACTAAGCTTTAACTCTTGGTCATCACCGCCCCAAAAGCCTTCTACGGCTGCATAAGTTTCTTCCAGTTTGTACTCGTCCGCTGATTCTCTGCGGTCTAAAAAGTTCTTTGTGTATTTTAGAACTGAGTCTGTTCCATCAGCTTTCAGTTCACCAATCCTGTTTGTATTAAACAAACGATACTTAGTAGTGGCTAAGGTATCACGATTGATCTTTTTGATTTCTCCTTTAAACAATCCCATTATCTTTCAAGATTTAATGTTAACAAAGCAAAGATATGGAATTTTATTGATTGCTTAGCTTGCTGCGCTAACGTAGTGTGATATTTCATCCTCCTAAACGTCGGACAAAACATACACGGGCGTTAGCTGCAAGCCGTAAAATGAAATTTATAGCTGATTTTTGACCGTTCAGTTTCAAAAATTGGAACGGCCAGCAGCTAACAATATGTTTATGGCATTTTACTTTCATTTAATCAACTATTGTGCGTAATAAGAAAAAAATTAAAAGCCTACGCGCCTATTTTTTTTCAAAACTTTAAGGAAATAGAGCGAAGCATGGCTGTTGCAACTATCTTTCTGGAAAAATTGCCCGGCTAATATTCTAATTTGCAACTATTGATTTATAATCAACGGGTCGTTCATTGTCAAAAATCTCACCAAATCCCAAACTTTCATAAAGAAGTGCAGCAAGATGAATATCGTTTTCTAACATTATTCCTAATGTTTCAACTGAATTGCAATATTCAAAATAATCAAATAAGTCCCAAATATTAGCAAGTTCAATGTATTCATCAAAATTTGGGTCGCTAAAAATATACCTGTCTCCATGTCTTATTACAGCAACAGAGTGCATATCATCGTGTTCGGCTTTTACTTTTACCGTTAAAAAGTATACAAACACATGGTCTTTTCTACCTTCCGTAAATTGCGCGAAATCAAAAAATGTTTTATTAGTCAAAATACTAATAACAAAACCTTTATCAATTCCTCCCCAATTTTGTGGCATATTAATGAAAGGTGTTAGAAATACATCAAATCCAAGTTCTTTAAGTATTTCGTTATCGTGAATATATGTACCACGTTTATACTTTGGATTATCGAGATACTTGAAAAAATCATTATCTCTAAACACGTTTGCTAATGTGTGAACGGAACACCATCCATTTGTTTTTTGTACGCTAAAATGTTTCATGCTAATTTTATTATTTTATTTTTAATTATGGCATCTGCCAATGAATTTAATGAATAACTCCCGTCTGTAATTTTACAAATACTTCTAAGGGTTTGATAATTTTCAGTATCAATCATGCTTAACCATGTCCCCATTAAAACCATGCCATTTGTTTTACCAGCAGTAAAAGCTGATTCCAAATCAAACCTCAAACCTGTTTTTGTCGCTAATTCGTGTATTTTTTCACTTGCTGTCATAATGTTGTTATTTATTCTGTTGCTTTTAAACTATGCAAATATTCACCTATTTCTTTTATTCGCTTTTGTCCTTTATCAACCATTTCTTTTATGGTTTCATCACAGTGGACTACAACTTTGGCATTAATGTCATATCCATTTTGTTCAAATGAGTGCGGAAGTATGTCTAATAATCCACGAATACCCATTAGTTTGTTAATGATAATGTCTTGTGCGTCTTTTACCTCTTCAATTGTCATAGTGTTTCGTTTTTAATTATACTTCAAAGATATATTTAATGTGTGCAACCATTATGCACAACAAAATATTTTTAAAATCCCTCCCTTCTTTAATTTTTTTTTAAGTCCGTATTTCAATCGAAGTAGCTGGAAAAAACGCCACAAACATTCAACGTTAGCCCTACTCCCCTCCAAACAGCTCCTCTGCCTTGTCTCTGGCTAAGTCTAGTAACTTACCCCTACTGTAAGAGTCTCTGTCTGCGTATAAGTCTAATAAGTAGTTGTTAAATTCCTGTAAGGATTTAGTCTGCTGTTCTTTGGCAAATAATGCTGCAAAGGCTATCAAGTCCCAATATGTGAATCTCCTGCGCTCCTTTGGTAACTTACTGGCACTTATGGCTTCAGTTTCGTCAAAAAATTGTACTGCCTTTTGTCTCATCACTTTCTGCTTTCGTTCTTTACCTTAATGAACTCACCTAACCTTTCAAGGGTCTTTTCGGCATTACTGTCTAGTTTGTCTGCTATATAGCACAACTGCATATCTAAGTCGTTGGTAAACGGAATTGAGTTATTAAGCCCCTTACAAAACGAGTTTAACAACTTTGCTTGTGTCTCATCGTCGGATGTTCCAATTTCAAACCCAATGATGTCTGATATTTTTTCAACGCTACTTTTAATCATTTGTCTTTTCTTTTTAATTCAACCTACACAAATCTACAACAAAAAAATAGCACCACCAAATTATTAGTGATGCTTTATAACATATATGGATGGGAGTTTAGGTGCTCTGTCCGTCGGAACTGGTGTCTAGAAACTTTTTCCCTTGAAAGATTACCTTTGCTACTATGTCGGCAAATTCTACGGACTTACCTGATGGTATGCTGATTTCTTCATCCCACCCAAATTCCGTAAACCTTACAATAAGCTTCATAGTCACACTCCTAATGTTATGCTGGTCATATGAGTAGTTCTTATAGATAACCTTGTCATTGCCGCTGAGTGTATACAGTGTCCTATCGTAGTGGGTGGCTATATCCATATCTTCAAAGGTATCTACATCCTCATAGGTTACAGGATAGAACTTGCGGCTTGTGCCTGTTCCCTTGATCTGCCTTACTCCTTTATTCTGTGGTAGCTGTAATACTACTGCTGGCAGGGATGAATAATAGACGTTTTCGGTGCGATCTAAGGCAATATCCACGTCGTTATAGGTCTTGGTGCAGTAGTCAAGAGATTGTCCGTCTCTGACAACCAAGGCTACCGCATCTGCGTAAACTTTGTCTATCTCCAGTTCCATTTGACGAAGTGAAATACGTCCAATATCGTCAGCGGTTCCTACTCCGTTTTTAATAGCACTGCGACGTATGAGTTCTGTTAGCTGTCTCTTTTTCATTTAACAATTTCTTTAATCGTCCTGTTTGCAGTTCGTGCATACCACTCTGCTTGTTGAAGGAAAATTCTAGTAGCACAGCTCTCACAGATTGGCGTCGCTTTGAAGTCGATGTTAAACACAACCTCTGTCTCATCTCCACATACCTTGCATTTTTTCATCTATTTACCCTCGTTTTTCTTTAACATCGCATATTGTGTCACGTCTTGGCGCATCAAATTGATTCCTGCATCTGAGGCTATCATATAGAGGATGTCCAGCTTGTTGTCATCATCCCACTCCAATTCTACACTTATCGAAGTTTTGGTTCCTGATGTTGTTCCATCACTGTATGTTTCTCCTGCCTGTAAAGTATAGCTTTGTCCTACTGCTAAATACTGTATCTCTCCGGCTTCGTCAATATAGTAGTCAAAGACTGGCGTTGCTGGCATCCGGTAGTAGTACAGGGTTCCTGCTGATATTGTCGATGGGTATATCTCCATCTTGTCTTGGTAGAACGTAGCATATGGAAACTCTTCTGTTGGGTAGTCGATGCTTGAATTAAGGACTGTCCCAAGCTCTGATCCAAACAGGATGTCCACTCCATCATAGGCTCCGTCAATAAGTATCGAATCGTAACGGAAATAGTCGCTAGGAAGCGTTGCTACTCCACCGGAGAATGTAACACTACCTTTCTTCTTGAAGATGCGTGTCTGGTCGTCCAGCAGCGTTGATTGTCCTTTCTGCTGACGTGACAGTGGCTGACCTACTCCGTAGTCGTTACTTAACCCTAATCTTTCCCTTAAGAGAAGTATGTTCTTGGATTTTAGCTCCAAGGCAAAGTCTGGAATACTTAAATATCCAGATAACTGCTGCTTATTGGCTAAAAAGAGAAAGAGGTTATATAGGTCTCCGTTTGTCATCCGTTACTATTTACTTGTTGTGGTAGCTCTTCTCCTCTTTCATCTTTTTTGCTTTCTTACCTTTCTTGCGCTTTTTCATGTAGTCGCTCATGTGTTTTCCTATAATGCTTTTCATATTCTACTTGTCTTTAGTTGTTACTGATGAACACAAATATAGACAATTTTTAGGTAGGAGTGTTTTCCTTGAAAGATTAGCCGTGCTAGAATAAGTTTGGCATTATTTCTTTAATTTTGTTAATTGTAAAATAATGAAGCCTCTTGAAATCAACCGTTGGGTTTTTGAAGTCTTTTACGAAGTTCCAGCATTCCTCTTTAACTAGACAGTAGAATACTGTATTTAAAAGCCTTGGTATAAATTTGCTACTCCATCCCTGCTCGTTTTCTATCTTTGCAAACTCCTTTTTAACTAACGCTTCTGTTACATATTTGCTTACAATTTCCTCTTCGATAATCTTATTTTCCTTTAATTCGGGTACAGAGCACTTCGCATGTTTTGCCTTAAAGTCGTTTCTAACTATCTTAGCCCAAGTCTTGCGCCCGTACTTATTTGTGTATTCATAATTCTTAACAACAACGCCCTCACCTACTCCCTCTCCGTCCTCTATCAAATACCCGTTCTTTTCGAGTTGATTAACCAATCTTTCATATGTTGGATTTTCTACTTTACAAATAGGTGGAATATATTCAATTTCATATCTATCAAGTAACTCTTTGTATTCTTCGTATGGCAAATATCTGTCTCCATCCATTACATCAAACACATAAAAATTATTCCAAGCATCTTTTTTATATGTTTTTAAAGTATGCGGAACAAGCCATTCCCCATAAAGTCTGAGTCTAGGATATGCGTGAAAGAAATTAAAGATTTTCAACTGCTTAGATGCCCAGTTGAAAAATCCTGCATTGTCGTTGTCCAGAGATAACTCCCTATTTCTGCTACCAGCCCTCAATCCTCCATTCATCCATAATTGTGCATTGGTTCCATCTATTTTTGGAAATACATAGCACATGCCGTTTTCTATTCCATTTGTCTCAGAGGTTCCAAATCTTTCTACATGTTGATACTTTAAAAACTGCATACTCTTTTCTTTTTAGTTTGCGCAAATATACATCAATTAAATTAGTCTAGCAAGAATATTGATGTGTTTTAGAACATGTTTTCCTTTAAAGAATTAACAATAGAACTGATCCACGATGAATTTCTTTAAGTCTCCTCTGAGCTGAAACCACTCTCCATGTGTTCTATATCGTCCAAACACATCATGAATATCCTTCTCAGAGTGTTTGTCCCCTTCAATTATTCCAGCTATCATTAATTCAACTGGACATCCAACCTGAACTTCTTTCAGCCTAAGTACTGGATTTTTGCTGTATCCTATCTTGCAGTACTTGTTTTTACTGTTAATGAAGAAATAAACGTATGACTTGCCGTCTGTCGTACTTTTTTTAATTAGAGCTTCAATTTCGTTTCTCTTCTCATATCTTTTTTCAAAATAATCAACAATGGGGTCTGTGCCAAAGACCTCCTGATACTTATCGAACGAAGAACAAGTTGAGGCTGCATCAGTAACTATACCATCAATCTCAGAGATTCCAGCTTCTATTAGCTTTTCTTTACACAAGAAGACGACGTTTCTCTTTTCGTCAATAACCCTTGAAAGAAATACCTTTTTCTCGATGTCAGAAGAATCCCATATCTCTCGGTTTCTGTTCATCCGATATTTTCTGTCTTTCTTTTTGTTTCTATTTTTTCTCATAATTTTTCCTTTAAAGAATAGTAGTAAAATAATACGTAAATAATAATCAGTGACAGAGTTCACATACTCTTGAACTGAGCTGTTGAGTTTACTGGTCTGTAAAAAGCAAATTTCTACCCCCCCTCCCCCCGAAGGAAAGATAGAAATCTGCAAGACCACATACTCCGTCACGTCACCGCATCGTCCACTAGGCTGTTGTCGGGTAGCAAATTTTTTAAAAGCCCATTTACAACATTTAACTGCAAAACTGTCTTAAAAGACTAATCTTTGATCGATCCTAAGGGTGCTTATTATACTCAGAGCGTCCCATAACTGAGCTGACCTATGGGCTAATATTAAGAAGTGTTTTTATAAGGAAAGAAAAAAGCGCCCACACCCATCAATGCACCGAACATTGAAAAGAACGTTGGGTTTGCGTGGGCGCTAATATTTTTGAAGATTTTTCGGTGCATCTACTTTAATACGTTAAGAAGACAAAGATAAAAAGAATATTTGAATTATGCAACTGCTATAATAAATTTCTTTCACTAATACAAATTTTGCACGATTTCACAAGCTATATTATTGTGCAAATTCTATGCAACTAAAACAGCACGGCTTCTGCGACCGTGCTGTGTGTGCTTGAGGTTTTTCGTTTAACGACAGTTTCCGTTGTCAGCCGCAGGGTTGCACCTTTACCTTAAACCCCGAAGCAGATTATCTTCCGCATTTTCGGCAAGCGTATAACCAATCTAAAGTACGGTTACGTTCACATGCAGTGAAGAGGCTTTACCGAACATGACAAAACAAAGATACAAAAAAATAGCCAACAAAACTAATTGCTGGCTATTCGTGATTCGCGAATTGATGATTGCTAGTCCCCACATGCCTTACATGTGGTGTAGGTGAAGTCTTTTGGAACGTCTCCAGTAGTATCACCTCCCATGAATACTTGTTCGTATGGATTCTTATAACACTCAGAGGTATCTTCCTTTAAGTATTGCTCTAGTATTTTGGCTACCTTTACTGAGGCGTTAGCCATCTTAGAGGAGCACGTGATGGTCTTGTCTTGTTCTACTAGCCTTACTGCTAGTGTTAATGCTAACTCTTTTTCTCTTTTCATGTCTGTTTGTAATTAAATTTCGTGTGTAATAACTGTTTTTCGTATCGTTTATGTAAGGATAGACCTGACAGTTAAACTACAAAGTAAATAATATCTGTTTTCGCTTATAGCTGCTTACTTTATTCCAAGTTTAAGTCCCCTATCCTGCATCTTAATCATTGCCTCTGCGTTGCCCAAAGCATCATCTACTGGATTGTGAGTATGCTTAGTTTCACGCATCCATTTCCATCGGAGGTATAGATCATTGTTAAACCCACACCACAAGTCGCCTATTCGTCTACCTGAATATCCAAATGGATTATGCCCTATGAACTTGTGAAAATACCAGTTTATAAAAGACCAGTCGTATGCTATGTTGTCAGATATGAACACAGGTTTCCCTGCCACATTCTCAGATAGCCAATCTTTAAAGGAAATCATAACAGCTCTAGGGTCGTCAAAAGATTCATGTTCCTCTCTTGAATATCCAGATATAGCAAGAGCCTCCGGCTTGAAATTACCAGATATAGGCTTAGTCTTACCAAAGAATGTTTTTGACAATCCCTTCTCAACTACTACCGCTCCGAAACATACCATTGAATACCCAGTAAGAGTATCAGGGTATTCGCCATCGCTTTCTACGTCTACTACTACAAATGTGCTCATATTATTTAATACCCGCATAGTTAATACCAAACTCTATTAGTCGACCTAACCTATTAAGCTTATACCGATATACAGTCTCTGCTTCATCAAAGAAAACAAAACCTTTCTCTTCAAGGTATGTTTTAAGCTCGTATTTAGCTTTAAGTAGTCTAGCGGTACAAACACCCTCGCTAGAGAAGATATTCGATTCTACGACCTCTGATGGTGCTGTATTGGCATCTACCCACACAACCTTGCCTCTGGCAATAGGGATAACATCTTTTTTCTTTTCTTCCGAATAAATTGTTGGCTTCTTCATCGTTTAGTACGGATTATCTATTTCTGAAAGGGTCACTGGGAAGCACCCCCGTAAACAAAGATAGTTATCCAGTTCATTTGATACTGTAAGCTCCTTTATGTCCTCAGCACTAAAGCCATGCTCGTTAGCCATAGAAACCCAATACTTTCTAGCGTTACCCTCTCCAAGAGTATGACCTTCGTCAATTAATGTTCCGTCGATGAAAAGACCCTCCCAATCTCCATCTTGTGAGCACAAAACTAATACCTCTTTTTTCTTTTCTTCCATAATTTTATCGTTTTACTATTTCGTTTAGGTGATGAATCCTGCGATGTCCCACGTCGAACTTCTGATTGTATGGACGATCAAGCAAATAACAGAACACACCATTGTTGTTTAAGTCTACGAAGTTACGATAAGAGTCTTCAACAAACAAATCCACCCCTATGTTTTTCAACACATCTACCTTTGAGTCCTTCGACCTATACACTGGTTCACAGGGAAAATTATTCAGCTCGAGCCACTCCATTGTCCACTCCACAGGTATGCCTCTGTTTGTCACATAAGCAACAGGCTCGAATGGCAGCTCATTGCCCTGTATTAGAGGTTCCATATTAAGCCAGAAGTCTCTATCGTTGGCAATCTCATCTCTATGCTTTTTCCATAAATAGGTGAAGTGCCAATGGTTATTCCTAGACTCAATACCCATTCGTTCACAGAAAGCTTTCTCAAAGTTACAAATCACACCATCGACGTCCAAGGCTACTCTTTTGTCGAAGTAGGCGTTCTGCCTGTCGTCAAGTTCTGGATGAGTGGAGTAGTAGTCCAACAACTGATTAAGCCCAAAGGATGCGTTAGCTAAATGCAAAGTAGTCAGCTCGTCATAGTCCTCCCCATCCTCCCATGCTTGGATGTGACGCTTAACACTCTCCATTACACCAGTCCAAGACTGACCCTTTCTCCAGTTGTTATCTCCTGAGTCCAGCACCTCGTACTTGGATGCTTCTTCAAGAGAGATGTCCTTACCAAGTATTTCATTGCCATTAGCATCACCATAGATAGTGTATTTGTGTGCTCCTAGGGTATAGACCTTAGCTATTTCCTTTAAAGCAGTATTTGGTATTAATCCGTACTTTAGTTTTCCTGTGTTGTATCTCCGTGCTTGCGCCATCTTTAGTTTCTATTTATATTTCTAATCATCTGTTCTCCCAATTAGTCTGAGTCTCGCTGGGCTATTATGTATTCTACTAGGTCTGCTGTGTGGTCTAACATTAGTGGTACTTCCCGTAAAGGAATGCTATGGATTTGAAAAGAAGCCTCACTCTGAGACGAATAAACCACAACACATCCCTTGCAGGTAAGAACACTATACATCAACTTAATCTTAGATCGTAGCGTCTTAATCATAGTCTAGATAGTTATCCGAAGTACTGTCTCCGACCGACGAACCTTATCCACAGACTTTGGATTATAAGCATCCTGCCAATCCTTGGTGTCATATCCATCATAGCCTGATGTATCTTGAAGATCTACCTTAATTGCATCAATACGATCAGCCTCAAACACAATGTAGATGTTTTGACTAGCTCTACCAATAAGTAGCAGAGCATCCTCAGAGTAGCTATTAGACCCACACATAGCCGAACTCCTAGCATAAGAGTCAGAGATCATTGCTTCATGTAAGTGCCCCCATATAGTAAAGTCTATGTCCACGTCTGATTGCGCATATTTTCTCACAAGTTTAGACAAATCCTTAGACACATCTTTCCCAATCTGGTGACCATGTATCACTAAGAAGTTCTTTCCAGCGATGCAGACAACCTCCTCGTGCTTATCAGACAATCCAAGGAACGTGATGCCCACTGTTGACTTAAGCTTGTAGCGAAGAATATTGAAGATGGTGAAGTCATAGTTGTCAGATACTATTTCCTTGTTCCAGTTGTAGTCCTTACTGATTCTGGACTCATTGCCACACACGCCAGCCACATACACATTAAAATCCCTGTTGAGGTCAACGAGAGCGTTCTCGATGACCTGTACTCCAATGAACGTAGCCTTACTACGATTAGTTGCCATAGCCACTAACTCATCCAGTCTACGGTCGCTGTTCATAAGGTCGCCACTCATCAACACAAATACGTCTTTTATCCCATGTATAGCAAAGTACCTCTTAGACTCAGATATGAGCTTATAAATGCGCTTAGACGCCACTGTGAAGTCGTACTTATTTGACCTGATATCGATGAGTTCATTGAAGTGAAGATCTGATAACTGGATCACCCCAACAGCAGAAGATGATGGAGAGTGAGCATTACCCTCTGTTTTGTAAGGGTTGGCATCGAATACAGAACATAGAGCCTTAGCGTATTCAGATACTGCATTCTCTACTCGTGCGTATTCCCTGAATGACTTCCTCTCAACCCTATTTAGGTCTTGCATCTTCTGTTTCTGCTTTGCCAACTTAACGTTCTGCTCCAATACCTCTGGGTCACCATCAGCCATTGATAGCAACACTTCTGTTAAGATGTCAGTATTCTCTAAGATGCCTGAATAGGTTCTAGCCTCACCGTCTGATATGTTTAAGATTGACATGATCTCACTTCTTGACAGCTTTTTTCCATAGCCAAGAAGTGTATCTAGGCTTTCTTTGTTTATTCTACTCATGTATTATTGATTTAGTTGTTTTTGTTTTCTTGTAATGATTGCTTTTCGTCTTCTTCTGCTATGAATCTGCCTACGATGTCCTGTAAGAGATAGGTCATCTCCTTGTCCAGATCAATCTCGAACGGCTCACCCAAAACATCAACCTCATATTTTACAGGAGAATAAGAGCTATTAAGATTGTTCTCATACAGAAACTCATCCTTAATATCCAGAAGGCCATTAACAATCTCCTTATACTCTCTACGTCTTGTATATATAGAAAACAAAGATAGCTGAGTATGCATCCATTTTAGCAATACTCCATATCTCCATTTAATTCGGTTAGTTACTTTGCGCTGAGATGCAGCACCACGACTCCATCCCATCCCATACACTTTTTGCACCATCTCTCTGACTTGTGACTCGGTCACACCTCTAAATCGGATGGCATCTGCCACTTCTTTTAAATTATCAGCCATAGTATTTATTGATTTTTGCTAATGCAATTTACGAATAATATCCCTAATAATCAAACTTTTAGGACACGAATATGTTAAAAAACATGTTTGTTTTTCTTGTTTTATTGTGACATTTCATATACATTTGTTATCGTAATTAAAATAAAAAGAAGATGAACGTAAAACTAGGAGTTAAAGGATTCAATTCAGAGCTTAAGTGCAGAGGACTGCAATATCGCATTGGACAAATTCAAAGCGAAGACGTAAAACCAAGGATATGTGGTGCTGGAATGCACTATTGCGATATTATTAAGGACGTGTTTAAATACTATCCAAATAATGGTAAAAACAGGTTCTGCGTGGTTGAGGTTTTGGGGGATGTTGAAGAGGGCGTAGACAAGTCTGCAACAAATAAACTGAAGATCATTAGAGAGCTAACAAAAGAAGAGTTGTTAAATGGCGTCTCGCAAGAACAACTTGTCAAGAACCTAAAAGCTTTTAATGATGATGGGTTTATAATCGGCGGGTCATACGCACTTAAAGCGCATGGGTACAACATCAACAGACCGATAAGCGACATCGACATAGTTACAACGGAAGAGGACACTAATGCTGTTCTAGAAAAGTTGCAGGGAATGGCTAAAACAAAACACTTTTCTTCAAGGGACTCCATAGCCTCATGCACCGGAATTTATGGAGAGAAATATGATGTTATAAGGAACGCAAACGCTCATGGAGTAGTTCGCAAGATACACGGAGTTGACGTGATTGTTCAGGATGATATTGAGATTTGGGAGGCTAAACTAAGATACGCACTACATGGAGTAAAGAAGCACATGGACGACATACTTCATAACAATGTCTGTTTTGAAATGAGCCCTAGAAACAAGCTTCCAGAAGACTACAATCTTCCATTCTAGTATGTTCTTAAACACACTATTTTGCTTGTGTATATCGAATAATAGGGCTATATTTGCTAAGGTTAAAATTAAAAGAAAATGAAAACACTAGAATTAAAACACCTTGCTTGTTATTTGCCGTATGGGTTGAAATACCAACTAAAAGGAAATTTTCCAATAAAAGAAGGAGTTGAAAATATAATTGAAAATATTGGAGAAATATCACCATTTGATTTTACTCTTAGAAAAGTTTTAGATTGGAAGACATGTAAGCCTATCCTTCGCCCATTATCAGATTTAACAAAACCATGTTTGCCGGATGGGAAGACACCAATTGTGGAGTTGTCTAAAATTGCGTTTCAGAATATTTATGCAACAACTCCTTATTTTTTAACTCACGAGCAGCTCGATGAAGGGGACAGTGCCGCTATTATTGCGCATACTTCTGACGAGCGTGTGTCTTTGAGTTACGACAAAGATCTTAACAGGAATGAATTTACTTTTTTTATTAGTGGTAGTGAAATGGACACCAATCAACTCCAACTCTTTGAAAAGCTTTTTGAATGGCATTTCGATGTTTACAACCTTATTGAAGGCGGATTGGCGGTTGATATTAACACTTTAAGTAAGCAACAATGACAGACAAAGCAGTTGGTCGCAGGATTTCAATGTATGATTTTCGAACAAAGAAAAGAAGGGATTTTCTATCAATGAGAGACGTAACCAGAAACATGGGATTTAGAGATCAAACAATAAAATCATGTATTGAATCGACATGGGGGATTCGAAGAGATTGTTTGATATCGACCCCAGAAGCAATTGACTCAATACTGGCTGACAGAGTATATGAAAGATGGATATATGACGTTGGTGTTGAGCTTGACTACCTTAAAGGATTCCTAATTCTTCCCAACGGAGATATTTGGTCGAGGAAAAGCGGAAAAATACTAAAGCATGGTCGTTGCACGAATGGGTATTTAGGATTGTCAACGGTCATGGATGGCAGAACATATAATTTTTTAGTTCACAGACTGGTTGCTGAGGCCTTCATTCCCAATCCAGAAGACAAGCCACAAGTAAATCACATAGACGGAGTGAGAGACAACAATAAAGCTGAAAACCTAGAATGGGTTACTGTTAGAGAAAATCATATACATAAATACAGAGTATTGAAAAGAGATCACCACATGACTGGGGTTCTTGGTAGGCAAAATAAGAAAAGCAAGATAGTATATGCTTATAAGGACGGAATGGTTGTAGATTGCTTCTTTGGACTTTCTGATGCCGCAAGGAAGACTGGGTGTTCAAGTAGCAAAATAAGTCTTTGCTGCAATGGGCACAGGCGTTTTCATAGGGGATTTGAGTGGAAATTTTAAGCAAATAAAATATGAGCAAAAAAGAAAACACGTTTGCATTGGTGACGATCGACATAGAAACAATTCCATCGCAAGACACCTATTCCTTCAAGGAACCTACCTTAGAGGACATAGGAGAGCATGGTTCACTAAAAGACCCAGAGAAGATAGCCAAGTGGAAAGAGGGCAAGCTAGCTGAGCTAAGAGCTAAAAGAATGGAAGAGGCGGAGAAAGAGCTACGCTCAGAATCCTTGGTTAGCTACAAGGGACGAATACTATGCATTTCCTATGCTATTGGTGATGGAGCGATTAAAACATTAGACAGTACCGTTAACAAGAAGTATTTTGAGGCAGAGGAAGCGCGTATGTTGTGGGATTTCTATAATGACATCAAAGACTACAAGACGGTTGGGTTTGTTGGATGTAATGTAATTCAGTTTGACCTCCCGTTTATCCTACACCGAGCATTTCGCTTCGGCGTGAAGCAGTTGGCAAATATCATTCGTGTAGATAACGGATATTCAAAGGGTAGGGATTGGGATATTATGGAGATGTTCTATGGAGGGTTGGTTTGGAAGCCTAGAGTTAGCCTTGAGAATATGTGTAATCTGTTGGGCATATCTACGCCTAAAAACGAGATGCGTGGTTCAGAGGTCTTTGACTACTACCTTAAAGGAGAAATAGATAAAATCAGAACATATTGTGAAAAAGATGTAGATCGTGCAAGACGGTGTTATTACAGGCTGAAATAACGCTCGGGCGGTAAGTTGATGTTAATTCCGCCTTGGAGGCACGACAAGGAGTAAGGGATTAATTCAACTTAATGCTTGTTAGGGTGTCGTGACGTTTGCGACATGGAAAGACAAGCGCGAACCATTAGCCCTCATGTTTTTTAGTGAAAATTTAAAATTTTACCATGAAGTACATTATAGACATGTTAGAAACAAAATTACGTGAGGAACAAAAAATCTCCGTATTGCCAGGAGGTTTTGAGTCATTTACGAAGGCTGGTCAGGTTGCTTTTGAAATAAGTCAGCGAATTGCGTTAAGGAGAATTCCTCAATTACAAAAAGCTCTTAAAATTTTAAATGAAGCTAATAACGAGCTGCGGGAGCAGCGAGAATGAGGGCTAACGAATGGTTGTATGTGTTCGGTTTTGCCGCGCACGTAATCCGATTAAAAGCAATACAGCCAATTGGCAAAACTGACATATACAACGTGTTAGCAACTGGCGGACTTTAACCTCCGACCGCTGATTTGAAACACAACCGTAATAATTATTTTTTTTTGAGGGGGATTTTAAAAATTTATTTTATGAATGTATTAAGTTTATTTGACGGTATGAGTTGCGGACAAATTGCCCTTATTGAATTAGGCTTTAAAATAGACAAATACTATGCAGCCGAAATTGATAAGCCAGCGATAA
>CEGE01000409.1_pt1 | contig 57691 bp, 54 predicted proteins | sample 306311 | NCBI WGS metagenome assembly CEGE01 (sample SAMEA2755654, study PRJEB7226) | microbial mat metagenome | biome: microbial mat; feature: hypersaline; material: grass silage | place: USA | collected 2014-02-19 | depth 0 m | reverse complement strand
AGTTGGCAAGAATCATCGCGTCGGTAATATCCTTGACAAAAAACTCATCAAAGCAAATAACCCGCGCCTCAGTAGCAAATTTGCCAGCGATTAGCGTCAGCGGATTCTTTTCACCCTTGTAGTGGGTCAGCTCATTATGGACGCGCTGCATAAAGCGGTGAAAATGAGTGCGCATTTTGTCGGGAAAGGGCAAGGCTTCATAAAAGGTATCGACCAAGTAGGTTTTGCCCCGCCCTACCCCACCCCAAAAATAGAGGCCTTGGATATCAGGCAAGACAGGCTCATCAGCCAATGAGGATTTCTTGCCCATGAAACCCGCCATCTTGGCTTTTAACCCTTTATGGAGCCCCTTATTCGCAACCAGAGCTTTGGGAACGGTTGTTGGCGCAGCGACAAGCTCATCATAGAGCCGCTGTAGATGCTTTACGGCCAACTCCTGCGCTGCATCATATTGAAAATCATCGCGCTCTAAGTCCGCCCGATAGCGCTCTATAGGCGATGCAGGGCGCGTTTTTGACGATGCCCTACTCGCAGTTGTTGATGACATGCACTCGCCTCCCACAGCATGTAAGGCAGCCGCCAGTACATGACTGGCAACCTTGAAAAGGTTGTGATTATACCTGTAGAGACATCTAAGCGCATGAGCGGATTGACCCAACCGGCTGAGTGACGCCTATAATGGCAGCCTGTTTGATTCTTAAGCTGCTAGCATATGCAGCCTCTAAATCATTATATTCAAGGCGCCAGGGAGAACACTGTGGACGCGAGCTCACCATTAACGTTTGCCATAATCGGTTTTATCGTCGGCCTGATCATTGGAGCGGTTGCTTATCGCCTCTTCAGCAAAAGCCAGCGTGAAGCGGCTTCCATGCGCCAAAAGCTACTCGAACGCGAGCACCAGATTGCCGAGATGAAGAGCAGCGTGGGCAGCCATTTAACGGGTATTTATCAACGCCTAAGCAATATACGCGATGAAGCCAACCAGCTTGAGCTTCAACTGAAAGAGGACGCCGCGGAGTGGGATATTCGCGACGCTGCTATTCAGCCTAGCCTTGATCTCTCGGGTATTGATCCAGCGCGCGAGCAGCAGACGACGGCAGACGCCAGCTCCCCTTCGACGCCACGTGACTACGCGGATGGTAAGGGCGGCACGCTGTCAGAAGACTTTGGCTTGAAGAGCAATGAGGCGGCGACACCACAGCCACCGCGCTACTAATAATGATTGATCAGCCCCGGCTCCTGTTATCGGTGATCCGGGGCATTTAATGCGTTAAGCGGGATTATCAATATCCACAAAGCGGTGCTCAACGTCATACTCATCGCTTAGCCACTCGCCCAGCGCCTGAACACCATAACGTTCAGTGGCATGGTGCCCGGCGGCGATATAATGAATACCCATCTCCCTCGCCAGGTGAGTGGTTCGCTCGGATATCTCACCCGATACAAATACCTGTGCGCCCGACTCATAGGCGTCGGTGATCATGTCCTGCGCACCACCGGTACACCAGGCGATGCGCTCAATATCTCCCACCTGCGGGGCTTCAATGACCAACGGCTTGCGCTGTAAGGTTTGCGCTATTTGCGCTGCCAGCTTACTGACTGAGTGTGGCTGCGGTAATCGTCCTGACCACAAAAGCCCCTCCCCCAGCGCGCCATCAATGCATCCCTCTACTTTCCACCCCAAGTGACGGGCTAACTCCGCGTTATTGCCCATCTCGGCATGCGCATCCAGAGGCAGATGATACGCTAACAGACTAATGTCATGATCAAGCAGGGTTTTAATCCGCCGCTGCTTCATACCAGTAATCGCCACGGGCTCGTTTTTCCAAAAGTAACCGTGATGCACCAGCACCATATCTGCCTGCCAGGCAACGGCTTCGTCCAGCAGCGCTTGGCAGGCAGTAACACCGGTCATGATGCGCTTGACGTGCTCACTGCCCGCCACCTGTAAGCCATTAATGGTAAAATCTTTAAACTCTGCCGCACGTAACTGATGGTCACAAGCCGCTACTAGTTGATCACGATGAATCATATTGAGTCCTTTATTGATTTAACCGCACCCGTGAGGTAGCTGCTAAGAAAGTGTTACCATAAAACCATTGTAAAACTCGCTGCTTTATATCGCGAACAGCGAGACTGACCCGTTAAGGAATTGATTGCATGCGACGCTACGTGCTGCCTTATCTCTGGCCTGTTATCACTGGCGTACTGCTCGCGGTGGTGATTCTCTTCGCACTCCCCGAGCAGTTGCCCAACCCGTTTCGTGACTCGTCGCCTCAAGCCCCCCAAGTCGCCGCGCCGGTCATCTCGACGACACCAGAAGTGGTAGAACCCAACCCTAGTCGCCCTGCGCCTGAAATTCATCAGGCAGCGCCGCTTTCCCGGAACAAAGGCCCCGTCAGCTATGCTCAGGCAGTGGAGCAAGCCGCGCCGGCGGTAGTAAATATCTACTCATCGCGCATCGTTGAGCGCGACCAGCACCCACTGATGTCAGATCCATTTTTTCAGCAATTTTTTGATAACCAGGGAGATGACGCGACGACCCATCAACGCATGCTCTCAAGCTTGGGCTCTGGCGTTATAGTCAGTGAGGACGGCTACGTACTAACCAATCACCACGTCATCAACGGCGCCGATGAAATCCAGGTCGCTCTGCGCGACGGACGCGAAACCCTGGCAGAGGTGATCGGCACAGATCCTGAAAGTGATTTAGCCGTGCTAAGAATTAACCTGGACGATTTGCCAGTCATTGAACTCACAGACTCAGCCGACGTAGCGGTAGGCGACGTAGCGCTCGCTATTGGCAACCCTTTTGGTGTCGGTCAGACGGTCACCATGGGTATTATTAGTGCCACGGGGCGCAATCATTTAGGGCTAAACGCCTATGAAGACTTTATTCAAACAGATGCGGCTATCAACCCGGGTAACTCAGGTGGCGCGCTGGTCAATCCTGAGGGCGCCATGGTCGGCATTAATACGGCTATTTTCTCGCGCTCAGGTGGCTCCCAAGGCATTGGCTTTGCCATTCCTGCCAACCTTGCCCACAGCATTCTGGATGAACTGGTCACTCAAGGACGGGTAATTCGTGGCTGGTTAGGCATTGAAGCGCAAGCACTATCACGGGAACTGGCAGCCTCTTTTGGACTGCAAACACCCCAAGGTGTGATCGTCGCGGGGGTTGTCAGCGGAGGGCCTGCCGCGGAAGCGGGGCTAGAGCCAGGCGATGTGCTTCTCTCTGTCAATGGCCAGCCTATTCTGGATGCCCGCACCACGATGAGTGAAATCGCCTCTATCGCACCCGGCACCTCGCTACCACTCACCATCGTCCGTAGCGGCGAGCGCCTGGAGATGACCCTCGAAGTGGGCGAACGCCCACTCCCTACCATCCCAATTAATGAAGAGACTCCTGGCCCACGCGACTCGTAGCCTGTTTACAAAACGCGCTGGCGTAGCGCAAAGCGCATTGGCAGTATCAATCGCGAATCCGGTACTCCGCGGAGCGGGCGTGGGCGGTGAGTGATTCACCTCGCGCCAATACCGAGGCGATTTTGCCCAGCTCAGAAGCACCGTCTGCGGAGCAGTGAATAATCGAAGAGCGCTTCTGGAAATCGTAAACCCCCAACGGTGAAGAGAAGCGCGCCGTGCCAGAGGTAGGCAGCACGTGATTTGGCCCGGCACAGTAATCACCCAGCGCCTCGGCGGTGTAACGCCCCATAAAGATTGCCCCGGCATGACGAATATCGTCTAACCACGTCTCGGGGGCAGCCACCGAAAGCTCCAGGTGCTCAGGAGCAATCCGGTTAATCAACGTAATCGCTTCTTGGGCGTCCTGGCAGAGCACTAACGCTCCTCGCTTACGCAGCGACTCACGCACGATCTCTTTGCGCTCTAAGGTCGGCAGTAGCCGCTCAATTGCCGACTCCACAGCATCTAAGTGTCCGGCATCCCAGCTCACCAAGATCGCCTGGGCATCTTCGTCGTGTTCGGCTTGAGAAAATAGATCCATTGCCAGCCAATCGGGATCAGTCTGACCATCGGAAACCACCATAATCTCCGAGGGCCCGGCAATCATATCGATACCCACCTGACCAAATACTGCACGCTTCGCCGTGGCCACATAAATATTGCCCGGCCCAACTATTTTATCGACTCGAGGAACACTTTCAGTGCCGTAGGCAAGGGCGGCTACGGCCTGAGCGCCGCCGATGGTAAACACATAGTCGACTCCCGCCAAGTGAGCCGCTGCCAGCACCAACTCATTGAGCACGCCATCCGGCGTAGGCACGACCATAACGATTTCGCGCACGCCGGCCACATGGGCAGGAATCGCATTCATCAGCACTGACGAGGGATAGGCAGCTTTGCCGCCAGGAACATAAATACCGGCGCGATCCAGGGGGGCAACTTTCTGCCCCAGTACCGTGCCGTCTGCTTCTTCGTATTGCCAGGAGCTGGGCTTCTGACGCTCGTGGTAGCACTTAATCCGCTCGGCGGCGCTGGAAAGCGCCTCGCGCTGCTCAGCAGGCAAGTTATCAAACGCTCTTTTCAACTGCTCGGGCGTTAACTGCAATTCGTCCATCGAGGTAGCCGCAAGCCGGTCAAAGCGGTTAGTGGCTTCCACGACCGCGGCATCGCCGCGCTGTTTTACGCTGGCAAGAATTTCTTCGACCCGCGCCTGCACCGCTTTGTCAGACACCCCTTCCCAATCTAACAGCGCATCAAGTCGATGGTTAAAGGCATCATCGCTTGTCGATAGGCGTGAAATCGTTGCAGTCGTCTGTTTGCTCATGGGTAACCTCACATCATTCGGCAAGCTGGGTCTGACGCTTTTTGACCGCACTGTCCAAGCGCTCTAGTAACGGCTTAATACGCTCATGCTTCATGGTCATGGCGGCCTTATTCACCACCAGCCGGGTGCTGATATGGGCAATAAGCTCACGCGGCTCCATACCATTCGCCCGCAGGGTATTGCCAGTATCGACGATATCGACAATTTCATCGGCGAGATTCATTAACGGCGCCAGTTCCATAGCGCCATAAAGTTTGATCACCTCAGCCTGAATTCCCTGCTCGGCGTAGTAGCGTCGCGCCACGTTAACAAATTTCGTTGCCACCCGACGCCGGGCACGGGCTGGCAACTGGCCGGTCACACCCGCGGTCATCAACTTACAGCGGGCAATTTCCAAATCCAACGGCTCATAAAGCCCTTCGGCACCGTGCTCAAGCAGCACATCTTTACCTGCGATACCGACATCGGCTGCCCCTAGCTGAACGTAGGTGGGCACGTCGGTGGCACGGATAATCACCAGTTTTACGTCGGGCAAGTTGGTATCAAATAGCAGCTTACGACTTTTGCTTAAATCCTCTGCAGGTGTAATACCCGCATCGGCCAGTAGTGGCAGCGTCTCTTCCAGAATACGGCCCTTCGAGAGGGCTAAAATCAGTTGCTTACTCATCGTGTTGCCCAGTGGTTATTAGCATGCAGGGGCTTAGCAGCAGAGACTCAGTAGAAATGGTCTAGCCAGGAATACGGCGAATGCGCGCACCCAGCAGCTGCAATTTCTCTTCGATACACTCGTAGCCACGGTCAATGTGATAGATGCGGTCTACTAGAGTTTCCCCCTCGGCCATCATGGCCGCAATCACCAGCGAAGCCGACGCGCGCAGATCGGTTGCCATTACCGGTGCACCGGAAAGCTTCTCGACCCCCTCAATCAAGGCGGTGTTGCCCTCCAGCACGATATTGGCGCCCATTCGGTTAAGCTCTTGAACATGCATAAAGCGGTTTTCGAAGATCGTCTCGACCACCCGAGAGTGCCCCACGGCCACAGCGTTCATGGCCACGAACTGCGCCTGCATATCGGTTGGGAACGCTGGATAAGGCGCAGTACGAATATTCACCGCCTTAGGACGCTTGCCGTGCATATCCAGGGCGATCCAGTCGTCTCCACTGGTGACTTCCGCACCCGCCTCTTCCAGCTTGGCAATGACCGCGTCCAGGATATCGGCCCGGGTGCGCTTGACCTTCACCCGTCCGCCAGTCATGGCGGCGGCAACTAGAAAGGTGCCTGTCTCGATACGGTCGGGCATGACATCGTGCTCGCAACCGTGCAGTTTTTCGACGCCTTCGATAGTAATGGTGTCAGTGCCTTGACCGCAGATTTTAGCGCCCATTTTGATCAAGCACTCAGCCAAGTCGACAATTTCAGGCTCGCGGGCAGCGTTTTCCAGAACGGTTTTGCCATCGGCTAGGGTCGCCGCCATCAGCAGGTTTTCGGTACCGGTCACTGTCACGGTATCAAAGTAGATAGTTGCCCCTTTTAGACGACCGTCCACCCGCGCGCGGATATAGCCAGCCTCAACGCGAATCTCCGCCCCCATGGCTTCTAAACCGCGAATATGCAAATCCACCGGGCGCGAGCCAATGGCGCAACCACCGGGTAGCGATACATCGGCTTTACCGAAGTGGGCAAGCAGAGGGCCCAACACCAGTATCGAGGCACGCATTTTCTTAACCAGCTCATACGGTGCGTGACACTGAGTGACTTGGGAGCCATCCAACTGAATACTCAGCTTTTCGCCCATCACCGGCTCAACGCCCATGCGGCCGAGCAGTTCTAAGGTGGTGGTAATATCCTGTAAGTGCGGCAAGTTACCAATCACCACGGGGCCATCGGCCAACAGGCTGGCACACAGAATAGGCAGCGCCGCATTCTTAGCGCCACTCACCCACACTTCACCGTCTACCGATCCATTGCCGGTAATGATTAATTTATCCATGGGGCGACCGTTATTGAACGTTTTCCGGTGCAGTTTGCCACTGCACCGGGGTAAACGTTTTGATGCTAATAGCGTGGAGCGCACCCGAGGCGATCTCATCGCTCAGCGCAGCGTAGACAAGCTGCTGACGTTTGACCGGAGAGAGACCTTCAAAGGCATCGCCAACCGCAATCACCTGAAAATTACAGCCTTCACCCTGGATATGGAACTGACATCCGTCGATACGGGATTCAAGCAGTGCTTTTACCTCGTTGGGTTGCATGGCGCAGAAAACTCCTTTGGGGTCATCGTTATTAATGAACGTAATTGGGTCGACATAATAAAGAAAAGCAGTGCGCTTGGCGATGCCGGAGCGTTAAATGGCCAGAGTAGCCGCAGGCTGATCAATCAAAGCATCCAACTCAGCCAGGGAGGCAAGTCGGCGTAGCGGCGCTGAAAAAAGAATGGCTTGGATATGGATACCGCGCTGCCGACAAATTCGAAGCCATTCAAACAGCACGCTAATGGCAGCGCTGCTAGCCTTCTCAATGCGACTAAAGTCTAAGCTAAGCGAAGTTAGCTCGGTGTGCTTGAGCCATTTAACACCACAGGCGGCCAAATCGGCCGCCAAGGATACCTCCACATCACCTTCCACCAGCAAGGTAGTGTTTTCTACACTAACCGTTACACTGGGGCGTGAAAACAGCACTGTCACGCATCGCCTCCCTGCTCAAGCTCTTCAACGCCCACTTCAGGTGACCATCCGTCAATAACCGCGTCATAATCACGATTGTTATCGCGCATGGCTTGGTCAAACTGATTGCGGAACGTCAGACCCAGATTAATACCGTTAACGATCACGTTAACCACCCGCCACTCGCCGTCGGAGAGTCTCAGGCTATAGCTTACGGGGTACACCTTGCCGTTATTGGCCACCACTTCCATGGCAACGCTGGCCTGGTCGTCATAGCGCTGAGCCTGCTGGGCATTCAGCACCCGCAGCTCATCATAATCAAACGTCACCAGTCCGCGGGTATAGGTATCAATCAGCGTTTGGCGAAACACATCGACAAAACGACGGCGCTGTTCCGGGGAAGCGTTGCGGAAGTAGTTGCCCATCACGCTGGCCCCGATATAGCGGAAATCCGCCACTTGTTCGAGGTTGCTATCCACTAACGCCTCAAGCTCGCTAAGATTATTGGCGTAATAATCCTTGCGACCTTCGAGCTCCGACATCAGTGACTCAACGTTATCGCGAATCATTGCTTCTGGCGTCTGAGACTGCGCCTGTGACTGCAGTGGCACCATTAACGCCGCCATCATCATTACCACCAATAACCAACGACCCATCATCAAGTTCACTCCATTCATAACCATCATCTCCCCACCCGGTATTGCACTGGGCCCGTTATTACACTGGATTAGTGCCTGCCGTTTGAAACACTAGTTAGTTGCCATATTGGACACAAACTGCTGGATAAGTTCTTCCAACACCAGCGCCGACTGGGTGTCACGAATCGTATCGCCATCCTCCAACATTTCAGGGTCGCCGCCCACGCTAAGGCCAATGTACTGCTCACCTAATAAGCCTGCGGTCAGGATCGAGGCAATCGAGTCTTTGGAAAGCTGACCCTCAAGTTCGCTATCCAGGCTAAGAACGACCCGCGCATCGAACCACTGCGTATCCAGTTCAATGGCTTCTACCCGCCCCACTGTCACACCCGCCATGGTGACCCTGGCACGGGGTTTTAAACTGCCAATATTGGCGAAGTTGGCCTCTAACTGAAACGACTGCGTGGGCGCTGAGAGCGTCAGTCCACTCACACGTAGGCCGAGGAACACCAGCCCCAGAATGCCCGCCACCATAAACAGGCCCACACCGAACTCCATGGTTTTACTGCGTTTCATGAAACTGCTCCAGCCATTAAAGGCCGCCAAACATAATGGCGGTCAACACAAAATCAAGCCCCAATACTGCAAGCGACGAATACACCACCGTGCGCGTAGTAGCGCGGGAAATACCTTCAGAAGTGGGCACCAAATCATAACCTTGAAATACCGCGATCCAGGTCACCACCAAAGCAAATACGGCGCTTTTGATCATGCCGTTACCGATATCACTGATAAAGGCTACATTGGCCTGCATGTTGCTCCAGTAAGAGCCCTCGAAGACGCCTAGCCACTCCACGCCCACCAAGTAGCCGCCCCAGATGCCCACGACACTAAACCCAACCGTTAAAATAGGCAGTGACACAAAGCCTGCCCATAGGCGTGGCGCCACCACGCGGCGCAGTGGGTCAACACCGATCATCTCCATGCTGGTGAGCTGCTCTGTCGCTTTCATTAAACCGATCTCGGCGGTGAGCGCAGATCCCGCCCGGCCAGCAAACAGTAGTGCTGCCACCACTGGGGCTAACTCCCTCAATAGCGACAGTGCCACCATTTGTCCCAGCGCCTGCTCAGCCCCGAAATCGACCAAAATGGTATAGCCCTGCAGTGCCAGCACCATGCCGATAAACAGCCCCGACACCAATACAATGGCTAACGAAAGTACGCCCACAAAGTGCATCTGGTGCAACCATAATCGCCAGCCTTCCCGGGAAGGCACGCCGACCACCGACTGGAATAGAAACACGCCCGCTCGACCCAATGCTTCCATTAAGTCGCACCCTCGGCGCCCCAGCCGTGTAACACGTGCGGCGCTATTAGAGAACTTTGACTGCATTAACTCTGCCCTTTATTTACCCTGCATTGGTGCATTTAAGCGCCTTATGTCACCCACCCTAGCAGTTCTATTTAACCGGAGCCTCGCCCAGAATATCGCGATAAAACGCCTCAGCGGGGTAGTGAAATGGTACCGGCCCATCAGGTTCGCCATGAATAAACTGGCTAACCCGGGGATCTTGATTTGTGTCCAGGGTTTGCGGTGTGCCATGGGCTACCACCTGGCCATCGGCGATCAGATAGAGATAGTCCGCAATGCTCAAGGTCTCCTTGATATCATGGGAGACCACCACCGAGGTTAGCTGCAGTGCTTGATTAAGGCGCTTGATTAGCTGCACCAACACGCCCATAGAGATGGGATCCTGACCAACAAACGGCTCATCATACAAAATCAGTTCTGGATCCAGCGCCACCGCACGAGCCAATGCGACCCGGCGCGCCATCCCTCCGGACAGCTCCGCAGGCGTTAAGTGTCGCGCTCCACGCAGGCCGACCGCCTGTAGCTTGAGCAACACCAGGTCACGCACCATTGTATCGGGTAAATCCGTATGCACCCGCAGCGGAAAGGCAACGTTTTCAAACACATCCAAATCAGAAAACAGCGCACCACTCTGAAACAGCATTCCCATCCGCTTGCGTAGCGTGAATAGCGCCTTCCGGGACAGTTTATGAACATCCTGCCCATCAATGAGTATTCGACCACTCTCCGGGGTTAGCTGGCCGCCGATCAGCTTCAGTAGCGTGGTTTTACCGGTACCACTTGGCCCCATGATCGCGGTTACTTTACCCCGCGGTATGGTCATATTCACGCCACGGAAAATTTCGTGATCACCACGCGAAAAGTAAAGCTCTTCAATTTCTATAAAGGGTGCATCTGTCATGGATCAGTTGACTCTTAACGAGGCGCGACTAAAGCTGTATAGCATACCCTACTTGCGGCTATCGCAATTAGAAAACAGCGTTTCTAAAACATTATCGAACATTGTACTATAACGCTACAAGGCATTAACTGCACGAATGGGCTTTCCTATTGTTCAGGGTTATCAAAGTTGCAAAGGCTTGCTTACCCTCGCCTAAACCTGCTCTCGGCCCTGGTGATGCGGGTATGCCCCCCAGGGAGTCGCCTCAATTACTGCCTATTAGAGGTGTCGAGATGTTATTCTTACCGGTTACTACTTTTATATTTTCATTTGTTAAGAGAAAACGCTATGCGCCAGCCTATCGCCCCCTCCAGCCTACTACGTGAAAGCGCACTGCGTACGCTACAAATCGAGCAGGCAGCGATTGGAGGCCTTCAGGCTAAGCTAGACGAAAGCTTTGATCGCGCCTGTGAGCTAATTCTCGCCTGCCAAGGTCGTGTCGTGGTGACCGGTATGGGCAAGTCGGGGCATATTGCTGGCAAGCTAGCGGCGACACTTGCCAGTACCGGTACGCCGGCTTTTTTCGTTCACCCCGGCGAAGCCAGCCATGGCGATCTAGGCATGATTACCCGCGCAGATGTAGTACTGGCGCTCTCTAACTCGGGCGAAACTGCCGAAGTCACTGCTCTGCTACCACTGCTTAAACGCCTGGGCACACCGCTGGTCAGCATGACGGGGCGGCCCCACTCCACGCTTGCCAAGCACGCTGATGCGCACCTAAACAGTGGCGTCGAGCGTGAGGCTTGCCCGCTCGATCTAGCCCCCACCAGTTCCACCACCGCTGCCCTCGCCCTGGGTGATGCACTGGCGGTTGCGTTACTGGAAGCACGCGGCTTTACCGCTGAAGATTTTGCCCTCTCCCACCCCGGCGGCAGTTTGGGCAAGCGCTTACTGCTACGCGTTAGAGACCTCATGCACGACGGCGCACGCCTGCCCCAAGTCGCATTGGGCAGCCCGCTGCGCGACGCACTACTCGAAATTACCCGGCAAGGGCTTGGCTTTACCTGCGTAGTGGATAGCGAAGGACGATTAGCGGGGGTCTACACCGATGGCGATCTACGCCGCACGCTGGATCAATTCCATAATCTGCGCGACGTGCGCGTTGATGATGTCATGACCCGGCCGGGCAAGCGCATAGGCCCCGATATCCTGGCGGCCGAAGCGGTACGCATCATGGAAGAAAGCCGTATTACCGCGCTAGCGGTGGTTGATGAACAACAGCGCCCAATTGGGGCTCTACATATGCACGACCTGCTCGCCAGCGGCGTTATTTAACCCAGCGGCGCCAACACGACCTGCTTTACGAACTGATTGATATGGAGGTTCTATGACCCTACCTGCCTCGCTACTCGACCAACTCCGCCGTGTACGCCTGCTAGCACTGGATGTTGACGGCGTCCTTACCGATGGGCGCCTCTACTTTCAGGCCGATGGTATCGAAATCAAAGCATTCCACACCCAGGATGGCCACGGGCTAAAGCTTCTCAAACGCGTGGGCGTACATGTCGCGTTGATTACCGGGCGCGACTCCCCCATGGTTAGCCAACGCGCGGCGGCACTGGGCATTGACCATGTTCACCAAGGCTGTGAAGACAAGCTGGCCACACTGCGCGGGCTCTGCCAGCGCCTCGATATTGAACTAGAGCAGGTGGCTTATTGTGGCGACGACCTACCCGACCTAGCGGCTATCAAACGTTGCGGCGTCGGCATTACCGTGCCAAACGCGCCGGACTATATGCATACCCACGCCGACTGGACTACCGAACGCCTGGGTGGCCACGGTGCCGTACGTGAGATCTGCGATACGCTGCTTGAATCTCAAGGACACTGGGGCGCGGTGCTCGACACCTATCTGCACGGCCGCACGTAAATGTTTAAACGCTTTAAAGTACGCCTCTGGTTAGCCGGGCTAGTCATCGCGCTGGGGATTCTGCTGGTATGGCTTGACCCCCGCGGGCCTCAAGACACCAGCATCGACCCCGAAGCACAGGCTCAGGAACCTGGCCACGTGCTGGAAAATGCCGAGATTACCCTATTCGGGGATAACGGCAGTGTCATGCAGTCGCTAAAAACACCGCGCCTTATCCATACCCCGCAGCGCAGCGAAACCTGGACGGAAGAGCCCGAGGCAGTACTGTATGACAGCGAAAACCGTCAGTGGCTGGCCAGCGCCGATGTAGGCACGCTCAACACCGCTACCCAAGCCCTGCTGCTGTCAGGTTCGGCTCGGCTGTTTGCACCAGATGAAGGCTGGCAGCTAGATACCGAGCTACTGCACTATGATGGCCTCGAGCAGCATGCCTGGAGTGACACACCGGTATTGATGCAGCAACCGCCGCAGCAAATGAGCGCTTCACGTATGGACGTTTGGCTTAACACCAGCCAGGTTCGCTTAACGGATAATGTGCGCGGCACGCACCCCCCGGCCACACAACGCTAATAGGAACCGCCATGAAAGCCATGATTTCCCCAGCCCTGCTCTACACTGCACTGTTCGGTTTAGCGATACCTTTATCAGTGTTAGCCCAAACCAACTCATCTTCCCAGGCCCCAGTGGAAGTGGAAGCCGACCGTTTAGATCTTGATCAGCGGGCAGGCACAGCTGTTTATACTGGGGATGTGGACATTCGCCAAGGCGAAATGCAGCTGCGCGGCGAGCGGGTAGAGATCGAACGCAACGACGCGGGCGAACTCTCGACAGCCACCGCTACCGGTGAGCGCGCCTACTTGCGCCATCAAGGCGAAGGGCAAGAAGGCCCCACGGAAGGCTGGGCGCGGCGGATTATTTATCACGTCGCCGAGCGTCGCGTAGAGCTGATCGACCAAGCCGAACTGACCCAGCAAGAGGACACCTTTAGTGGCGGTCGCCTTGAGTATTTTATTGACCGAGAAGTGATTCAAGCGCGCTCTGACGTTGATGGCAGCGAGCCCCAGCGCATACGCATGACCCTTCAGCCTGAACAATAGGGAGCCTAGCTGTGGCCACTGCTGACACTGCGCCGATCAAAACCCTTTATGCCCACCACCTGGCTAAAAGCTACAAACGCCGCCGAGTGGTCAAAGACATCAATCTGGAGATATCCCAAGGCAGTGTCGTTGGCCTTTTGGGCCCCAACGGCGCGGGCAAAACCACCTCATTTTATATGATTGTTGGGCTGGTCAAATCCGACGCTGGCAAGGTGGGTATCGACGATGTGGATTTAACGCGCGCCCCCATGCACGAGCGCGCAGCCGCGGGGATTGGCTATCTACCTCAAGAGGCGTCTATTTTCCGCAAACTCTCGGTTGCCGAGAATATTATGGCGATACTCGAGACCCGCAAAGAGCTTAACCGCAGCGATCGCGAACAGCGCCTGGAAGCGCTACTCGAAGACTTCCATATTACCCATATTCGCGACAACCTGGGCATGAGCCTTTCGGGCGGCGAGCGCAGGCGTGTAGAAATAGCCCGCTCGCTAGCCACAGAGCCCGCTTTTATTCTGCTCGATGAGCCTTTTGCGGGCGTTGACCCCATCTCGGTAGGTGAGATTAAAACCATCATTCGTGCACTGAAACAGCGCCATATCGGCGTGCTGATCACCGATCACAACGTGCGTGAAACACTAGACATTTGCGATATCGCCTATATCGTCGGCGATGGGCAAATCATCGCCAGTGGCTCGCCCGCCTCGATTCTCACCAACCAAAAAGTAAGGGATGTGTATTTGGGCGCCGATTTTCGCCTGTAATGTTTTTGCCTTAATCACCCCTAAATAGCGCTTTAAAACAACTTTACGACCAATGGCATGCTTATTGCACTTGCGCCAAGCACTCACTCGCACTAGGGTGGAGCATTCTGATTAACGAGTGGTTCTCAGATGGTCATGAAAGCTTCTCTCCAACTGCGTATCGGCACACAGCTGACCATGACGCCCCAGTTGCAGCAGGCCATTGCGCTGCTGCAACTCTCTACGCTGGATCTTCGTCAAGAAATTCAGCAGGCCCTCGATGCCAATCCCATGCTGGAGCAGGAAGATGAATTTAGTGAACAGGCTGTCAGCGAGCCTAAGGAAGAAGAGTGGTCAGAGAGCATCCCTACTGAGCTCTCGGTAGATAGCGACTGGTCAGATACCTATCAAGATATGGGAAGCCAGGGGGGCAGCAGCGAAGGCCCCGACTTTGAGCGCCAGGCAGCCGGGCAGAGCCTTCATGGCCACCTGCTGTGGCAACTCGCCATGACCGATTTTAGCGCTCGCGAGCAGCTTGTCGCGGAAAGCTTAATCGACGCGCTAGACGCCAACGGCTACCTGACCCAGCCGCTCAACGACATCCGTGAAGGGCTTCGTGCCCAGGGCATTGACGGGCTAAGCCAGCGCGAAGTGGAAACCATTCTACTCAAGCTCCAGCAGTTTGAGCCGACCGGCATATTTGCCCGTGACTTGCGTGAGTGCTTGATGCTGCAGCTCGCAGCTCTCCCCGATGATACGCCACTGCTGGTTCCCGCCCGCCGCTTGGTGCGGCAGTTTCTCGAAGCGCTTGGCAAAGACGATATGCGTCTGCTGAAACGCCGTCTAGGGCTCGACGACGAACAGCTGGCCGATGTCATCCTGCTTATTCGCAGCCTAGACCCACGCCCAGGCAGCGCCTACGGCGACACCGATGACAGCTATGTCACCCCCGATCTAGTCGTCCGCCACGATAATGAAGGCTGGCATTTAGAGCTCAACCCCGAGGCCCTGCCACGGCTGCGCATTCAGCCCGACTACGCCAGCTTGATTAAGCGTGCGGATAAAAGCGATGACAACCAGTTTCTCAAAGAGCACTTGCAGGAAGCGCGCTGGTTGATCAAGAGCCTCTCTAGCCGAAACGATACGCTGCTGCGTGTTGGTCGCGAAATCATTACCCGCCAGATTGGCTTTTTAGAGCACGGCGAAGAAGCCATGAAACCACTGATACTGGCCGACATTGCCGAAGCCGTGGAGATGCACGAGTCGACTATTTCACGGGTAACGACGCAAAAATATATCCATACACCCCGTGGTGTGTTTGAACTCAAATACTTTTTCTCAAGCCAGGTGAGCGGTCAAGATGGCGACAGCCACTCCAGCACCGCCATCCGTGCACGACTCAAGAAACTGATTCAAGAGGAGCCGCCCGGCAAGCCGCTTTCAGACAGCCGCTTAGTGACGCTATTAGGCGAAGGAGGGATTCAAGTGGCGCGTCGTACGGTGGCGAAATACCGTGAAGCCATGGGCATTCCCTCTTCCAGTGAACGGCGTCGTTTGCGCTAACTTCGTTAACGTTTCAGGGAAACTCTCGACAAGGGCTTTGCAACGCGGCAAAAAGGGTTACAATCGAAGTACAGTCCGATGGATAAGGAGCACGTCAATGCAAGTAAATATCACTGGTCATCACGTAGAACTGACTGACGCCTTGCGTGACTATGTCAACGAAAAGCTTGAGCGTGTAGAGCGCCATTACGACAATATAACTACGGTGCAAGTCACCTTATCAGTGGAGAAAGAGCGCCAGCAGGCCGCCTGTACGCTGCACGCCGCAGGTGCTGACTTACATGCGGAAGCCCTAGACAGTGATATGTACGCCGCTATCGACGCACTAGCGGACAAAATCGACCGTCAACTCGTTAAACACAAGGAAAAAGCACAAGCTCGCGCCCAAGGCGCCGGTGTGCGTTAATTCAATGACGTTGGAAACCATACTCCCCCCGGAACGCGTTCTGTTCGACGTCCCCGGGGGCAGCAAAAAAAGGGTGCTGGAGTTTTACAGCACCTTTATCGCCCAAAATATCCCCAGCCTGGACAGCCAAGAAGTGTTTAGCCGTTTAATCGGCCGCGAGCGCTTAGGTAGTACGGGTATTGGTAACGGCGTGGCTATTCCTCATGCGCGTAGCCCCCACTGCAACGCCCCTATCGCTGGATTTTTGAAACTGGCTGAAGCGATCGATTTTGACGCTATCGACGGCGACCCGGTAGATCTGGTGTTTGTCCTGTTGGTACCCGAAGAGGCAGATGACACGCATCTCTCACTGCTGGGTCAGGTAGCGACCATCATGAATGATGCGGACACGCGCCAGCAACTGCGTAAAGCAGCCAGCCAGCGCGAACTGCTTGAGCTGATTACCGCCAAAATTCGCGAGCAATCAGCGGCCTAAGGGTCTGAAACCCTGTTCAGGGCAGATCACAGCAGGTTATCCGCTCACCACCCTCAACGCAGCTTGATCAAAGCAAAGAGAGACTCTATGCAACTGGTGATCATTAGCGGCCGCTCCGGGTCAGGTAAATCTATCGCCTTGCAAGCGCTGGAAGATCTTGGCTACTACGCGATTGATAACCTCCCAGCTATGTTGCTGGGGTCGTTGGTGGATGAACTGCGTGACCAGGGCGACCGAGCACATTTAGCGGTGAGTATTGATGCCCGCAATTTGCCGGGAGCTCTGGAGCGCCTGCCCTCTTTATTAGACGAGTTGCGCCAGCGTAAAATCGACTTTCAAGTTATTTACCTGACCACCGATGCGCGCATACTGCTTGAGCGTTACTCAGCAACGCGTCGCCGTCATCCGCTGACCCGCGATAGCGAAATGACGCTGGAAGAGGCGATCAATAAAGAAGAGGCGACGCTGGAGGATATTCGCGATCTGGCCGACCTATTGATCGATACATCACGATTATCGGTGCACGATTTACGCCGTCGCATTACCGACCAAGTAGCCCATCAGCGGCGCGACAAGCTGACGCTAACGCTGGAATCGTTTGGGTATAAACGCGGCGTACCGTTAGACGCCGACCTGGTCTTCGATGTGCGCTGCCTGCCAAATCCGTACTGGGATCCAACGCTGCGCCAATTCACTGGCCGCGACGCGGAAATCGTGGCTTTTTTGAACAGCTATCCGATTGTTGATGCCATGAGCGACGACATCTTGGCCTGGCTAGAGCGTTGGCTACCCGCTTACCAGAATAGCCAACGTAGCTACATGACTATCGCGATTGGCTGTACTGGTGGCCAGCACCGCTCGGTCTATATGGCCGAGAAGTTAGCGGAAAAATTGACTCCTAGCATGGGCGAAGTTCAACTTCGCCACCGCGAACTGGGTCTGCACTACACCATAAGCGAACAGTTGGCCGCTCCCCTCGTCAGCGCTTCCACACCTAACGAGCGGCCAGAGACCTCTTAAGCGCGTCTATCCATTAATGACACCACTCGGCGAAAAGGAACCAGGGTGCCAGAACGCATACTTACACTTACCAATCAACGCGGGCTACACGCTCGCGCGGCGACAAAACTGGTCAAATGCGGCCAACAGTTCACGGCAAACATACGCGTTTACAAACAGCAACAGGCCGCCGACGCCGCCAATATCATGTCACTGCTGATGCTTGCCGCACCTTGTGGCACCGAGCTTAGAATCACCGCCGAAGGCGATGACGCCGAACAGGCGCTTGAAGCGATTCAAGCGCTGTTCGACGCCCGCTTTGAGGAGGATCAGTAAGCCGCCGCTTGACTTGTTAGTCCCCCGCCACGGTCATGGCATCAATCAACCAGCTACCCGTGTGAACACTGCCACGGGTATCAGTGTCATCGCCAATACCTACTAAGCCAGCAAACATCCGCTCCAGGTTTCCAGCAATGGTGAACTCTTCGACCGGGTACTGCACCTTTCCATTTTCGACCCAAAAACCTGCTGCACCGCGGGAATAGTCACCGGTCACACCGTTGACACCTTGGCCCATCAACTCAGTCACCCAAATACCCCGCCCCATCTCTTGCAACAAGCTTTCGCGTGATTGCAGTGGCGTTGCTAAACGCACGTTACGTGCCCCACCGGCATTGCCCGTGGTTTGCATATCGAGACGACGAGCGCTGTAAGAAGAGAGCATATAGCTGGCAATGCGTCCCTGATCGATAAAGCGATTATTGCGCGTTTGCACGCCCTCGCCATCAAACGGTGAGCTTGCCGTGGCGCCAATCTCCATTGGCCGCTCTTCGAGACTAAACCAGTCGGGAAACAATGGTGTACCGAGCCGGTCGCACAAAAACGAGGCCTGCCGGTAAAGCGCACCACCGGCTAACCCACCGAGCAGGTGGCCAACCAAGCCACTGGCCAACGATGGGTCAAACAGCACCGGAAAGGTGCCCGTTGGCGGCCGTTTAGCACCTAGCCTGCGCAGCGTACGCATCGCGGCTTCGCGCCCCACCTCAGCGGGGTCACGTAGCGCCTTGGGGTCACGGGCAGAGGTGTAGTCATAATCACGCTGCATACCGCTCGCGTCTTGGGCAATCAGCATGCAAGAAAGAGAGTGACTACTGCCCTTTTGGGTACCTAAAAAGCCGTGGCTATTGGCGTAAACGCGCACCCCTTCGCCACTGGAGAGAGACGCGCCATCTGACTGTGAGATGCCGTCAACGTCTCGCCCCGCCTGCTCGCAGGCAAGCGCTAACTCAATCGCCTCATCCGTTGTGAGCGCCCAGGGGTAGTGCACTTTTAGATCGGGCAACTCAGTAGCCATAAGGGAGGCATCGGCCAGCCCTGCGGCCGGGTCTTCGCCGGTATAGCGGGCAATCGCCAGCGCTTTCTCTACGGCTGCCTGGATCGAGGCACTGCTGGCATCAGTGGATGAAGCGCTGCCTTTACGTTGACCCACGTATAGCGTGACGGCAATGCCTTGGTCACGGGATAACTCAACCGTTTCAACTTCGCCCAGGCGTACGCTAACGCCTATACCCTGATCGACGCTTGCGCCTACTTCGGCAGCATCCGCGCCCAAGCGCTTCGCCAGCGCTAACGCCTCTTCGGCGCGCGCGGTCAATAGCGACTGCTGCGCGGATGCATCAAATGCCTGTGCCATATGGCCTCCTATTTCAACCGAATGCCTCTCAACCAAAGTCTTGCAAGAGAGTGTCATCGGCGAATCAATGTTGTACTCGCAGCTGGTATAATGCCGCCACGAATCTTGTCTGTGAGTCACACTATGCGTAAGCAACGTCCCGATCCCGTTGAAGTAGAAGAACAGGAAGAACGCCCTAGCAAGTCGCAACTCAAACGCGAAATGCATGCCTTACAGGCACTTGGGGAAACCTTAATCGCCATGCGACCGGCGGAACGCGCCCGTTTCCCCCTCTCTGACGATATGCTACGCGCTATCGAGGAAACCTCGCGTATTCGCTCCCATGAAGGTCGCCGCCGCCATATGCAGTATGTCGGTAAGCTGATCCGTAAAGAGGATCTTACCGCCATTCAAGCCGTGTTCGACTCCATCGATCAGGAGCAAGAGCAGCGCGACCACGCGTTCCACCGACTGGAAAAATGGCGGGAACGCTTAATTGACGAGGGCGATGCGGCAGTTGACCTGTTTATGGCGGAGCACCCCGACGCCGATCGCCAGACACTGCGTCAATTGATTCGCAACGCCCAGCGGGAACGCGAACAGGGCAAACCGCCGACCAGCTCGCGCAAGCTCTTCAAACACCTGCGCGAAACCTTAGCGCTTTAAAAACCGCACTTTAAAAGCAGCCTCTTTAAGACGGCTTTTCAAGACCGCCTATCAAGACTGCGTGCCGCCGACGGTCAGCTCATCCAATTTCAGGGTGGGCTGGCCCACACCCACCGGCACGCCCTGCCCTTCTTTACCACACACGCCAATACCGGTATCCAGCGCCATATCATGGCCAATCATGGAAACACGCTGCATCGCTTCCGGCCCGTTACCAATCAAGGTGGCGCCTTTCACCGGCGCCGTCACCTTACCGTCTTCAATCAAGTAGGCTTCGCTGGCAGAGAACACAAATTTGCCAGAGGTGATATCCACCTGCCCGCCCCCAAAGCTCACCGCGTAAATACCGCGCTTAACGCTTTTGATAATATCGCTGGGCTCATCTTGGCCCGCAAGCATGACCGTATTCGTCATGCGCGGCATCGGCAGGTGGGCAAAGGATTCGCGTCGCGCATTGCCTGTGGGAGCCATACCCATTAAGCGGGCATTGAGTTTGTCCTGCATATAGCCGGTCAAAATGCCGTCTTCGATAAGCGGCGTGTATTGGCCCGGCGTGCCCTCGTCATCCACGCTCATTGAGCCACGGCAATCCGATAGTGTCGCATCATCGACAATCGTCACGCCTTTTGCGGCCACGCGCTCGCCCATTTTGCCAGCAAAAGCGGAACTGCCCTTACGGTTGAAATCCCCTTCCAAACCATGGCCGACGGCTTCATGAAGCAAAATTCCCGGCCACCCCGACGCCAGCACCACAGGCATTTGCCCCGCGGGCGCATCGACGGCTTCCAGGTTGACCAGTGCCTGACGCACCGCCTCTTTGGCGTACTGCTCGGCAACTTGGTCATCGCGCAGCTTGGCCATGGAGTAACGGCCACCGCCGCCCGCACTGCCACGCTCACGACGACCATTTTTAACCGCGATAACGCTGACATTAAAGCGCACCAGCGGGCGAATATCCGCCGCCAAGGTGCCATCGCTTGCCCGCACCAGCACTACTTCGTAGGTACCTGAAAGAGAAGCACTCACTTGGCTAATGCTGGGATCCGCGGCACGGGCGACACGGTCAGCCTGTTTTAGCATGGTGACTTTGTCTTCCGCGCTTAGCCCGGCCAGGGGGTCGATTCCCGCATAGCGCGACATGGCGGATACCGGGCGCACCAACTGTCCAGGCAGACGTTGACCGCTGCGGACGATGCCTGCCGCCGTGCGGCCGGTGTCCATTAGCGCATCGGCCGTTATTTGGTTGGAGTAGGCAAAGCCAGTCTTTTCACCTGCCAGTGAGCGTACGCCGACGCCACCGTCAATATTGTAGCTGGCCTCTTTTACCTCTCCATCCTCCAGTACCCAGCCCTCTTGCCAGGTACGCTGGAAATAGAGATCGGCATAGTCAATGCCCGCGCCCATGGCGTAGCCCAACCCCGTTTCCAGAGCCTCTAAATCGAGCCCTCCGGGGGTCAACAGAATGGCGGCGGCCGTATCTACATCACTTTTATATGCGGTCATTGGGGGCCTTCTAAAGTAACCTGCGGCGAAGTCCAAGGGCCTCGCACGCGATAATGGAGTGTCGTGGCGCGATCCAGTGCGTCGCCAAACAGCTGGTCGGCAAGGAACAGTGCGCCACCCACGATGGGTGCGCCAACGGCAATCGCCGCGATCGGTAAACTTTGTGTTACTGGTAGTGTGACGCCAAGCCGCTGGTCAAGTTCACGCGTCACCAGATTGACACTGCCGGTAAGCGTTAGGGTGGTGGCCGGAGTATCAATTTGCAATGGCCCGCGCAGCGTCAGCAACTCACCAGTAACATCAGCCGTCCCCTTAACACGGTCAAATGCCGTGCCGCGGCCGGTAACGTCGGAAAAATCCAAGCGTAGACGACGTAAAATATTATCGAAATTGAGCAAGCCAATTAAGCGCGCAGGTGCCGATTCCAGAGTGACAAAGCGGCCATCACGAATGTCGGTACTGATATAGCCATCTGAGCGGCTTAACTCCAACTGCCAGGGCGCCCCCGGCCAATCAAGCGAAGCAGCCACATCGGTACTTCGGCTACGCATGGCCACCGGTTGGTCAAGACGCTCAAGGGCGGTGCCGATGTCGCCACCCTGAATCGTAATGTCCGCACGGGTATGACTGGAAACAGCGTCCCCCTCCCAGTAAAGCTCACCTCGCGCAGAGAGCTGACCCAGGGTTAAGCCAACGGGGGTAAGCGAAAAACGCTCGCCGTCAGTTTTCCAGTAAGCAGTCAAAGGGCCGAAGCGGCGCGGCCCCATAGCAATTTCGGCTAAGCGTAATCGTCCATTGGGCACATCGGCTAGCCAATCAGGAATGGCCACAGGCACCTTGCGCTGGGTGTCGACCGTTTCCATCCAGGAGTCTGGCATCGGAGCATCGCTGTCGTGTTCAACATTGGCTAACGCCAGCAAGCGATCAAGCGCCAGCGCTTCAATGGCCACATCTAACGGTTGCGGTGATTGAGCATCGTACAGTAAATGCCCAGTGACCAGATTACCGCTTAGCCCCAAATCGATCCGGCCATCGTTCACGCCTCCCGACGCGTTAAGGCTGCCTAAACACTCCCTTTGGTAAACCACACAGGGTGTGGCTAACGAGACCGCCAACGGTATTTGAGTACCTCCACCCGACGCACTGAGCAACCCGCTGGGCATTAGCGGTGAAATCGCCTGCTGCCACGCTAGCGGGTCAATGCGAGGTAGGGCAGCATCGATACTAACCCCTGGCTGGGATGGCCAGTCGGGCAGGCGCACCGCCTGGCTGCCTAAATTTAGCGTCCCGGCAAGCGAGCCATTAAGCTGTTGCAGTCGTGCAGAAGCGATATCGGCTAGGCGGCTTTCGATACGTTTTGTGTCCATATCGGCGGTTAATGTCCAGGGCCAGGCCTGCTGTGGCGATTTTGCAAAGGGCTCGGGAAGATGACTGGTGACGCCGACTAAACGACTCTCCAAGCGCAGGATGGGAGTTGGCGTTAGGGCGACACTGCCCTGCCACTCTAGCGGCCCTTCTAGCGGCATACGCCCTTGACTATCCAACCCTGCAAGCCCAAAAAGCGCCCCGGTGGCGACACTCCCCTGCAGCTGTATGCCGTTGCGTTGAGTATCAATATCAGCGTTGATAGGGCCTCCCAGCAACTGCCCACTAGCCTCACCGACGAGACCTGAACTCTTCCCGTTTTGAAGCCAGGTGAGATCCCCCTCAACCGATTGAAGACGTAGATCGAGCGGTTTATACACCACTTCCGGAAAGCGTGGCCGAGCATTGATTTCCAGTTGCAGCGCTTCAGGGTTTGCCAACGGCAACGACAACGCAATATCGCCGTTAACGCCACCCGTTACGCGCAAATCACTTAGTGGGGAAAGATCAATCTCGGGCATTGCCTGTAAAAATGATATCAGCGCTGGCCCATCCGATGTTAACTGCCCCGAAAGGTTGAGCGTCTCATCCTCCATCACCACCTCACCCTCTGAAGCAGTGATGCCATGGCTCTGAGCGTTATCAATTTCAGCTTCTAACACTCTGTTTTGCCACTTTAAGCGCCCCTCGACGTCGTCAAGACGTGGCCAGCCTGGCGCGATCGGCAAATGTCCTTGGGTCACCGCCAGAGCGAGCGTTGCAGTAAAGTCGTTGGCGGTCGCCCCTTCGCCTAACGGTTGGCTAAGCTGCAGAGAGCCCTCGCTCACGTAGCCACCAATATCATTAAGCAGCCATTCGCGAAGCTCGTCATCCATGACGCTGAGCGGCAACCACTGGGCCAGCGGACGCTCAACAGCATCCACGTCACTGAAATTGAGGTCTAAACCAAAATGCCCGCGCTGATTACCCGTCACCAAACCAAAGCCGCCCGCTATCTGGGCGCCGTCCCAGTCGACGCTTAGGCGCTTGCCACTCACCATGGTATTGGGGCCGTCGTATACCCACTCCACTTCCCCTTCAGCACGTCGCAGTTGCATGGGAGCGGCAAAAAACTCAGGAAAGTAGAGAGTGCTTTCACCGTTGCTGCTAAACAGCACGCGGCCGCGTAAATCCCGCGCCTGTACCCAGGCATCCAGCGGGCCTCCGCCCGGTGCCTGCTGCCACGGTGAGACCTCCACGCCGGTTAGCGCCGCATCCACTCCCCAGTGGCCATCCTGCTGCCCCACGTGCAAACCCTCGACTTGCCCACGGGGAGCGAGGGTTTGTAATACCCGGGTGACGGATTCAGGGAGCAATACGTAGTCACGCCAAGCGGTCAGCGAGGCAAGCTCAAAGGCGCTGGTGCGCACTTCCCACTGTCCTGGTTGGTGGGTGGCATGCCAGTGGCGTGGCAACGCTGGCCCAACGTTACCTCCAGGGGGCTGGGCCCACTCAACGCTCTCCGCGTCGCCGCTTAGCCACGCCTCACCACCTTCGCCGTCGCGCTGCCACAGGCCATTAGCCTTAATATCTCTTAACACCGCGTACTGAACCTGGTGGCGAAGCGTCAACTGTGGAACGTCGACGGCAACACGAGCTTCCTCAAGACGCCCGGTGGTCCAACGCCCCCATAGCCGCGCACTGCCCCCGGCTTGCTCTAAATAGGCGGCATGATCAGGTCGAAACATATCCGCCAGAACCACTAACTGATCAAGCTGAATATCCAACTGCAGTGCTGCCGAAAAATCGCTAAAACCTCGTCGGCCGGGCTGCATTTCGACCTTCATTTCCGCCGCAGGAAGGTCTATATCGCGAGCCTGCTCTAACGATGGGGCAATATTGATGGCGCCCTCTAACCTTGTGCGCCGCTCATCACCGGTCAGCAGCAGTGTCTGAGCATGCAGCATCACGGTGTCGTCTTTGCCGTGCAGTACAACCCGCGTGTCATCCACCCACAGGCGTTGGCGTAGAATCAAGCCCGCCCAGCTATCAATTGTGGCCAGATCCACATCGGGTTCTGCCGCCATCAATAGCGGTAACTCCGCAGGCTCAGGCCACTGTAAAGACCTCCCCGAACCTTGATAGAGGTGAACCTGTGTACCACTGATACGCGCATCACTAAAAATCGGTGCCAGATTGGCAAACGACGCCCAGGTATCTAAGCGCAGTCCCGCATGCTCAAGGGAAAAGAGTGCTTGGCCATCGGGGGTTTCCGCGTTCACCCCGTCAAGCCGTAGCAGTAGATCGCTACGCGCTAGCGATAGCGATAAGCGATCGATGGTCACCGGCACGCCAATGCGCGCCTCGAGTAACGCTTCAATGTGGGGGGTAAGGGCATCGGATTGGCTGATCGCTAGACGCAGCAGCAACAGCAGCACAGCCGCGCTGCCCAAAAGCCAGGCCGCTATCAGCAAACTCCAACGCACCAGCGAACGAGTCAGCATGGTTACATCAGCACAATATCGTACTGCTCTTGGGAGTAGTGTTGCTCAACCTGAAAACGGATCGTTTTATTGATAAACGTCTCCAGGTCAGCCACTGCCGCTGACTCTTCATCTAGTAAGCGGTCAACAACGGGCTGCGATGCAAGCACCATATAAGTTTCAGCACTGTAGGCACGCTCTTCGCGCAGAATTTCACGGAAAATTTCGTAGCAGACAGTCTCAGGCGTTTTAAGTGTGCCCCGGCCACTACAGGTGGGGCATGCTTCGCAGAGCGTTTGCTCCAGGCTCTCCCGGGTGCGCTTGCGGGTAAGCTGAACCAAGCCAAGCTCGGTGACACCGGTACACTTGGTTTTAGCGTGGTCGCGCTCTAAGGCTTTTTCCAATACTCGCAACACTTGCCGCTGATGCTCAACATCGCTCATATCGATAAAGTCGATAATGATGATGCCGCCCAGGTTGCGCAACCGAAGTTGGCGGGCAATCGCCGTGGCCGCCTCAAGGTTGGTTTTGAAAATGGTCTCTTCAAGGTTGCGGTGACCTACATAGCCGCCGGTATTAACATCAATGGTGGTCATTGCCTCGGTGGGGTCAATCACCAGATAGCCACCGGATTTCAGCTGCACCTTGCGACCCAAGGCTTTCTGGATCTCATCCTCGACACTGTAGAGATCAAAGATGGGGCGCTCACCTGGGTAGTACTCAATCCGCTCAACGGCATCGGGCATAAACTCTTCGGCAAACTCGACCAGTTTGACGAAGTTTTCCCGCGAATCGATACGCACTTTTTCAATATCGTCGCGCATTACGTCGCGCAGAGTGCGCATAAAGAGCGGCAAATCATCATAAATGACGCTTTGTGGCGTCGCGGTGACTTTACGCTCACTCACCTTACGCCACAGCCGCAACAGAAAGTGCATATCGCCTTTTAGCTCTTCGTCACCTACGCCTTCCGCGGCAGTTCGGACAATAAAGCCACCCGTCACTTCCAGCGTCTGCTCCGCCACGCTGTTATCCAGCAGGGCTTTTAAACGCTCGCGTTCACGCTCATCCTCGATGCGCTGCGAAACGCCGTGATGCGGCGAGTCGGGCATATACACCAAATAGCGGGAAGGGATCGAGAGGTGCGTGGTTAAGCGCGCACCTTTACTTCCAATAGGGTCTTTGGTCGCTTGCACCACCAACGCCTGACCTTCATGAAGCAACTGGCCGATGGTCTGCTGCTCATCGAGCGGCGTGCCGGGTGGCATCACTTCGTGGGCATGAATAAATGCCGCCCGCTCTAAGCCAATATCAACAAAGGCAGCCTGCATACCAGGCAACACACGCACTACTTTGCCTTTGTAGATATTGCCCACGATGCCACGCCGACGGGAACGCTCGATCAGTGCCTCTTGCAAAACGCCATTTTCAACCAGCGCGACGCGGGTTTCCATTGGCGTTAAATTGATGAGAACTTCACCGCTCATGCAAAATTCCTTGTTGGTTGACGTATTCCTTGCCAGCGATACAGGCGGCGTTGCCCTCTATATCTAGAGAATTAAACGCGCTGCCAGATAGGAACTCCCTGTCGGCATAGCAAGTGCGTCGTCTCATACAGCGGTAGCCCTACCACTGCTGAGTGACTGCCTTGAATCTGTTTTACAAATATGGCGGCTAACCCCTGTATTGCGTAGCCACCAGCCTTATCAGCAGGTTCACCCGTGCGCCAATAGGCAACGATTTCATCAGCGCTTATCTCACGCATTGTCACCTGAGTAGTCACGCAGGAGGAGAGCATACCTTCTGGCCCACTTATCGCCACAGCGGTAAGCACCTCGTGGCACCGCCCCGAAAGCAGCCGCAGCATCTCGGCGCCCTCCTCAGCATTCGCTGGTTTACCTAGGATACGCCCATCGACCACCACAGCGGTATCTGAACCTAGGATAGGCAAGTGGGTAAAAGGGGCTGCTGCCTCGGCTTTGGCAACTGCTAAGCGCTGCACATACGCTTGAGCCGACTCACCCACCTGCGGAGTCTCATCAATATCACAAGGGTGAACCGCGACCGGCACACCAATGGATGCCAGCAAAGCTCGACGGCGTGGAGAGGCAGACGCTAAACACAAAACAGGCGCAGTCATGAAGCGGCCAACCGACGTTCTAATGCCTGGAACATCGTCGCTAGCCATGGCCATAGCAACGCACTGATCAGCGCGGGAATCAAAAAGGCTAAATGAATCGAAAAATCACCCACGATAGTGCGTAGCCATTGAGCAACTAATTGCATCAAGCCCAACAGCACCAACACCAGCGCTGACTGCTGTACCAGTGAATAAGCACGGAAGCGGGGATAGACCAGCGCACACAGGAAGGCCAGCAGTGCATAAATAAGCGCATGCTGGCCCAGCACGGTGCCTTCAATTAAATCCATCAAAATCCCCAGCACAAAGCCATGAAAAACGCCGACTCTGTCGGGTGTGCGCATACACCAGTAGATCAGCATCAGCCCTAACCACTCAGGGCGATATACCTGCCAGCCATCGGCCAGCGGCATCACCTGCAAGCAAAGAGCCAAGACCAAACTAAACCAAATAATCACTAGCGGAACAATCGGTGCTCGTGGCATCAGGGCACCTCTTGAGATGATGCATTTGAGTCGCGCAACGCATTATTGGGACTTGTTGAAAGCTGGAGTGAAGAGCGCAAGGCTTCTGCGGAGATATCCAGCGTCTCATCCCAGGCATGCTCTTCTACCTCCTCTCGCGGGGGCGGAAAAAGTAGCAAGAAATGACGCGAGCGCTGCAGTTGAGCCATCGGTTCGGCCGTCACGCGAGCAAAAGGCTGCCCCGGATCGTGAAACACCTCGGTGACTCGCGCCACGGGGTAACCCGGAGGAAAGCGTCCAGCCAAGCCCGATGTGGTCAGTAAATCACCTTCACGGATATCAGCCGTATCAGGTACGTGCATCACATTAACGCTGCTGTAACGCCCCGCCCCTTGGACGATAAAACGTAAGCCATTGCGGTTTAACTGAACCGGCAACGCATGACTGGCATCAGCTAACAGCAGTACCCGACTTGAGTAGGCAGAGACCGCGGTAATTTGCCCCACCAAGCCCGAGGCATCAATCACCGGCTGCCCCACGTAGGTGCCATTGCGATGGCCGCGATTAATCACCATCTGATGACTAAAGGGGTCGTTATCAAGCGACAACAGTTCGGCGGTGATATAGGGAATATCACGCCGCTTCGCGGCTTTTAGCAATTCGCGCAGCTCGCTGTTTTCCGCGGTCAAATTCGCCATTCGCTGACCACGATGGGAAAGGGTGAGAATCTGCTCACGCAGGCGACGATTTTCATCCACCAACGCCTGCTGATCGGAGAGCGCAAGCGACCCCCAATTCAACAGGTCGCTAGGCACACTGACGACCCATTGAATAGGAGCAACGACCATCGACATTTGCGCGCGCACTTTCTCCATACGCGTGAAATGCTGGTCGACAAACATCAATGCACTGGCGGCCAGGACGCAAAAAAACAGCCGGTAGCCCGGCAGTGGCCCGTGCGAAAACAGCGGTTTAATAGGCAATCCCCCCGCAATTAACCGCTGCGATTAGTCGCTCGACAGCAACTCAAAGGTGTGCTGATCAATCATCTCCAGCGCCTTACCACCGCCGCGAGCAACGCAGGTCAACGGGTCTTCGGCAACAATTACCGGCAACCCTGTCTCTTCAGCGATCAGCTTGTCCAGGTCTCGCAACAGCGCCCCACCGCCCGTTAGCACCAAGCCTCGCTCAGCGATGTCGGATGCCAACTCAGGCGGTGACTGCTCAAGGGCGCTCTTAATCGCGGCCACGATAGAACCCAGGGTTTCTTGCAATGCTTCCAGGGTTTCGTGGGAATTGAGCGTGAAGCTGCGTGGAATGCCTTCGGCCAGATTACGACCGCGCACGTCAATTTCGCGCAGTTCGCCACCGGGGTAGGCGCAACCAATCTCTTCCTTGATGCGCTCGGCTGTCGCTTCGCCTATCAGGCTGCCGTAGTGACGACGTACATAGGCGGTAATGGCCTCATCAAAGCGGTCGCCGCCCACCCGAATCGATTCGGAGTAGACCACGCCGTTGAGTGAAATAATCGCGATTTCAGTGGTACCACCACCGATATCCACCACCATCGACCCCTGCGCTTCATCAACCGGAAGGCCAGCGCCAATTGCCGCCGCCATGGGTTCTTCGATCAAGAACACCTCGCGGGCACCTGCCCCTTCGGCAGACTCACGAATCGCCCGACGTTCTACTTGTGTTGACATGCAAGGAACGCATACCAGAACGCGTGGACTGGGGGTTAAGAAGGTGCTTTGGTGAACTTTACGGATAAAGTGCTGAAGCATCTGCTCGGTGACGGTGAAGTCGGCAATAACGCCATCTTTCATCGGCCGAATCGCGGTAATATTGCCGGGCGTACGCCCCAGCATTCGCTTGGCATCAGTACCAACTGCCGCGACGCTGCGCATATTGCCAGACTGGCGGATAGCAACCACGGACGGCTCATCGAGCACGATACCGCGACCGCGAACATAAATCAGTGTGTTGGCCGTACCCAAGTCGATCGATAGATCGCTGGAAAACAGCCCCCTCAAACGTTTAAACATGGATGTTGTTACCTAGTGCAGACCGGGAACCCTGTGCGGATGCAAACGGTATCACCGCAACCCCCTGGCAGCAAGCACGAGTCGCGCCTAACACTGCCCGTTAAGGCCAAGATGTGGTACCTTTTGCGGCTATTTTCCACGTCTGCAACACAAGACGTTTTTTTGATATCGGTATGTATACCGCTTAAAGCCGATTATGTTCCATCACGTTTATGAGGAAATATCGATCATGGCGCTTGAAGAATCTCATGTGCGCCGGGCCGCTCACTTGGCCCGACTCGCTGTCAGCGATGACCAAGCCAGCGGCTTTGTAGACGACCTAAGCCGGATTCTGGACATGGTCGACCAGCTACAAAGCCTCGATACTGAAGGCGTTACGCCGCTCGCCCATCCGCTAGATGCGACCCAGCGACTGCGCGCCGATGAAGTGACGGAAACCAACCAGCGCGACACGTTTCAGCGCTGTGCTCCGGCAGTGGAAAATGGCCTGTATCTCGTGCCCCGCGTCGTTGAATAAGTACGCTGAGTAACAACGCACGAATATTTAATCAAGCCACCACTATTGCCTCTTTTTTTCTCCCCTGAACGGAGCTTCTGGGTCATGTACGAGAAAACCTTAACGCAACTCGCCGCCGCGCTAAAAAGCGGTGAGTTCTCAAGCCGCGAGCTGACCGCTCACTATTTGCAGCGTATCGAACAGGCTGACGGCAAGCTGAATAGTTTTATCAGCGTGACCGCCGAGCAAGCGCTGAAACAGGCTGAAGTAGCCGACAACGCCCGAGCGGCAGGCAACGCCGGGCCGCTGTCAGGCATTCCCCTAGCGCTCAAAGATATTTTTTGCACCCAGGGCGTGAAAACCAGCTGCGGTTCAAAAATGCTGGATAATTTTATCGCCCCCTACAACGCCACAGTGGTTGAAAAGCTCAACGCGGCGGGCACGATCAGCCTGGGCAAAACCAATATGGACGAGTTCGCCATGGGCTCCTCCAACGAAAACAGCTACTACGGCCCGGTCAAAAATCCCTGGGATCTGACAGCGGTGCCCGGCGGCAGCTCCGGCGGCAGCGCAGCAGCAGTCGCGGCTGGTTTGGTGCCCGCCGCCATGGGTACCGACACCGGCGGCTCGATTCGCCAGCCCGCGGCATTTTGTGGCATCACCGGTTTAAAGCCCACCTATGGTCGTGTGTCGCGCTTCGGCATTATTGCCTACGCCTCAAGCCTTGATCAGGCTGGCCCCATGGCGCGCAGCGCCGAAGATTGCGCCCACCTACTGGGTGTTATTGCGGGCCATGACGGCCGCGATTCCACCAGCGTTGCCCGCGGCGTACCCGACTATGTGGAAGGCCTTAATGCCCCCCTCTCGGGCCTCAAGATCGGGCTTCCCAAAGAGTATTTCGGCGATGGTTTAGACCCTGATGTCGAAAAAGCCGTCCGTGAGGCGGTAAAAGTTTACGAATCCCTAGGCGCGACGGTTCGTGAGGTCAGCCTACCGCATACCCACTATGCGATTCCGGCCTACTACGTGATCGCCCCCGCGGAAGCCTCTTCCAACCTGTCCCGCTACGACGGTGTGCGTTTTGGTCACCGCTGCGACAATCCCAGCGATTTGATTGACCTCTACACACGTTCGCGGGCTGAAGGCTTCGGCGAAGAAGTTAAACGACGCATCCTGATCGGCACTCACACGCTCTCTGAAGGCTTCTTTGACGCTTACTACACCAAAGCCCAGCAGGTGCGCCGTTTGATCCGTCAGGACTTCCTGGACGCCTTTGAAGACGTCGACGTGCTGATGGGCCCCGCCTCGCCTACCCCCGCGTTTGACCTGGGTGCCAAAAAAGATCCGGTGTCGATGTACCTGCAGGATATCTACACTATCGCGGTGAACCTAGCGGGCATTCCCGGCATCAGCGTGCCGGCGGGTTTGGCCGGTGGCCGCCCCGTTGGTCTCCAGATTCTGGGCACCCACTTTGCCGAAGCGCAGCTGCTTAACGTCGCTCACCAGTTTCAGCAAGCGACCGACTGGCACTTACAACGTCCTGCCTTTGCCGAGGAGTACGCCTAATGCAATGGGAAACCGTGATTGGGCTTGAAGTCCACGTTCAGCTCGCAACACGTTCAAAAATCTTCTCCGGTGCCTCGACGGCGTTTGGCGCCGAGCCAAACACCCAGGCCTGCGCGGTGGATTTAGGCCTACCTGGCGTGCTGCCAGTGCTCAATGAGCAGGCCGTGGCCATGGCCGTGCAGTTTGGCCTGGCGGTGCATGCGGATATCGCCGAAGTCTCGGTGTTTGACCGTAAAAATTACTTCTACCCCGACCTGCCCAAGGGTTATCAAACCAGCCAGATGTACCATCCCATCGTCGGCCCTGGCGATGTTGAGATTACGTTGGAAGATGGCAGCACCAAGCGTATCCGCATTCACCATGCCCACCTTGAGGAAGATGCCGGTAAATCGCTGCATGAAGATTTTCACGGCATGACCGGTATCGACTTGAACCGTGCTGGCACGCCGCTACTGGAGATCGTCTCCGAGCCGGATATGCGTAGCGCCAAAGAGGCCGCGGCGTATCTCAAAGCGATTCACTCGATCGTTACTTACCTGGGCATTTCCGACGGCAATATGGCGGAAGGCTCCATGCGTTGCGACGTTAACGTCTCGGTACGCCCCAAAGGTCAGGAAGCCTTTGGCACCCGCGCTGAGATTAAAAACGTTAACTCTTTCCGTTTTGTCGAGCGCGCCATTGCCTTTGAGGTTGAGCGACAAATTGAGCTGATCGAAGATGGCGGCAGCGTGGTTCAAGAAACCCGCTTGTTTGACCCAGACCGTGATGAAACCCGCAGCATGCGTACCAAGGAGGAGGCCAACGACTACCGTTACTTCCCCTGCCCTGACCTGCTGCCGGTGGTGCTTGACCAAGCTTATCTTGACCACCTGCGTGGCCAGTTGCCCGAGCTGCCAGCAGATAAGCGTGAGCGCTTCCAGAACGAGCTGGGTCTGTCTGCTTATGACGCCAATGTCATCTCCGCCAGTCGCGATATGGCCGAATTCTTTGAAGCGGTGCATAGCGAGTGCGGCGATGCCAAGCAGGCAGCTAACTGGGTACAGGGTGAACTTTCCGGGGCACTTAACCGCGAAAACCTGAGCATTGCCAATAGCCCGATCTCAGCGCGCCAGCTAGGCGAGCTGATCAGCCGCGTACTGGATGACACCATTAACGGCAAAGCCGCTAAGGAGGTTTTTCAGGCGTTGTGGAACGGTCAGGGTGAGTCCGCCGACGAGGTGATTGACGCAAAAGGCCTCAAGCAGGTGACCGACACCGGCGCCATTGAAGCAATGATCGATCAAGTGATTGCCGACAGCCCCGCTCAGGTCGCCCAGTACTGCGACTCGGAGCCGGAAAAACGCGGCAAAATGATCGGCTACTTTGTTGGTCAGGTGATGAAGGCGTCGCGCGGCACCGCCAACCCACAGCAGGTGAACGGCTTGCTAAAAGAGAAGCTCGACGCGCTGCTGTAAAACCCAAAAAAACGGCTGCCTAGGCAGCCGTTTTTTTAATGACACACATTTGAACTAGGCCAACTGGCTGGGTTGGGTAAATCGCTTCAACTGCGCGCACCCAGCGGCCCACACATCGGCTTCAAACTCGGCGATGGCGGCGGTAGGGAAGCCAAGCCCCTGAGCAGGGCTGCCCTCTACTAATAACCCCGCCAGCTCGCCTACCAGCGGCATATGGCTGACCAGCATGATCGGCGCACCTTCAGGCTGCTCAAGCAACCAGTCGCTTACTGCATGAGGCGAGTCATCCGGAGTGATAAAATCCAGCGTTTCCAGCGAGGCTCCCAGCGCATCACATAGCGTTTGCGCGGTTTGCTGCGCGCGAGAATAGGGGCTGGCATAAATTTGCGGCATAAACAGCTCCCCATCAGCCACGCGCTCAGTCAGCCAACGGGCCATTTTTTTGACCTCCTGCTCACCATGAGGCGTTAATCGACGCGCTTGGTCGGGATACCCCGGTGCGGCCTCAGCGTGGCGCATAATCAACACATCAGGCATTCCTGCCTCCCTTGTCCTTAGAAACCTGGCCCTTAGAAACCTGGTTCTTAGAAGCGTGGTTGTGAGGAGCTTGGTCTCGATGGGCCTGCTGTACGGCTTCACGGGGCAGAATAAACTCTACATCGCTACTCTGCTCACCCATCATAAGGGTGCGCGCCATCTCCTGGGCGGGCACGCCGTCAAACAGCACATGATTGAGACCTTCCGCCAACGGCATATAAACACCCATTTCACTCGCTTTAGCGCATACCAGCTTAACGGTGTTTACCCCTTCCGCGACCTGGCCAAGGGCATCGACAGCCTCTTCCAGCGTTCGCCCCTCGCCCATGGCGTAGCCAACACGGTAATTGCGCGACAGGTTAGACGAGCAGGTAACGATCAAATCCCCCACCCCCGCCAGTCCTAAAAAGGTCATTGGGTTAGCCCCCTGGGCAACGGCAAAGCGGCTCATTTCGGCTAAGGCGCGAGTCATCAGCATACTGCGGGTGTTTTCGCCCATGCCCAGCGCCGCCGCCATACCGGCGGCAATCGCATAAATATTTTTCAGTGCACCACCCAGTTCAACACCATGACGGTCATCGCTAGCGTACACACGAAAGTAACGGCAACCCAATACTTGCTGTACGCGGGTGCGGGTAAGCGGGTCAGCGCTGGCAATCACGGTAGCAGTTAACTGCTTATCGGCAATTTCAGAGGCCAGATTTGGGCCCGCAATCACGCCAATGTGACTAAAGCCCGTTTCCTGCTCGAGTACCTGGCTCATCAGCAGAAAGCCCTTCTGCTCGATCCCCTTGGTGGTACTGACCAGTATCTGCTCGGGTCTCAACCACGCTTTCGCCGCCTGCACAACGCTGCGAAAGGCCTTTGAAGGAATAGCGATGAGTACAAGCTCCGCGTCGGCCAGCACGGCTTGGAGGTCGGTTGAGGCTTTCACTGCCGGATTCATTGCATAGTGGGGCAGATAACGACCGTTACGATGCTCTTGGTTGATTTGTGTGACCAGCGTTTCGTCACGCATCCACTGACGAACGCGGGCACCATTATCGGCGGCAATACTTGCTAGCGCCGTACCAAAACTACCGCCTCCCAGCACCGCTACGTTGGTTGTCACTGGGACATTGGTTTGCTGCTCAGCCATGACGATATCCTGATCGTTAGTCTCTTACATTTACTGGGTACTTTAGCATCTTCACTAACAGATGCGGCCCGCTTGGAAATCCAAGCGGGCCGCGTGTCTGACGCTATTGGCTCATTAAGCCGTCAAGACGCTATTCAGACGCTTCACGTAGGCAGCCGGGTCATCCAGATGGCCGCCCTCTGCAATAATTGCCTGATCGAGCAGGATGTGGGCTAACTGTCCAAATTGATCGCCTTCAGCCCCTTCCAAACGCGCTACCAGCGCGTGGCTAGGGTTAAGCTCAAGAATCGGCTTCACCTCGGGCAGCGGCTGACCGGCGGCTTCCATAATGCGGCGCATCTGGTAGCCCATTTCATGCTCGGGTAGCACGACGCAGGCCGGTGAATCGGTAAGGCGGTGAGTCACTTTTACCTCTTGAACACCATCGCCCAGCGCTTCTTTTACGCGCTTCACCAGTTCCTCTTTGGCTTTAGCGGTCTCCTCCTGAGCTTTTTTCTCTGCTTCGTCTTCCACATCGCCAAGATCAAGCTCGCCCTTGGCCACATCAGCAAAGGTTTTACCGTCGAATTCAGTCAGATGGCTCATCAACCAGTCATCGATACGGTCAGACAACAGCAGAACCTCGATGCCTTTTTTGCGGAAGATCTCCAGGTGAGGGCTGTTTTTCGCCGCATTGAAGCTATCAGCTACGACGTAATAAATCTTCTGCTGCCCCTCTTTCATGCGCTCGACATAGTCTGCCAGCCCGTGCTCCTGGGCAGCCGTATCGGTATGGGTTGAGGCAAAGCGCAGCAGACCAGCAATTTTTTCCCGATTAGAGGGGTCTTCGCCCGGCCCTTCTTTCAACACGCTACCAAAGGTATTCCAGAACGTCTGGTACTGCTCTTTATCTTTGGCCAGCTTCTTCAGCATATCCAAACCGCGCTTAGTAAGCGCCGATTTGATCTTATCAACATTGGGATCCTGCTGGAGCAGCTCACGGGATACGTTTAGCGACAGTTCGCGGGTATCCAGTACGCCTTTGATAAAGCGCAGGTAGAGCGGCAGGAACTGTTCGGCATCGTCCATAATAAAGACACGCTGAACGTAGAGCTTAACGCCCCGAGCACCGTCGCGCTCAAAGAGGTCAAAAGGTGCCCGACCCGGTACATAGAGCAGGCTAGTGTATTCGAGCTTGCCTTCGACCTTGTTGTGGCTCCAGGTCAGGGGGTCAGAGAAATCGTGGGCAACGTGCTTGTAGAACGCCTTGTACTCATCGTCGGAAACCTCGCTCTTGGGACGCGACCACAGCGCCGTCGCCTCGTTAACGGTTTCCCAGGTAGTCACTTCACTACCCTCGATAGGATTGCCCTCGTCGTCCTTCGCCGTTTCTGTTTTCGGCATGCGCACGGGGACTTCGATATGATCCGAGTACTTACGAACCAAGCCCTGCAGCCGATAGTCGTCAGCAAACTCTTTGGCGTCCTCTTTCAGATGCAGAGTGATTTCTGTACCGTGCTGAGCACGCTCAATATCGGCAACGGTAAATTCACCTTCCCCTTTCGAGCGCCACTCAACGCCTTCTGAAGCGTCTGTACCCGCCTTGCGGGTGCGCACCGAAATTTCATCAGCGACGATAAAACCCGAGTAGAAACCAACGCCGAACTGACCGATTAGCTTGGCGTCTTTCTGCTGCTCACCAGAGAGCTGCTTGAGAAACTCAGCGGTACCGGAACGCGCAATGGTACCCAAGTTGGCGATCACGTCTTCCCGGTTCATGCCAACGCCATTATCACGTAGGGTGATAGTGTTGGCATCGCGGTCGTGTTCGATTTCAATGCGTAGTTCGCTGTCGCCTTCGTAGAGCGCATCGTTATCGAGAGCCGCGTAACGTAGCTTATCGCAGGCGTCGGCGGCGTTTGAGATAAGCTCGCGTAAGAAAATCTCCCGGTTAGAGTACAGGGAGTGAATCATCAAATTCAGCAGTTGCTTAACTTCCGTCTGAAAGCCTAGCGTTTCTTCGTGGTTAGCCGATTTATCAGTCGCTTGTTCGTGGGTAGCTGTAGTCATGCGCTTAGCCCTTATCAATCACGTTGAGTCGCATCCCTCTGCGTGTAGATGCAGTGGGATAAAATGGTTTCGTGGAGTAGATATGGGGATAGGCAGCGATTTTTCAAGCAGCCTTGATCAAGAAGCCACTGGCGGTAGCAAGCCGCTGGGGTCAAGAAGGCGTCATATCGGGATCGGTATATTTCCAGGCTCGATAGCCTTCCAGGCGCTGATCGATACGATTGAGCAGCCAGCCGACAATCAGCACGTCATCCACCACGCCGATTAGCATCAGAAAATCGGGTATCAGATCGAACGGCAGTACCAAATAACCCAGCGCTAATGCCATCATGCCGAATGCCGACCAGGGAATAGGCCGAAAATCGCCACGCATGACGTCTCGCGTCATGGGGATAAACAGTTTTAAAGCACGCACTATACGTTTTGTCGCCCAAACGCGGGATTTGAGTCGACGCAGCAACGACCAAGTGGATAATGGGGCCATAGGTAATTAAATCCTTTTAGTATCTGGGCTGTCAGATCATGACGGCTAATATTCGTTCAGTATAGCGGTTGCACCGCAAACTGCGTGGGCTGCTCCCGAGCCCCGATTAAGTGACACCGATTTACAGAGAGAGAGCACCATGTTGGTTTCGCCATTTCGCCATACCGCCCGCGTGCTGTGTACAGCACTACTGGCGGGATTACCTGCACTTTCGTGGGCCGCATCCGATAGTGAGTTACGCGATGCCCTCGCTGCTGCCCGCGAGCAGCAGTGGGCACGGGTCGATGAGCGCTCAATTGAAGACCACCCGCTGCGTGGCTATGTGGAGTACCACCGCTTAAGGGGGCAATTGCCTAACGTGGCTCCTGAAAGGGTGCATCAATTTATCGACCAGCACGCAGACTCTCCTCTAGCAGGGTGGCTGCGTGGTCAAGCGATCGCAAAGTATGGCCATGCGGGTCGCTATAGCGACCTGCTGGCAGTGGCCGATGGCGAGCCTGCGGGCACGGTTCGCCAGTGCTACTACTACACGGCGCTGCTGGATGAGCAGCCTCAGCAGGCGAGCGAAGCGGGGTTGGCTTTATGGCGCGTAGGCAGCTCGCAGCCTAATGCTTGCGACCCGCTATTTGCACGCCTGCGGGCCAATGGCACTATTGATGCCACAGCTATTTGGGAGCGTAAAATGCTCGCCTGGCAGGCGGGAGAAACGCGCCTATCGAGCTATCTTGGTGGGCTATTAAGCGGTCAGTGGCAAACCGCTCTAGAGACGGTGGATAGTGCCACCGCGCGCAGCAGCGCCATTACCCAGGCGCCCAGCTGCCTAGGCCCCGAGTGTGCCGCCACGGCAAGCTTCTACCGGGCCGCCATGCAGCGCTACACCCGTGAAGATACGCCTGCAGCCTTTGCCGCCTGGCAGACGCTCTCGTCGCGTTTAAACCTGCTGCCCAGTGACCGTCAAGCTATTGAAGAAGAACTGGCTTTTTACGCCCTGGTGCGCAATGTACCGGGCACGCTAAGCTGGGTTGACAGCGTGCTACCGGGCCTGGAAAGCGAGCGCGTATTAGAGCTGCGTGTCCGCAATGCGCTGGCTAGCCGGGATTGGAACGGAGTGCTCTACTGGATTGCCGAAATGCCCGCTATCCAGCAGGAGAATAGCCGTTGGCAGTATTGGCTGGGCCGCGCCAATGAGCAGCTTGGCAACCAGGCGGCCGCCGAAGCACGCTACCAACAGGCTGCGCAGGATCGCAGTTTTTACGGCTTTGCAGCAGCAGAAAAGCTCGGCCAACCCTATCAACTGAATCTTGAACGCAATCATTTTGACGAAGCGTCGCGTCAACGTATTGCCCAACTACCCGCCGTTCAGCGCACCGAGGCCTTGCTACGCATTGGTGAGGATGGTCTCGCCAACAGTGAGTGGCTGCACGCGGTGCAGAGCGGTTCGCCGCAACAGGCACGAGCGCTAGCCGACTATGCCGCTCAACAGCAGTGGCATGCGCGCCTGGTGCAAACCACCATTGCCGCTGAAATGTGGGACGCCTTGGATTGGCGCTTCCCCCAGGCCTACCACGACAGCTTTCAACATTGGGGCCGTCTCACCGGCGTGGATCCATACCTATTGATGGCCATTACCCGGCGTGAAAGCGCTTACAACCCTAACGCCCTTTCACCGGCCGGGGCGCGTGGATTAATGCAGCTAATGCCCGGTACCGCCAGCCAAGTCAGTCGCGAATTGGGCATTAGCGATCCTGGCCCCTACGGCGTTCTCGACCCAGAGCTTAATATTCGCCTGGGCAGCACCTACCTGCGCGACAAGCTGCAACGCTACCAGGGCAATCGACTGGCCGCCGCAGCGGCTTATAATGCGGGCCCTGGCCGCGTCGATCAGTGGCTGGGCGATGGCGTAGAGGCCTTTGATCTCTTTGTAGAGAGCATCCCTTTCCGCGAAACTCGCGACTACGTGCAGGCGGTGCTTAGCTATCGGGTGATTTTTGAAAGCCTCGCTAACGGTGGCAGCAGCGAAGGCGTTTCACTACTTAGCGATAACGAGCAGCAGGTACGCTACGACCGAGCCCTGCTGGCCCGCCGCTAAGCCCTTCTCTACTTACCATATTACCAGCGCCTGGTTTATACCGGGCGCTGTGTTAATGCCAGCCGAATACCAAACACCACCAATACACTGCCCGTCACGGCATTAAGCGCTTGCGCAAAACGTGCGTTAGCCAACCATTTGCCGGCGCTTCCCACCATCATGACCACGCTGATTTGCCAAATATTGGCGATGATAAAGTGCACCCCTGCCAGCCATAGCGACTTCAGTAGCGCAGGATCCCCAGGAGCAATGAACTGAGGCAAAAAAGCCATGTAGAACACTACGGTTTTGGGATTCAACACATTGGACAAAAAACCCTCTTTAACCGGCTGCCAGCGCGAAACGGCAGGCACACCTTCTAGCACACCATTAACCGGCAGTGGCTGGCCTTTCCGCGCTGCTAACAAGCTGGTAATACCCAGCCAAATTAGGTAGCCCGCCCCCAGCAGCTTCAGCATATGAAACGCCCAGGCCGACTGGAGCAGGATCAACGAAATGCCCAATGCAGAAATCGTGGCATGCACAAACAGGCCGCAGCAGATAGCTAAACTCGTGGTGACCCCATCGCGGATGCCTCCGCGGGCCGTATTGCGTATCACCAGCAACGTATCAACACCGGGGCTTATCGTCAGCAACGTGATCGCTACCAAAAAGGAAATAAACTGCGCATCAATAAAACCTAACTGCATCATTTGTGCTTGCTCGCAACCAAATAAAAAATCTTAGGAATGTCGCTGGACGACAGCCGTGTTTACATCTAGAGTAATTGTAGCGGGTGGACAATAGAGTTGCCCGTGATTACTAAGCACGTTAAGGAAATAGAAAATGGCAACTGGCACTGTTAAGTGGTTCAACGACACTAAAGGCTTCGGCTTCATCTCTCCTGATGACGGCGGAGACGATCTGTTCGCCCACTTCTCCGAAATTCAAGCTGAAGGCTTCAAGACCCTGCAAGACGGTCAAAAAGTCAGCTTTGAAGTGACTCAGGGTAAAAAAGGCCTTCAGGCTTCCAACATCCGCCCAGCTTAATTGCTAACGGATGGACAAAGGCCCGCAAACGCGGGCCTTTTTTATTGCCTGACTATTGGCTAAAGAGAATCACTCAAGCGATCCTCTCTCACTCCGCGACTCTCCATTAGCACCGGTTTCCTGGCTATCTCCAGCGCTATCGACATCACGATTATCAGAATCACCGCTATCGGAGTCATTGCTGTCAAAGTCATTGCTATCAAGCTCGCCTGACGGCTCGACCACAGCACCACTCTCCGCCTCACGATTCTCCAACTCTTGGAATTGTTCCTCAAGCCGCTGCTGCGCTTCTTCAAAGCGACGTTCGGTGTCTTCAATCAAGGCGTCAACATCGGTTACATCACTGTCATCCTGCAAGGGTGTGCGCTCGGGCAGACTGCTTTCGGTGTCCCAGCTAGGCGGTACATCCTCGTTCTCCATCGGCTCCAAGGTTGGCGCCTGCTGCTCTACCTCCTGAAACTGCTCCTCCAAACGCTGCTCGGCCTCTTCAAAACGGCGTTCAGTTTCGGCAATGATGTCATCTACATCGGAACGTGTAGCTTCACCCGGCATAGCGCTCTCTTCATCGAGCACCTCTTCAGGATCCGCCGCCAAGGTGTCTTCACCAGCCTCAACCTCTTCACCGCCAGCCGTCGCACTGCCACTGGACTGAGTGCCGCTGGATTGGGGATCACTAGCCTGAGTGTCGCTATCCTCGCGCAGCGCTTCCGCTCGCTCAAGCTCCTCAGCAGCTTGGCGCTCCTCAATATCATCCTCTACTTCTTCAGGACTGGACATCTCAGTCGCGTTTTCAGCCGTGACCGACGCTTCTTCGCCCGCCCCCTCATCACGAGCCGTTTCTTCATCCGTCACCGCAGCATTATCATCGGGTGTCACGCTGGGATCTTCCTGGGAGTCACCGCAGGCACTCAGCAAAAGAGCCACGGCGGCGAGCGCGGGTATCCACACGCGATTTGCCATTTAATTCTTCTCCTTTATAACGTTAACAATGTGAGCCAAAAGAACTAAGGCCGGCTGGTCGAGGAGAGCAACGGGCACTCCTCAGGCAGTAACACACGCAGAGCAAGGGGCACTACTTCCGCGCAGAACTGGTCATAGTAGCGCGCTTCGCCGTCTAACGTGAGTGGCCAGGGCGAACCATTTGCCTGGGTGGTCACGGTTAGTTGGGTCGTGGTGAAGTAGCGCACGAATCGCCCGTCATAGGGGAAACTCTGCAGCTCGCTAATGAGCTTGGTCAGTTCCGTTATCGACCGAAAGTCTTTGACCAGCAGCACGTCCAGACGGCCATCATCCAGCTTGGCACGCGGCCCCAGTACCTGTCCCCCGCCCGACTGGCGGCCATTACCTAGCGCCAGTAGCAACAAAGACGCACTCTCCTCTTTTTCGTCCCAATGGAGCGTGCCGCGATAGCTGCGGTGGCGCCAAGCCTTCAGCGCGCCCATCACTGAGTAAGCCCCGCCCCCGAGCAGCCGCTTAAGCGTTTTCGGTGTCGACGAGGTAACTTCAGCGCCAAACCCACCGGTGGTCATGTTGATATAGTAGCTGGTGGACGATTCGCCACCTGCACCTGCGGTCACGCGCACAACATCAATGGGATAGGCGCTTAACTCCCGTGCAGCGGCCAAAGCGGCGCCTGGCTCCAGCGGTAAACCAACGGAGGTAGCAAAATCATTGGCACTGCCTAGGGGCACAATGCCCAACGCAGGACGCCGGTCATGAGGCAAGCGCATCAGCCCGTTCATGACTTCACTGACGGTGCCATCGCCACCACAGGCAATCACGTGGGTAATGCCCATGGCGCCAGACTGCTCTGCAATATCCGCAGCGTCGCCCCCTTCCCAGGTAGCGCGAACCGTAATCAGCATCCCTGCCTGACGTTGTTCATTGACTGCTTCACGCAATGCCGGGTTACCGGCGGATTTACCATTGATAATCAGTAAATAGTGTTGCTGTGAGTCTGTCACTATTGTTATTCCTTTCCATGGTTTAACTACGGTTGTTCACTACTGCGCTAAACGCTTATGCCAGTGCTTTCTCGACCACCTCGTATACATTTGAAGATAGCGGCTGTTGTTTGATCCGCTCAAGCTCAGACCGCATTAGTGCTTGGCGGGTTTCATCAAAGCGCTGCCAGCGGGTTAACGGGGTGATTAGCCGCGCGGCAATTTCCGGGTTAAGCCGGTTGAGCTCAATGACCACATCAGCCAGCAGTTGGTAGCCTTGACCATCCAAACGGTGGAAATTGACCCGGTTCTGAGCAAAGGCGCCGACCAATGCACGGACTCGATTGGGATTCTTGAGTGAAAAGGCGGGATGCTGCATCAGGTACTTCACCCGCTCAAGCACATCTGGCTGAGGGCGCGATACCTGGACGGTGAACCACTGATCCATCACCAGCGGGTCATGCGCCCACTTCTCACCGAAGGCTTTGAGTGCTGGCGAAGCCAGGTCGTCGCGGTCGCTGTGCACCAGCAGGGTGAGCGCCTGACGCACATCGGTCATATTGTGGTCAGCAGCGAATTGGCTTTCACACAGTGCCAAGCCCTGCTCATCTTCAATCGACATAAGATAAGAGAGCGCCACGTTTTTCAGGCTACGCTGAGCTATTTGCTCAGATGTCGGCGCGTACGCTTCTTCCGTCACATTGGCTTCATAGATAGCCAGAAACTCATCCCGCAGAGCCACGGCTAATGACTGACGGACAAATTCCCGCGCGGCATGGATAGCATCTACATCCACAATGGGCTGCTGCTCGGCGATATATGCTTCAGAGGGTAGCGCCAGCATCTCTGCCAATACCGCCTTATCGCTCATTGGCCCGCTCAGCAGCGCTCTAAAGGCATCGACGACGCGGCTATCCATGACCTTTTCGACGCCATTCCTATGGGCAGCAATCAAGTCATCCAAGGCCAAAAGCGCCAGGCGTTGACCCGCATCCCAGCGGTTGAAACCATCGCTGTCGTGGGTCAGCAAGAAGGCGAGATCTTCCCTTGAATAGGGGTAATGCAGCTTCACCGGGGCGGAAAATTCGCGTAGCAAAGAGGGCACTGGCGCTTCGGCAACATCGGTGAATACGAACGTTTGCTCATCGTCACGTAGATGAATAACCGCGTCTTTGCCGAGCTTTTCGCCATTGAGCGTCAGGGTGAGATCCTGCCCCGACTTGGTACCTACCAGCCCCATACGCACCGGGATATGCAACGGCAGCTTATCTGGCTGGCCAGGTGTTGCAGGCGTACGCTGACGCAGCGTCAAGTGGTACTCGCCCTGAACATAATCATACTCACCGTGGGCATCAATATCCGGCGTTCCCGCCTGGGAGTACCAGCGCATAAACTGGCTGAAGTCTTCACCGGAGGCTTCAGCCATACAGCCGACAAAGTCTTCAATGGTCACCGCTTGACCGTCGAACCGCTCGAAGTAAAGGTCTGAACCGCGACGAAAGCTCTCCTCCCCTACTAAATTACGCAACATGCGTACGACTTCGGCCCCTTTCTCATAAATCGTCAGGGTGTAGAAGTTGGTAATTTCGATAAAGTGGTCGGGACGAATCGGATGCGCCGTGGGGCCAGCATCTTCGGCAAACTGGGCCGTGCGGAAAAAGGAGACATCCTGAATGCGCTTAACCGGCGCTGAATTGGTATCCGCTGAAAAGCACTGGTCACGAAAGACCGTGAAGCCCTCTTTCAGCGAGAGCTGGAACCAGTCGCGGCAGGTAACGCGATTGCCCGACCAGTTGTGAAAGTATTCGTGGGCGACTATGCCTTCCACGTTTTGGAACGCTGCATCGGTGGCGGTCTGGGGGTGGGTCAAGACTGCGGCAGAGTTAAAGATATTGAGGCCTTTGTTCTCCATCGCCCCCATATTGAAGTCATTGACGGCCACGATCATAAACAGATCCAGGTCGTATTCGCGCCCATACGCCTGCTCGTCCCACTCCATGGCACGCTTTAACGAGGCCATGGCATGCTCGGTCTTATCCAGGTTCTCTTTTTCTACCCAAATCTGCAGCGTGACATCCCGCCCACTCATGGTGGTGAAGTGATCTTCTACGCTATGCAGGTTGCCTGCCACCAAAGCAAACAGGTAACAGGGCTTGGGGTGCGGGTCTTCCCAAGTAACAAAGTGGCGACCGCCCTCCAGCTCGCCGCGCTCAATCGGGTTACCGTTAGCCAGCAAAATCGGCTCTTGCTGCTGATCGCCGATCACAGTGACCTTAAAGGTCGCCATGACGTCTGGGCGGTCAGGGTAAAAGGTAATCCGCCGGAAGCCTTCGGCCTCGCACTGGGTGCAGTACATACCGTTGGATTGGTACAGCCCCTCTAACGCCGTATTCTCCTGCGGGGCGATCTCCACCTCGCTCTCCAACACAAAACGCTCGGGCACCTGAGCAATGCGCAGGACTTCATCATCTAGTTCATAAGCAGCGGCATCCAGCGGCGTTGCATCAATCGCCAGAGAGATAAGCTTTAGCTGCTCGCCATTTAAGGCGAGCGGTGCATTAGCGTCAGCTTCTGGATGTCGCTCAATCAACAGTCGCGCTTTCACACGGGTCGCGGCGGGGTCAAGATCAAACGTCAGCTCGGTATGAGTTACCCGGTAGGCGGGTGGCTGGTAGTCGCTTAAATAAACCGGCTGCGGATCAGACATAGTGCGTGACTCCTGTATAAAACGAATATTACATACTTCAAAATGTTCGACAGCTTAACACCGCTACCTAGTCGCGGAAGTTATCGAATTGGAGCGGTAAATCCGGCCCCTCTTCGCCGCGCAGCAATGCCATAACAGCTTGTAAATCGTCGCGCTTTTTACCCGTTACACGCACTTTCTCACCTTGAATTTGCGCCTGCACTTTGAGCTTGCTGGCCTTGATGCGCTTGACCACATCTTTGGCTTCCGCCGCGTCGAGCCCCTCCTTGAGAGCGACTTCCTGGCGTGCTTTCACGCCGGAGAGCACCGGGTCTTGAACATCCATACAGCGGGCATCGATACCCCGGGCGATTAAACGGGCTCGCAGCACATCGAGCATCTGCTTGAGCTGGAAATCGACTTCCGCCTCTAGCTGCACTTTGTCACCTTCAAGGGTGAAGCTGGCATCGACCCCCTTAAAATCGAACCGTGACTGCACTTCCCGGTTAGCTTGGTCTACGGCGTTAGCGCCTTCGTGTTTATCGAACTCTGAAACAATATCAAATGAGGGCATGATGTAATTCCTGAAAAGACATGACCACCTATTCTAGAGCAGCCAGCCCCCTAGGGGCCAATCCTGTTCTTTTTTGTTGGATTTTAGGGTGCATTATTGAGACAAATATTCACAAAACACCGAAAATACCTGTACAAAAATTATCTTCAAGTACCTCCATAAAGATGTTCAACCCTGTGCTGATAGCTTAGGCTAGCGGCTTATGAATATTGGCTATTTTTCAGCTTTCCGCTTTATCAGGAGATACCATGAGTGACCGCGACACCCGCCACAAAGCCTCTATGGAGAAGCTTAAAACGCGCGTAGAGGAGAAAGTCGCCAGTGCTAACGAGCAGCGCGGCCTAATCATCATTAACACCGGTAACGGTAAAGGCAAAACAACCGCTGCCTGGGGCACGGTCACCCGCGCTTTGGGTTATGGCTATAAAGTGGGCGTAGTGCAGTTTATCAAGGGGTTGTGGGAGTGCGGCGAACGCAATCGATTGGAGGAGGATGCCAATCTAGAGGTGGCGATAATGGCTACCGGTTTCACCTGGGATACGCAAAATCGCCAAGCGGACACCGACGCCTGCCAAGCAGTGTGGAAAGAGGCTGAGCGTATGCTCGCAGACCCAGAGACCTATCTGGTGGTGCTCGACGAAATCACCTATATGCTCAAGTTTGGCTACCTGGAGATCGAAACCGTTAAACAAGCACTGGAGAATCGTCCTAAAGAACAGACAGTGATTATTACCGGCCGCAACGCTCACCGCGAACTCGTCGCTATGGCCGATACAGTGACTGAAATGCAGGAAGTGCGCCATGCCTTCAACAATGGCCTGCAGGCGCGTCGGGGTATCGACTTTTAAATAGCAAAAGGGGCAACTAAGTTGCCCCTTTTGCTCATCTGCTCACTAATGGCCCGCTTAAAGCGTGCTTAGCTATCGAACGGGTTACGTAGCACGATGGTTTCCATGCGGTCTGGACCGGTGGAGATAATATCGATACTGGTACCTACCTGCTCTTCAAGGTAACTGATATAAGCGCGGGCATTGGCAGGTAAATCCTCTACCTTTTTAGCCCCTAGAGTCGACTCTTTCCAGCCTGGCAGGTCTTCGTAGAGGGGTTCAACAGCTTCATAGCCTTCTGAATCCACTGGCGTTTCCAGCACGTCACCATCTTTACTGCGATAGCCAACGCACACGCGGATATTTTCCAGCCCGTCCAGTACGTCCAGCTTGGTCAGGCAGATACCGGTGACCGAGTTGATTTGCACCGCGTGACGCAGTGCCACAGCGTCAAACCAGCCACAGCGGCGGGCACGGCCAGTGGTAGCACCAAACTCGTGGCCACGCTCGGCAAGGTGGCGGCCATCGACATCGAACAGCTCAGTGGGGAACGGGCCTGAACCAACACGGGTGGTATACGCCTTGGTGATACCCAGCACGTAGTCCAAATAGAGCGGGCCGACGCCAGAGCCGGTGGCTGTGCCGCCTGCGGTGGTGTTAGAGCTGGTTACATAGGGGTAGGTACCGTGGTCGATATCCAACAGCGAGCCCTGAGCCCCTTCAAACAGGATATTCTCACCGGCTTTTCGCAGGTCGTGCACCATACTGACGGTATCGCACACCATGGGACGCAGCTCTTCGGCCATTTGCATCGCCGTGTCCAGCACTTCCTGGAAGTCGACCGCCGGTTCACCGTGGTAATTCACCAACACGAAGTTGTGGTAGTCGAGCACTTCGCCCAACTTGGAAGCGAAACGTTCGCGATGCAGCATATCGCCTAAGCGCAGGCCACGACGGGCGACTTTGTCTTCGTAGGCAGGCCCAATGCCCCGGCCAGTGGTGCCAATTTTGGCAATGCCACGGGCTTTTTCACGGGCCTGATCCAGGCGCACATGGTAGGGCAGGATCAGCGGACAAGCTGGCGACAGACGCAGGCGTTCGCGTACTGGCACACCTTTGGCTTCCAGCTCACGGATCTCTTTGATCAGCGCTTCCGGCGAAAGCACCACACCATTACCAATCACGCAGGTTTTGCCTGGGCGCAAAACGCCGGATGGAATCAGGTGAAGAACGGTCTTTTCACCGTCGATGACCAGCGTATGACCCGCGTTATGGCCACCTTGAAAACGCACCACGGCGGATGCGGATTCAGTCAGCAGGTCAACGATTTTACCCTTGCCTTCGTCACCCCATTGGGTGCCCAGCACTACGACATTCTTACCCATTATGATGCACTCGTCTCTTGTGTCAGGGCCGTTGGCTGCCAACGACCATCGATAAGCTCAAGACGGCGGTCACACTCATGCTCCGCCGGCCCAGTACGCTGCCCTGGCAGCGCTTGAATCACGCGTTCCCCCTGCTCACGCAGCGCGACAATGGCAGCGTTGAGCGACTCATCCTGCACAGCGGGCGACCAAATAGCCCCGCGACTCGGGGAGGCCAGCGCCAGCGACGCCAGCTGTTTCAGATCCATCGAGAAGCCGGTGGCCGGGCGCGCACGACCAAAAGCCCGCCCGGTATCGTCATAACGTCCGCCTTTAGCCAACGCATGTCCGTAGCCCGGCACATAAGCGGCAAACATCATACCCGTGTGGTATTGATAGCCGCGCAGTTCCGCCAAGTCAAAGTAGAGCGACACATCAAAGCGTGCCAGCACCCCTTGATAGAGCGCATCCAACTGATCCAGTGCCGCCGTGACCGAGGCCGGCGCACCGGCAAAACGCTCCCGCGCCTGGCGTAAAACATCCGCACCGCCGTGCAGATCACCCAGAGCTAACAGCATGTCCGCTAAGGCCGGGTCGCTGACGCTGGCATCTACATGCTGCGCCAGTTGACTGGGTGATTTTAGCGCTAACGCCTCAAATAACGCACGCTCCTGCTCGTCACTGAGCGCTGCCGCTTCTGCAAGGCTTCGATAGATACCGATATGCCCCAACGCCAAGTGAATCTCCTCAGCGCCCGCGGCCTTCATACTGGCCAGCGCCAAGTGAATTATCTCACTGTCCGCTTCTAGCCCGGCATGACCAAACAGCTCAGCACCCACCTGTACCGGGCTACGCCCTCCCTGATGCTGGTCTGCCTTAGCACGCAGTACATTAGTGCAGTAGCAAAGGCGCACCGGCCCCTGACGCTTTAGCGAATGGGCATCCATACGCGCAACCTGCGGCGTAACGTCCGCCGAGGCGCCCATCATACGGCCGGTCAACTGATCAGTCAGTTTGAAGGTCTGAAGATCCAGATCCGTACCGGTGCCGGTTAACAGCGAATCCAGAAACTCCACTGGAGGCGGCATAACTTGGTCGTAGCCCCAGCAGTGGTAAAGATCGAGCAGCGCGCGGCGCAGCTCTTCCATACGGCTTGCCTGAGGCGGGAGCACCTCATCCATGCCGTCGGGCAGTAGCCAGCGGTCAGCGATGGTCATGACGATTGCCTTGAACTTGAAGAAATAGGAGCCACAAAAAAACCGGGCGACGCCCGGTCAACAAATTCTATCACGTTTATTGGCCGGGTGAACCCCGCTTGGCTATCAACAAACCAAGACGAGGAGCACCGGCCAACGGCGGTTTACTCGCCGCTGTCTTCACCGCTTTCTGGTTCAGCGCTGCGCAAATAGCGGAAGAAGTCGCTACTCGGCTCCAGCACCATCAGATTGCCATCGTCGGCAAAGCTTTCGCTATAGGCATTAAGGCTACGCCAGAAAGAGTAGAACTCCTGATCCTGACCATACGCTTCAGAGAAAATCGCAGCGGCTTGGGCATCACCTTCACCGCGCAGCGTCTCGGAGCGCTCATTGGCCTGGGCAAGCAGTACTTGGCGACGACGATCCGCATTGGCGCGAATACGCTCAGCCTCTTCCTGACCCTGAGCACGCCATTCACGAGCTTCACGCTCACGCTCGGAGCGCATCCGCTCAAAAACAGCGGCTGATACGTCTTCGGGCAAATCGATGCGCTTGATACGAATATCGCGAATTGCCACCCCGAGCTCTTCACGCATCAGCTCGTCGAGTTCTGCGGTGGGGCCCGTCATCAGGTCATCACGACGCTCGGCGATAATTTCCTGAAGATTCAAGCGACCAAATTCATTACGCAGGCTCTCATCCACCCGCGGTTGAATCAGGCGAATGGCCATCAACTCATCGCCGGCCGTCGCTTCGTAGTAGCGAGTAGGATTAACCACCTGCCACTTAACATAGGAGTCAACGATAACCGCTTTCTGCTCGAGGGTCAGATAGCGGCTGGTATCGGTGTCCAGCGTCAGCAATCGAACATCAAACTTACGGATCGTTTGCGCGATCGGCACTTTAGCGTGCAAGCCAGGCTGAATATTCTCTTCAATGACTTCACCAAAGCGCAGCTTAACGGCACGCTCGGTTTCGTCTACCACGTACAGAGTGTTGCTTGCCAGCCACGCCACGGCAGCCAGACCACCAACAATCAGCAGGGATCGATTATTAATCATTTACCGGCCCTCCCTGCGGATGGAGCTACTATTGGTATTCGATGAAGAGCTGGAACTGCTTTGGGTGCTGCGTAACCGCTCAAGCACACTCGGGTCTAGCTGTTCATCGCTATTGGCGCTTCCGCTCGAAGAGTTATTTCGATTACTGCTTCCACCACTAAGCTGATCAAGGGGCAGATACATCAGCGGCGCGTTTTCGCTTACATCCAGCAGCACCTTCGGCGAATTACTAAACACTTCTTCCATTGTGTCCAGGTACATACGTTCACGCATGATCTCCGGGGCATTGCTGTACTCGGAGAGTAGCGAGTTAAAGCGGTTGGCTTGACCTTGCGCTTCAGCAACGACCGACTCACGGTAACCCTGGCCCTGCTCAACGATACGCTGCGCCTGACCTTGCGCTTCAGGAATAATTGCGTTGGCGTAAGCAATACCCTGGTTGATGGTGCGTTGACGATCTTCACGAGCACGAATAACGTCATCGAAGGCGTCGATCACTGGCGCGGGCGCCGAAGTGGACTCGATGTTAATGGTCTGTAAACGAATACCAGCACCGTAGTTGTCGAGATAGGACTGTAGACGACTAGCGACCGAGCTACCCAGAATCTCACGACCCGAGGTCAGGATATCGATCATATCGGTACCGCCGACGACGTGACGTAGTGCCGAATCCAGCGCATTCTCAATCGAGATAGCAGGATCGCGTACGTTAAGCACAAAATCACGTGGATTAGCTACTTGGTACTGAGCAGAAATTTCCACTTCGACAATGTTTTCGTCGCGGGTCAGCATCGACTGGGTCTGCGACAGAGAGCGCACACGGGTCACATTGACCATACGTACATCGTCAATCAGCGGCGGATTCCACTGCAGGCCTGGATCTACGATGCCCTGAAACTCACCAAACCGCAGCACAACGCCGCGCTCGGATTGATCCACGAGGTAGAAGCCCATTGCAGCCCAAATAGCCAGCGCAACAATAATCAGCAGGCCTGGCAGCGCGAAAGGGTTGCGGTTCTTATCACTACCGCCACCACCGGTTTTCTTGCCGCCGCCTTTTTTGCCGCCACCCAACATGCTGTTGAGCTTGTCCTGAAACTTTTTCAGCGCTTCATCCAGGTCAGGTGGACCTTGGTTGTTGCCCCCTTTATTGCCATTGTTGCCGCCGCCATTATTACTGCCACGGTTTCCATCGCCGTCGTTTCCACCGCGTCGGCCGCCACTACTCCAAGGGTCGTGCTGGTTGCCACCACCAGGCTCATTCCAGGCCATACTTCGTCTCCACTAAGGTATTCGCTAACGCTAATGGCATCACACTTAGGCGGCACCACCGCGTTTTGATATTATTGCTCTATAAACCTTGTACCATTTTTATACAAAACTGCATACATGCAGCGTACTAGGATGGGTAATTAAGTCGCTTACCACTCATTGGTTTCACGCAGCGCTTCAGGTAAATAGGTGTTGGCTCGCTCGCCCAGTTGGGCCATCAACTGATTAAAGTCACGCCGCGGCAAACGCACATCAAGCACTGAATACCCCTGCTCATCAAAGGCTTCCTCGCGAACGGCATTGAGCTCGTGCAACCCTGCCCGCAGCTTACCCTGCTCGGGAGTCAGTGTCAGCGAAAAGCCAATGACATCATTTGCCAAGCGCTCGGTCAGCGCCTCATGGAGCAGCTCAAGCCCCTGGCCCTGCTGGGCCGAAAGCCAAACCACTTCGGGCACACCATGCCCATCACGCTCTATACGTGGGGCACTATCGAGCTTATCAATTTTATTCATGACTTTGAGTACCGGCACATCATCGGCGCCGATCTCTTTGAGCACTAGCTCCACCTGCTCCACGTTTAACTCGCGGTCAGGATCTGCGGCATCGATCACGTGTACCAACAACGACGCTTCAGAGGCTTCCTGGAGCGTCGCTTGAAACGCCTCAACCAACTTGTGCGGCAAGTGGCGAATAAAGCCCACGGTATCGGCCATCACTACCGGACCAACGTCTTCAATCTCAAGCCGCCGCAAAGTAGGGTCAAGTGTCGCAAACAGCTGGTCGGCTGCATACACCTCAGAATTGGTTAAGGCGTTAAATAGCGTTGACTTACCGGCGTTGGTGTACCCCACCAGCGATACGCTATGAATTTCCGCGCGCGCACGCGCTCGGCGATTCTGGTCGCGCTGGCTGCGCACTTTATCGAGCCGTTTGTGAATCGATTTGATCCGACCACGCAGCAGACGACGGTCAGTTTCTAACTGCGTCTCGCCTGGGCCGCGCAGGCCAATCCCACCTTTTTGCCGCTCTAGGTGTGTCCAACCACGCACGAGGCGAGTCGACATATATTCAAGCTGAGCAAGCTCTACCTGCAGCTTACCTTCATGGGTTCTTGCCCGTTGCGCAAAGATATCGAGGATCAAACCAGTACGGTCGAGCACTCGACACTTGAGCTCTTGCTCTACATTGCGCTCTTGAGAGGGACTTAAGCTATGGTTGAAGATCACCAGCTCTGCCTCATGAGCCGCGAGCAGTGCCCGCAGCTCTTCCAACTTACCTGACCCAATAAAGGTGCGCGAGTCAGGTCGGTGGCGGCTAGCAGTGAGAAGAGTCGCAGGCTCTGCACCAGCAGAGCGTACGAGCTCTAAAAACTCACCCGGGTCTTCACGTTTTTGTTCATCATGAAAATCGACGTGAACAAGAACTGCCGTTTCACCGGCGTCTGGGCGTTCGAAAAACAATCAATACCTCGTGGACTCTCTTGCTTCTCCAGCGGTGTTAAATCTCCGCATCCTGCTCTGCCGGGTCTTGCGCAGGCAAGCGTACGTTGCGAGATGGAACAACCGTGGAAATAGCGTGTTTATAAACCATCTGACTAACGGTATTGCGCAGCAGGATAACAAACTGGTCAAACGATTCGATCTGGCCCTGCAGCTTAATGCCGTTGACCAAAAAGATAGAGACCGGAATGCGCTCCTTGCGCAGAATGTTCAAGTACGGGTCTTGAAGGGACTGCCCTTTGGACATGTTGCTCTCCCTAAAACTGTCGTTGGGGTTAATTATCAAATGGCGTGCCCTACTGGTGCTACGCCGCACTATTTTATTACTGCCCGAAAGGCCGAATGATGCCCGAAGAGCCTAGTGATATTCGAAAGGCTCAAACACCCAGCCAATCGAAAACACACTACCTAAATTACCAGCTTAGCGAACTATCTTACGCTAAGCACTGCTGTCACGCACGAGTTTCAACACCTGATCCAGTGCATCTGAGCGCTGTGAATCTACCCAGTTAAGTTTTGGCCAGCTTCTTAACCAGGTTAATTGTCGCTTGGCTAACTGACGAGTTGCGATCACGCCTCGCTCAACGAGGGAGGCATAGTCATACTCACCTTCCAGGTACTCCCACACTTGGCGATAACCAACACTCTTCATCGCCGGTAGGCCTAAATGTAAGTCATTACGCTTTTTGAGGGCGGCGACTTCATTTATCAAGCCCTCACCCAACATTACTTCGAAACGCTGGGCAATGCGTTGATGCAGCAAGCTGCGATCACTGGGCGCCAAAGCTATCGACAACACGCGCCAGGGAAAGGTTTCCGGCTGCTGCTCCGCCCACAGCTCACTCATTGGCCGCCCACTGGCGTAGTACACCTCCAGTGCGCGCATGACGCGCTGCGGGTCATTGGGGTGAATGCGCTGGGCGGATAGCGCATCCACCTCTGCCAGGCGTTGATGTAGCGACAATAGTCCTTCGTTTTGCCACTGTGCTTCAAGCCGCTGGCGAATAGCCGGGTCGGCAGAAGGCAAGTTTGCCACCCCTTCGACCAGCCGCTTGTAGTAAAGCATAGTACCGCCGACCAGCAGGGGGACTTTGCCCGCCGCGCTGATTTGTCGCATAAGAGAAAGCGCATCTAAACGAAAATCGGCCGCCGAATAGGGCTCAGCGGGATCGCGGATATCGATCAAGTGGTGAGGCGCACGGGCAAGCTCACTCGCGCTGGGTTTGGCACTGCCAATATCCATGCCGCGATATACCATGGCCGAGTCAACGCTAATCAGCTCATGCCCCAGGCGCTCGTGTAGCGCCATTGCAGCATCGGTTTTCCCAGCGGCCGTGGGGCCCATTAAAAAAATCGCCCAGGGGCGGGTATCAGCCATGCGCGGTTCCATTAGCTAAGAAAATGGTGATTACTGATTGCGCAGCTGTTGTTCAAGCATCTATTGGCCGCGCAAGAAGAGCCGATCAAGCGCTTTGAGCCCCATCTGCGTCCAGGTGGGACGACCGTGATTACATTGGTCGCTGCGCTCGGTGCGCTCCATGTCGCGCAGTAGCGCGTTCATCTCGTCGATAGTAAGCCGACGGTTGGCACGCACGCTGCCATGACAGGCCATAGTAGAGAGTAGTTCATGCACCCTAGCCTCGACTTGATGGGTACGCCCATAGCGCGCCAGCTCTTCCAGCATCTGACGCACCAGCGCCTCAGGATCAGCCTGGGCAAGTAACGCCGGCAGTTGGCGTACCAGCAGCGTCTCTGGCCCGGCGATATCCAGCTCAATACCCAGCTTGGCAATTGCCTCTTGCTCGCTCTCTGCCGTGGCCACTTCGGCCCGGCTAGCAGCAATGGAGACAGGCACTAGCAGCGGCTGCGCATCCAACCCTTTGGCAGCGGCCAGCTGTGTCTTCATGCGCTCATAGACGATTCGCTCATGGGCGGCATGCATATCCACCAGCACCAATCCCTCAGCGTTCTGGGCCAGAATATAAATGCCGTGCAACTGCCCTAGCGCAAACCCTAGTGGTGGTGGCGCAGTGGGATCGTTATCAGGCATCGCCAGGGGCGCTTCACGCACCTCACTACCTCGCTCACTGGGAGGGCTCGGCTGAGGCGTTAACAGCGTTTCTTCGTGATTGGGGTGTAGCGCCTGATAACCCTGCATAAAGCGGCGCACGCGCTCAGCACCGGGGTGGCGATCCGGCGAGTGGGTCAGCGCAATCCCCTGCTGCTGCCAGCGGGGTTGTTCGGCACCCACTTCTGAAGCTTCGCCCTGTGGCGATGCGCCTGACGTATCAGCCACCTCGGCATCATGCTCCTCTGCACTCTCAGCGGGTTTAGCCGACGCCAGGGAGTGATGGAGGCTCGAATAGAGAAAGTCGTGAACCATACGACCATCACGAAAGCGCACTTCATGCTTGGTGGGGTGGACGTTGACGTCCACAACGTCTGGATCAAGCTCCAGATAAAGCACAAAGACCGGATGACGGCCGTTAAACAGCACATCACGATAGGCCTGACGCACCGCGTGGGCGACCAAACGATCACGCACCACGCGTCCATTGACAAAAAAGTACTGTTGGTCAGCCTGTGAGCGCGAGTGGGTGGGCAAGCCAACCCAGCCGCTTAGCCGTATACCGCCCGCTTCGCGCTCGATATAGCGAGCATGCTCGATAAAATTCTTGCCCAGCAGCGAGGCAATACGCCGCTCCCGGGCCGCCGCAGAGTGACCGGCGGGCAACTGGTGAATGACTTTTTGGTTATGGCGCAATACCCAGGCGATGTCGTAGCGGGATAGCGCCTGACGGCGAAATGCCTCTTCTACATGGGCAAATTCGGTCTTTTCTGTGCGCAGAAACTTGCGCCGGGCGGGGGTATTAAAAAACAGATCGCGCACGCCAACGCTGGTACCACGGGGGTGTGGCGCAGGTGTCACCCGTGCTTCCATGCCCCGCCCTTCCGCAACCACCCGCCAGCCATGGCGGGGGTCGTCTTCGGCATTGGAGATCAGCTCCAGCCGCGAGACGGAGCTAATCGATGCCAGCGCTTCACCGCGAAAGCCTAGCGAACTAACGCCCTCTAAGTCTTCCAGGCTGCCAATCTTACTGGTGGCATGGCGGGCCAGGGCCAGCGGCAAATCCTCTTCGCCAATGCCAATCCCGTCATCGCGCACTTTGATCAGCCGCGCGCCCCCTTGCTCGATCTCTACTTCGATACGCTGGCTGCCCGCATCAATAGCGTTCTCTATCAACTCTTTGGTGACCGATGAGGGGCGCTCAACCACCTCACCGGCGGCAATCTGGTTGGCCAACCGTGGGTCGAGTACCTGTATACGCGGTGCGATAGCGGTTATATCAGTCAACACGGCACCTCATGAACGGGGAATCTGTAACACTTGGCCAACGCGAATCACGTCACCATTCAGGTCATTGGCCTGCCTCAACTGATTAACCGGCACGCCATGACGCACAGCAATCGCTGACAGGGTGTCTCCCGACTGAATACGGTACTCGTTACCCGAAGGGCGACGCTGATTATCACGCTGCCAGGCAAGCAGGCTGGCTGGCGGTGGGAAGCGCTCGAAATGCTCGCGCAAGCCGCTGAAGATAGCCTGAGAAAGCCCTGATTGGTGTACTGGGTCGCGTAGCCGACGCTCTTCGTCAGGGTTAGAGATAAAGCCAACCTCGATCAACAGCGAGGGGATATCGGGAGACTTCAGTACCATAAACCCAGCCTGCTCGACCCGCGACTTATGCAGCCGGTTAATGCGGCCTAACTGCTCCAATACCTGACCACCGATCGAGAGCGAGTCATTCAGCGTGGCAGTCATGGTCAAATCCAACAACACGCCGCGCAGCACCTGGTCTTTATCACGCAAGGAGAGACTGCCATCGACACCGCCGATAAGGTCGGAGCGGTTCTCACTATCCGCCAGCCACTGGGCGGTTTCCGAGGTGGCGCCGCGCTGAGAAAGCGCATAGACCGAGCTCCCTTGGGGTCTTGGGCTGGTGAAAGCATCGGCGTGTATCGAAACAAAAAAGTCGGCTTTCTGCTCACGTGCCAGTGCGGTACGCTGACGCAACCCTATATAGTAGTCACCATCCCGCACCAGCACGGCTTTAAAGCCCTCAGTACCGTTCACTTCAGCGGCTAGGCGACGGGCAATTTCCAGCACTACGTCCTTTTCCCGTGTGCCTGAAGGGCCAATCGCCCCTGGGTCTTCACCACCATGACCGGCGTCGACGGCAATAATAATATCGCGCCTTGGGTGCGGCTTGGCTTCCTGCACTTCTGTCGGCGCTGCCTCGCTAGGCGGCGCCACGCTGTCCGACAGCTGGCCTTGAGCAGATGCCCGCTGGGCCTGAATTTCCTGGTCCCGAATCATCGCCTCAATGGGGTCAATCGGATTCTCGACGGCACTCTCACCAGGATATTCGAGATCAACGACCAGTCGGTGACCGTACTGGTCGTTAGGTGTCAGGGTAAAGTGGCGCGGCTCAATTTCTCGATTGAGCTCAAGCACAACCCTCAGGCCACCCCCCTCACGTGTGCCAGTGCGCACCG